>Ga0070730_10004129_pt1 | contig 12851 bp, 12 predicted proteins | sample Coa_R1_3_FD_66447 | JGI IMG/M metagenome (GOLD analysis project Ga0070730, IMG submission 66447) | Surface soil microbial communities from Centralia Pennsylvania, which are recovering from an underground coalmine fire - Coalmine... | ecosystem: Environmental > Terrestrial > Soil > Unclassified ...
CGCGAGGTCTTCAGGATGCAAATATAGCAGCAGCACCTGTTCCAGTGCCGCGAGCCGCGCTTTGTCGAGGCGAAGCGCCCGCTTCAATGGATTCGCGTTTATGCGCCGTATCAATTCTGTGCGACCTACAATCAATCCAGCCTGCGGTCCTCCCAGCAACTTGTCGCCAGAAAAGCTGACCAGGTCCGCGCCCGCTGCCAGCGACTCCTGTGGCGTTGGTTCATGGGGCAGGCCCCAGGCGGCCAGATCGACCAGGCTGCCACTACCGAGGTCTTCCACCACCGGCAGGCCGGCGGCATGGGCGATGTTTGCGAGGTCGGGCGCAGACACCGACGCTGTAAATCCGGCAATCGCGTAATTCGCCTGATGTACGCGCATCAGAAGTGCAGTCTCCGGTCCGATCGCACCCTCAAAATCCCGCGCGTGAGTCCGATTCGTTGTGCCGACCTCGCGCAGAACGGCTCCCGCCCGCGCCATAATCTCCGGAATTCGGAACGCCCCGCCGATCTCGATCAGCTCGCCGCGGGAGACAGGGACCTCCCGGTGCAGCGCCAGCGTGTTCAGAATTAACAGTATGGCCGCCGCGTTATTGTTGACCACCGTCGCCGACTCGGCACCGGTGATTGTGCGCAGGAGGCGTGCGACGTGCTCGTCGCGCTCGCCGCGCCGTCCGGTCGCCAGGTCGAACTCCAGAGTTGTGGCCGAGGCGAGCGCCTCAGCAGCTGCGGCGGCGGCTGCGGCAGGCAGTGGGGCCCTGCCGAGATTGGTGTGCAGCACGGTGCCCGTCATGTTGAATACCGGGCGCTGCGACATGGCGAACTGCCGCGCCAATGCATCGGCCGCCGCATCCAGGATATCGACTGCCAACGCGGGAAACGCGCGCGCCGCTCGCCGGGACGCGAGTTCGGCGCGCAGTGCCGCTGTGGTTGCTGTGCGCCCGAACCTGATCAACAACAGCTCCGCCTCTGCTGTGCGCAGCAGATTATCCAGCGAAGGCAGCGGGCTGGCGGAAGAGGGCATGGTCAAGCCATGCTAGGGCCGATGACGACCGCATTCGAGATACCAACCCTGCAAACCGATCGGCTGACGCTCCGCGCCTTTCGCCCCGGCGATCTCGACGCCTTCGCCGCCATGGAGGCCGACCAGGACGTACGCCGCTACCGCGGGAACAACCTGCGCGCCCGCGAGGAGGTCTGGTCCGTCATGCAGTCAGCGCTCGGCCAGTGGGCCTTGCGTGGCTACGGCCTGTTCGCACTGGAGCGCATGGCCGATGGACTGTTCGCAGGCTTCGCCGGCATCCTTCATCCGGTGGAATGGCCCGAGCCCGAGCTGGCCTACTCCCTGGCGCAAGAGGCCTGGGGCCAAGGTCTGGCCACCGAGGCGGCCGCCGCCGCGCGCACATGGGCCTTCAGGCTCCACGGCTTTCCCCGGCTGGCCAGCTTCATCATCGCCGGTAACATTCGATCGATACATGTCGCTCAAAGGCTCGGCGCGGTCCGCGACGGCACGGTTACAATCCGAGGCTTCCAAGCAGAACGATGGGTGCATCACCGGTGACAGACGTGCTCGCCTCCGACGAACCATCACCCGTCCGCGTAGTGGACGAACACGGCACGTCCAACCTGTTCCTGACCGCTGACCACGCGGGTCGCGCGATCCCGCGTAGCCTGGGGACGCTTGGGCTGCCGAAGAGCGAACTGGTGCGTCACATCGGCTGGGACATCGGCATCGCCGGCGTCACCGAGCACCTGTCGGCCTTGCTCGACGCCACGGCGGTACTGCAAACCTATTCGCGCCTGGTGATAGACTGCAATCGCGATCCGTCAGTGCCAAGCGCGATGCCGGAGGTCAGCGAGCTGACCGAGATCCCCGGCAACCGCAATCTATCGGAAGCCCAGCGCTCGGCCCGCCGTGCCGCGATCTTCGATCCATACCACGCGCGTATCAGTTCGCTGCTGGATGCCCGTGCGGCTGCCGGCCGGCGCACAGTCTATGTCGCGATGCATAGCTTCACGCCTGTGTTCAAAGGCGAACCGCGCAGCATGCAGGTTGGCATTCTCTACAATCGCGACGCGCGCCTGGCCGCCATACTGCTGGAGCTGCTGCGCGCCGAAGGCGACCTGGTCGTCGGCGACAACGCTCCCTATGCAGTCAGCGATATCACCGACTACGGTGTGCCAATCCACGCCGAGAGACGCGGCCTTCCGCATGTGGAAATCGAAATCCGCCAGGACCTGATCGCTGACGCTGCAGGTCAGGCCGCCTGGGCTGAGCGCTTCCATCGGCTGTTATTACAATCCGATGCACGGCTGCATTGACGAGGGTGATCGCATGACAGCTCTGAGCCGCGAGGTGCCGATCGACAAGGCGCATGCGGCGCTGCTGTTCGTTGATGTGCAGAACTACAATGCCCGGCCTGACGGGGGCGAATATGCTGGCATGGCAGCGGCGGAACGCGATGCGCGCTATGGCTGGTTCTTCCAGATGATGCGCGAGACCGCGCTGCCGAACATGCAGCGGTTGCAGGCCGCGTGTCGGCATGCCCGCATCGAAGTGTTATACACGGTGATCGAGGCGCTGACGCGCGACGGCCGTGATCTCAGCCTGGACTACAAGATCAGCAAGTTGTTCGTCCCACGCGGTTCCTGGGACGCGAAGGTACTGGACGAAATCGCCCCCGCCGAGGATGAGATCGTCCTGCCGAAGACATCTTCCTCGGTCTTCATCTCAACGAACATCGATTACGTGCTGCGTAACCTCGGTGTGCGCTCGCTGATCATCGCTGGTGCGCTGACCGACCAGTGCATCGACTCGGCAGTGCGCGACGCCTGCGATCTTGGCTACCTCGTCACTGTGCCTACCGACGCCTGCGCCACGCTGTCGGCCGAACGCCACGAATGGGCGCTGCGCAACAATCGCGGCTATTGCAGGCAGGTGACGACGGCGGCCCTGATCGAGGAGCTCCTGACTCCAACGTCATTGCGAGCGTAGCGAAGCAATCTCGTCGGGATTGCTTCGCTACGCTCGCAATGACAGCGTTACGCTGCCCCGAACGTGCGCTTCGCCAGTTCCACTAGCGAGCGTATATACGCCGCTCCATTCTCCGGCATCCAGTCCACCCCGATCCGCGCGCGCCGATCGCCGACTATATCCATGAAGTCTGCGATTTCGCCGGACTCACCCAACCAGTTGCAAATCGCCCCATATTCACGCGCCACTGGGCCATCCAGCGTGCGAACCTCTGCAGCCAATCGCTCCAGGAGCACCGCCGCCTCCCTGCTTACGGTATCGCGTGGGTCGGAATCCACCTTGCGCATCCGCCATTCGGCGGCACGTTCGAGTTCGTCGGCTTCGTCCATCAGCCGTCGCGCCGCGAGAATGCCGTCTCTTGGCTGGTGACGAATTCCAGCAGGCACGCCCGACCATCCTCGGTCTGCCGCCGAGCCCGCGCGATCGCATCGGCAACCTGGTCGGGGTCGTCCACTCGTTCGCTCCACCCACCGAGGTCGCGTGCCAGGTTGGCGTAGTTCCCACCGAGGTCGCGCGCATTGTACCGCTCGTGCGACAGCTTCATGTGCGGGATTTCGATCGCCATGGTCGAGTTGTTCAATACGATCGTGCATATCGGCACGCCGCACCGCACCGCGGTTTCGAAGTCCAGGCCGGTCATGCCGAACGCTGCATCGCCCATGAAGTTCACGCAGAACTTGTCCGGCGCCGCCACCTTCGCGCCGATTGTCAGACCCAGGCCAGTTCCAAGCTGGTGCGACTTTCCCCAGCCCAGATACGACCGAGGCCGTGTGGCTCGATAGAACGGCAGCAACTGCTCTCGCGGGCTGCCCGAGTCGTGCGTGACGATCGCCTCGGCAGGATCGACCACACGCATGAACTCGTTGATGATCCGATAGGGCGTGATCGGCGTTTCGCTCGACGTAAGTTTTGCCTGCCATCCGGCCAGCCATGCAGCGCGCTTCGATGCGATTTGCTCGACAGGTGAGCGGTTGAGCAGCTTCCCGCCCAACCGATCCTTCACGGCATCCACAAGCGCCATCAGCGTCAGTCGCGCGTCGCCCAATAGGGCCACCTCAGTGGGATAGCTCTTGTGCAGGTCGCGCGTATCGTTGGTCGCGTGGATGATGCGCACGCCACCGGGCAGATGCGGCGTTGTCAGCGGGTGCCGGTTCAGCCCGGTGCCGATCGCCAGGATCAGATCGGCGCGTGTATACAGGAAGTGCGCGCCGTGCCCGGTGAAGCCGTTGCCGCCGGACCCCAGTGCCAACGCATGATCCTCGGGGAACGCGCTCTTGCCATCCACCGTCGTCATAACGGGGCTTTGCAGCAGTTCGGCTAGCGTCAGCAGCTCAGCGCTCGCCTCGGCATACAGCACGCCCTGGCCAGCAAGGATCACCGGGCACGCCGCAGCTAACAGCAGCCGCGCCGCATCCTCCACATCGTCCACATCCGGCGCCGACTTCGTGGTCGGCACCGCCACGTGATCAAGCGTATCACTGCCGATGTCCAACGCGAGCAGATCGCGCGGCAGTTCGAGCATCACCGGCCCAGGCCGACCATTCTTCAACTGGCTGAACGCGCGCCGCATCGCCGCCGGCACCTGTTCCGGTACGATGACATGTTCCACCTGCTTGGTCACCGAGGCGTAGGTGCGGGTCGCGTGGAACATCGGGAACACATGCGCCTGCTCGCGCGCATGCCCGAGCGGCAGGAACAGCACCGGCACTGAGTCGGAAAACGTCGTTGCTATGCCCGGAAATGCATTTTCAGCACCCGGACCGTATTGCATTGCGAATACGCCGGGCGGGCGACCGTTGGTGACGCGTGCATAGCCATCCGCCATGTCGACGCCCACCCGCTCCTGCCGGCAGATGATCGGGCGCAGCCCTCCTGCCACGGCCGTCTCGATCACCGAGGTCGTCGGGAAGCAGAACAGCGTGGTCACGCCCTCGCGCTTCAGGATTTCCACCACGGCTTCATCGGCGCGCATGTTTTTTCCTCCCTCGATGCTCTCCCGGGAGCCTATGCACCAGTCGCCGGACGCGTCTACAGTCTGGGAAACGATAAGGGGGTTTCGAATGACGTCCATGATGCCGACGCTGGGGCGCCGCCATATTCTTGGCAGCGGCATTGCCGCCACTGCAGCGGCCGCCCTGCCACGCCGTGCGCGCGCCGCGGACAAGCCGATCCGCATTGGCGTGCTGACCGACATGACCGGTCCATACGCTGCCAACACGGGACCCGGTTCGGTGCTCGGTACGCAGATGGCGGTCGAGGATTTCATGCGTGAGCATCCGGGCATCAAGGTCGAGGTCGTATCGGCGGACTTCCAGCTCAAGCCCGACGTCGCGCTTTCCATCGCCACTGACTGGTACAACAACGGCGTTGACGTGGTGACCGACGTGCCGCTGTCGTCCGCCGCGTTCGCGCTCGGCGATCTGGCGAAGCAGAAGGACAAGGTGGCGATCTTCACTGGTGCAGCCTCGGCCGACATCACCGGAACGCATTGCGGCCCTAACCACATCCACTGGGTACATGACACGTGGTCGATGTCGCACGGTGTGGTCGATGCGACGATCAAGGAAGGCGCTGACACCTGGTTCTTCATCACCGCGGATTATGCGTTTGGTCACTCGCTGCAAAAGGATGCGGCCGGCTTTGTGACCGCAGCCGGCGGCAAGGTGCTCGGACAGACGCTGATGCCATTCCCCGGCACCACCGATTTTTCTTCGGCGCTGGTGCAGGCGCAAGCAAGCGGAGCCAAGGCAATCGGTCTCGCCAACGGCGGCTCTGATACAGTGAACTGCATCAAGCAAGCCGCTGAATTCGGCATCCCCCAGAAGCAGAAGGTTGCAGGCTTGCTGTTCCTGATCCACGATGTGCATGGCGTCGGCCTGCAACAAGCGCAGGGCGTGCTGCTGAACGAAGCCTTCTACTGGAATCTGAACCAGGGCACGCGCGATTTCGCCAAGCGCTATTCAGCGCGCTTCAACGGCGTGATGCCGGGTGCTGGGCACGCCGGCCAGTATTCCTGCGTGACGCACTATTTGAAGGCTGCCGTTGCTCTCGGTCGGGACAAGGCGATGACGAGCGGTCGCGCCGCGGTCGATCAGATGAAGGCGATGCCGGTGGATGATCCGCTATTCAAGGGGAAGGTACGGATCGACGGGCGCATGGTGCACGACATGTACCTGTTCCAGGTCAAGTCGCCCGCAGAGTCCAAGGAGCCGTGGGACTACTACAAGCTCCTTCGCACGATTCCCGTGGACCAGGCGTTCCGGCCACTCGATCAAGGTGGATGTCCATTGGTCCGCAGCTAGGAGCAACAGCGATGCAAGGCCTGATGCAACAACGGCCATTGCTGATTTCGTCGCTGCTCGACTATGCCGAGCACTACCACGCGGGTACGGAGATCATCTCGCGCCCGTTGGAAGGTGCGCTGCATCGCAGCGACTGGGGCACGGTTGCCGCCCGCGCCAGGCGCGTTGCCAATGCATTGCGGCGGCTTGGTGTCGCGCAGAGCGAGCGTATTGCCACGCTCGCCTGGAACAACCATCGGCACCTGGAGATATATTTCGGCGTCACTGGCAGCGGCGCCATTCTCCACACGGTGAACCCGCGGCTGTTCCCTGAGCAGGTGCGCTACATTCTCGCGGATGCCGAGTCGAGCTACGTGTTCTTCGACCTCACATTTGCACCGCTGGTCGAGCAGCTTGCCCCGCGACTGCCCAGCGTGCGCGGTTACGTGGCGCTGTGCGCGCCAGACGAACTGCCTGCGATCTCCGTTGCTAACTTGCTGTGCTACGAAGATCTGCTGGCCTCCGAATGCGACGAGTTCGTCTGGCCCTTGTTTGATGAGAACCTCGCCTCGGCGCTTTGCTACACCTCCGGCACGACGGGTAATCCGAAAGGCGTGCTGCAAAGCCATCGGTCCGCGGTGCTGCACAGCTTTTGCCTGATGTCAGCCGACACGATGGCGATTTCTGTGCGTGATTCGCTGCTGCTGTGCGCTCCGTTGTTCCACGTGAATTGCTGGGGCATTCCGTTTGCCGCTGCCGGCACTGGTGCAAAGATCGTGCTGCCTGGCATGAAGCTCGACGGTGGCAGCCTGTTCGAGCTGATCCGGGATGAGGCGGTCACCTTTTGCGGCGCGGTGCCAACAGTGTGGCTGAACCTGTTTGCCTGGATGGAGCAGAACCTGAACACCATCGATCAGCGCCACTTGAAGCTGAAGCGGGTTCTGTCAGGTGGCACCGCTGTGCCACAGGTGGTCATCGAGAAGGCGCACGCTTATTTTGGCGCGACCATGCTGCACGCCTGGGGCATGACGGAAATGAGCCCGCTCGGCACCTGCGGCAGCCTGCTGCCGCGTCATGTGGGGCTCGATCTGGAACAGCGGATGCCGGTGCATTTGACACAAGGCCGGACGATTTTCGGTGTCGATGTCCGTGTCGTCGATGACGACGGCCAGGAATTGCCTCGGGACGGTCATTCGATCGGCGAGATCCAGGCACGCGGTAACTGGGTGCTGTCGGGGTACTTCAAGGGCGCGGGTGGCAAGGTCGTCGACGATGACGGCTGGTTTCGCACAGGCGATGTGGCGCACATGAATGCCGATGGCTTCGTCACCATCACCGACCGTGCCAAGGACGTGATCAAGTCCGGCGGAGAGTGGATCAGCTCGATCGAGATCGAAAATCTTACCGTTGGCCACCCCGGCGTCCTGGAAGCCGCGGTGATCGCCGCACGCCATCCACGCTGGCAGGAGCGGCCTTTACTGCTTGTCCACCGCAAACAGGGCGCTGAGGTCACCAAGGAGGAACTGCTCGAGTTTCTCTCGAGCAAGATCGCGAAGTGGTGGATGCCGGACGATGTAGTGTTCGTCGACGAACTTCCCCACACCGCGACGGGCAAGGTACTGAAGACGCGCCTGCGCGATGAATACGCGGGGTGGCTTGAACGCGCGTAATCCCGCGCCTCCTCGCAATGACAGGTGTATCTACGTCGCGACACGCTCCCGAATGATCCCCTCGGGTAGGGCGCGCATGATCACCAACAGGAGCACGCTTACCAGCAGTTCGCGCCCTGCCGCCACCTGAGCTGGCCCCAGGAATGGCACGAGCGGCGCGGCGAATCTCGTGCCCTCCAACAGCGCCACGATCAACACCGCGCCGATTACGGCTCCCGCATTGTTTCCGACGCCTCCGGCCACCAAGGCCAGGATGATGTTCAGCGTCAGCAATGGTGCGAAGATGTCTGGCGCCACATAGGACGTCTCATGTGCATACAGCGCTCCCGCGATACCCAGCACTGCGGCCCCCACAGCGAATGCCTTCACCTTGAACATCAGAACGTGCTTGCCCGCGACCGCCGCCACGTCCTCGTCGTCGCGGATTGCACGCAGTACGCGCCCGAATGGCGATCGCCCGATCCGCTGCAGCACCAGGAACACCGCGGCCAGCACGGCGACAACAATCCCCAGGAACACAAGGTTGAACTGTTGCGGTGATAGAATGCCGCGCCACGGGCCAGGAATACCTGCGATCCCATCGGAGCCATTGGTGAGCCAGATTTCGTTGGCGGCCGCGATCCGCACCGATTCTGAAAACCCCAGCGTGACGATTGCCAGGTAATCGGCTCGCAATCGCGCCGTGATCAGAGCCACCGCAGCACCAGTGACCGCAGCAGCCACTGCGCCCGCCGCAATTCCCAATGGGATCGCTGCTCCAGCCTTGGTTAGCAGTGCCGTCGCATAGGCGCCGACAGCGAAGAAGCCGGCCAACCCAAGGTTGACCATACCGGCCATGCCCCATGTCAGGTTCACACCCAATGCCATCAGCGCGTAAATCCCTGCGCTGATCACCATCACCGTGAGATAGGCCAGCATCAGGCAATCACGTCGGCGAGGGCCGTCATGCTTGGGACCAAGAGGTCGGGCTGGTGCGGCGTCGCTCCGAACGGCCTTTGCCGGCGATCGATGAATGCCGTGCGCATTCCCGCGGACTTCGCACCAACACAGTCGAATGCGTGGTTGGCAATGAACAGCACCTGATCCATCCGCACGCCGACAGTCTCAGCTGCCTTGGTATATGTGGCGACGTGAGGCTTGAATGCATTTGCCACCGCCACAGAGATTGCCTGCTCGAACGCCACGCCGTGATACTGTTTGGCGTTCTCCAGCATGTCCGGATCGCCGTTCGACAGCACCACAAGCCGATATCGCGCCCGCAGCCGATCGAGCGCCGCCGGTACTTCGGGGAACGGGCGCAATCGTACGATGGCATCCACCAGGGCGCGCACTTCGTCCATTGTGTAGCGGATGCGGGCGCGATCCATTACGTGGGCGACCGATCGCTCGCCGATCTCGCGATATGGGGTGTGTTCCTTGCCAAGCAGCGCGTCGATCATCGAGTTCTCGAAATGCGTCCGTCGCCACCAGGTCACGAACGAATTCGCATTCCCCTGCCAGCCCTTCGCACGCAGGAACGGCGTTGCCACCTCGACGAGCCCGGTCTGCATGTCGACGACAGTGCCGTATTGGTCGAACATGCAGACCTTGATTGAGGCTTTCAGTCCTTCTGCGGTCATGCCGCCCTCCATCAATATGCCCGGGCTCCCAGAATGCCGCGCGGCCGGAAGCTCAGCACCAGCAGGATCGCAACGAACCCGACCACGGTGCGGTAATCCGAGGGCAGCACCAGTTGCGACAGCTCTTCCGCCACTCCGACCGTCAGCGCGCCAACGACCGCGCCAGGAATGCTGCCGAGCCCGCCCACCACCGCTGCGGCAAAGATCGCGAGGATCGCGCGAAACCCGGTCAGCGGATCGATCGACGTATCCAGTCCGAGAAGCATTCCGCCGAGCCCAGCCAGGCCCATGGCGATGAAATTGACAATCTGCCCGATACGATCGGCATCGATGCCCTTGATTGATGCAAGTGTTGGATTATCCGCAACTGCGCGCATAGCCTTGCCCAGCCGGGTAAACGCTAGAAATGCGAACAGCGTGCCAACTGCCACCACCGAGATCGCCAGGTCCTCCAGTTGCTGAGGCCCAACGCGGAGACCGCCAAACCGCCAGTCGCGCATGATCGGCAGATCGTAGTCGCGCAGCGAGTTGCCGAAACCCAACCGCACCATGTTCTCCAGCGCGATTGTCAGCGCCACCGAGGCGATCGTCGCGGTGATCAGTCCCGATGGTCGCAACGGCCGTAACACTACCGTGTCGCTTAGCGAGCCCGCCAGGCCTGCCACCAGAAACGCCACCACGGACGACGGGACCAGCGGCCATCCCAGCCATACATTCGCACAGTAGCCGGCAAACGCACCGATCGTCGCATGCGATGCGACGGAAAAGTTCGGGAATCGCAGCACTGCGTAGATAGCGGTCAGCCCGATGGCGGGTGTCGTCAGGATCGCCCCCGCCATCACGCCATTCAGCACGAGTTGCGCAATGTCGATCAGCACGCTGGCGTCAGGCGATTTCGATGAACTTGAATGCTCCGTTATCCACGCCGTTGAAGCGGAACTTGCAGTCCAGGATGTCGCCGATATCAGTGAAAGTGCATGGACCGCTGGCTCCGGAGTACTTGATGTCCTTGCCTGATTTAAGGGCCGCCAGCCCATCTACCGCCGTATAGACGACCATGGCGGCGCTGTTGGTGATCTTGCGCACAGTGTAGCGGATCGCCGTCCCGGTCGCCTCGTCAGCCTTGGCGATGGTCAAAGCCACGATGCTGATCCAGTCGGTCGCCTGCGCTTCGTAAGAGTCTGGCGTGGCGATTCCAAGCCGCTTCGCAGCGGCGGCGTAGGCCGGAGAATTGAGGTCCGCCGAAGGCTGTGCGGTAATGACGCCCTGCGTCACTTCCTTTGGCAGTTCGCCCAGGCTCTTTTCGGTCAGCGCGTAGGACTGCGTGAACTTCCCGCCGTCATAGCCAGCTCGGTACAGGTCGCGCAGCACCACCGCCACATCCGGCGCATAGCCGTTGAGATACAGCATATCCGGCTTCGTCTTCAGTGCCTGGTCCACCTCTGAGCGGTAGCTTGTCTTGTCCTTGTCATAGACCAGTGAACCCGCCACCTCGACGCCCTTCGGTGTCAGTGTCGCGGTCAGATATTTGCGCGTCGGCTCAGCGAACGGTGCCTGGATCGCAAGGATGAAGACCCGCTTCGCGCCGTGCCGGATGATGAAGTCGGCATGCTTCGTCGCCTGCAACTCGTTGTTCGGCTGAGTGCGAATCAAGTATCCCTGATGCGGCAGGTGCGTGATCGAGTCCGCGCCCGACACCGTGGTCAGGAATGTCTTGCTCTCCCAACACACCGGCGCCACCGCCGTGGTTACCGCCGAGGCCCATGTCCCCATGATTACCGGCACCTTGTCCACGTCGATCAGCTTGTGCGCCGCCCGCACAGCCGCTTCCGGATTGGTCTCGTCGTCCTCGACAACCAGCTCGATCTTTCGCCCCAGCAGTCCGCCGGCCGCGTTGATCTCGTTGGCCACCGCCTGCATCGCCTTCAGCATCCTCGGCCCATCGAAACTGCCAGCGCCGGTCAACGGGGTCAGCACGCCAAGCTGCATCGGTGCTCCCTGTGCCCGTCCCACCGCCGGCAGCGCCAACGCGGCGCTAGTCTGCAAGAGCCCTCGGCGAGTGATGCGGATCATGCGGCCTCTCCAGTCATGGTTGTTCGGTCGGTGCTGCTCCCAGGAATATCCAGCGAATCTCCGGATCCGCGGCGAGCGCCGCCGCTGCACCATCGCGGTTGTTGCGCCCGTCGACAAGGATCGTGGCGCGATGCGCGATTTCCAGCGCCTGTGTTGCGTTCTGTTCCACCATCGCGATGGCCAGTCCCTCGCGGTTGATCGTCTGGATCGTCTCGAACAGGGCCTCTGCCGACACAGGCGACAATCCGGCGGAGGGCTCATCCAGCAACAACACCGCCGGCTGCACCATCAACGCCATCGCCATCGCCAGCACCTGCCGCTGCCCACCAGATAGCGTACGTGCGGCGCGTCCGCGCCGTTCCGCCAGCATCGGGAAGCGGGCGTATACCTCATCGATGCGTCGTGGCGTTGCGGACGGCTCCAGCCAGCCTCCCATCTCCAGGTTCTCGCGCACCGAGAGCGTCCCGAAGATGTTCTGCTCCTGCGGCACGAAAGCGACGCCGCGACGGCTGACCTCGCGCGGCGGCAAGGCGTGGATCGCCTCACCGCGCAATGTGATGCTGCCGCGCATTGGATGCAGCAGCCCGGCGATCGTCTTCAGCAGAGTGGACTTGCCCGCACCGTTCGGACCGATGATGGCAACAATCTCGCCGGCGGCCACCGTAAGAGCGGCGCCCTTCAGGATCTGATCGTCACGTCCGTAGCCCGCGACCACGTCAGACGCGACGAGCAGCGGCTGCTCAGCCATGCCGCCGACCCATGTACGCTTCTTGCACCATCGGATCTGCTGCCAGCTCCGCGAACGATCCCTGCCGCAAGTGCCTCCCTTCCGCCATCACAATGACCGGGTCGCACAGCGCGGCGATGGTATCCATGTGGTGCTCGATCAACAGCACCGAGATGCCGTCCGCTACCAGGCCGCGCAAATGTTCGCCGATCTCGCGCGCGAGGCTTGGATTCACCCCTGCCACCGGCTCATCCAGCAGCAACAGCCGAGGCTCTGCCATCAGCGCACGCCCAATCTCCAGCAGCTTCTTCTGCCCGCCCGAAAGCTCTGCCGCTCGCTGTCCCAGCAGGTGCGTCAGGTTCAGCCGTCGTGCGATTGCCGTCGCCCGTTCGCGCAGTTCCGCTTCGCGTCGCCGTACCGAAGGCGAAAGCAGCACCGCTCCAGCGACCCG
>Ga0070730_10004131_pt1 | contig 12845 bp, 16 predicted proteins | sample Coa_R1_3_FD_66447 | JGI IMG/M metagenome (GOLD analysis project Ga0070730, IMG submission 66447) | Surface soil microbial communities from Centralia Pennsylvania, which are recovering from an underground coalmine fire - Coalmine... | ecosystem: Environmental > Terrestrial > Soil > Unclassified ...
TGATGCGGCTGTTTCGTCACAGATTGCTGCGGCGCGCAGCATACCGGTGCTGGTGGTTGAAGCCTGAGGGATGCCGCATCACGTTGGCCGGCGGAACAGTGGAGAGCCGGGGATGTGGCGATGGATTGCGTGTTTCACCTTGATCACGACCATGGCAGCAGCACAGGGGGTGCCGCTGACGTCACAGGCCGTGCCGTCCGGGGCCGATCCGCAGACCGGTGCGCGGCCCGGGAACGAGATTGGCACCGGCCAATCGCTGCCGCTTTCCAATAGCTCGGGGAATATCGGGCCGCAGGATACGCGATCGGCGATAGCGCCGAATTTGCCGTCACCGGATGTGGGGGAGAATGCGCCGCCGGCCACCTATTTGCGGGCGGCCCGCACGGCGCTGCTGCAAGGTCGCACAGGTGAGGCGCAGCAGGCACTGGAGATGGCGGAGACGCGGGCGCTCGATCGCTCGGTGCCGCTTTTCCAGACCGGCACGCCGAGCAGCAGCCCGATGGTGGATACGATCGAGAAGGCGTTGAACGCGCTGGGCACCGGTGATCGCGCCGGTGCTGTCCAGTTCATCGAACAGGCGCTGAAGGAGGGGTGAGGCACCGGTCGAGGCGCGGATCCCGCGCTGCGGGGTGAAGGTGGCGCAGATTTGGCAGGGGCCCGGCTTGATCGCCCAGTTTGCTTGGGCTATGGCCAGCGCCCCGGCGTTGCCAGGACGCCCAGGTAGCTCAGTTGGTAGAGCATGCGACTGAAAATCGCAGTGTCGGTGGTTCGATTCCGCCCCTGGGCACCATAATTTCAATAGGTTACGCGGCCCCGTCAGCCCCACGCTCGGCTGCCATTCAGGCTGGCAGCCGCGACCTTCAGCCTGTTCGAATGGGTTCCGGCTACTTTTTGCGCTCCGAACGTCCGATCAATGAGAGCCAAGAGCGCCGGCGACCACCTCGACGCGCCGTCAGGAGATGCGTGGCCATCGGCACCAGCGTCGCGAAAGCCAGCGATCCGCGCGCTGCATCAAGAGCATCCCGCCTTACACGCAAGGCCTCCCGCTCGGTGCGGCTCGGTGTGGAGCGCGCCGCCAGCAGGCCAAACACAGCAGCGATCGCCAGGTTGCCGCCTAGCAGAATAAGCGTTGCTGCGATCGCCTCGACCTTGAGGCGCAATCCCTGCCAGGCCGCGACTTCCGCGAGCGTTAGCACCGCGGCAGCAAATATGGCGGCAACCGCACCATACATCCCGCGCCGAGCCTGACGCTTGATCAAGGCGCGCAGCCGCAGCACCTCGGCTTCAGCCGCAATCCTCAACAGGCTAGCGCTGCGCATGGCGCGGTCCCCATTTGCCGGCCGCGAAGCCGAACTCGAATGCCACCAGAAGGCTGATCAGCGGCCGTTCAGTCGTGCTCTCGCGCAGCCACGCAGCGAAGGCGCCCAGCCTCGCGATGCCCGCATCCAGCCCTCTGCTCGAAATATCAGCGAGGAGACATGCTTCCCACGGCAGGCGGGATTTGAGCCGATCGATCTCTCGCCCGTTCACGATAGCGGTTCCCGACTGGTGCTTTCACCGAGCGTATCGCCGGCACGCGCATCGCGCCGGCCCATCCGCTGCGGCGGTCCTTCGGTCGAATCCTTGCGTGTCTGGCGCTCGGACTGGGCGTTGATCGCAGCTCCCAGCAGCACGGTGAAAGCTGAGATATAGAGCCAGGTCAGGAGAATCACGACGCCGCCCAGTGAGCCGTAGGTCTTGTCGTAGCTATTGAAATTGGCGACGTAGATGGTGAAGCCGATAGAGGCGACGATCCACAAGAGCGTCGCCACAACGGCGCCGGGAGTAACCCACCGCCACTTCGGCACATCCCGGTCGGGGCAGAAACGATAAAGAACCGCGAGGCCCAGCATGAGGAGAACGATCAAGAGCGGCCATTGCACCATCAGCAGCAGCCACTTGGTGACAGGACCGGTCGCAAGGAGCTGCACGGCGGCCGGCAGCACGGCAACAAGGGCAATCGCGACGATGCCGCCGATCAGCATGCCAAGCGTAAGGCCGAGGGCGAGCAGATTGAATTTCAGGAAGCTGCGGCGCTCTTTTTCCTCATAGGCGATATTGATCGCGGTGATTATGCCGCTCATGCCGCGCGATGCGCTCCACAACGCCAGCACCAGGCCAACAATTGCGGCGAAGCCAAGGGCACTGCCTGACGACTGCACGAGGGTGTGCAGTTCCTGACTAAGCAGTTGCTGGGTCTGCTGCGGCAGCACGCCGGAAAGTGCCGCTACCTGCCGTTCGATCTGCCCCTTATCGAAGAGCAGGCCATAGATTGCAACGAGCGCGGCCAAACCAGGGAACAGTGCGAGCAGGATTGCGTAGGTGACACCGCCTGCGATCAGGAACAGGTTCTCGTCGGATATGTCGCCCCACGTGCGCCAGAGAATGTCCTTCCAACCGGCCGCCGGAATCTCGGCTGGATGATCGGCCTCGCGGCCACGCTCCGCGCCCTTCGCACGGTCTGTCGGATAATTCGCCGAGCCGCGCGCCCGCGTCAGATCCTCCTTGAGTTCCTCCAGGCGCGTGTCAATCTTCATCGCCTCCGAATTCCCCTGGCCGCATGCAGGCACTGCTCTGCCTGCAGCTGTTTAAAGTGCTTCGGGCACGTCCGGTTCGGAGATGCGCTCGTCAGTGCCAACAATTGTGCGTGTATGCATGCGCATGCACACAACGTCTTCGAGAACACGTCCCGGACTGGCTATATCAGATTGCTTGAAGATCGATGCCGCGCGCTTAACGCCCACCTGGGATTTTCTGCGGCTCGCAGACCGCGAGGCGTGTCTATATTCATATCTACAACTACCGGTTGGGTGAGCCGGCCGAGAGGGCAGTCCATGAGCGCTACGTCTTATCCGGCAGGTTCTGCGGCCTTGCCAGGCGGAAATAGTCCTGCGGATTGTTCGCGGATGCATTGCCGGTTTCAAGAACACCAACGCGAAGGCATAGGCTGCCCACAAGTGCCACCGCCGAGGCCAGTTGTTGCATGCGCGTGTGCCGGTTGCCGGCGAGTGCGGAAAGTGCATGCAAACCGAATGGAAGCAATGTGCCGAGCGCCGCGGCTGTTGGTAGAACGCCACTTTCGCGTCCGGCGGAGACACCCTTCTCACGATAAGTCGTCTCTGCGGCGGAGGTTGCCGCGAGTTCCAATGCGAGCGAGGCCAGCAGCACGGTGTCGAGATCGCGCGCTCTTCTTCGGTGGCCGGCTCGCCGAGCGCCGAGCGAAAGTGCCGCTGCTCCAGACGCCATGGAGGAACTGCTGAAGCGTACAGCAAGCGACTTCGGTGCTGCTGCCCAGAGCGGCGTGCTTGTCGCAGAAAGGAGCGACGCCGTGTAGGTACAAAGGCCCGCTCCAGCGGCGGCTGCCGGAAGCTGGGTGACGCGTGCGATCTGGCCGAGGCGTGGAAACCATCTGCTAAATACATCGAGGCTGAAAGTCAGCCCGCTGAAGGCGGAGAAACTCATGAGGATCCAAGTGCCAATCGACATCGGCGATGTGCGCTTCGCGATCCGCAGCATGTTGTAGAAGCGCTTCGGCGTTTTCAGATCGTATATCAGCAGCGCCGTACCGATCGTGGGCGCAAGCAGTGACAGCCAACGACCCCGCGAGACGACGGCATCGCCTTTACCCTGCCCACCGAGGTCGATAACGGTTGAGAGAAGTTGTGCCGCGCCGGAGAGCCCGGCGATAAAGATGTATCCGCCAACCACCCACTTTTCGAATGGCGCCGCCTTCAGCGCTGGCCGGCCATAGTAGGTTCGACCGTCATAACCCTCGGGGCTTGGACTTGCGACTGCACGAGCCGATGGTGGTATGGCGTCCAATGTGATCTCCGCTCAGTCGCGATTAACGACGATTGCCAATGCTGCGAGCGCCAGCCCGGCTATGGCTGCGAGCCCAGAGGCCAGGCTTGGTGCGGCACGATTGGCGGGGCGCGTCGGCGCTTCAGGCAGGTTGTAGGTCTCAGGCTTTTCCGTCAGCAGGAAGAATGCGTTCAAATGACCAAGATCGCCGGTCGCACCTGGGCCGCCTGGCGCGCCGTACAGATACGCCGACGTCACACCAAGGTGGTGCAAGTGTTCCACGCGTCGACCAGCCCGTTGCTGCAAGTCCGCGACTTCGCCGAATTGTATTGAATCGGTCGGGCAAGACTTGGCGCAGGCCGGCTCGAGTCCTCCCTTCAGGCGATCATAGCACAAGGTGCATTTGTGCGCCTTGCCATCGAGCGTGCTGACATCGATCACCCCGAACGGGCAAGCTGGCACGCAGTAGCCGCAGCCGTTGCAGATGTCCTGCTGCACCACGACGGTATCGAATTCGGTCTTGAACAGAGCGCCGGTTGGGCAGGCCTCCATGCAGGGCGGGTTGTGGCAATGCTTGCAGACATCGCTCATCATCAGCCAGTTGCTCTGAAATGCCTGCATATCGGTTGGCCGATCCGCGAGCTTTTCAATGAAAGCGACATGACGCCACGTATTGGCGGAGAGCGCGCCGGTGTTGTCGTAGCTGTCACCGGTCAATCCAAGATGGTCGGCCGGCAGGTTGTTCCATTCCTTGCAGGCGACCTCGCAGGCTTTGCAGCCGATGCAGATGGTCGTGTCGGTGAAGAAGCCGTAGGATTTGCCGGGGATGACACGCGTCCCGGCAGTCAGTTCCGCCTCGTCGGGCATCAGATGCGACAGTTGGGAATCCGGATAATCGAGTACTCTGCTGTTGAGTGGCAGTCCCTTGCTCATGTCGCACTCTCCTCGAGCAACTGAACGGAATGGGCGACGCGGCCGATCACGTCGCGCGCATCGGAAAAGGTCACCCGTACCCGCTTGCGACTGGCGCCCGACAATTGCTGCGGCTCGCATTGCGCGCTGGGGGACAGGACGAAAAGATGGCTGTCGCCCTGCTCCGCTTCGAGCATGAAGCGCCCCTCTTGCACCAGCAGGATCGTTCCGTCGATCGATTTGCGGCCGAACATCTATGCTTCGTCCGCAGCGCTGAACTCGGCTGCCACTTCGGCAAAGCTGGCGCGAGCCTTCTCAAGCAATGTCCACGGTGGAGAGCCAATCGGATAGTGGACGCCATAGAGCGAGCTGAGCACTGCGTTGAGTTTCGCAAGCCGCTCGAGTGAAGACGGGGGATGGCCTTTCTCACGTATCCGCCGGGTCACCTCGTCACGGTAACCGGTGAGACATCGCATCGTCGCAGACATATCATGCGTCACGTGATCGGGCTTCTCGCGCAGCAGGTTGTCGATGCTTTGCAGAACCATCTCGCTGGAAGTGGCCGATATCTCAGTCATCGCGACGATCAATTGGGTTGGGAAGGCGGCCTTTGCGCAAATTGCACGTGAGCGCCTTGGTGCTGTGAATGCTGGTATTGGCATCACCGAAGATGGCGAGTAGGGCGTTCGCGGTGTTGCCATGGGCATAGCCTTCGTAGCCGAACACCCACGGCATGCCGATCTGGTAGATTGTGCGCCCATCAAGCGTGAAGGGACGCAGACGGTCCGTGATCATCGCCTTCGCCTCGATGTCACCACGCAGACTGGAGAGCACGACCCAATCGAGATGTCCGATCTCCTTTTCGGTGGCGAGCTCCGGTGGAATTTCCACGAAGGCCTCCGGCTGGAGCTCGGCCGTGTGCGGCATCGCCCGGGTGGCCAGGCCGCCGCAGTGCAGTTCGGTCAGGCGGTAGGTTGTGAAGACATAGGGGAAGCGAGCATCGGCCGTTTCATGGAAATCATTGCCGGGACGTGGCCATGTCTTGGTCACCGGATTGTATTGGCGATTGTAAAGGATATTGCGGATCGGGCTTTCCAGTGGTTCGTAATGCGTGGGAAGGGGCCCGTCCTTCAATCCGGATGGCACGAACAGCATGCTCTTGCCGTGTGGGATCATGATGAACGGGTCCGTGCCGCACAACGCATCCATGCCGGTCGGGTCCCTGTCCCAATCCGGCACGTAATCGGGCCGCTTGTCCGCCTCGAAATCAGGCACGTCGTGGCCTGTCCATTTGCTCTGCTCTTCGTCCCACCAGACAAGGCGCTTGGCCTCTGACCAGGGGCGTCCCTCACGGTCGGCAGACGCCCGATTGTACATCTCGCGGCGGTTGGATGGCCAAGAGAAGGCCCAGTTCAGATGGGTGCCTGGGCCATCAGGAGGATCCGGCTTTCGCGAACGTGCCTTGTTGTTGCCCTCCTCCGGAGTGACGCCGCAATACAGCCAGCCACCGCACGCAGTGGAACCATCATCCTTCAGCTTCTGATAGCTGGACAGCAGCTTGCCGCTTGCCAGGTCGCGACCGTTGATTTCCTGCAGCACCTGCAGCGCGTCCGGTTCCTGCTTCTCGCCGCGCAGATGGTAATTCCAGGCCAGCGCGTGGATCGCCCGATCACGGTTCGCGGTGCTGCGTGCGTATAGCTGTCTCAGCCTGTTGCCCAGATGCACCATGAACCAGAGATCGGAGCGGCTGTCGCCGATCGGCTCGATGACCTTATCGTGCCATTGCACCAGTCGCCCGGTGTTGGTGACCGTGCCGTCCTTCTCTGCTGGGACACAAGCCGGTAGCAGAAAAACTTCCGTCCCAATATCTTCTGGATGCGTTTCGCCACGTTGGATGCGGCGCCCCTTCTTCCAGAAGTTGGCTGTCTCAATCTCGAAGCTATCGCGCACGACGAGCCAGTCGAGCTTTGACAACCCAACTTCAACGAGTTCCGAGTTCACCGATCCAACCGCTGGGTTTTGGCCGAAGACGAACATGCCCTTTACCACGCCGTCGTTCGAAGCGAGGGTGATAGGCAATTGCGAATGATCGCCGCTCATTTTCGGTATGAAGCCGTAGCCAAAGTCGTTGGCTGGCGTTGCGTTGTCGCCGTACCAGGCTTTGAGCAGGCTGACGAAATATTTGGGAAAGTTGTGCCACCAGCCGGTCGGCACAGTCTCGGCCTCTAATAGCTCCTTCAGCGAGTGGTGCGGTTTCTCGGCGTTTGGCTGCGGCAGATAAGTCGGCAGCATGTTGTAGAGCGTCGGGAGGTCCGTGCTGCCCTGGATGCTGACATGGCCACGAAGCGCCATGACCCCGCCGCCGGGACGGCCTACATTACCGAGCAGGCTCTGGATCATTGAGGCGGCGCGGATAATCTGCACGCCCGTCTCGTGGTGCGTCCAGCCGACGGCGTAGCAGAACGATCCGGTTTTTTCCGGACCGGAGTTGTTGGTCAGCCCCTCGCACACCTGCAGGAATGTCTCCTGGGGGCAGCCGGTGATGCGCTCCACCATCTCGGGCGTGTAGCGCTCGTAGTGACGCTTCAGGATCTGATAGACGCAGTTCGGGTCCTGCAAAGTGCGATCTTCGGGCGGAGGGCCATGCGTCTTCCGCGCGCCGAACAGTGTCTCGGTTGTCGAGGCATGATGTTGCGCGTGGTGCTCGGCAAGCGCCGACGGCTCCTCTTCGCCGGCCGGTTGCCACGTATCGACGGTATACGAACCGCCTTTTTCGTCGAAACCGGAGAAGATGCCGTCGAGTTGTTCCGGGTCCCGATAATCGCCGGTAATCAAGGTGGCGATATTGGTGTAGGCCATCGCCCATTCCTTGAACCAAAGATCATTCGCCAGGATGTGGCGAATGATGCCGCCGAGGAAGGCGATGTCACTGCCCGAACGAATTGGCGCGTAGATGTCGGCAAGAGCGGAGGTGCGGGTGAAGCGCGGATCGACGTGAATGATCTTCGCGCCTCGCTGTTTCGCCTGCATGACGAAGCGGAAGCCCACGGGGTGGTTCTCCGCCATGTTGGAGCCCATGATGACGATGCAATCGGCGTCAGCGAGGCTCCAGAGCTGCATGGTGGCAGCGCCGCGTCCGAAACTCGTTCCCAAACTGGGCACCGAGGATGAGTGTCAGATCCTGGCCTGGTTCTCGATCCCAACCACGCCGAGGCCGCCACCCAACAGCTTCTTGATGAGGTAGTTTTCCTCATTGTCCATGGTGGCGCCGCCGATCGAGGCGATGCCGAGCGTATGGTTCGCCACCGTACCGTCAGGCAGCGTCTCGACGAAGGTCTCGTCGCGCGTCTGCTTGGCAAGGTGCGCTATCCGGTCCATCGCCCACTCGAGCGATCTTTGCTCCCACTCGCGGCTGTACGGCGCGCGGTACTTCACGTGGTTCACACGCAGCGGGCTGGTCATCAGCCCAAGTGTGCCGGCACCTTTCGGGCAGAGAGTTCCCTGATTGACCGGGCTGCGCGGGTCGCCCTCGACGTGAATTGGCTTGCCGTCCTTCGCGTAGACAAGCTGGGCGCAACCGACCGCGCAGAACGGGCAAATGCTGGTGCCGATCGTGTCGGCCTGCTCCAGCCGTGGTCGCAGAGTACGGGACTGCTCACTTTGGGCCGCCTCGGCATAGGGACTTTCGCCCGCGAACTGGCGCGGTATCGACCAGTCCTTGAGAAAACCGTCCACGCGGTCCGCCAGGGAACGGCGCAATTTCCTCATTTTCATCACTCCGGTGCGGCTAGTGGAGCAACGTGGCGGAGGTTTTCGGGTTGCACCTGCTTGTGACAGCACACGGCAACGCGCGCGTTACCACAGCTTGGAAGCCTAGCGGCCGCCCATGGATCATTCGGATGGCACCCGCTCTCCGTTTCGGCCCGCTCAGTTTCAGTGCCGTTCACCTGTGCATCGATATGCAAAGCTATTTGCGGAAAGGACTGACTGGCATGTTCCGTGGCTGGAGCGCGTTCTCCCAGCTATGGAGCGACTGGCCGAGGCGCGTCGCGACCGTGGCGTGTTCACACGCTTCGCCCCGCCCGGACGAGGCCGTCGGCGCGTGGCGACGCTATTATAAGCATTGGCGCCACATGACAGGCGAGAGCCTCAATCCTCGCCTGATCGAATTGGTGCCGCCGCTGCCGGCTATCGCGTCGTGCTTGCCAAGGACGCACTGTGCAGCGTGTCTGATGAATCCCACGACAGATGCTGCGACACTCCGGCTCACGTTTCAGTCAGCAGGTCGAGGTCGCCCTCGCGGAGGAAATTCTGGCCAACTGGCCTGTCCGGTGAACGAGGCGCTTGCCCTCACGGCGGATTTGCCCGTTGCCCTGTCTTCCCCGACATCGGCTGGGGCTGCCAGATAGTGCGGCCGACCAAAGGGATCCCGAACCAGAGTCCGAGCAGGAACAGCAGGCCCACGCCGGCTGTGATAGCGCTGCTCATCGTCCCCATGGTGCGTGCGAGCACGACATACGTGTCGCCCGTCATACCGAAGGCAAGTGGTAAGAGGGCAAGTACAGTGATGTGTCCGGCTAACCGGAGGAATGCCTCGCTCTCTTCGCCAGCCCAGACTATCCGGTGCAACGCCGCCGGCGTGATAAGGAGCACTGTCGCCAGCGCCACAGCAATCAGTGCAAACCCGTGGATGGTGCGTGAGCTGGGTGGCAGCTTGTCGAACGCGCTGCTGAGCACGATCACCAGCTGGAAGCCGAGAAGAGCCTGTGCACCGGGCAATATCACGCGCGCTTCCGTAAGCATATGCTCTATGCGGGCGTGGAGTGGCCCTGGGTCGCGCTGAGCCCACTCGGCAATTGCCTGGACACGTTCTCGGGTACCTTGTGTGCGTCTCATGTAAAGACCTGCTCCATACCAGCCAATGGTGGCCGCGATGGCAAGCAGAGCGCCTGCCGCAGCACCCGCAGCAGGTCTCCCCCATGCGCGGTCGAGCGTGAGTGTCAGATCAAGACCCAGAGCTATCGCAAATGGCAGAAGTGCGACCCCCGCAAACCGCCCGGTCAATCGGTGCATGCGTCCGGTGCTTTGGCCGCCTTCCGCGATGCGATGGAATGCCGAGGGTGCAACCAGAAGGCCGATGCTCAGCAGCATGAGGACGAGTGCTACGGCGCTCAGCCGACGGCTCAAGACCGGCAAGCTGTCGAACTGCGGCCGAAACGCTCCTTGGCATTGAAACCCAAGGAGGATCTGTGCTCCGAGTATAAGCGTGCGCGTTTCATCCAGTGCTGTCTTTACCTTAACAGCCAGAGCCATAGCGTCTTCCGGTCGCGGACAATGTCATACTGTAACGCTCCCGCCAGAATACCGTTCCAGCATTGGCCACCCGAGATCTCCGAAACGCGCCCGAGCTCATTCTCTCGGGAATGGGGCGAGCGGAGCTTGGCAGCAAAGATCGTCGATTGCGGGGTCGACCCTCGTGACTATTGTCAGTGACTGCTCGGAGTCATCCGTTCTGCGGCATAGTTGCTGCTTCGGTGCAGGTCACGTTCGGGGGATTGAGCGCTGAGCGAGAAACTGTGAAAGGTCTTGTATTGGCTCGCGCTCGGTCACGAAATGCTCGAACAGAGTGTTCACAGATTCATGCGTGCCTTCGGGGGCAGTGATCGTCACGCAGAACGCCTCTGCGGTTTGGAACAAATCGAATGTCAGGAACGGGCAACATATTCGTTCCTGTGCAATCAGCTCCCGCACTTCGGAGGCAAACTCCGGCGCGTACGCAAGATGCAGCGTCAAATCGCTCTGGCCGTGCCCACGTAGTGCGCGCTTTGCCAAACTTTCGATCCAGGCCATCCGATCCTTGTGCGCGCCTGCGGCCAGGCTGCAGGCGATCAAGTCTGACGTACAGGAGGCAGTCACGAATCACTCCGCCGGCACTGTGGCGGACACCGTCTGTCCGGATCGGATTTCGTCCCGCGCCTGACCGACAATCTGCCAGCCGCCGAAAACGCCAAGCCCACCCATGATCGCCGCGACGATTGCATCCGGCCATCCCGTGCCGGTGCCGAAAACACCCAGTGCGGCCAGCATCACCGCGAGATTGCCCACAGCATCATTGCGTGAGCAAATCCACACCGAGCGCATGTTCGCGTCGCCTGTCCGGAACCGGTAGAGCATGAGAGCAACGCCACCGTTGGCAATCATCGCGAGCGCGCCCACCACACCCATCATCTCTGCACCTGGCACCGTACCAGAAAAGGCGCGATAGGCTGTGCTTGCGAGCACCCAGAGTGCGAAGACGAGCATGGTGGTGCCTTTGGCAATCGCAGCCCGCGCTCGCCATGTAAGCGCCATGCCGGCTACGCCGAGACTGATCGCATAGTTTGCGGCATCCCCAAAGAAATCCAATGCATCAGCCTGCAAAGCGTTCGAGCCAGCGGCAGCACCGGCTACGATCTCGGCGACAAAGAACGCCGCATTGATCGTCAGCGCGATCCATAATGCGCGGCGCCAACGCGAGGTGTTCAGATCGCCCGAAGAGACTGTGGCTGAACAGGCAGAATCGTGACAACAGGACATGCAAACCGTCTCGGCGAATTGCGATGACCCATGGTATGAACCCTGTAGTCGCTACAGGGTCAAGGCCGAGGCATGAACATCGGGGAACTGGCACGCGCAGCCAACACGAAGATCGAGACCATTCGCTACTACGAACGCATCGGCCTGCTGCCAGCGCCACGCCGCACGACAGGCAACTATCGCACCTACTCCGCAGCGGATGTCAGCCGCCTTACGTTCACGCGCCGCGCCCGCAATCTTGGCTTTTCCATCGAGCAGGTCAGGACGCTGCTTGATCTGGCTGACCAGAAGCAGCAGTCGTGTGAGGCAGTGGACGCGATCGCCCGAGGGCATCTCGTCGAGGTGAAGCGAAAACTGGCCGATCTGTCGGCACTGCGCGAGGAACTGAACTCGATGATCAAGCAATGCCGCCACGGCACTATCGCTGAATGCCGGATTATCGAAGCACTCGCTTCATAATCTCTGTGGAGCAACTCTCACCGCGTTCCGATTGTAGAGACGACAACGCTCCGTCGGCGCATGCTAGCTGGCCGCCTCGCCGAGCAGGCGCTCGACAATCACGCAGTCTCGCCACGCACCATCCAGCCTGCCGTGCCGCCGATAGATGCCGACTTCGTGGAAGCCCATCTTCGCCATGAGCGCACGGCTGGCGGTGTTTTCTGGAAATATGCGCGACAACAGTTTCCAGTAGCCAGCCGCTTCAGCGGCTTCGAGCAGCGCCGCCATCGCGACCTGGCCGACGCCAGCGCCTCGACGATGACGTGCGACATAGACCGAGAATTCCGCGATACCGGCATAACATGGGCGGCTGCGGTATGAGGAAGTCGAAGCGAAGGCCACAACTTCCCCATTCGCTTCGACAACGATGATCGGATGGCGGCCGTCGAACCATGTCTCGATCTGTTGCACGCTCCTGGGTTCGGTCTCGAAGGTGCCGATTCGATCGGCAATGCCCTGGTTGTAGATTGTCGCGATAGCGGGCGCGTCTGCCATGGTCGCGGCACGCGCCGCCAAGCCGGTGTCGACCATCAGGCGTGCTCATACCAGTCGCGCGACCGGCGAACGATGCGCACTACGGAGAGCATCACCGGCACTTCGACGAGTACGCCGACCACGGTGGCGAGTGCGGCGCCCGACTGGAAGCCGAACAACACTATGGCTGTGGCGACAGCGAGTTCAAAGAAATTCGAGGCACCGATCAAGGCGGATGGACCCGCCACGCACCACTCAACACCGAGGGCACGGTTCAGCCAATAGGCGAGGCCGGCATTGAAATAGACCTGGATGACAATAGGTACCGCCAGCAACAGGATAATGAGCGGCTGGCCCATGATCTGCTCGCCCTGCAATCCGAACAGCAGCACGAGAGTGAGCAGGAGCGCACACAGCGACATTGGTGCCAGGCGGCCGAGCACTCGCGACAACGCCGGCTGTCCCCCGTGTCGGAGGATCGCCGCCCGCCAGAGGTGTGCCACGATCACCGGCACGACGATGTAGAGCACGACGGAGAGGAACAG
>Ga0070730_10004132_pt1 | contig 12845 bp, 10 predicted proteins | sample Coa_R1_3_FD_66447 | JGI IMG/M metagenome (GOLD analysis project Ga0070730, IMG submission 66447) | Surface soil microbial communities from Centralia Pennsylvania, which are recovering from an underground coalmine fire - Coalmine... | ecosystem: Environmental > Terrestrial > Soil > Unclassified ...
TCGTCGCGTTCAGCGCGCAGCGACCCTGCTCAGGCAGCGCTCTCGCGGTGCCTTGAGTAAGCACGGATGGCGTTGCGGGCGGTCATGGTGAGATTTGACGGCAATTTGTTGAGGCTGAACCAGCGGACGTCGCGCGTTTTGGCGGGCTCGCAGTTGGTGGCTTCGCCGGAGAGGATTTGGCCCAAGTAGGCTGGAGAGACCCAATGCTGGTTTTCGCCCGGGAGGCAGTGGTCCGTGACGCAAAGCAGCGAGCGAAGGGAGATTTCGACGCCGACTTCTTCGCGTGCTTCGCGGATGGCGCACTGTTCGAGGGTCTCGAGAAAGTCCACTTTGCCGCCGACGATGCTCCAATAGCCGGCTTCCGGAGGCCGCTTGCGAAGTGTGAGGAGTACGCGGCCGTGGTTGTCGATCAGGAGAACGCCGACACCGACTCTGGGCTGAGAAGGATCGGGCATAAAGACCTCACTGCATGGCGGCTTGAGCGGGTTCGCGGAAAATTGGGACGAAGCGTTCAGCGAGAGCAAAAGTGCCGAAAAACAAAGCGGCATAGCAGGCGTCGCCTGCAAACGTATTCCAGAACAAGGGAAGGCCGGCAAGGTAGCAAGCGGCTAAACCGGCGAGCGTTTTTGGATACGAATTCAGGAGCCACCACACGGCGAAATTGGTGATTAGGAAAAACTGCGCTGCGCCAAGAAAAGTGGCGGCGGAGATTCGCAGAATCTTGCGGTGATTTTGCAGCCCGCGGCCGATTAGTACGCTGAGAAGAAAGCTGGCGTAGACCAAGATCATTAAGCCGGGCTTGTAAAAACCGACGAACAGGTCGCCTGCAAACAGCGCGAGCAGAGGAAATGCGAAGGCGAGGCGACGATCGCGCACGAGGGCGCCTGAGAAGAGAGCCATCGCGCCGATGGGTGTGAAATTCCAAGGATGCGGCGCAATGCGGAGTGCGGCCGAGATGACAATTATGGCGACGGCAAGTAACAGGCGGTACAGCAGATTTTCCTTCTGAGAAATGTCGGCGTTCATTTTGCAACTCCTTGTATAGCGGGAAGTAAATCGCAAAAGACGAAGCCGTCGCGATGGACGATTTCGCCGGTTCGAACGGGAATGGGCCAGCGGAAGATAGGACCATCAAAAACAAAAGTGTGAAACTCGCCGTTTTCGCCGCAGGGATCGGCGATGGGCGGGAGGTCGCGAAAAAAAGAATCGTCGAGTTCGCGGCCGGCGAAACTCGGAGCGAGAACTTTGGGATCGATGCAGGCGGCGATGGCGCGGAAACGGTGTTCGTGGAAAGAGCGGATCAGCTCATGCGTGTTGCGCTTCCAGATGGGAAAGAGGGCAGCCATGCCCATGCGCGCGAGATTGCTCTCGCGATAGGCGCGTAAGTCTTCCAGGAAGATGTCGCCAAAAGCGACCTTGCGAACCCCTTGGTCGTAGAAGATGCGCAAGGCGTGCTCCATGCGCGCTTCATAGATTGGGTTTACGCACTGCTGAGGGATGCGAACCTCGTGCAGCGGCAGACCGATGGATTCGGCTTGCAGGAGCAGGAGTTCGCGGCGGACGCCGTGCATGCTGATGCGGTCGTAGCCTTCAGTGACGGTGGTGAGGAGCGCAGTCACGCGCAAATCTTGCTGCTGGAGCAGCGTGTGCAGCGCCATAGCGCTGTCTTTGCCGCCGCTCCAGCAGAAGAGGATGGGTTCGTGTGTGGGCATAGGCTTTTCCAATTGAACGATCCTCCGTCCTCAGTTTCCAGGTCCTTGGGCGAGCCACGGTGCTAAAGCTGTGGTTGAGATTCTTCGGCTATCCTCGTCGGATAGCCTCAGAATGACAACTCAGATTCGTGTGCATACCGCATTTAGTTGCGGCCGCTGAAACGGTAGTGGAGGCCGAGGCGATAGTCGCGGCCAAGAGCCGGGAAGCCGATAGTGTCCTGGTATTGCTTGTCGAGGAGGTTGGTCACACGTCCGTAAAAAGAAACGCCGCGGGGAAGATCGCAGCTGGTGGCGAGGTCGAAGCGAGCGTAACCCGGATTGCGGGTGAGGCAAGGACCGCTACCGACAACACACTGGCCTCCGACAAACGCACTGTCGAAGTCGCTGTCCGTGCGGGCTCCGGTAATGTAGGTGTTGACGTTGAATTGGAAACGGCGGTAAGCGGCAGCCAGCCAGAGGTTGCCGGAGTTCACGGGCCGGCGAAGGAGATGATCGCCGGGTCCAGGAAAACCCGAGGCGCTAGAAGTTTGCAAGACGCGCGTGTCGTCGTTGGAATAATTGCCGTTCAGCGACAGCCAGCGCGTAATGCGGGCGGTACTGCTGAGGTTGACGCCACGCGCCCGCGCGCGGTCGGTGTTGGCAAAGATGATGCTGCCGAACGGGCAGCCGGACTGGTTGCCCGGGACTGGGATGATGAGATCGCGAAAGTCGTTGGCGAAATACGTGGCGGAAACACGGAAGCGGTCGGAAGCAAAATACTGGTCAAGGCCAACGTTGAAGGTACGGCTACGTTGGGGACGCAGGTTGGAATTCCCCGGGCTGCACGGATCGGTATCAAAGGACTCGAGGGCGGTAGGTTCCTCGATACCCTGGCCGTAAGCAACACGCACGCGCGTGTCTCCCAAAAAACCTTTCGTATAGCGCAGAGCGTATACAGCACCGAGACGGGGCACTACGCGGGTGCCAAAACTAGCGTTGGCTTCGGCGCGCCCACCGGCGCTGAGAGTAAGGCGAGGAATCGGAGACCAACGTCCGTCGAGAAAGCCACCCTGATTGTTGCGATGAGCGTGGACGGACGCCACGTTTTCGGCTTCGTATTGATAGCCGCCGGTAACGGCGCCACTTCGGAAGGAGTAAGTGGATTGCGCGAGGCCTCCGGCTCGATTGGATTGATTGGGGAAATTTCCGAAGGGCGGGAAGCCGCTGATGCTGTAGTAGCGGGACTCCGCGCCGGAGAAGTGGTGGCTCCAGTGTTTGCCGGTTTGGAAGTTCCAGGTGAGGTTTGAGGAAAGCTGCTGGAGATCGTAGAAAGCCGAGGGATCGGCGGGAAAGAGGAGCGTCTGGCCGGGGGCTCCGGCAAAGCTGGCGTTGCTGCGGATGGTCAAGCGAACCTGGTTTGTGTCGGAAAAGCTGTAGCCGATATTTCCGGCAAAGCCGCGGTTGAGGTCGGCGTCGTTGACGCCCTGACCGTCCGTGTGAAAGTAGGAGCCCGCGGCGGAATAATCGAAGCGTCCTAGGAGACCGCTGACTTGCGCGCCGCCGCGAGCGGAGGAAAAACTGCCGCCTTCGGTGAAGAGATTCATTTCAGGAACGCGGGTCGTGCCGCGGTGACTGACGATTTGAACTACTCCAGACATAGCGTCAGTGCCGTAAAGGGCGCTTTCCGCGCCATGAACGACCTCGACTTTGTCGACGTTGTCCAGCGTGAAATTAGAGAAGTCCAAATCACCGCCGGGGATGTTTACGGGAGCGCCGTCGATGAGCACTTTGGTGAAAGAGGAGTTGCCACCGTCAATGAAGATGGTGGTGAGGCCGCCAATCGGGCCGGTGCGAGCGAGGCTAATGCCGGTTTGCGTTGAGAGAAGATCCGGAAGCAGGACAGACTGGCGCTGGTCGACTTCGTTTCGCCCCACGATGTCAACGGGAGCGGGAGTTTGGGCAAGCTCCGTTGGCTGCGAGTTGGCGGTGACGACGACGTTGGAAGAAAGAGGCTCGAGGTCGAGGCGAAGATTCAAGGTATGGGATTCGCCGGGGGCGAGGTTGACAACTAGCTCGCGGCGCGCGAATGATGTGCGAGTAAATTGGACGCGGTAGTGGCCCGGCGGCAAATCCAGCGCGTATTCTCCAGTGCGAGAGGACTTGGCCGACCACGTTTGAGAATTCGGCGAGCCCGCGGCTTTGGCTTGTATCTGAACGTCGCCGACCGCGGCGCCGCTCGAATCGGTGAGCGCGCCGGAAAAATGGGCGAGTTGTGAGTCGTTTTGGGCCTGCAAGGAAATGGCAAGAACGAGAACTGCCAAGGGGAGAAAAGTAGTACGAAAAAGAGTTTTCATCTTGTCCTCCACTCCCTCACGCGCGGGAGTTTGAAGGTTGTCCTGCGCTTAAGAAGAACGCGCAGGCTGCAGACTTCGCCGGTCTCCTGGCTTGGCGGTGTTGATAGCTTGCAGCCTTCCCGCTAAAAGCAGTGGCTAGCGAGCCTTTTTCAAGGTGATCCTGTCGAGTCGACCTTCCGCCTTACAGTCGCGCGGCGGCGACGGCTTGTTCTTCGTAGTTCCGACTGCGTCGGAAGCAACGAACCGTCTTCCCGAGCACGAAGTCTGCGGTGAATGTGGTCTGCGGAACAGCGCCGCAGGGTTGGGGTGGACGAGAAAACTGCAAATTACTAAGAGTCAGTCAAAATCGTGACGCGAGGCCGGCCGTGGCCGCGCATCTCCACGCGCAGCGGGATCTGAAAAACCTGTTCGAGAAGCTCGCGCTGGTAGATAGCGGCGGGAGGGCCAACGCGCAAGCAGCGGCCGCTCTGCATCAGGAGAATCTGGTCGGCATATTCGGCGGCGAGGTTCAGCTCGTGAGTCACGACAATCACGGTGTAGCGGTAGCGCGCGGAGAGACGGCGGAGCGCGTCGAGAAGGCCAACCTGCGCGGCGATGTCGAGATGCAGAGTAGGCTCGTCGAGCAACAAGAGCAGGGGCTGCTGGGCGAGGGCGCGAGCGAGAATGACCCGCTGTTTTTCTCCACCCGAGATCTGATCCATCAAACGGTCGCTGAGATCGGCGGCACCCACATGCATGAGAGCGTCCTGAACAATTTGCACGTCCGTGTGAGACTCGAAGCGGAGTGAGCGGCCGTGGGCGTGGCGGCCCTGCATCACAAATTCCCAGACGCGGGCGGGAAAAAGTAAGCGGCTTTCCTGCTGAACCATAGCGATGCGCTGAGCGCGCGTGCGCGGGTGCAGCGAATGGATGACAAAGCCGTTGAGAAGAATGCGGCCGGAAAGCGGGCTGAGAACACCGGCAATCAATTGGAGGAGCGTGGATTTCCCGCTGGCGTTAGGCCCAAGAATAGCGACGATTTCGCCGGGGCGCGCCTGAAAGCTGGTGGCTTCGAGAGTGAAGAGTGGCGCTTGCGTTGGATTTGCAGAGTAGGCGTAGCTGACCTGCTCGACGGCGAGACGAACCTCAGTACCCAAGCGCGTGGATTCCGGAGGAGTGCGCGGAGCGGCAGAGCTGCGGCCGGGGCTCATGTAAACCTCCGGCGGAGGAGATAGATGAAAAGCGGCGCGCCTACGACGGCGGTGACAGCGCCGACAGGTAGCTCGTTAGGCGCAACGACAATACGCGCGAGTGTGTCGGCAATGACCATAGCAATCGCGCCGCCGAGAGCGGAGGTTGGGAGCAGGGTGCGATGGTCGGAACCGAAAATGAAGCGCGTGATGTGAGGAACAATGAGACCGACGAAGCCGACCGCGCCGCTGACAGAAACCGCAACTCCAGTGAGAAGAGAAGCGGCAACGTAGACGGCCAAGCGCACCCGGCGAACGTCTACGCCTAAATGCATGGCCTCTTTTTCGCCGCTAAGAAGGATATTCAAATCATTGGCTGCGGCATAGATGACGCCCGCGGCCAGGAAAAAACCAGCGGCCAAAAACCAAAAGACGCTCTTTTGGAAAGAAGTGGAGAGATCGCCCATCAGCCAGAAGACCATGCCGCGCGTATTGCTGGTGTTCACGATGCGCATCAGAAAAACGATGACGGAAGAAAGAAAAGAAGTTGTGATGACCCCACCAAGGAGCAGCGTGTTGCTCTCTATCTGGCCCTGGCGGCGGCCGAGAAAATACACCGCGGTAATTGTGGCAGAGGCTCCCACGAACGCACACAAGGGCGTGAGCAGCGCGCCTAGAGCGGGAGGAAGTGTCAAGTGAGGTTCGGCGATTAAGCCGAGGATGGCGCCAACGGCCGCGCCGCTGGAAACGCCAAGCACGTAAGGGTCGGCGAGAGGATTGCGGAGTAGCGCCTGAAAGCTGGTACCGGCAACAGAAAGGGATGCTCCGACAATGATGGCGAGAATGATACGCGGGAAGCGAATGTTCTGAATGATCAGGCCGTAGTCGCTGGAGATTTGACTGGTCTGACCGAGCAGGACGCGCAAGAAATCCCGCCCAAGCGCATACAGGGAAACGGGCACAGCGCCAAACTTCAACGCTGCGATTACGACGAAAAACAGAATCACCGCAAGGATGAGGCACTGGAGAAAGAGCTTGCGGAACGTCAGCGGCCGCATAAGCAGCCTCCGGTGGAGCTAGGATGACCGAGCGGCCAAGAAGGCGGATTCCAAGAGAATGGTGCGAAGGCCAGCGGGTGAGAGGAAGGACTTTCCTTCTCCATTTCTTTCTTTGCGACGGCAAGCTTTTCTGCAAAGGCCTCAGGGTGCAACTGTCGCGCGAGCTCTTCGATAGCAGAAACGATGCGCGGCGCGGGGCGATTCACGGCGTCGCTGATCACCGCGTAATGACGATCGCGGACGGCGTGAACAATCTTCCAACCCGGGAGCGTGGCGAGCTTTTCCACTTCGCGGGAAGCGTCCCCGGTCTGCGACTCCGCGAACACAAGAAAATCCGGTTGTAGCTTGGCGACTTCTTCCAGGTTCACCTGCGGCCAGTCTTGCGAGGAGTTGACTATGGAAACGGCGCCGGCGTGCCGCAAGGCGTCGGCGAGGAAAGTGTGCTGGCCGGTGGAGATGAGCGGCTGAGTCCAGACGACGAAGAGAACGTGTTTCGGAGGCAAATCGCCAATACGATGCTGGAGGTCGTCGAGCCGTTGTTGCATTTTGTCTGCGACAGAAGCACCAGCTTCGGGGACACCGAGCACATCTGCCAAGGTTTTTATGGACGAGAGAATGTCCGCAACGGTGTGAGGATCCGTGGCGTAAGAAGGGATTCCCAACTCGGCGAGAGACTGCGTTGTCTCGAGGCGGTTGAAGGATTTGGTGGCGAGAACAAGATCTGGACGGAGAGAAGCAATCACCTCCAGGCTGGGATTGATTCCGCCGCCCACTTTGGTTTTCTTTTGCGCGTCGGGAGGATAGTCGCAGTAGTCGGTGTCGCCTACGAGGCGATCCTGGAGGCCAAGGGCGTAGATGGTTTCGGTCAAGCTGGGCGCCAAGGAGACGATGCGCTGAACTGGCTGGGGAATACGAATTGTCCGGCCAAGTTCATCGACGACTTCGCGGAAAGTGGGAGGTTCGGTTGAAGAGTGAGTAGCACTTTGCGCGTACGATGGCGCCGCGGCGCACGTAAAGACGGCCAGAGCAGCGAAAGCTACAGGATGAAAGCGCGGCGGCAGCAACTTTTTCAAAAATCCCCCCATGATTGAGGCGAGAATTCTTTCTAAAACAAAAAAGCCCCGCGAGACGACAGGGCTTCCGGCCTCGCCCTTTCTCGCGAAGGGCGCGGGCCTCTGCGCCAAAGGAGGGTGGCCTGGCTTACGGCTGCTCGAGCCGATCACAGTGGCGGGACCGCGGCCGATTCGCACGGCCTTCCCCGCTTCCCCGGCTGCCAATTGAAAACTCAGTGTAAGCCGGGCACTCAGGAGTGTCAATGCGGGTATTGGATGCCTTGCTGAACTGAAGCAGCTAAGAAAAAAAACGTTTAGCGGTTTTTCCAATTGGGTTTGCGCTTTTCGACGAGGGCGCGCAAGCCTTCCTGCGAATCTTCGAGGCGGTAGAGTTCGTTGAGGAAAATGTTCATGGAGTGCTTGAGACCATCGCGCAGCGAAAGTCCCATACCACCGAGAATGGCTCTCTTTGCCATGGTGAGCACGGGGCCGGAGTGTCCGTTGATGCGGTTTACGAGGTCTTCGACGGTTTTTTCGAGTTGCGCTTCAGGTACGAGGCGATTGACCATGCCAAGATCCAGGGCGCGCTCGGCGGTCACGGGTTCGCCGGTCAGCACAAGCTCGAGCGCGATTTTGGGACCGACGAGAAACGGAAGAATGGTGGACGCAAGCGGCGGAAAAACACCAATGCTGATTTCGGGCTGGGCGAAGCGCGCTTTGGGCGTGGCGATGACGAGGTCGCCGAACGCCGCGAGCTCCGCGCCGCCGCCAATGGCCGGACCATTCACAACGCAAACGACGGGCTTGCCGAGCTCGAGCATGCCGGCAAAAGTGGCGTGAAAAGCGTCGAGCATCTGGAAGACGCGCTGAGAAGTGTATTCGCCAACGTCAATGCCGCCGCAGAAAACTTTGCACGCGGAATCGAGGACGATCAATTTGACATCGTCGCGCTCGCCGGCATAGCTGATGCCGTCCGCCATTTCGCGGAGCATGGCCTCGTTAAGAAGATTATGTTCGGGGCGGCTCATGGTCATGCGAGCTACGCCGCCGTCGCAACGGAGCTTGACGAACTTGAACTCATCGGGCGAGCGCTTTACCGGCGTTGAAAACTCTTCGTTGACAGGCTCAATCATTTCACGCACTCCTTGGGATGATTACCCCAGCGACAAAGAACTCGGCTCAGTGGCTCAAATTCGATGCTAGCACGGCATAATGCAAGGGCCGGCGCGAATGAAAAGGAATAGTGCGCAAAGAGTTGGCCTGAGACTCGGAAGAACAAGGAACGGAAGCTGACGGCATGAACAAAGTGGATGAACCCTTGAAGCAGGGAAAAGCGGTGGCGGTCCGTTTGATGGCGCCTTGCGATGCGCAGGGGTTCCCGAGGGCGGCTTCCTGGGGGCGCGCTGGGCTGCTGCGATTTAATGCGGACTGGCAGGGGAAGAACGCAGATCCGGAGCGCGAAACCGAAGTGCGATTATTGTGGACGGCAGAGATTCTGTTCCTGCGATTTCAGGCTCGGTACCGGACGATCACAGTCTTTGCGGATGCGGAAGCAAATGGACGAAGGGACCAATTGTGGGACCGCGATGTGGCGGAGGCATTTTTGCAGCCGGACCATTCAAATGTTCGGCGATACAAAGAGTTCGAAGTGAGCCCGAATGGTTTTTGGATTGATTTGGACATTGCGCCGGGTGAGAAGAACGATTTGAAGAGCGGATTGCAGCGGCGAGTGGTTTTGAATGAAGCACAGAAGGCTTGGATTGCGGAGCTGGCCATACCGATGAAGTGCCTCGTGGCGAAATTCGATCCAAGGTTGGCGTGGCGAGTAAATTTTTACCGTGTGGAAGGGGCGCGGGAGCCGCGATTCTACTCCGCCTGGAAACCGACCGGCACCGAAGTGCCGAATTTCCATGTGCCGGAGGCATTTGGAGAACTGATTTTCGCTGGCGTTTAAGGAACTGGCGAAAGCATCAACGCTTCTGTACTTCGGGGATGTGCACGTAGAACACTGGTGCGTTGCATCGTTTTTTCCTATGCTCTTTCCGTGAAGAATATCTTCCCTCGTCTTCAAGACAATTTGCGTGGAAGGCATTTGTATCGAAGCATTCTTCTCGGCCTTGTGTGTCTGTTGAATGTAAGCGGCGTGGCGCGGGGGGCAGCGCCACAGCAGAGTTCCGCTACTTCGCCGGTGAAAATCACCAAAGTCGAGCCGCCAAACTGGTGGGTGGGATTCACGCCGGAAGTGATGCTACTGCTTTCCGGGCAGGACCTGGAGGCCACAAAGGTTTCCTGCAATCTGCCGACGCTGCGCGTCTCGCGCACGCAGGCGACGGCCGGAGGCAACTACCTCTTTGTCTGGCTGAAAATCGGAACCGACACAAGGCCGGGAACGGCCGTGTGCCGCATCACGGCGCTGAAAGGCACGACGTCTTTCGAATTGCCGCTGGCTGCGCGCGCGCCAACACTCGGCAAGTTTCAGGGACTCTCACCCGACAATGTGATTTACCTGATCATGCCCGATCGCTTCGCAAATGGCGATCCCACGAATGACGAACCCGCGGAAGCGCCCGGCTCGCACGATCGTTCGAAACCACGCGCGTACCATGGCGGGGACCTGCGCGGGATCGAAAACCATTTGGCGTATTTGAAAGAGCTTGGGGTAACTGCGCTTTGGCTCACACCAATCGTGAAGAACGGCGCCGCGCAGGATTACCACGGGTATGGCGCTGTGGATTTGTACGCTGTGGATCCGCATTTGGGCGCGCTGAAGGATTACCAAAATCTTGTAGCCGCGGCACATCGGGAGAGGATGAAGGTTCTTTTCGATGCAGTGCCAAATCACGTCGGGCCACTGCATCCATGGGTTGCGAATCCGCCACTCCCGGACTGGTTTCACGGAACAAAGCAGCATCACCTGGATTCGTTTTGGCCTTTGAAAGGAACGTTTTACGGCAAGCCGAACGGACAGGACGCGATGAACGACCCGTTCGAGGTATTGATCGATCCGCATGCGTCTGAATGGATGAAACAGAACTTGATGGAAGGGTGGTTCTTCGGGATTTTGCCGGATATGAACACGGAAGACCCGATTGTTGAGGAGTATCTCCTGCAAAACAGTCTGTGGTGGGCGGAGCTCTCTGGACTGGACGGATATCGAGTAGACACTTTTCCTTATGTGAGCCGAAAGTTTTGGGCGCATTGGCATGCAGGACTGAGGCGAATTTATCCGAATTTTACGACGATTGGTGAAGTGTTTCATCCGGACCCGAGCGTGACTGCGTTTTTTGTAGGTGGCGTGCGCCGCTACGATGGTATTGATAGCGGGCTTTCGACGGTCTTCGATTTTCCGATGTTTTTCACTTTGCGGGACGTGCTGCTGCGAAACGCGCCAGTGGGGCGAATCGCGGACGTGCTGAGGCATGATGCGCTCTATCCGCAGCCCGAATTGCTGGTCCCGTTCTTTGCCAACCACGACGTGCCTCGGTTCGCGAGCGCCGAAGGCAGCTCTCCCGCAAAGTTAAAGCTGGCGTTCGGGCTGACACTTACGTTGCGCGGCATTCCGGAGCTTTACTACGGCGATGAGATTGGGATCCAAGGAGGCGGCGATCCGGACAACCGACGAGATTTTTCCGGCGGATGGATTGGCGATGCGAACGACGCATTCAGAGAAGCTGGGCGGACACACGAGCAGCAGGAGATTTTTTCGTACGTCAAAGAATTGCTGCGGATTCGCCGCGCGCACGGGGCCCTGCGCGGCGGGCGGCTTTGGAATCTCGCATCAGATGAAAGCTCTTACGTATTTCTGCGTGAATCCGAAGAAGAGCGCGTTGTTGTGGGATTCAACAATTCCGACAAGACGAGAGAACTGCAAATCCCGCTCAAAGGAACGCCGCTGGAAAATGCGGAGTCGATGTCGCTGCTCTTTGGCGGAGCGGAAGCGGAATTGACAGGAAAGGGGCTTCACATTTCCATGCCAGCTCAGTCGGTGTCAGTTCTTGCGGTAAATTAGCACCTAGTGTGCTTCCTCACTTTCGACGCGGCCGTGCGGCAGTTGGGATCCTTCGCTCAGGATGACGGCAAGAACCTAATACTGAATGCGGACGGTCCAGTTCTTCACTGCATCAGGAACAGTAAGCATCAGAGTGTGGGCCTGCGCGTCAAAATGCCAGTCCTGCATGGCGCGGTCCCCGACCCTAACTTCCTTAGGTGCCGCAGTGGCGCTGTAGATAATCAATGCCGTGCTATTCCACCAGGGTTTGTAGGTATCTGCTTTGATGCTGCTGGTTATCGAGATGGAAGAAGATGAAGCTGAACACGAATAATTGACGCGAAAAATCTCCCCTTTCTGGTAAGCAAGTGTGTGGCCATCGTCCTGATAGAGCCAGCCGCGACAATCATCGCCGGGATAAACACGTAACTGAAGAGGGCCGTCGGGAATCTCGCCGGTATTCTGAACCACGGCTTGCATGGGCAAGATCGCTCCAGCGCGAACGTAAAGAGGCATCTCATCGAGGCGTGGGCGCAATTGGATTTTTTCGTCGTGCGCATGCCGAACGCCAGTCCAAAAATCGTACCAATCGCCTGGTGGAAGAGAAATATCCTCGGCGTCGACCATCTCGGTTGTCACTGGGGCTACAAAAAGATCGGGGCCGAAAAGAAAATCGCGATCGTCGCCGTAAAGTTCCTCAGCTTGCGGATACTCGAGGAAGAGAGGACGCATCAAGGGAATCCCGGTGCGTGAAGCTTCCTCCGTTGCAGTGTACAAATAAGGAAGCAAGCGGTAGCGGAGTTCAATGTATTTACGGCGAATGGCTTCGTGCTCCGGGCCGTGAACCCAGGGTTCCTGATCGGCTGTGCCTTTAGCAGTGTGGTCGCGGTAAATGGGATTGAGCGCGCCGACTTCAAACCAACGCGTCAGCAAATCCGCCGTTGGAGAGCCGGCGAAGCCTCCGATGTCGTCTCCCACCAGGAGCATTCCAGAAATGCCCATGCTCAAGAGCATGGGGGTGCTCATTTTCAGATGGTTCCAAGTGCTGCTGTTGTCGCCGGTCCACGTTGCGGCGTAGCGCTGCGCGCCCGAATAAGCCGCACGAGTGAGCACGAAGGGGCGCTCTCCCGCTTGCAGCTTCAGCAATCCTTGGTAAGTGGCTCGGGCGTTTTCCATGCCAAAAATGTTGTGAGCGGCGCGATGGTCGACGGTTGTGCCGTCATCGAGACGATGGACCGTGTCGAGCGGCATGGTCTTGTCGGCACGCAAAAAAACGGAGGGCTCATTCATGTCGTTCCAGAAGCCAGCGGCGCCCATGGCGACGAAGTCCTTATAGAGGCTGCCCCACCAGTTGCGCACGCGGGTCAAAGTGAAATCGGGGAACACGCTATCCTCGGGCCATACTTTGCCGACATAAACGGAACCATCTGGATTCTTGACGAACACATCGTTCTTGATGCCGGAATCGTACGGGGCGTAGTCATGGTTCGGATCTTTCTTGATGTGCAGGTCAGTGATGAGAATACTGTGGAA
>Ga0070730_10004133_pt1 | contig 12842 bp, 11 predicted proteins | sample Coa_R1_3_FD_66447 | JGI IMG/M metagenome (GOLD analysis project Ga0070730, IMG submission 66447) | Surface soil microbial communities from Centralia Pennsylvania, which are recovering from an underground coalmine fire - Coalmine... | ecosystem: Environmental > Terrestrial > Soil > Unclassified ...
AGGAGAACTGGTGGGTGAGACTGGGAGAGTGGTCTCGACCAAGCAGCCTTTTTCCTCTCCCCTTTTCTAATACCTCTCTCCAGTCTCATGGCGTTTTTTACGCAAGATCTCGAAGCACATCAGCAGTCGTGACGATGGTCGCAAAGGTTCGATGCAGATTGGTCAGGCTCATCGCGTGGACTTCTTCTGCCATGTGGAGGATGCCATCAGGCCCTACGCGGTCAAAGGTCGCTGTGCCATCAGAAACCACATGGGTCTTGAAGTCAAGATCCCCCGCCATGCGCGCAGTGGTTTCGACGCAGCCATTAGTCATAAATCCAGTAATAAACAAGGTCGTGATGCCAGCGCTCCGGAGGCGCTCTTCGAAATTTGTCCCCATAAAGGCGCTGTGAACGTGTTTTTGAATAACAGGCTCTCCATCCTTCGGTCGAACAATCTCTCTAATCTCGACGGCTGCCGTACCCGCTCTGAAGAGCGTATCCGGACCTTTTTCCACATGCTGAAAGTAAAAAATCGGTCGCCCTGTCTCTCTCCATGCGTACAATAACTTGGCGATATTCACCTCGGCATCTGGGTTGTTGCGACGGCCCCATTTGGGATTGTCCCAGACATTCTGGACATCAATGAGAATGAGCGCAGCGTTTTGTGGTAGAGTGGACATTTTTCATTGCTCCTTCATTTCTAACAATTGGGAAACACCCATTCGGTGATTGTAGGCTCAGCCATGAAGCTTGCCAGGCGAGTGTGGTCGACCCGACGATGGAGGTGTTCCGTGGTATTTGAGCCAGACACGACGAAACTGCCGAGCATCACCAAACCCACTTTTCACAGCGATCGTTTCCAGCGGGAGTCCAGAATCAGAGACCAGATGCCTGGCTACCTCCAGGCGTAACAACTGCTGGTATCGGTGTGGGGTAATCCCTGTCGCTGCTTTGAAAGCACGGGAGAGAGAACGCTCGCTGGTTTGTCCCACTCTGGCCAGATCGGCTAAGGAGGTCGGTTCACTGACATGCTCAGCCAACCAATCCTGGACCTTGTGAACGCACGGATCAAGATGGGCACGATATTCGAGATACATGCTCACCTGGCGTTCCAGACCACTTCGACGCAGGTACACCACCAGTTGTCGGGCGATATCGGCGGCCATGCGAGGTCCACAGTCCTGTTCGAGCAACCAGAGCGCCATATCGATGCCGGAAGTCACACCGGCGCTGGTGGTGATGCCATGGTCATGGACGTAGAGCACTCCATCGAGCACCTGAGTGGTTGGGTAGCAAGACTGGAGATCGGAGACAAACTCCCAATGGGTTGTACACCGCCGTCTGTGCAGCAAACCGGCCTCGCCCAAGACAGCGGTTCCAGAACAGATTGAGGCGATCTGTGCGCCAGCGTGGTAGCTCTCCTGAAGCCATTGTTTGGCCGATCTATCAAGCAAGGCACGGCTGTTGCTCGGTGATGCTCCGGTTCCTGGTACGAGAATAAGGGAGTTTCCATCGATCTCGGGGAGAGGTTCTAAGCGAGCCAGATGAAGTCCTTGCGCTGAGCGAATCTCATCGGAGGCCGAGCAGAACAGCAGCGTATAGGGCGCACCAAACAGCCGAGCAGCGGTATCGAACACTTGTGTGGGACCCGCGAGATCAAGCAGTTGGACGCCTGGCAACACCAGAAACACCACTCGTCGCTGTGGAGGTTGTTCGATAGGTTTTGGTTCAACTGACGGTCTTTTCATACCCCTATTATCGGTCGCGATGATGCGAGATGCCAGGGGGTATCAGGCCAAGATGCGGACAAATTCGGCCACATTTTGTAGCGATTGCCCGATGCGCGCGGAACGTTGAAAATATGGTTTCGAAAAATGGTCTTTCATTGCCGTTTGGGGACAGTTATCCCCAGGGGGAGGTCACGCTGCGCCCTGTGGCTGGACAAGCGTCGCAAGCCTGGTATCCCATCGCCATGCCGCCTCTTGCCCCTGTAAATGCACTCCTCCCAGCCAGCGATCAATTCCACTCTTGCTCTTGATCCAATCAGCCTGCCCAACCAGCACATTCTGTCCCTCCTCTGTCAGAGCAAGCACCTGTTCTCGAAACGCGGGATCGTGGGAATCGGCGGTAGGTAAGGAAAACGTGCCGCCATCGGCGCGTTTGAGGAAGGGCTTTCTCCCTGTGCAGAGGCCAGAGAGGTACAACCAGAACGGGGTATCCCCCAGGAACGGGCTTTCCTCTTGCTCCTGCGTGGCGCGGAAGATCTCCAAAGGGGTGTGAACACCTGAAGCCACGACTTCGAGGATCTGGCGTTCCGTGCGAGACAGGCCCCCTTGCAGCGCGGGAAATTGCTCAAGATGTCGCAGGAGAGCCGCCTTGAGAAAGGGCAGCACGGAGGTGTCTTTTTGCAGAAAGTCTTCGAGCGCTTTGGGATCAGGCGAACAATACGCCTTCCAGGCTTCGCTTCCAAGCCGGAATATTTCCTCAGTCAAAGGACGGCGTGTCTCGTACAAGGAGCGTAATTGGCTGGCATTCAATTGCCCAAGACCAAGAAAGTGGGCGATGCCTGGAAATGCATTGATGCAAATCAGAGTGATGGTGGAAGTTGTGCGATCCTGCTGCGAGAACCAATCCAGCAGCTGGATCAACTGTAACTGGTCGTACAGATCGTGCTCAAACCAGAGAATCACTTCCTGATGTGCAGCAAATTGGGCCAGCGTTGTATCCCTGGACAAGAAGTCAGCCAACACCTCTTCATAGCGACCCAGCGCACAGTCGGCCAGAAATTGCGCACGAAGCTGGCTCATCTGCCCAAGCGAAAGACCTGCTGGCGTGGGACCTTCATGCAGGATATCCTTCCAGATCACAATAGCTCCTGGCAGACCTGTTTGCCGGAGCGTTCCCCCAACACTGTCGCCGTTGGTAATATGCAGCATAGGTCCTCCTTGTCTTTGAAACACGAGCCGCCTGGGCGCGTGAAAGAGTGCTATGAGCATCGAAACATGCTCTGCGATGGCATTGCTGAGCAGATCGCCAAGCGCAGGTATCCATAATTGGAGCACCCCTCTGGTTCCGCTCTGTTGATAAGCGGCGCGGCAGCAATCAAGAAACACCTGAGTCATCTGAGCGCCATACTGGTGCCGAAAAGCTGCTGGGTAGGCTCCGAGAAGCTGTTGGTAAAGATGCTCCGAGACCGCGATGATGCGTTTTGAAGGGTCAGCCATGAGCAGCCTCCCCCGCTGGTTGGTGGTTCTGGGCGAGTCCCCGTTGTTTGGCTCTGGCCACCTGCAGGACATGCTCCAGGCGCTCTGTCTCGGCTGCCAGGACGCATTGACCAAAGTTGGTGAGCCGGTAGTAGCGCCGTCGTTGGTCATCGAGTGCTGGATCAGGGCGTTCATCCCACTCGATAATCAATCCCTGGGCAAGCATCTGCTTGATCGAACGGTAGAGTGTCCCTGGCCCAAGGCGGAATTTCCCCTCAGTAGAGCCGTTCACCTCCTGCATAATGCCGTAGCCATGATGATCACCACTGACGAGTGACAGCAAGATATGGAACACCGCAGGCGTCAATGGTAAAAGGAGTTCTGGGTCCTGGTGCCTGGTTTGCATCACACATTCCTGCTTTCAAGAACTATCCACGTTGGATATATCCAACGTGGATAGTATAGCCGCGAATCCCTGGTTTGTCAAGCATCGGAAGGCAAAAGCGAAAGGATCACGATCAAAAAAAGGAAGGTTTTTCGTCTTCTATGAGGTGATGAGCATTTAGCGGGCGAATGGTGATTTTGCAAAGGCGTTATCTCGACAAGCGTAGAGCGGTATGGTAAGATAGGAGTCAATATTTTGCGAACGTCTAGTTTGGAGACTGTATGCGTGCCCTGTTGTTGGCTACGACGAATCAACATAAGTTGGAAGAGTATCGTGCTATCTTCGCTGGTCTACCCTTTAATGTACTCTCGTTACGTGATGTGGAACTGGATACGATGGATGTGGAGGAGACGGGAACCACCTTTCTGGAAAACGCTGAACTGAAAGCCCTGGCGTACGCGCGTGCCTCGGGGCTACTCTCTCTCGCTGATGACTCTGGTCTGGAAATAGATGCACTGGGAGGCGCTCCCGGTGTGTACTCGGCCCGTTTTGCGGGCGTCAATACTTCGTATGCAGAGCGGTTTCGTATCATTTTTGAGAAGCTGCAGGGACTCCCGCAGGAGCAACGTACCGCCCGCTTTCGCTGCGTGATTACGGTGGCTGAGCCATCGGGCTATCATAGCAGCGTGGATGGGAAGATTGAGGGCGTGATCGCCGATGTTCCTCGTGGAACTAATGGCTTCGGGTATGATCCTATTTTTCTTGTACCCGCACTTGGGAAGACAACGGCCGAGCTTTCGCCAGAGCAGAAGAACGAGATCAGTCATCGGGGACGTGCCGGGCGCCTGGCCCGTGCATTACTGGAGAACTGGTCATCGACCCTTTAAAAACCGCGTATTTCTTATCAGGAGTAGCCGAGAGAGAGCATGAGGAACAGATAACTTATGGCGAAAAAGTCAGCCATTCGTGTCGCCCTGGATCTGGAAACGACGGGGTTAGATGCGGACCGAGATGCCATCCTGGAGGTGGCCGCGATTAAATTCCAGGGTAGCACGGTCATTGATACCTTTGAAACGTTTGTCTCCCCCGGCCGTTCTATCCCCTATCGGGTGCAGCGACTAACCGGTATTAAGCCACAACAACTGGTTGGTGCCCCACCTTTTACGACCATCTCTCCAGGGTTGGAGACCTTTCTGGGTGATTTGCCGATCGTCGGGCATAGCATCCCCTTTGACGCAGGCTTTCTCAGGCGCTGGGGGCTGGCGCGCACCAATCCTCTCATCGATACCTTCGAGCTGGCAACCGTACTGCTTCCCTCTTTGACCAGTTATAATCTGGGGCAGGTCGCCGAGGCGCTGGGCGTCGTAGTGCCGCAGGATCGACATCGCGCTATGGTTGATACAGTGCTGGCGATGAAGGTATTTTTAGCGCTGCATCAACGCCTGCAAACAGTCGATTTGGCCCTGCTGAAAGATCTGGCGAACCTGGACGCGCCCCGCACCTGGCCGCTGCTGCATTTCTTTCGCCAGGAACTGCGCGATCGTCAGGATAACGATGGTATTCGCGGCCCGCTGGGACGGGGCAGCCTGGGCGATCGCTTCGCCGCGCAACTGGGCATGGACCCGCGCGTGCTCTCCTTCGCCATCGCGAAATCTGATGAGGCTGAACAGGCTGCTCTTCAATCTCCTCCCAACCTGGTGACCACTCCGGCCCTCAATGAACTTGAGCAGATGCAATCCCTCGTCGAAGTGATCCCCGAACAGGCTGAACCCACCCGCCCCACTATTCCTGGAGGATACCAGACCGCGCACATGGCTGTACAACAGGCTTTAACGCAGCACACCTCACTTTTGATGGAGGTCACTGTTGGTGGCAGCGATTATACGCCCGCGCTCCTCCCTGCCCTGGAATGGCTGGTTGATCCATCCGCACCGAGCGAGGGCCAGCCGAGAAGACTTGTGATCGCCTGCTCCCATCAGCAGAATGCCCGCCGTCTGATTGAGACGACCCTTCCTCGCCTGCAGGCATTGCTGAAGAGCGAACTGCCGGTCGCCTATCTGGCCGAACGTGGCGGCTATCTCTGCGTGCATCGCTGGTTTGGCGCGGCCCTGCGTCGTACCAGCGGAGAGTTGACCGCTGAACAGGCTCGTGGGCTGGCTAAACTGGGACTCTGGGCCCAGCAAACTCTGACCGGTGAACGTAGTGAATTGACGCTCTTGCCACAAGAGATGACAGCCTGGAGGCGTATCTCATCGGGCGTGGAGCGGATCCCATCCGCGGATACGCGCTCTGGCAGCAGCTATCAACGCTGTACCTATCGGCGCAAGGGCTACTGCTTTGTGAGTCGCGCGGAGGAGCGTGTGAAAGCGGCCTCGATCGTCGTCACCACGCATACCGGGCTCTGCGATGACCTCTCTTCCCCGCATTCGCTGCTGGCCGCTATTCCGCAGCGCCTGATTCTGGATGCCGATCTGCTTGAAGAGGAGAATGCGCGTTGGAGCAGCGCAGAGCTGGATCAGATGCGCCTCTTCAGCATGCTCAATACAATTGGCGTAGAGTTGCCCAACGGCCGCTATCAGGGGCTACTGGCGCTCGGTGCCCCCTCGTTGCGAGAGAATGGACCAGGAGGGCTCTCATCCACCCCAACCGTTGCCAAAGCAGAGTTGGATGCGCGTATACTGAACTGGTTTCAAGCGCTGCGCCAGGCTCGCACCTCGGTAGAAAAACTCTTTCGCTGCTTCAACAGTTTATTGGAGGAATTTCAGCAGCAGGGATCAAATAGTGGGGGGCGAGACAAAGGACGCGGAGAGGGAGCGGGACGATCGCATGCAGGACGTGGCAACGAGCGGCCAGACCAGCCCCTGCGCCTGACCGGCCAGATACGTAATTTTGGGGCCTGGCAGGAGACTGAACGCGCCTGGCAACAAACCGCGCAACGTCTGCAAACGATCATCGACCTGGCACACGAAGCCGAGAAAATCATCCTGACCACCGAGCGGAGCCGCCATCGCCTTGATATTGGCAGTGGGGAGGATAGCTCTTTAGCCGGAGAACTCGCCGCTGCCGCCCAGGAGCTGCTGGAGCAGAAGCAGCTTGGTCAAAAAGCCCTCGCCTTTGGCGAGAGTGATAGCGTGTACTGGTTACGCATGCCGCCTGCATCTACCCCCTTTGGCCAGCAGACAGGATCGCAACGCCCACATGATGCTTCAGCCAGCCCGCCACCTGAATATGCCCCTATTCTCTACACCCAACTGGTCCAGACCTCCACGCTCGTCAAACGCTTGTTGTTGAAGGATGGCACCAGCACGATCTTCGCGGGCAGCGCACTCTCCGTCGACACATCCTTCTCGTTTGCCCGTGGGCGCCTGGGGCTGGAGAACGAGGTCTGCCCGGCATTTTCAGTGGTCACCGAACACCATGAGCAGACCCTGATGTACCTGCCCAACGACGTGCCTGAGCCCAATGCTCCCCAATATCAGCGCCACCTGGATGAGGCGCTCATTAACCTCGCCACTGCGCTTGAGGGGCAACTGGTCGTGTTGTTCACCTCGCACGCCGCCCTGCGCAGTTCGTATGCCACCATCAAACCGCTGCTGGAGACGCGTGGCATCCTCGTACTGGGCCAGGGCGTTGATGGATCGCCGCGTCAGCTCTGGCAGGTGTTTCAGAAGCAGGAGCGGGTTGTGCTGCTGGGCGCTGGCAGCTTCTGGGATGGAGTAGAGGATGGAGGCGCCTCCCCTGCCTGCCTGGTGATTACGCGTCTACCCATGCCAGTGCTCAACGACCCGCCCATCGCCGCGCGTGCTGAGCACTACTCCGATCAATTGCACCAGCTGACCGTGCCGGTCGCGGCCTCTCGCATACGCCGGGCGCTCAATAAGCTGCTCTGGAGCGACACGAAGCGCAATGCCGTGGTACTCTTCGATCGCCGCATTACCTCCAAGGAATATGGCTCAATGGTACTACACAGCCTGCCGCGTTGCTCGCAGCGACAGGCCGCCGTCTCGCACATGCCCGAAACCATGCTGGATTGGCTCACCGGGACGGGCGCGTGGGAATAACAGGATTACACAATTTTCTCCTTTATGCCTTTGCTGGCCTTGGCTTCCTACCGAACAGCATTTTGAAGAGGTGGGCCACCAGAATCGAGAGAACCGCGCCGATAAAGGAGGTCATCACCGGAACATGTGTTGTGGGAATCTTGAAATCCTGATTCCAGGTGAGCGGTATAAAAGTGATGAAAATCCAGATGCCAATAAGCGCAATCAGAAATCCTCCCAGAAACCCGCCCGGGGTGGTCTGGCGCGCCAGCTTCTCAATCAGGACAGTGGCAATAATGGAGATGCCGAGGATTACTAGAAAGTCGATCAAATTATAGCTAATCGTGTACCCTGCAACGGAGATGGTGATCGAGAGGAAATCGGCTAAAGCCTTGCTCTTGCCGATATCGATTGCCAGGGTAAAAAGTCCGGAGCCAATGTTGAGATCCAGGGTAAACAGGTCAGCGAGGGGCATGCGTACCTCCTTGGTTGGCTGGTTGCAGCGCTAGCCAATGGTCTGTATTCTTCAAATACATGGATCAATGTAACATTCAAGACAGAGAAGTTTTGTGACCATCTATGCAAGCGCTTCAGGTTACTTCTCTTTATTGGCACGAATAAACTTCCCGTTGAGTTTCACCGGGCTCTTGACGCCACAACGATAATGATTCACATCACCACATCATAGAAAGAGAGTAGAGCGTTGAATATATCTGCGCCAACGGAAAAGAAACGCGCCCTACGAGTAGTGTATGGGGCGTGCCCGCATGATTGCCCTGATACCTGCGCGTTGGAGACGCAGGTGGATGAGTTGGGACGAGCTGTGAGCGTTCGTGGTCGCGCTGACCATCCAGTGACGCGCGGATGGCTCTGCGCCAAGGTCAATCGCTACCTGGAGCGGGTCTATCATCCTGAGCGGATTCTGTACCCCATGCGGCGCGTCGGACCCAAGGGCAGTGGCAGGTTTGAGCGTATTAGCTGGGATCAGGCTGTGCAGGAGATCACAGGGCGCTGGCGCGATATTATCGCGGAACATGGAGCACAGTGCATCCTGCCCTATAGCTTCGCGGGCACGCTGGGGCTGGTGCAGGGCACTGTTACCGACGCACGTTTCTGGAATCGTCTGGGGGCGTGCGGGCTGGAGCGCGCGATCTGTAGCCATGCCGCCGAAGAAGCCGTCAAATTGACCGTTGGCGGACGCCTGGCCGCTTCTCCCGAGGACCTGTTGCAAAGCAAGTTGATCCTGATTTGGGGCAGCAACCCGGCCAGCACGGCTCCGCACGTCATGCCCTTTTTACGCCAGGCTCAGCGCAATGGCACCCGCGTGATCGTGATTGATCCTATTCGCACGCTCACCGCCCGTTCAGCGGACCAGCATATCCAGCCGTTCCCTGGCACGGATGCCGCGCTGGCCCTGGGGATGATGCATGTCATGGTCACGGAAGAGCTGCATCAGGCTGAGTGGATTGCCGGGCATACGCTTGGATGGGAGCATCTGCTGGAGCGGATCATGCAGTTCCCTCCTGAGCGCGCGGCCCGGATCTGTGGTCTGGCCGTCGAAACGATTGTGGAGCTTGCCCGTGCCTATGCGACAAACGCCCCCGCGCTGTTGAGAATCTCCGATGGGATCAACCGGCACACCAATGGTGGTCAGACGGTACGCACTCTGGCCTGTCTGCCAGCTATTACTGCTCAATATGGAGTAGCAGGTGGGGGGCTGATGTACAGTACCAGTGATTGGCTCAAGTGGGACGGGGCCGCGGTAAAACATCGTCAGGAAGCCATCTGCCCTCCCGTTCCGCGTACCCTGAACATGAACCGGCTTGGCTCCATTCTCACAGGGGAGGCCGATCCCCCCATCTATTCACTGTATGTCTACAATGCCAATCCGGCCGCCTCATCACCGAATGCAGGCAAGATTGCCGAAGGATTACAGCGGGAAGATCTATTCACTGTGGTGCATGAATTGTTCGAGACCGATACCGCACGCTACGCTGATATCGTGTTGCCAGCCACCAGCCAGTTGGAGCAGGTTGATGTGCATAAGCCTTATGGGCACCTCTTCCTGCAATATAACAATCCGGCGATTGCCCCTCTGGGTGAGGCGCGCTCGAATTGGGATGTAATGCGTACCCTGGCCGCCGCGATGGGCTTCGATGAGCCGTGGCTGACAGATGATGCCGATAGCGTTATTCGTGGAGTGCTGGAGGCTACTGCGGCCCATGATCCCCTTCTCAAAGGGATTACTCTTGAAAGGTTAAAGGCCGAAGGGTCCGTTCCGCTGGCAATCCCTGCTGATGAGCGTGTTCCCTTTGCCGATGGCGTGTTTCGTACGCCATCAGGGAAAGCCGAGTTCTATTCTGCCCAGGCTGTGGCGAAAGGCTATGATCCGGTGCCAGGCTGGGAGCCAGAGGTGGAAGCGCCTGCCCATGTGGGGTCGCATCCCTTAAAGGCGCCCGCCACTCCCGTAGGATCTTCCTCCACGCAGGCGCCCGTTACTCCTGTAGGGTCGCCCCCCTTGAGGGGGCCCGCTGTTGCCACAGATGCGCGTTTGCCGCTGCTCTGTCCAGCCGCCCATCACTTTGTCAGCTCGACCTTCGGCAATCAGGAACGTTTAATCGGCAAAGAGGGCGCCCCGACCTTGCATATTCATCCAGACGATGCGGCGGCGCGTGGCATTCGTAGCGGGCAACTGGTACGTGTGAGCAATGAGCGCGGCTGGTGTCGCCTGGTGGCGGACGTGACTGAGGATGTGCGGTCGGGTGTACTGGCCACAACTACGGTCTGGTGGCCCAGTTTGAGCCCCGATCAGCGCAACGTCAACTGGACCACCTCTGAACGCCTGGCAGACTTTAATGGCGGCAGCACATTCTATACCAACCTGGTTGAAGTCTGCGCTGACGTGGAGAAGTCATAACAAATTTGACGGCTTAGGTGACCTATGTTACCATAAACTTAGGCAGAGATTGATATCTGCGACTAGAGGAGAGGGTCACCATGAACTTATATGAGCAATTAAGTGTTGTACGCGGTCGCCTTGAAGGTATCGGAGCACATGACGATAGCATGGACCTGGTAGAGAAGCTCCTGAAAAGGGCTGAACCACTTAGAAACGACAAAACAAGTGTTACCCAGGTGCAGGCATTGCGTCACATGATGCGTATGTCAGAAGTTATTGATAACTATAATATCTACAATGACCTGCAAGAGTTGGTCAGCGAGCGCGATGAAGCGGAGATCAGCACGCGCGAGGATGCGGCCCCTGCGGCCTATGTAGATACTGAACGCCATCCGAAGCCGAAGTCCTATTATAAGGCGCAGAAGGACAAGGCCAAGAAGAAGGGCTAGCCGAATCTATCAGGCTGGCCCTTCGATTTGTTTCTGATGGGCATTTGACCCGCCGAGTTGCAGTTGTTGCTTCATGGCCTGCAGTTGAGCATCAACATTTTGCTGTGAGGAAATCTGCTGTAACTCGCGGTCAAGTGTATCGCCACCCCTTCCGAGCATCCCCTGTTCACTGAGTGTGCCTTGCTCGATCAACGTTTCCATAGCATTGGCACGTGCCTGCATCGAGAGCACTTTATCCTGGGCACGCTGCATCGCCAGGTTCATCTCACTCATCTCCTCTGAGATCCCGGTGAGCGTCTCGTTGATCTTCACCTGTGCCTGCGCAGCATTGTATTGTGCCTTGACCATCTCTTTCTGAGTGCGGAAGGCCTCGACCCGAGCTGAGACGGTGCGCTCCATGCCAATCAATTTCTCCTGCTGGGCGTGTAACAGCGCGATTTGTTGCTCATAGCCGTTTAATTGCGTGACCAGCGTCTCTTTGCGCTGCAAGGCCATACGCGCCAGGTCTTCTCGATTGGCCTGGAGAGCCTGCCTTGCCTGCGTATCGAGGGTGTTAGCCTTCTCCAGCAGCTGCGATTGCTGCAACTCCAGGCGCTTCTCATTGGTCACCACATCAGCAATAGAGCGGCGTAGTTGTTGAAGCTGTTCGAGCTGTTTGTTGTAGGAATAGTCCATGACCTGGCCAGGCTCCTCGGCCTTATCCAGCATGGAACTGGTGCGTATGCGTAGAAAATTCATAAGACGAGAGAAAATACCCATACCTTCCTCCTGAGCAGATGCATAATGCATGTGGTCGCTATTAGTATATACGCCCTGCCCGTATATATGTTGCTGTTCTGCTCTTCTGCTATCATAGCATAATTCCCAACCGATGAGGGAGGCTGAGGATCGAACTTTATGGGGCGGGGCAAAGATCTTTTCCATCAGGAAGTATATGGATGAGGTAATGGCCTCGTAGGCCATTACCTCATCCATATACTCGGCCTCCCTGTGAGCAGGCTTCTAAAGGCGGTGGATCGACTTTCATGGAAGCGCGGAAAATCTCTGGCAAAGGCTTGACATTGCTTTGCAGATCGGCTATAATCCTCTTCGTTAGAGAAGAACAAGCGGGCTTGGTGTAGTGGTAACATGTAACTTTCCCAAAGTTGAGACCACGGGTTCGAATCCCGTAGCCCGCTCCCCAAAAACCATCTATCATTGATAGGTGGTTAATTTTTGCTTCACTCTATGTTCTGCAAGACTACTCGAAGAAAATAGTCTTTTGTTTCTCGATGAGCAAGATGCTGGCACACCTCTAAAGCCGAGAAGAAGTGAACCTGATCGATCTCCTCATCGAGAGGGCCTAACTCTAAGCGATCTCCGAGATATGCAAGCAGAAACATGGTCGTTTCTTGTCGATCATAACCAATACTCTGACGGGTCTGTTCATCAAACGCAAAATCGATGGTTTCGTCGAACTGCTTGACAATTCGGTAGCGCTCTCCTCCTGTTTCTTCTCGCACCTCGCGCAAAACCGCCTCAATAGTGGTTTCGCCTGCTTTCATCCCTCCTTTGGGAAAATCCCACATCCCTGGAATGCTTCTCGGACCACCAAGAGTATCCATTCCTTTGACCTTATGTACTAACAGGTACTCTTGCCCCTGTTGTATAATAGCTCCCACTGCATGGCGGATTCTCTGCATCGGTTCCCTCCTGAGAGATACTATGCTCTCTATCAGAAGCTCGCTAGTATTGAATAGCGGGTTTCTGATAGAGGGCACGCCGCGTTAGTCTTGTGCCTGGTGTAGTTGCGCCTGCATGGCTCGCATATCGAGTGCGACCGTTCTGAGGCCGAAGAGGCAGATGATGCCAGCCAGCAGGAGACAGGTGGGGGCTGTAATCAGGA
>Ga0070730_10004134_pt1 | contig 12841 bp, 6 predicted proteins | sample Coa_R1_3_FD_66447 | JGI IMG/M metagenome (GOLD analysis project Ga0070730, IMG submission 66447) | Surface soil microbial communities from Centralia Pennsylvania, which are recovering from an underground coalmine fire - Coalmine... | ecosystem: Environmental > Terrestrial > Soil > Unclassified ...
TGCCAGATCATCCCCGGCCACGCATTGTTCAGCATCCACTGGATGATTCCCGTGGACGTGTACTTGTTGCGCCCGTACGCCTCCATCATCGCCCGGTGCGCCTCGTACCCCTGCACCTGGGCTTTCGTAGCGAATTCTTCTACCGAACCCGCGGTGCCATATCGTTTGCTGAGCGCTTCAGCAAATACATTCAGCGTGTGCGACATCCCTCCGCCGTGATACTCCCACACGGAATCGATCGGCCACAAATGGTCCGGCGGCAGCATGCGCCGCAGACTTTCGATCGGAGGAATCGCGGGTCCCGGGCTCGTCTCCGTGTTGAATCCAAACGCGCCCCCATGCCGCGTGTCCACATACCAAAACACTGGCGGCACGTATTCATACGGCCCGGTCATCTTCACCCCGCTTGGACCCACGGTCGTATTCCTGCCCGCTGCCGACGAGATCGAAGGATTCGGCCAATCCAGCTCCTGCAGAATCCCGAGATACATCTTCTCGACCTTGGGCGGAGGTGCGAAATCGCTGCCGTACAAAAATGTAATTACAGACGGATGCCGCTCCAGCCGCCGAATCTGGTCGCGCATCGACTCGCCCGCCACCAGCTCGTTTTCTTTGTCCCAATCCGGCCAGTTCTCCCACTGGTCGCAGCAGCACCAGCCCGGCAGCACCAGGATTCCCATTTCATCCGCAAGATCGAAAAAATGATCGTTCTCCAGCTTCCCTTCCATCCGCACCGCATTCAGATTCAGGTCGCGCACGTAATTCAGCTCTGCCTGCTGCCGCTCCGCCGAAGACCGCAGCAGCATGTCAAAGCTGTATCCCGCCCCGCGAATCAAAATGTTCTTGCCGTTAATCTGAAAGAGGCGATGCCCTTTGTCATCGATCGTCGATGTAACCTGCCGCACTCCAAATCGAATGTGCGACGAATCCGAAACTCTTCCCTGCACATCAACCGTCAGATCCAGCGGATAAAGTTCCTGCTTTCCCACCTGCGCCGGCCACCATAAGCGCGGATGCGCCATCTTCAACTGCGGAAACTTCTCCGGCGTGAAACGCACCACCTGCGTTTCCCTCGCGCTGAGATGCACGGTCTGCTCAAACCCTGCTTGCTCGATCCGCCCTTTCACTACCCCTTCGATCGCCTGATCCGTAGCATTCGTCACCTCCGCGCGAACCGTCAGCGCGGCCTCTTCGCCAGATGGAAGATTCAACTTGCTCATCACCGCCGGATAACGCAGCGAAACCGGACCGGTCGCGCTGATCCGCACATCGCGCCAGATTCCCATCTCCTTGTCGGGCGGCATCGGAGCCCAGTCCACCAGCGTGATCGCTAAATCCCTAGGCTGCGGCGCAAACACTTCTACCGCGAGCGCGTTCTCTTCGCCAGCCTTCGCTGCCTCCGTGACGTCAAACCGAAACACCCTCCACGTTCCCTCCACTTTGTCCGCGGAAGCGATTTGCACGCCATTCATCCACACATTCGTCCGATAATTGATGCCGTCAAAACCAAGCCACACTGTCCTTCCCTTATATTCCGCCGGCAGCTTGAACTCGGTGCGATACCACCACGACTGCCGGAATGGACTCGCCGGCGGCATCTGGATATTTGAGAAGTCCTCGAAGATTGGATACGTCGTTCCAGGAATTGCACGCAGGTTCATCCCTGTGTACGGATCGGGATACACCTTGTCTTCCACCAGCGCGCTCAAAACCGTGGAAGGCAACGTCGCTGGATACCATCCGCGCGTCGAGAAACCAACCGTCGAGATTGCCGCTCCTTCCGCCTTCGCCTCTCCGGAAGATTGAATCGACCAATTCTCCCGCAGCACTAAGCCAGCCGGTGCCGATTCCTGCGCAACCGCACCCACACACCAGAAAGTAAAGCTCAACACAAACAGCCAGCGAAGCCGGCTCATGCTTTCGCCTCCGCGGCGCTCCGCTTCTTCCGCGCGAACCATAAGTACACCGGAATCCCTAGAAGAATCACGATCGTCCCCCCGATCGAATTTTGCAGATTGCTGGTAAACGTGTAAAACAACAGCACTGCCGCCGTCGCGATGAATATTGCCGGAACAAACGGGTATCCCACCGTCCGATACGGCCGCTCCACGTCCGGCTCTTTTTTGCGGAATACGAAAATCGTGCTGGCCGCGATCATGTAGAAAAGCCACTCCGAAAAAATCGCCAGCGAAAACAACTCCCGAAACGCTCCGCCCAACACAATCAACACCACGGAGCCAATGCACTGAATCACCAGCGCCAATGCAGGTGTGTGAAACTTCGGGTGCACTTCGCCGAGCGCCTTGAACAGATACCCATCCCGTGCCACCGCAAACGGAATTCGCCCTCCGCTCATCACCGTCCCGTTCAGGCCAGCCAACATCGAAATGATCATGCCGATGGACACCAGCGACACGCCCAGATGTCCGATCGCTGCCTCACTGGCCGCCGCCGCCGGAACCGCTGCCTGCGCGATCGCACTAGCAGGTAGCGCCCGCTGAATGCCCGCATTCATCCCCATATAAAGGACCGCAACAATCGCGACGCCAAGTATCAGCGCCACCGGAATCGTCTTTTCCGGACGCTGAATTTCCTCGCTCACCATATTCAAGTCGTTCCAGCCGTCATACGCCCATAAGGCCGCAACCAGCGCAGCCATGAAGCCCGCGATCCCGCCCTTTGCGCCCGCAAAGCTCGTCCCGAAATTGCTCCACGCACCCGACGCCGCCGTGAGCGCGACGCACGCAATCCCTATGATCATGACGATCTTCAAAACAGTGAGTGCAAACTGAAAGTTACCTGCCTTGCGCACCCCGACATAATTCAGCCCCGTGATGAACACCGCCGCCGCGATCGCCACCAGGTGCCCATAATTGACGACTAACACTCTTTCCGAAGTCACACGCCAGGCAAAGAAAACATGCGGCAGGAAACTGAATGCGGAAAACGTTCCGAGCACACGCACCAATCCCGCGGTCACGGTCGCAATCGAAGCGGGCTTCGCAATCAGGAACCACGACCAGCCATAAAGGAATCCCGGCAGGGGACCATATGCGTCGCGCACGTACACATACTCTCCCCCGGCAAACGGACGCACGGCTCCCAGTTCTGCGTAAGTCACCGCGCCAAAGAACGAAAGCAGTCCGCCAACAATCCATGCGAGGTAAACCAGCCCGGCCGAGCCCACCGCCTGCATCATCTCCGCGGGCACCAGGAAAATTCCGCTGCCGATGATCGTTCCCGCAACAATCGACGTGGCATGCCAGACATTCAACCCGCGTACCAGTTCCGCAGGTTTTGCGGTGGACTTCGCTCCCTCTTTTTGATCGGCGCTTGTGGGCATGAAGTTGGCTTGTGAGACTCACGCAATGTTACACGCAGACGCGGCCGGACGCCGCACCAATAGAACGATCTCAAAAATGGATGGGTGCAGTGAGTCTGCGAGGTGCTAGGCTGATGAATGTGAGCATCACGAAATTCATCCAGGTATCTCGCTGTCGCCTGTCCGATTGGGCTGTGGTTTATTGCTTCCTGGTCGGTGCGCTAGTCGTTCCCGCATCCGCGGTCTCGTGGACGGTTTCTGCCCGGCCAGCCAAGCTGCTGAACGGCGCTCCGGTCCTGTTTCAGGTCCACGCACCCGTCAAACTTGACTCACTAAGCGGAACTTGGCTCGGTCATCAACTTACGCTCAGCTATAACGCGACCACGAAAACCTGGTTCGCTTTAGCAGGCGTGAGCTTCGAAACCAATCCTGGCAAGTACACGCTCGACCTCACTGGCGAGAGAGCGTCCCCGAAGTCGCCGGTTAGCTTGAAACACAATTTCACGGTCGCGCGCGCCTTCTATCCGAAGATCAAAGTGCAACTCGCGGTCGAAAAGAAGTTCACCGAGCCTGACCCTGAACAGGAAAAACAAATCGCAGAAGGCGTCAAAGTCAAACAGGACTACCTGAACCGCGTTACACCAGAGCGCGAGTGGGACGGCAACTTCTCTGCGCCCGTCGACGCGCAGACCTCAGACATCTTCGGCTCGCAGCGAATCTTCAACGGCGTCGCGCAGCGACCGCATTTCGGACTCGATTACCGCGTCCACACCGGCACGCCGGTCGCGGCGATGAACGATGGCACCGTCCTGCTCGCCCGCTTCTTATATTTCGAAGGCAATTGTGTAACGATCGACCACGGCCAGGGCCTGCTGACGCTTTACTTTCATCTCTCCGAAATCAAAGTGAAAGAAGGAGACACGGTGAAGCGCGGCGAGATCGTTGGGCTGAGCGGAGGCACGGGACGCGCTACAGGCCCTCACCTTCATGTCGCGGTCCGCTGGCAGGGGACGTACCTTGACCCGGCGAGGCTGTTGGAACTGCCGCTGCCCTAGGCTTCGACCCGGCGGACAACGGGTCCCACACTCCAACACCCCCCGGCACGCTGATATATTTCGATCCGACACCCGTCGCTGCGCTCCTGGGAATGACAAGGGCCATTGAGAGTTGTCCGCATACGAACACCCAATAGCGGCTATGGACAGTGTGGAAGGGCTTCTGCCATCAATTTCCAGCCTACTCCTGAGCTTTTTCAAAGAGATAAAACACCTGGCGGGTGGCAACTGGAGTGCGGCGTTATAACTCAGAATTCTGGTGGGGATGGGAGTTCGCATGGAAAAGATGATCCACGAGGTCAGGCTTGCCGGACGATCGCTGGTGCGAAGCAAGGGCTTTGCCGCCGGAGTCATCGTCACGCTGTCGGCATGCATCGCGGCGAACGTCGCTATTTTTGCGATCGTCAACTCAGTGCTGTTGCGGCCCCTGCCTGTTCCCCATGCCGAGGACATTGTGCTGATGTCGAATCGCTACCCCAAGGCAGGGGTGGCCAGCATCGAGTGGAGCAGTTCCGGGGATTATTTCGACCGGCGGGAACAAGTGACGGCACTGCCAGAACAGGCTGAGTTCCGCTTCTCGGATCAGAATATCGATATCAACGGCGTCGCAGAACGAGTGAAGGTGATGCGGGCTACTCCGTCGTTGTTCCCTCTGCTCGAAGTTTCACCTCTGCTGGGACGAGCCTTCGCGCCGGAAGAGGGTGAGATCGGGTCGGAGCAAAAAGCGATTCTCAGCTACGGGCTTTGGCAGGAGCTTTATGGTGGGAACCGCAGTGCATTAGGTCAGCAAATGCGGTTGAGCGGCCAATCATTCACGATCGTTGGGGTCATGCCGCGGAATTTTGTATTCATCGATCCGGAGGTGCGGTTATGGATTCCGGCGGCATTTACCGCCGAGGAGAAGACCGTCCATCACAGCAATAACTGGTACGACATTGGTCGGCTGAAGCCGGGCGCAACGATGGCGCAGGTGAAGGCGCAGGTGGATGCGGTCAATGCTGCGAACCTGGAGAAATTTACTCCGGACATGAAATCGGTGGTGGTGAATGCCGGGTTCTACACGGCGGTGGAACCGCTGGAACATATGGTGGTGAAAGACGTGGAAGGGCCACTGCGCTTGCTGTGGGCGGGATCGGTGTTCGTGCTGCTGATTGGGGCGCTGAACGTGGCGAACCTGGCGCTGGCGCGGCTCAGCCTGCGGCGAAAGGAATTTGCGACTCGCCTCGCGCTGGGCGCGGGACGGACGCAATTGACGCGGCAAGTGCTGATCGAAAATGTGCTGCTGGCCACGATCAGCGGAGCGAGCGGTTTGCTGGGCGGGGCCGCTTTGTTGCGTGCCATCGCGCTCATCGGGATGAATCATTTTCCCCGGGCATATGAAGTTCGGATCGACGCGAAAGTCGCTGCCGTCGGCTTGCTCATGGCGCTGGGAGCCGGCGTGCTGATCAGCGGGCTCGCCCTGCTGGGATTGTCGGTCAAGAAATTCCACGGTGTCCTGCGTGATGAGGACAGAACAGGCACGGGCGGGAAAGGATCGCGAAGGGTACGGCAGAGCCTGGTGGTGGCGCAGATCGGATTTGCGTTTGCGCTGCTGGTAGGCGCGGGATTGCTGCTGGCAAGTTTTCGCGAACTGCTGCACGTCGACCCGGGATTCCGCAGCGACGGAATTATTACGGCGACGATCAGCGCTCCGGATAGCAAATACAAGGAAGGTGTGCAGTTGAAGGCGCTGATGAATCGGTGTCTCGATGCGATGCGGCGGATACCGGGAGTCGTATCCGCAGGCGGAACGACCAGCATTCCGCTCGGCGGCGAATACGATGACAGCGTGATTCTTGCCGAGGGGTATCAGATGAAGGAGGGGGAATCGCTGATTTCGCCCTTGAAAGTATCAGTGACGCCGGGATACATGGAGACGATGGGCATCGCTTTGGTGAACGGGCGCTATTTCCAGGACAGCGATGACCGGGGTGCGGCGCCCGTCATGATGGTGGACGAGTGGCTGGCTCAGAAGTTTTGGCCGGGCCGCGATCCTGTGGGGCAGCGGATGTATGAACCGGATCCGAGCAATCCCAATAAAGAGAAGGTCTGGTATCGAGTCGTCGCAGTAGTTCGTTCCGTGCGGCTGCAGGACCTCTCGGGAAAGGGGCGCTCAGAGGGCGCTTACTATTTCCCGTTTGCGCAACAACCGGACAACAAATTCACGATCGCGGCGCGGACGCCGGCAGATGCGGCGCAACTCGCCCAGAACGTGCGCAGGCAAATCGCCAGTGTAGATCCAGAGTTGGCTGCTTTCGACGTTCGAACGATGGAGCAGCGGGAGGAACTCTCACTTTCTTCGCGGCGGACATCCATGCTGCTGGGGCTCGGCTTCGGAGTGCTGGCGCTGTTCTTAGCTGCGGTCGGGATCTACGGTGTGCTTGCGTACTTGGTCGCGCAGAGGCAGCGGGAGATCGGGATTCGCGTGGCGCTAGGCAGCACACATTCAGGCATCGTGAAACTGGTGCTGCGCGAAGGATTCGGGCTGGTGGGAATCGGTTTGTGCGTTGGGCTAGCGGCGGCGCTCTCGTTGCGCCGCGCCATTGCAAACGAGATTTACGGGGTGGGACCGCTGAATCCGTTGGTATTAGGAAGCGTGGCGTTCATCTTCGGACTGGTTGCGTTAGGAGCGTGCGTGTGGCCGGCGCGACGCGCGATAAAACTTGATCCGGCCGTGGTGCTGAATGAGCAGTAGCTGGCTTCTCTCCGACTGCCATTCATAGTGGGGGGGACCCGTTGGCGATCAATTTGTTCTGGTTGTCTATGTGAAAAACCGCGGCCGGACAGAAGCGGAGTGTCGGGCAGCCCCGGTTTGATTCAGTTCCGGAGAGTTCCGATATGAGTCAGGCTGCGCCGCCTGACATCTTGCGCCCACGGAGAAGGTCGTTCAACTCGTCCTTCAATCCGAGGTTTCGAATCAACCGGTGCAGATAATTGGGATGTACTCCAAGAATTCGCGCCGCCTCGACGTAATTTCCGCCGTTTTGCTCCACCGCGTCAATGATCAACTGTTTCTTTACTTCCTTCACGTGCGCGTGGTAGCGGCCCTCGTGCACTTCCTCGGGAGTCGCGTGCTCGAGCACCGATTCGGGCAAATCTTCAGGCAGCAGCATTTCCGACGAGCCCAGCACCAGCGCGCGCTCCACGGCATTTTCCAGTTCGCGCACATTGCCCGGCCACTCATAATGCACCAACGCACTCATGGCCTCGCGGGAAACTGGCTTCGGTTTCACCTTGCAACGTTTTGCGTTTTTCTGCACAAAGTGCCGGGTGAGCATGGGAATGTCATCACGGCGCTCCCGCAGTGGAGGCATCGTCAGCTGCACCACATTCAACCGGTAGTACAAATCCTGGCGGAATTCCCCTTTGCGTACGGCTTCATTCAAGTCGCGATTGCTGGCCGCAATCAGGCGCACATCAATCTTAAGGGTCTGCGTTCCGCCCACCCGCTCGAACTCTCGCTCTTGCAGCACGCGCAAGAGCTTCACCTGCAAGCCGAGTGGGAGCTCTCCAATCTCGTCCAGAAACACCACACCTCCGTCGGCAACCTCCAGCCGGCCCTTCTTTTGCGCGCCCGCTCCGGTAAAGGCTCCGCGCTCATATCCGAACAAGTCACTCTCCAGCAGAGTCTCGGGAATCGCGGCGCAGTTGATCGCGACGAACGGCTTTCCGCTGCGATGGCTATTGCGATGAAGGGCGCGGGCTACGAGTTCCTTGCCGGTTCCGCTCTCGCCTTCGATCAACACCGTTGAGTCGCTGGGCGCCACGCGCGCCAGAAACTGAAAAACTTCTTTGATGCGGGCGCTTTCGCCAACCAGGCTCTGTTCCTGCCGCACCTCGCTGGTCAGCCGCTGGTTCTCCTGCTCCAGCCACTGTAGCCGCCGCGCATTGTCCAGCGCTACCGCCGAAATCGAGGCCACTGCCGCCATCAACTGCAAGTGATCCTCGTGAAACCGGTTGCTCGCATTGGTACTGTCGAGATAGATACATCCGATCATCCGATGGTAGACGCTCAAGGGCACACATAAGAGCGAGCGCACATCGGAGGCAGCCAGGCTCTCCACGTCGCGCAATTCTCCGCTGCCTGCGACGTCCACTCCGAGGATCGCAACATCCTCGTTCATCACCTTGCGCGTCACGGTGCGACTGACCCGCACTAGTTGCGGCTGGGCCTTGTGGCGTGTTCGCGCATAGACGGAGCCGAACTCCCCATCGGCCCCATCCGCCAGCAGAATCGCTCCTCGCCCCGCCGGCACAATGTCAAAAATCAAATCCAGCAATTGCGCTTGTAATTCCCCCAGATCGCGGATGGCATTCACGACTCGGCTGATTTTCAGCAGGCCGCTGACATTGCGTGCTACCTGGGAGGTTGCCGGCAATTCCCGCAGCAACTGCTCCGGCTGCAGATAAACCACTTCTTTGGGATAAATGACCTTGGTCTCGGCCATGGGCTGGCCGTCATCGAACTCGACCTGGCTGGCTGGCGTTACCCGGTCATCGTCCTCGACCAGGAACAAGAATATGGAATCACCGGTCGCGATCTCGTCCCCGTGGCGCAGCCACTGCTCCTTCACCAGCAAACCGTTCACGAACGTGCCATTGCGGCTGTCCAGATCCCTGATCTGGAACCGGCCGTCTTCGGCTTTGCTCAGCAAGCAGTGTTTTCGGGAAACGGACGGGTCCACGATGGCCACCGCGTTGCTCGGGTCGCGGCCCACGGTTGCTTCGCCGTCGGGCAACGGAATGGTGGAATCTTTCGAGGGTCCAGCTGTCACCAGTAGTCTCGGCCGCAATCAGTCTCCCAAGGATGCCCATCCCGTCATGAAACTTCTTACCACAGCCCGGCCGGAAATGCATGCCCTGGTGTTGCGTTTTCTGATATCCGAACGGATAGTCGGGCTATCCGAACGGATAGTGCCAGGGCCATCCCTACGCCAATCGAAATTCCGGGCGCTCCTCTAATTCGCTGCAAGCAATGCACTTAAACGTTCCCGAAGTGCTGGCTTTGGATTGGAATCAGGCTTGCACCTACGAAACGTGCGGATGCTCGGCAAAAGCGATGGGGGAAGCGCTTTCGAGCAGTTCACGCCGACATCGCCCGAAGTCAGGAGTCCGGGGGACCCCCTCATCGGACTCCTGGCTTTTTGTTTTTCTTGTGGAAACTTCTCGTGAAATGCCAAGCCACTACTTGTCATCCTGAGGGGCGCCAAAGGCGCGCCGAGGGACCGTACGGGACTTGAGCGCCATCACGGCCGCGTGAAGGCCTATCCTTAAATCTTCGATCATCCCACCGCTACACCGGGGGACGCGACCGACTCGGCCATGACCGCAACGCCATCCCGATAACTCACAGTCCTGCCCGAGATCGCGGGCACTCTCTCCCCCGGCACCAGGATGCCGACCAGGTTCAGCGGATCCGCTGCCGACAACGTGATCGTTTCTCCGCTCAGCGGAAGATTGCGCATCGCGCGCACCGACTCGACGGCGACGGGCAAGGCGAATTGCTCGCCCAGGAACCCATCTACAAACCGCCCTCCGCGAATTTCGCCGCGATCTTCAAGTCGGCGGAATCCCATCAGCAATTCGCGCCACGTCGGCAGATTCGATTCCCTCGCCAGCAGATCACGGATGACAATTCCGTAGCGCCGAAGAAGCATCCAGCACGCCGCCTCGATCGCCCTCGGACGCTCGCTCGCCGTATCCGCATGCAGCAGGGCCCAACGTCCCGCGCTGTGCCGGGGACGCGTTGTCTTTCCCACTCCTTGCCCCGCCCTGCGCTTCGGATCAATCAGAGAACGCAAATTGTCGAACCCGTCAGCGGTGACCACTCCCGCCGCGACCAACTCCCACAGCGCAGTTTCGATCTCGGCTTTCAGCTTTCCAGTTCCGCGCACAATATCCGCGAAAAACGATGCTCCCCGCTGTCGCAAGAAATCCAGGACCAGTTGTGCCCCATGACTCAATCCGCTTGTTCCGGGACTAAGATGCTGGGGGTGCCCCATGCCCGCCCTGAGCGCAGCCGAAGGGTCTCGCTGGTGTTGCGAGACATGGGGATTTCCGCTCAGCGCCATCCAATCCGCTTCTTCTCTAACAAAGAAAGTAATCGGCGCAACGCTGGTCGGAATCACTCGTCGTTGTCGCACATTCGATCCATCAGGAGACGCGGATTCCAGCGTCGCCGGATGCGGCGACAATCTTCCCCACCCAACCGCTCCGGTTAAGCAAAGCTGATCAAGCCATTTCGGATCGTAGTCGGCCACACGCCGCGCCAGCACCTGCCGCTCCCAGGCATTCGCGGGAATCTCAAACCCCTGCAGTTGCTGCAGAACCTCCATCGTGCCCCGCTCGCCCAGCACCTGCGATCCGGGAGCGACATGCTGCCATCGCAGCAGCCAGCGCAGGAACGCCGCCGCAGTGACCGGCTGAATCTGTTTGCGCAGCATTCCCACGGTCAGCCGGTGAATCCGCGCCAGCAGCCGCCGCTCGCACCACTCGACTTCCTCCGACTGTCCCGCCGTCCCGTTGAATCGTCCGCGCAGGACCGTCCCGTTTGATTCCATTCGCAGCAACGCCTTCTCGACGTCAGCGGAAGCCAGGCCCAGAATCTCGCCCAATTGTGAAGCGGTCACCGGCCCGATGTGCGCCATCCATCCCTGCACGAGCGTAAGAAACGCATCATCGCGCGAAATTCCACCGCTTTCGACATCGGCCAATCCATCTTGGATCTGAGCAGACGGGAACAAAACTTGAAAGGAGCGCAGCTTTTCAGCCGCGACCCAGTAACGGCGGCCGTTCGCGAGTCCTACACCGGCCCTTCCTCGTTCGATGAGCCGTTCGAAATAAGATCGCCACCGATCCGTGCTTTTATCTACCCCGGACGAATCCCTTGGAAACTCATCACCAGAATTGAATGGGCTAAATGCTGAGTGCTGAGTGCTGAGTACCGCCTCCGGCAAAGCTACGAGCGTGTGCAGTACGTCGTGCAACTCATCTGCATCGCGGACATCCGGCCACGCCTCTTCCCTCACCTGCGCGATCGCACCCGGATCGAGTTTGCCCACTTCCTCCAGCACCGATTCCGGCAGCACGCGCCGCATTTCGACTGCTCGCGCCCGACGCTCCTCCAGCGGGGCGTCGTCTAGATAGGCATACGGATTCGCATTCAGAATTTCATGCGAGAACTGCGACGGCACCGGGGTGTCAACCGCGATGGTTCGAATCTGTCCCGAAGCCATTCCGCGCAGCAGAGCCTTCAGTCCTTCCACGTCCATGGCTTCGGTGAGGACATCTTTCATGACTTCGCCGACCAGCGGGTGATCGGGAATCTGCCGATCGCCTTCGATGTTCTCGAAGCAAGCGGCGGCATCGGGGAACACCGACGCCAGCAGATCCTCAGATCGCATGCGCTGAATCTGCGCCGGAACCTTCTTGCCGTTTTGAAAGCGCAGCAGCGCCAGGGCCCGGTTTGCATCCCAACGCCAGCGCGTGCCGAAGATGGGAGAATCCAGCGCCGCCTGCTCCAGAATCGGCTGTACCGTTTCGGCTTGCAGAAAGTGGAATACGTCGCTCAGCGGGAAGCTATGCTGTTCCGCAAGTGCGATATTCAGCCCGTTATCCGTGGCCGCAGCTTGCAACTCAAAGTTGAATCCGCGGCAGAAGCGCTTGCGCAGAGACAGTCCCCAGGCCTTGTTGATCCTTCCGCCGAACGGCGCATGGATCACCAACTGCATCCCGCCGCCTTCATCAAAGAATCGTTCTGCAATCACAGTGGCCTGCGTTGGCACCGTACCCAGCACGGCGCGTCCTTCCAGAATGTATTGAATGGCCTGCTCTGCGCCGGAATCGTCGAGCCCGCACTCATCCTTGAGCCAGGTGACGGCCTCGGCCACTTCGGGCTGCGTCGCCGAGAATCCCACCGGCGAAGTCCGCGGCAACATCTCGCTGATCTTCTGCCGCAAATCCCCCACATGCCCGGATAACTCTTCTGTCCGCGCCGGAGCCTCGCCGCGCCAGAACGGCACGCTTGGCGGAGCGCCTTGCGCATCGTGCACCAGCATGCGTCCGGCATTGGTCTCAATGCGGTGAATGATCCATGAAGTATTGCCCAGCAGCATGATGTCGCCGCGATTGCTTTCGACCGCGAAGTCTTCGTCGACCGTGCCCACCACGGCGCCATCCGGTTCGGCGACGACGGTGTAAAGTGAATTGTCGGGAATCGCTCCACCGCTGGTGATGGCCGCCAAACGCGCCCCGCGTCTGGCTCGCAGTTTGCGATTTACGCGATCGCGATGCAGGTATGCGCCATAACGTCCCCGCCGCGCGGCAATCCCTTCCGACAGCATCTCAAGGATGGAATCGAATGTCTCGCGTTTCAGATTGCGATAGGGATAAGCGCGCTTGGCGAGAGCAAACAGTTCGTCCTCAT
>Ga0070730_10004135_pt1 | contig 12840 bp, 14 predicted proteins | sample Coa_R1_3_FD_66447 | JGI IMG/M metagenome (GOLD analysis project Ga0070730, IMG submission 66447) | Surface soil microbial communities from Centralia Pennsylvania, which are recovering from an underground coalmine fire - Coalmine... | ecosystem: Environmental > Terrestrial > Soil > Unclassified ...
TGGGCGCCCCTCGGGCAGACAAAACTAGTCCCGCCGTGCCGCCTGGCCTTATCTGGCGCAGATGACACAGCGGGACTTCGCTGCCTGATTACTGGCCCGGGGGCGAGCGGTTCGGCCAGCTGACCCGGGGGTCAGTGGTGGAAGGCGCTCAGCAGGTCGATCACGGGCTGCTGGTTGGTCAGCTGGGATGTCAGGTGATAGTCGTTGATCGCGGGAGTCACCTGCGAATTCTCGTCGGCGGCGATCCGAAGTTCCTTCACCATGGCCTTCACGTCCGCGGTGGACTTGCTTTGTATCTGGGCCAGAGTGAGCCCGGAATTCTGCAGCGCCTGGAGTTGGATCTGCAGCCTACCCAGGTCCGCGATGACCATCCAGGACCCCGGGGACGTGGGGAGCGGAGCGTAGACGATCTGGAAGGCTTCCGCGAGAGTGTTGCAATTGGTGCAGTTGGTACCCGACGCATTGGCCGTGTCGTTTGCGGTGAGTTCGGCCAGGTTTTGCTTCCCGGCGACCACCGCCTGCAAGCTGATGGCCACAGCCGTGCAATTCTGACAGTTATTTACCGACGCATTTGCGGTGTTGTTGGCGGTAATAACCGAGGCCATACTCAGCGCTGCCTTGAAGGTCACGGAGAAGGCGGTCTGCCCGTTGTTGGTCTGGTTGGCGACCGCCTGATTGTCATATTCCGCATCCGAACCCGTTACCGCAGCGACCGATGTGCTGACGTATTGATAAGACTCCGCGGTAGCGGAATTGTCCGCCGACGCAGCGCCCGGGAAAGCGAGCGGCGCGATCGCTGCCAAAACTGCCACCATCCACCGCAGGCGGCGCACTCCGCTCCTTATTGCAGGAAGCATGGCCCCTCCCCCTCCTCCTTCATACCGTCGGACAACGTAGCATACGCAGCAGCCCTGGAGCGGGTTATCCGGCAACTGTCGCACAACAAGTTCGATGAAATCGCGCGTCTTTTACTAGGACGAATCCGGGTAATTATGGCGTCATTATGGCCGTAGTGCACGGATCGGCAAACACGGATAAATGTATCGATCCGCACGCAGTCCTGCCGCTAGGTGAAATACCTGCCGGGGACCACCCAACAGGGCAATCCCCGGCAGCTGTTCCATGCGACGAGCACCTAGCGGGGCCAGTGCGCGTCAGCCAACAGCGACGATGGCGACGTTGGTAGCGGTCGCGGTCGGGGCCTCGTTGGTGTTCGAGTAGCTGTGGGCGCTCGCGAAGGCGACCTGGGTGACTTCCACGTGGTTGTGCCCGCCAACGTAGCCGCCGTGGACCAGGCTGAGCGCCTCCCGCTCGGGCAGCAGTTCGGCGTGCTCGGTCTCCAGCTCGAGAATGCTGAGTTCGGACATTATCGTACTCCCTCTTCCTTCTTGGTCTTCCCGGTAACCGCCGAGTTGCTGATACCAGGGAAGTGCACAATATTGTGTACTATTGCCAGGCGGTTATCTCAGGATTCGCCAATGCGACACGGTGGTGATGCACCCCATCGTTTCGGCCTAGAGGCCAAGATCTAGCCCAAATCACCGCCTAATTTGAGGTGCCCATTGGCCATGCCCGTGAACCTACCAAACCGAGCTACCCCCCGCAACTTCCCAGGGAATATAGCCCGCCTTCGGCGAGTCGCGCAGGTCGCGCGCCTACGTCGCCGCTAAACCCTTGCGCGATATTCCTGATTTGTACTTTCATAAATCAGGAGCGGGTAACCTGTATTGTCCAGAACCCGCCGCGCTTGGGCTGACTCGACACTAATTTCCCGGCTCTTCCCCGTTTTAACCGAAGCGCTGCGATACTAGGCGGTGGGACAGCGAGAGGAACGTGATGGGTAGCGCGGAGTCCGGCTACCAGCTTGGCAGCGATGCCGCCGAGCTCGAGCGGCTCGACCTGCAGGGCCGGGTGCTCGCGCCCGCGACGCGGACGATTCTCCAGATGGCCGGCGTCCGCCGGGACATGCGCGTGCTCGACCTGGGTTCGGGAGCGGGAGATGTGGCGTTCGTCGCCGCCGAGCTGATCGGCCCGGGCGGCGAGGTCGTCGGGATCGATCAGTCGCCGGATTCTGTCGGGAAGGCGATCGCGCGAGCGGCCGAGCGCGGTCTGTCCAACGTCCGGTTCGTGGTCGGTGACATCCACGACCGGGCGCATGACGGGCCCTTCGACGCGATCATCGGCCGGCTGGTCCTGATGTACGTGCCCGATCCCGCGGCGGTGCTGCGGACGCAGGCCGGTTCGCTGCGTCCCGGCGGCGTGGTAGCGCCGATCGAGTTCGATCTGCACGGCGCCCGCGCGCTGCCTGCGACACCGCTGGTGGGCCAGGCGCTGTCATGGGTTCGGGAGACGTTCACCCGCGCGGGCGTAGATCCCGCGCTCGGGCCGCGCCTGTGGGCGGTGCTACAGGCCGCGGGCCTGCGGCCCCTGGGGATGATCGGCGTTCAGCCGCACTTCGGTCCGGAGGATCCTGATGGCCCCGCGATCCTCGCCGGGATCGTCAGGACCATCCTGCCCCTGATCGACCGCCTGGGCGTGGCCACCGCGGCGGAGGTCGGCGCGGACACCCTCCGGCAACGCTTGTCCGATGAGCTGGCGGCCGCTTCGGCGGTTTTCGCCCATCCGATGCTGATCGGCGCGTGGGGCACCGCCTCGTTACCGGAGGCCGGGGAACATCTGCCCGAAAACGTCGCTGATGAGCGCCAGGGCGTCGGCGCGGCAGATGGCCTCGTCCTCGTCGATGTCGGGGGCCGGGAGCCCAAGCCTTTTCGCGAGCGCCAGGACCGGGAAGCAAGCCGCCTTGGACAGGCCCTTCAGGCGAGCCTCGAGCGACACGCGAGCCGGGTCGAAGGGCGGCACCCGCTGCGGCGTCACCAGGGGCCAGCTGTCCGGGTCCCGCGGGCGGTCCAGCGACAGGACCGGGGCGATGTCCCTGGCCGCCCGGTCCCGGGCGGTCAGCGGCGCGCCGAGCGGCCAGCGTTCCCGCAGCGTCCTGATCACCGACGTGTGCCGGTACTCGTCGTGGATCACCGTCCGCTCCGGGATCCACGCCGAGATGGCGATGGCGGGCACGCGCAGGCCCGAACGGTCGAACGTGAAGCCCATCTGCCCGGCCGGCGCGGCGGAGTTCGGGGGCGCGACCCGCGGCGGGGGGACGTGATCGTAGGTGCCGCCGTGCTCGTCGAAGGTGACCATGAGCAGCGTGTTGTAGGCGTTCGACCCGTCCGGATCTGACGACGTCCTGATCGCGTCGTAGATCTTCGCGAGCAGCGCCTCGCCTCCGAGCAGCGAGGACGGCGGGTCGAGGTCGACGCCGGGGACCAGCGCGTCGAAGGCCGGGTGCATGTCGTTATGGCCGTACAGCAGGTTGGGCTCGATGAACGAGTAGGTCGGCAGTTCCCCGCTGGCCGCGTCGGCCAGGAAGCGGTCCGTGGTGAAGAAGTTCGTCTCGAAGCGGTCGAGCAGCCGGGGCGCGTGGATGATCCCCGTGATCGACAGGTGGCTCGGCGGGTCGCAGTAAACGCGCCACGACAGGCCCTGTGCCTCCAGGCGCTCGAAGATCGTCTCCGCCGTGTTGCGCACCGGGAACGAGTCGACGGGGGACATGTTGACCACGAACCCGGACGACGTCGCCGCGTGGAAGAACGACCGGTTGGGGAACGTCTGCGACGGCACCTCGCAGAACCAGCGGTCGAAGGTCCCGAATCCGCGCGCCAGCGCGGAGGTGACCGGCACCTTCGCGGGGGAGTAGCCGGTCATGATCTGCGCGTACTCCGCGAGGACGGGCGGCCTGCGCTCCTCGGCCATGAACGCGCTGATGTAATCGGTGACGAACCCGTCCATGGTCGGCCGCTGGCCGGACGTAGCCGGCGCGTTGTACGGGGCGACCATGTGCCCGGCCACCATCCCGCGGTTGCCCGGCGGGTTGATGAGCCCGAACAACTGGGTGTTGACGTGCGCGTATTCCTCTCCGGGGTCGGGCGAGGGGGCGTTCATGTCCACCGCGATCCCGTACGGCAACTGACTTGGGCTCGTCCCGGCGTCCACGGCCCAGTCCGGGACCGGGTTGCTGAGCTCCCGGCCCGTCACGCCCTCGAAGAACGGCACGTCGCCCGGCTCGTACAGGCGGCCGAGCAGGTTGTCGAAGGAGCGGTTCTCGAACATGATCACGACGATGTGATCGACGGCGTTGCTCCGGTCCGGTTGTGGCATGGCAAAACCCTATTGTCCGGTACGCCGGGCCAGTAGTCATTTCCTGACGCCGCTGGAACCGCCGTTTCCGGGCCGGCGTCCAAGTTCCGTGCATCGCTCTGGCCGGACGGCCCGGCAGCGTACGGCCTGCCTGGAGGCTCATATGTATCGCCTTTCTGCGCGCATTTCCGGGGGGCTGGCCGCGTGCCTGGTGGCCGCCACCCTCGTCGGCTGCGCGACGGCTCCCGTGGCGGGTAAGCCGCCCCAGACCCCGGGCGCCCCCGCCCCCAGCACCGGTGCACCGGTCGGCTGCCTGCGGACCACTACCATCACGCTGGCGGGGAACGGGAAGACCTACTGCTTCCGGGTCGGCCAGAAGCTCGACGTGTTCCTGCGCGGCACGCTCGCCAGAATGTGGCAGGAGCCCCAGGTCAGCGGTAACGTCCTGCGCGGAGTCCCGAACGGCGCGTTGTCGCTGGTCGCGGGGCTTACCGGCGCCTCGTACGCCGCCGTCAGGCCCGGGCGCGCGGTGCTGACCTCGATCAGGCCCCCGTGCCAGGGTGGCGGATCCTGCGCGACGGAGCAGTCGTTCCGCGCGGTCATCATCGTGCTGGGCTTATGCGCCGGCTCCGCCGGCGTGGGCTTATGCACCGGCCCCGCCGGCGTGGGCTTACGCGCCGGGCCCGGCCTGGGCCTGGTATTCGGCGTCGGTGACCAGGTCGCCCCACTGGGTCTCCGGTCCCTGACCCTCGCCCGGGCCTTCCCACATGGCCAGGTGCGTCATGAAGTGCCCTGGGGCCGCGCCGTGCCAGTGCCACTCGCCCGCGGGGGTGTAGATGGTGTCGCCGGGTCGGATCTCGATGACGTCGCCGCCGCGGGCCTGGACCAGCCCGATTCCGTCGGTGACGTGCAGGGTCTGCCCCCGTGCGTGCGAGTGCCACGCGTTGCGGGCGCCGGGGGCGAACCGCACCACGTTGACGCGGATCCGGGACGGCTCCTCGCCCCTGGCGATGACGTCGAACCAGGCGTCACCGGTGAACCTCTCCGCCGGGGCCTTGACGCTCGGCTGCTTCGGCTTGATCTCCAACTTCCTCCTCCTTCTGGCCTGTGAGGGAAGTGTCTCCTATTCCGGGTACTGACGGGCTCCTAGCGCGCGGCGGGCGGAACGTACGGTGGTAGGCGTGGACAACCGGACGGAAGGAGCCTGACCGGCCCCATGGAGAGCATCGAAGGCTTCGTCGCCGAACAGCTGGCGGCCTGGGAGGTCCCCGGGTGCGCGGTCGCCGCCGTCCGGGACGGGGCGGTCGTCCTAGCCGGCGGCTGGGGTTGGCGCGACGTGAAGACGGACCTGCCGGTCACCCCGGGCACGTTGTTCGCCATCGGGTCCGTTACGAAGGCCTTTACGGCGGCGACGGTCGGCGCCCTCGTCGACGACGGCCTCCTGGACTGGACGCGTCCGCTCCGCGACTACCTGCCCGACCTCCGCCTGCACGACCCGGTGGTGACCGATCGCGTGAGCGTGGTCGACTTCCTGTCCCACCGGTCCGGCCTGCCCCGCCACGACCTGGCCTGGATCGGTCACCCGGACTGGTCGCGCGCCGAGCTGGTCCGCCGGCTGCGGTTCCTGCCGCTCAGCCGGGACCTGCGCGAGTCGTGGCAGTACTGCAACCTCGGCTACCTAGTGGCTGGGCACGCCGTGGACGTGCTCACCGGCACTTCCTGGGAGGACTACCTGCGCGCCCGGCTCCTGACGCCGCTCGGGATGGATCGCTCGAACCTGTCGGCCGACGACATGGAGGCCGACCCAGACCATGCCTCCGCCTACGAGCGCCGCCACGGCGCCATCGTGCCCGTGCCGCAGCGGCCGGTGACGGCCCTGGCGCCGGCCGGCGCGGTCAACTCGTGTGCCGCGGACATGGCCCGGTGGCTGCTGGCGCAGCTCGGTGGCGGCCAGCTGGAGGGTCGCACCGTCATGTCACCCGACACGGTGGCGCGCCAGCACCAGCCGCACATGGTCCTGCCTGAGGACCAGACCTTCCCCGCGTCCACCCGGCACGCGTACGGACTGGGCTGGCTGATCGGCCGGTACCGCGACCACCGGCTGCTCGAACACGGCGGTGGCATCGACGGGTTCCAGACCGAATGCATGCTGCTGCCCGACCACGGCATCGGCGTGGCCGTGATGACCAACACCTCCTCGAGCCTGATGGCCCCGGTCGTCGCGTACCGGGTGCTCGACGAGCAGCTCGGCCTGGAGCCATTCGACTGGTTCTCGGTCTTGAAGGCACGCTACGACGCCGTCACCACCGGGGTCCGGGAGGCCGGCGCCGCCCGCCGCGTGGTGCCCGACGCTCCGCTGCCTAGGCCCCTGAACGCCTACCCAGGGGACTACGAGCATCCCGGTTACGGCACCATCACCATCACGCTCGAGGACGGCCGCCTCCGGCCGCGCTTCGGCACGATGGACGTCAGCCTGGCGCACCGCCACTACGAGACGTTCGACCTGGAGTGGCACGAGCTCAGCGATCAGGCCTACCTCTTCCCGCTCATGTTCGGTTCGGACGCGGACGGCGACATCACCGCGCTTACGGTCCCCTTCGAGCTCTCCGTCGAACCGCTGCGATTCGACCGCCTACCGGACACCCGGGCGCAGGATCCGGAGGTCCTCTCTCGGCTGTGCGGTACCTACGTCATGGGCCCGATCGAGATCGTGATCGCCCGGCGCGACGACCAGGTGCTGACCGCCACCACCCCCAGCGCCCCGCCGTTCGAGCTCCAGCCGGGACGCGGGCTGCGGTTCGGGGTGAAGAATCAGCCTGGCATCAGCGCCGAGTTCGAGCTGGACAAATCGGGTGCCGTCGTCCGCCTCATTGTCCAGCCCCTAGGAATATTCCGCCCGAAGACCTGTGAAGGTGATGCAGAATGACCGGCGAGACGATCCACGACCTGCTCAAGCCCCTCATCGGTAAGTCCGGAACCATTTCCCTGGTGGTCAGCAGGGTCGGGCATATCGGGTTCGCCGTATCCGAGCACAAGAAACTGACCGGCGTCGAGGTGTGCCCCGATGGCACCATCCGCCTCGAACGCGAGAGCGGCTGGGCCGTGATCGACCCGTCCGAGGTCGTCGCCGTCGTCTGGAACGGTGACGCGGAGAACTCGCCAGGCCAATTCCTGTGACCATCGGGACTGCCGAGAGCCAGTCCGGCCTGAAGCGCGGCTGTCGCAGCCGAACCAAGCATCCTCCATGACCGAACCGCGGGGTCAGCCTGAGCGCCTCATGACCGGATCGTCGTATGGCTGTCGCAGTCGGCCTGAGCGCCCATGAGCGGACCGCCGATCAGCGGATCACAGTACGTCCGACAGAATTTAACTCTTGACTTATATAAGTAACTCTTGATACTTTCCTCGCGTGCACGCGCTCGATGTACTCGGCGATCCGGTTCGCCGCCGGATTCTGGAGCTGGTCGCCGAGGGTGAGATGACCTCTGGCGCGATCTGCGCGGCTATTCAGCCCGAGTTCGGGATCTCTCAGCCGGCCGTGTCGCAGCATCTCAAGGTGCTCCGTGACGGCGGCCTAGCGACCGTTCGGCCTGATGGAACCCGGCGACTGTACGCCGTGAACTCCGTGCCGCTGCAGGAGCTCGACGCGTGGCTCGACCGATTCCGGCGTTTCTGGGCTCCGCACCTGGACGCGCTGGCGACTGAACTGGCCCGGGGCAGGCGCGAACGCCGCGCCGGACCGACCGAAGGGGCCGGACCAACCGAAGGGGGAAGAGCTCCATGATCGAGGTGACCCAGCAGATCAACGCCGTACGGCGCACGGTCGGCACGCGGGTCCTGGAGGCGGGCCAGGCGCGCACCGTCACCATCAGCCGCACGTATGGCGCCGCTATCGAGGACGTCTGGGATGCGTGTACCAATGCCGAGCGCATCCCCCGATGGTTCCTGCCGGTCTCGGGTGATCTGCATCTCGGCGGCCGTTACCAGCTCGTAGGCAACGCGGGTGGCACGATCGAACGGTGTGACCCACCGAAGAGCTTCTTCGCCACCTGGGAGTTCGGAGGCGAGGTGAGCTGGATCGAAGTGCGGCTGACGGCCGAGGCGGCCGACCGGACGCGACTAGAGATCGAGCACATCGCTCGCATCGGCGACGAACGGTGGGCCGAGTTCGGCCCCGGTGCGGTAGGCATCGGCTGGGACATGGTGGTCCTGGGCCTGACCCTCCACCTGTCCGGCCGCCCGGCGGTGGACCGGCAGAACAGCGCCGCCTGGGCGGCATCCGAGGAAGCCAGGGACTTCATGAGGCTCAGCGGCGAGCGCTGGTACGAGGCCCACATCGCCAGCGGTGACGATGAAGCCGAGGCACGCGCCATGGCCGACCGGACCATAGCCGCCTACACCGGTTCCCCAGGCGAGCCATCCGCGTGACCGGAATTACGCGTAGCTACCTGGTCGGGTGGACCAGGTAGGTTCCAGGTTCCGCGCCACGGACCTCGATCGGGCGCCAGCCGAGCCTCTCGTAAAAGCGCCTGGCGTTGACGTTCACCTGCCGGACGGCGAGGTAACACGACGCCGCCCCAGCGGCCGCCACTGAGGCGAGGAACGTGCTGATCAGCGCTTGCCCGTGGCCCGATCGCCGGTAATCGGCAAGCAGGTTGATGTGCAGGTGCGCTGGATGTGGCGCGAGCTCAGGCAGCACCCAGCGCTTCGGGTGGAACATCACGTCGAGGCGGTGCTCCTCCTCTGTCACTGGCGGGCGCGACAACGGCTGGTACCGGGTCCGCAGTCGCGGTAGCCAGCGTTCCTCGTAGGCGGCGACGAAGTCTGGCGTGCTAGCCGTGCCGATGATGTAGCCGACGGCACGCTCACCGTTGTCCAGCACATACGCGTGCCCCGGCTCGAGGTAAAGGTAGGGCCCGGCAAAGATATCCGGGAGCAGGTCATCAGTGCTGTACCGGCCACGCACGCCCTGGCCGGCGTTCCCGGTCTCGATGCAGACGTCATACACAGCGGCCCAGTCGCCGGCCCGGTAAGGACGGATCTTTGCCGTCAAGCCCGGCCTACTGAGTGTCATGGCCAGGTCCGGGTCGCTGAGCAAACGTTGCCTGACCGGGCACTAGACCGAGTGCCCCCTGGCGATCACGTAACGGATGTAAGCGCCGTAGATGGTCAGGGCGCCCAGGACGACCGTTACGACCCGCACGGCCACCCGGATGTCGAAGGTCCGGTTCGGTACCGGCAACTGGTTAGCCATGATCCAGGCGGCGCGTTCCCTGATCACCGGGGGCCACGGCCAGCGGGGGAGGTGCCGGTCGGGGTTCTCCTCGCCGGCGGCGAGCGCATCCCTGGTCCTGTCTACCGACCGGCCGATGAAGTACAACTGCACGGTGTTACCGGCCGGGGCGTAGACGCGGTGTACCACCAGGCCAGCCAGGATGCCGATCAGGACCGGCTGCCACGGGTACCCCGCCAGGTACGTGCCCAGCCAGGCCAGCGGGTAGGGGAAGTGCACCGGATTTCGCAGCACGTGATGCGCCAGCGCGGCGTGCCATACCGCCGGAAAGCCGTAATTGATCAGCCAGATGCCCGCGACCACGACCGGGAACGCGGCGACCACGATCAGGATCGGCGAGATCGCCACGTACCACCCAGGGGCGCGCCGGTCGTGCTTGCGCCAGTTCGCCAGCAGCGACCGCACGAACAAGGTGGCCAGGACCGCCTCGTACACGTCGCGGAGGTCGTGCCGGTCGGCCGCCCAGCCGCGGAAGGTGAACAGGTTGTCCCAGTCGTGCTTCAGGTAGAGGAAGGTGTGCCCGCCGACGTGCCACCGAAGTTCGATGAAGAGGTAGTACAGGGCGGACATGATCCATGCGCCCACGTTCGCGACGATGATGAACCAGATGATCTGCTGCAGCCAGCGAAGCCGGATAGGCCTCCCGTTGACCGGGATGCGCCTGGGCGGTACGAGATGCCCGGTAGCCGTGACCATAGCTCCCTCAACCGAGCCCGCAGATTGTCCCGGATCCGCAGCTTACACGGTCCGGCAGGTTGCACGCTGGACCAGGACACCGGACCAGGACAAGGGACCACCGGAGGAACAGCGTGAGCACGCACACCCGTATCCGCCCGTTCAACACCCGTGACACCTACCCCGAGCAGAATCTGGACAACGACCTGTGCCAGGCCGTCATCGCTGGCGACACTATCTACCTGCGCGGGCAGATCGGGCAGAACCTCGACACATCGGAAAGTGTCGGCGTCGGCGACGTCACCGCGCAGGCCGAGCAGGCGATGACCAACATCGACCTGCTGGTGCGCGAGGCCGGGTCTTCGCTGCAGGACATCGTGAAGGTCACCGTCTACCTCGTCGATCCCCGCTACCGCGAGCCGGTGTACCGGGTGCTGGGCCGCTGGCTCAAGGGCGTGTACCCGGTCTCCACCGGACTGGTCGTCTCGGCGCTGGCCCGCCCGGAGTGGCTGGTCGAGATCGACGCGATCGCCGTCCGCTCGGCGGCATCATGACGTTCTCGCTTGCCGCCCGCTGCCCCGACACCGGCTCGTTCGGCATCGCTATTAGCTCCTCCAGCCCCGCCGTAGCCGCCCGCTGTACCCATCTACGCCCCGGCGTCGGCGCGTCCTGCTCGCAGAACATCACCGACCCCCGCCTCGGCGAGCGGCTGCTGGACCGGCTCGCGGCCGGCGACAGCGCCGCCGAGGCGATGACTGCGGTCGTCGCCGCCGATTCCACCTCCGAGTACCGGCAACTTACCCTCGTCGACCGCGCCGGGCGGGTCGCCGGCCACTCCGGCCGGCACACGCTGGGCAGACACCATCTCGCCTTCGGTGACGGTGCGGTCGCAGCCGGCAACCTGCTCGCCTCCAGCGACGTTATCGACGTCATGCTTGCCGCGTTCGAACATCACCCGGCCGACACTTTCGCCGCCCGGCTGCTGGGCGCCCTGACCGCGGCGCTATCCGCCGGCGGCGAGGCGGGCCCGGTGCACTCTGCCGGGCTGGCGGTCACCCACCCCACCGCCGGCTGGGCGGAAACCGACCTGCGCGTCGACTGGCACGACGACCCGATCGGGGAACTTGGCCGGCTCTGGGCGCTCTGGCAGCCGCAGCGCCGGGACTACATCACCCGCGGCCTGGACCCGGCCAGCGCCCCGGCTTACGGCGTTCCGGGCGACCAGTGACCGCCAAAGACCAGGCTCGATCGCGGACCGCCGCTGACGCCGACTAGCTGCTTGAGCTCAGCTACCTTATCCACGCCCGGGTCGCGATCGCACTGCCACTGTTGGACAGCGGTATTGCTACCCAGGGAGGATTGACCGACGAAGGCGTGCGCTCAAGGGCACACCAAGGAGGCTGGGATGTCGAGCCAAGAGGTTGAGGTCCTCGTGGTCGGCGCAGGCCAGGCCGGGCTGGCGATGAGTGAGCACCTGAGCAACTGCGGCGTCCCGCACCTCGTCGTGGAGCGGCACCGTATCGCCGAGCGATGGCGCTCAGAGCGGTGGGACTCCCTGGTCGCGAACGGGCCCGCCTGGCACGACCGCTTTCCCGGTTTGGAGTTCCCCGGGCTCGATCCCGATGCCTTCGCCTCGAAGGAGCAGGTCGCGGACTACTTCGTCGCCTACGCGGAGAAGATCGCCGCACCGATCCGGTGCGGGGTCGAGGTGACGTCCGTGCAGCGGAACCCGGATAAGGCCGGCTTCCGCGCCCAGACGTCGGACGGAGCCATTGACGCACGCTTCGTCGTCGCCGCGACCGGGCCGTTCCAGCGACCCGTCGTCCCGCCCATCGTTCCCGGCGGCGCGGGAGTGGTACAGATCCACTCCAGCGCCTACCGCAATCCGAAGCAGCTGCCCCACGGCGCCGTCCTCGTGGTTGGAGCCGGATCGTCGGGAGTGCAGATCGCCGACGAGCTCGCGCAGTCGGGGCGGCGCGTCTTCCTCTCCGTCGGCCCGCATGACCGGCCCCCGCGAAGGTACCGCGAGCGCGACTACTGCTGGTGGCTGGGAGTCCTCGGCCTGTGGGACCTTGAGACTCCTCCCCAAGGCGTGGAGCATGTCACCATCGCGGTTAGTGGCGTGGACGGCGGCCACACCGTCGACTTCCGCGCCCTCGCCGCAAGCGGCATCACCCTCGTCGGCCGGACCACGTCGTTCGACTGCGGCACCATGCGCTTCGCGCCGGACGTCGGCGACAACATCGCCCACGGCGACGCCAACTACCTGGCCTTGCTCGACCAGGCCGACGCCTACGTCGCGCGCAACGGCCTTGATCTCCCCGAAGAACCGGCGGCCAGAGTTCTGGGTCCCGACCCGGATGGCGTGACCGACCCGCTCCTCGAACTCGACCTCGCGACGGTCGGAGTCACCTCGATCATCTGGGCGACCGGCTTCACCGTCGACTTCGGCTGGCTACAGGTCGACGCGTTCGACGAGAACGGCAAACCGGAGCACCGGCGCGGCGTTTCGTCCGAGCCCGGCGTTTACTTCCTGGGCCTGCCGTGGCTGTCCCGCCGCGGATCGAGCTTCATCTGGGGAGTCTGGCACGACGCCAAATACCTGGCCGACCACATCGCGACCCAGCGTGGGTACCTTGCCTACCGGACCGGCCGCTGACTGGGGTCGTCGGCTTGCATCT
>Ga0070730_10004136_pt1 | contig 12840 bp, 11 predicted proteins | sample Coa_R1_3_FD_66447 | JGI IMG/M metagenome (GOLD analysis project Ga0070730, IMG submission 66447) | Surface soil microbial communities from Centralia Pennsylvania, which are recovering from an underground coalmine fire - Coalmine... | ecosystem: Environmental > Terrestrial > Soil > Unclassified ...
ATCGCTACTGCCAGCCCAACTGGATTGAGACCTTTCCCCTTCCTCCACACCGGCTGCACCATCACTGCGATCCACGGAAGCAGTGCCGTCGTATACCACGGGAAGATATGCGAGGAAACCGCAAAAAGCGTCCCCAGCAGGATCAGCATCGCCGCCTCCAGGCTAATCCGTTCCTTCCAGCGTAAAATCAGCATCCACAACGAAACTCCTCCCAGCACAAACGCTTCCATAATATGTTCAATCACTACATTGTAATAGCCTGTATGTCGATACACTTGCGTCATAATCTGCTGGACCAGACCGGAATTGGGGCCATGTTCATCCGCATAGGTGGAAAAGAACCCCAACACCTGCCCATGGCCCAGCACTATATAAGGCAGATAGCCCAGCACAATCGTCGCCACACACGTCAGCACCAACGGCCAGTCATATCCTACCTCGCGTAGAAGACCCATCCCCTGCGCGTAGAGACGATGGCCAGCATCACCTCGGAGTTGGCCATCGTCTCGGTGCTGGGAGGAACGTCTCCGCACAATAACTACCAATAACAGGATCGGGTAGATTTTTGCCAGCGTCGCCATCCCTATCAGGAATCCCGTCAACACACGCCCTCTCCTGGACTCATTGAGGCTACTGATAACGGCCAGCAGCGAGAATGTAATTGCCAGGACGTCAAGATGCCCCTGGATTGCAAAGTCGATGATGGGTAACGGGCACCAGGCATAGATAATCGCGCGCGCTGGATCAAGCCCCCGTCTCGTGAGCCAGTAAGCTAGTGCCCCACAAGTCACGATGTCAAAGAGCAGAAAGATCGTTTTGAGCACCACCAGATTCTCTGGCGCGATCAGGTAACTTATCAGATAGACCAGCTGTGCCCCGGGAGGATAAATGGTTGGCACATGGTGAAAGGCCATTTTGTAATAATTAGCCTCTCGCAAATGCGTCAATATGGGATTCTGGGGTGCATAGATATAAGGGCTATAGCCGTGCAATGTAATCCGCGCATCCCAGAGATAGCGCCACGAGTCGGGTGAGAGAAATGGATCAACCTGCAAGAGCATCGCGCGTAGCAGCACGGCCCCCACCAGAAGCAGACCCAGTTCCAGCCAGCGCCATCTCCCCGTTGCTCGCCTCGTCTTCAGCACGATCGCGCAGGCCGCCAGATATGGCACAAAGCCCGCCAGGAAAAAAAACATAAAAGGAAAAAGTGGCCCATCGGGATGGAAATGATTCACTAGAAAACCCACTTCAATCCCCAGAGAGCAGATCAGCAACAGAGCAAGAGCAGGCAAACGCCAATGCATGCCCCCCTCTTCAACAGCCCCATCCCCCTGAACCACAGACGCTATTTTCACCAACGACACAAAATTTTCCCTTTCCCCAAAACCAAAAAGTAGCCTCACCAAAAAAGTAGCCTCACCAAAAAAAGTGCCCTCATCAAAAAAGTGCTCTCATCAAAAAAAGTAGCCTCACCAAAACAGGTCGGTTCACCGAAACCTCCCGCTGATTTATCAGCTCATGCCTACCCCGCCCCTCTTGCTCCTCCCACCCTCCAAATTTCGCACCCACCAGCATTCCCGCTTCATTACACGCGAAAGTCGTCCCTTTTTTGCAACAAATCCCATTTTTTTCCAAACCGCTGAAAATTAGGACCTTTTGGTAAAAATGGGTATGATGTAACGTGTTATTGGCAGACCGCAAATCCATCACGAAACAAGGAGAATGCATGCCTGGCACAGCTCTCGTCATTATGACTCGTTACCCAGAAAAGGGAAAGATCAAAACACGGTTAGCAAGCAGTATCGGGGCAGAGGAAACGCATCAGCTTTACCAGGCCTTCCTGACTGACCTTGCCGCGCGCTTCAATCATGGAGACCACGCGCTCTACTGGGCCTACACGCCCCCGGAGAGCGATTTCAAGACCGCTCTCGCCTCCTTTCTCCCTCCTCGTAGGGTCGCCCCCCTTGAGGGGGCCCGTGGCGCTGAAGAAGGGGTAGGGCACTGTCTGCCACAACAAGGAGGCGAACTGGGGGAGCGACTACACAATGTCTTCCTCGCCCTGGCGAAGCAGTACCAACAGATCATCGTCATTGCATCCGATTCGCCACATATCAGCCTGGGAGTGATCGCAGAATCTCAACAGGCGCTCCAGTCTGCTGATGTCGTGCTTGGGCCTGCTGATGACGGAGGCTACTACCTTATAGCGATGCGCGAACCGCACGATGTCTTTAGTGGCATTCCTATGAGCACCAGTATGGTCCTCTATCAGACTATTGAGAGCTGTCGTCGCCAGAGTCTTGTGGTCCAATTGCTGGAGCCTCTCTTTGATATCGATGAACTATCCGATCTCCAACGTCTCGCCGATCTATTACAACATAATCCCACACTCGCGCCTACCACGGCTGCCTGCATTTCAACTATTATGAAGGAGTTTGTATGATTACTACGCCTGCCGTGCCCCCTGTTGGGGTTGCTACTCTGCCTCGCTCTATTTATATCGAGCCGACGAGCCGTTGCAACGAGCTGTGCCAGCAATGTCCGCGCACCCTGCTCTCCAGGGAAGACGATCGTGACCTGACCTTTGATAACTTCCGCTATATCGTAGATCAGTTTCCCGTCCTTGATCGCGTGGTCCTGCATGGGCTGGGGGAGCCGCTTTTAAATAAAGATCTGCCACGCATGGTCCGCTACTTAAAGGACCGCGGAACCTATGTCCTCTTTAACTCCAACGGTATCCTGCTCAATGAGAAGCGTGGCCAGGCGCTCATCGATGCCGGCCTGGATGAGTATCGCCTCTCGATGGATGGCTCAACGCGTGAAATGTACGCCCGTATCCGCGGCGTCGACGCCTTCGACAAAATATGGCGTAACGCTCGGGCCTTTATCAAACAGCAGCAGGCGCAAGATGCCCAGAAACCAGCCGTTTCGCTCTGGTTTACCGCTATGAAGGAGAATCTCCCCGACCTGCCTGGCCTGATCGAGCTGGCCAGCGAACATGGTATACGTGAGGTCTACCTGCAGCGTTTTGTCTATTTTGAGAAGGGCCTGGCTGTCTCGCAACAGGCGCTCTTCCATCGCTCAACGCCCGAAGAACTGGCCCTGATTCGTCGTTGCGAACAACTCTGCAAAGAACGCGGCATCGCCTTTAACGCCGCCGGTTCCGCTACACCGGTCGAAAGTATCGTACGCGATCTGGGGGAGCGTCCCTGGTCTGGCTGTCGCCGTCCCTACACCCTGACCTACATCACCTCCAGCGGCAACGTGCTCTCCTGCTGCTTCGCGCCCTTTGGCCATAGGAGCGCCACTGAATACCGTGAAGAGCGTGTGCTGGGAAACATCTTCCAGGAGCCGATCGAGCACATCTGGCATGGTGAGCGCTACAACTCGTTCCGTCACGCCTTCGAAAGCGACTCGCCCGCCAGACACTGCGCCCAATGCGGCCTCAACTGGAGTTACTAGAAATTATGCAGTTTGCAACGTGGTTAGATCGTTACTACTTCGAGAAGTATATTCTTGACGTCTCCATCGCTACCCTGGAGCGGGGAGGCGTCACCTCGAAAGTCGATACCTATCAATTCCTGCTCCCCATCGACGCCTGGGGCTTGCCTAAATATCCAGGGCGAACTATGATAGTGGCGCAGGATGCTAATATCGCGGAAGAACTTGCCCAGTTTATTCGCGACAACGAGCCATTCCTGCGCGAGCCTGACACCTGGCTTGGCACCTGGGTCAATCCCAGAACCCGCCTCTGTCATCTCGATATCACTGTCCTCTCTCCATCTCTGGAGGATGCCAGACGAGAGGCGCTGCGGCTCGGCCAAAAGGAGCGCCGCACAATCCTGGCCCTATACAACTTCAAACACAACCAGACCGTCTATCTTGAGCACGAAGCTGCTCCCATCAATACAGGCTACTAGAGGTCCCCGCTTTCATCGTGGGACCCCGCCGAGGGCCGTAGGTCATCCCTTGGGGATTTATCGGCCTGTGGGGCTCTTTCCCGCCTCTCCTACGGGGTTCGTAGTCTACGGAGTTCGTAGTCGGGCCAGTTAATTTGTAAATGAGGTATAGTATATGACAACAAACAATATCGCGCTCGTAATCCCCGCTCTCAATGAAGAGGAGGCCCTGCGCCACCTGCTTCCTGAGATCCCCTCCGAGCAGGTGCGCTGGATCATCGTCGCCGATAATGGCAGCACCGATGCCACCGCCCGTGTTGCCCGTGAGGCGGGAGCCCTTGTGGTCAGCGAGCCCACCCCTGGCTATGGACGTGCCTGCTGGCGGGGCTTTACCACCGCGACCCAATTGGGCGCCGACATTGTTGTCTTTATGGATGGCGATGGCAGCGACGACCCGGCCGACCTGCCTCTCCTGCTCGCACCCCTCCTGGCGGGCGAGGCCAATCTGGTGATAGGCTCGCGTGTCAGCCAGCGCTCCGACCCTGGCGCCATCCCACCCCAGGCGCGACTTGGCAACTGGCTCGTCAGCCGTTTAATCAATATACTCTATGGCACCCAGATCCACGACATCGGCTCGTTTCGCGCCCTCAAGTCTGGCATGCTCCAGGCTCTCAACATGCGCGAAATGACCTTCGGCTGGCCCGTCGAAATGCTCGTCAAAGCGGCCAGTGTTTATCAGCGCATCCTGGAGGTCCCCATCCATTACCGCTGCCGCAGCCACGGCCGCTCAAAAGTCGCTGGCACCATCCTCGGTAGTCTTAAAGCTGCCTATTTCATGCTCAGCGTCACCTGGCGCTACGCCCGGAAATTCTAGCCTCCCCCCTTGACAAGTAAATTATTCTATGTTATGTTATTAACGTCGTTAATTTACTAAGAGGAGAGCATGGAAAAAGCAACCGAGACCCGCAAAGAGCGCATCCAGAAGGGCATTCGCCACCGACGCGAGCAAGAGAAGGAAGAACTGCGGCAGACGATCCTGAAGGCCGCAGGCGAACTCTTTCTGGATCTGGGCTATGAGCGCTTCTCTATGCGACAATTGGCCGAGCGCATTGGCTATTCCGCCACCACGCTCTACCTCTATTTTCGCGATAAAGACGACCTGCTGTTTACCGTCGTCGGTGAGGGCTTCACCCGCTTTGAGCAGCAACTCGCCACCGCCGCTACCAGTAGCAATGACCCCTGGGAGCGCCTCAACGCGCTGGGTCAGGCCTATGTGAGTTTTGGCTTGAACAACCCGGTCCATTATCAACTGATGTTTATGCAACGCGTCGATTTCCTGACACAGTCCTGTGCAGGTGAGCAACCTCGCCTGGAAGCGTTTAACGTTCTGCAGGATGCGGTCCAATATGCCATGGATGCTGGTGTGATGAAGCCGGGAAATGCCGAGACCTGCAGCGATGTCCTCTGGGCAATGATGCACGGCATCGTGGCGCTGGCAATCAGCATCCCCTCGTTTGATCGCGAGCGCATTCAACGCCTGACCACCGTAGCGCGTGACTCGATCTTGAAAGGACTCTCACCATCATAATCTTCTTTTTTTTGCCTCTGGATTAACAGCGTTCATTTAAATGTAGGTGTTCTTTTAGCAAGGCCGATATTCCTAGTAAAGAAGGAGCTTTCAACATGTCTGGTCAATTTGCACCCGGTTTTACCACCCAGGAACATGAAATCACCTGCGACCATCTGCCAGTTCAGGGCACAATCCCGCCCTGGCTGAGCGGCAGTCTGCTGCGCAATGGTCCGGCGCAATTTGCAGTTGGTCAACAAGCCTATCGCCACTGGTTTGACGGCTTAGCGATGCTGCATCGTTTCTCGTTCCATAATGGTGCGGTTTCCTATGCCAACAAATTCTTACAAAGCCCTAACTACAAAAAGGCCCGGGAGACCGGCCAGATCAGTTATAGCGAGTTCGCTACCGATCCCTGTCGCTCCATGTTCAAGCGCCTGGCCTCGGCCTTCTCGCCCGATGAGCCGGGGAGTAACGCCAACGTCAATATCAGTAAGATCGGCGAGAGCTTTGTGGCGTTAACTGAGACCCCTCTCCCGATCGAATTTAATCCTCAAACCCTTGAGACCATGGGCGTCCTCCATTACGCTGACAAACTCGCTGGCCAGACTACCACCGCCCATCCCCATTATGATGCGCAGCGCAAAATGGGCGTCAACTCGCTGACCAACTTCTCGGCGAAGAGCAGTTATAGCGTTTACGGGATCAAAGATGGCGAGACGAAGCGTACCATCATCGGTTCCATTCCTGTCCAGGAGCCAGGTTATATGCACAGCTTCGCTATGACGGAACGCTATGTCATTCTGGTCGAATATCCCCTGGTCGTCAATCCTCTGAGTATGCTGACCAGCGGGAAACCCTTTATTGCGAATTATCACTGGAAGCCGGAACGCGGCTCTCGTTTCCTGGTCATTCGCAAAAGCGATGGTGAGCTGGTTGCAACCTATACCAGCGAGGCCTTCTTCTCTTTCCATCACATCAATGCCTTTGAGCAGGGTGGCGACCTCCTCGTTGACATCGCGGCCTACCCGGACGCCTCCCTTATTCGACAGTTATATATGGATAACCTGCTGGGGCCACAGGGCGGCGATCTGGCGCATGGTGAATATCGCCGCTATCGTTTGCCCGAGGGTGGCTCGACCACACACTATGAGGTCCTCTCTGAGGAGTCAATCGAACTGCCCCGCATCAACTACGAGCACAACAACGGCCAACCATACCGCTTTGCCTATGGTGTGAGCCAGCGCAAAGACCGCCCTGACGATTTCTTAAACCAGTTGGTCAAGGTCGATGTCGCTACGCATAGTACCAGCATCGTGTTCGAAGAGGGCATGTATCCTGGAGAGCCTGTCTTTGTGGTCGCGCCAGACGCCACGAGTGAGGATGCAGGCGTTGTTCTCTCAATCGTGCTTGACGCAAAGAAGGGCGCCTCCTTCCTGCTCGTACTGGATGCCGCCTCTTTTACTGAACTGGCCCGGGCCGAGGTGCCCCAACACGTTCCCTTCGGCTTCCACGGCATATACACCCGCAAGTAGAACGTTCCCAACCCAAAACAGGTCGGTTTACCGAAACCTCTCGCTGATTTATCAGCTTAAGGTTACCCTATCGGCCCGCCTCCTGCCCCATCCGTTCGCGCATTCGTATGGATAGGCCACAACATAAAACGAATAAAAGTTGCCACATCTACTCGCGGCAATGAAACTGATTGGAGATTCTGAATGAATACCATACTAACTCTGTCGGCGGATACCCGCATCACTGCCGGGGTCCTCCTGTTGACCATCGTAGGTATCGAATATGGTGGGTGGTTCATGCTTAGCGTTGTGCGGGGTGCCCAGCCCACAACACCGTTTCAGCAGTCCTTTTTCCGCGCCGGACACGCACATGCAGGCGTGCTGGTGATCCTGTCCCTGGTGAGCCTGATCCTCGCCGATGCCGCCCATATGAGTGGCCTGCTCGCCCTCGTCGCGCGCAATGGCATCTGGGCTGCGGCCATCCTCATGCCGGCTGGCTTCTTTTTCTCCGCCGCCGGGCGTGACGTTACCCGCCCCAACAGCTTTATCGTGCTGCTCTACATCGGCATCGCGTCCTTAGCCCTCGGCGTCATCTCGCTCGGCATCGGCCTGCTCATTTCGTAGTCCAATCCAGGTGTGAACAGCAGCGGCTTGGGAGAAGAATAAAATTATGCTTTTTTCTTCTCCCGCAACCGCTGCGCTAACTTGCGCGATGCCCGCAGCGCGAAAACCATACTGCGTGCCACCAGGAAAATACTCAGCGCAATGGTGATGAAGATCAGTATGCCAACGGCCAGCTTAAAAGCAGCAGGCACAAGGCTGAGAACTAGTAACAGCAGCAACAGCAGCGCAAAGACAATGTTATTGATGCCAAACAAGATATTCGTCTGCTTATGCCAGACCCCTTCCTGCCCCGCCTCCTCGGCGTTTGGCAATACCCTCAGGCCCGTCCGAATATTGTAGATGCCCACCGCAACGAGGGCGGGAACAAGCAGCGCCAGAAAAATGATACCTGCCAGCGCCAATCCATCCATAAAACAAATCCTCCTGACACTATAACGTGGTGTCATCAATTTCTATCACATTCCCTGGTCCTCACACAACTACCAGCGGCAGTCGTTGTCTCATGCCCATGAAAATTCAGAAAAGGTTCCTATTATACTGTGCTTCAAAATGTCCTGCCAGGACATTTTTGGAATTGTGATTCAGAATGTCCTGCCAGGACATTTTGGCTCCAAAAAAGGCTGTACTCTTTACGGAGTAAATGGTACACTATCTGCTAGTGGTAATTATTCGGGGCCTCTTCGCTAACTACGGTATTTTACCCACCCTGTGTGCTAGTGGACAACGCAGTTCACCGCAACTCTTCGTATATCGGAGAGTAGGTGAGCGTATGGTTTGCTTTTCCTCTGTGGCGTGGATACAGCTATCTTGCCTGCCCTCTGTAATCACCATTCTTTAGAGATAGGTGCCTTATTCCGACATTCTATAGATAAGCATTGCTATTTTTGTAGTCATCAATGCAATCATCCCACATAGGAGGGATATCCGTTATGCAAACCTATGGATCGCATCACTTCCCTGGCAAGCTTTTCATTGTGGAGGGTGTGGATGGCTCTGGCAAAAGCACCCAGATCGCGCTCCTCCGCCAGTGGTTGATTAGCGAAGGCTACACCGTCTTCTTTAGCGAGTGGAACTCCTCGCCCCTGGTCAAAAAAGCCACCAGTCGTGGCAAGAAGAAACAGCTCTTAACTCCAACGACCTTTAGTCTGATTCACGCTACTGATTTCGCCGATCGCACAGAACATGATATTATCCCGCCGCTCAAAGCCGGTGCAATCGTCCTGGCTGATCGCTATATCTATACCGCCTTTGCCCGTGATGTCGCGCGTGGCGTCGATCGGCAATGGGTGCGCGAACTCTATCAGTTTGCCGTCCAGCCCACCCTTGCTTTCTACTATCGTGTCCCTTTGCAGGTCTCTCTAAGTCGCATCCTGACCGGACGAGCCGAACTGAAATATTACGAGGCTGGCATGGATCTGGGGCTGAGTAGCGATCCGCACGAAAGCTTCCGCTTATTTCAGCAGCGTATCGTTGACGAATACGAAGCTATGGTCGATGAGTGTGGACTGACCGTGATGGATGCAACCCTGCCCATTCCCGATCAGCAGCGTCAGATGCGTGCCCTTGTTCGTCCCCACCTGCGCGGTGTGCGCCGTCTGCATGACCCCATTCAGTATACCAATGGTCTCGATCTGGCCAGCGTCATGGAGTCGGTCGAAAACCAGCTCAACAGACATAGTGGAGAGCAACTATGACACAACTCACTTTTTATGGTATTGATGCCATCGGCTTGAAGGCACGCAATGAACTCTTGCCAGGCCGACTGATCGTGATCGAGGGCACAGACGGCGTCGGTCGCTCAACTCAGTTGAACCTGCTCCGCCCCTGGCTGGAGAGCAGCGGCTATGCGGTCGTCGATTCGGAGATGACTACCTCGGTCCTGGTGGGTGCGGGCCTGAAACGGGCCAAAGAGGGCAATACGCTAGGCTCCATCACGCTCAATCTCTTCTACTGCACCGATTTTGTGGATCGTTTTGAGGATCAGATCTTGCCAGCCCTGCGTGCTGGTTTTATCGTGCTCACGGATCGCTATATTTACTCTCTCATGGCGCGCGCCCTGGTGCGTGGGGCCGATCCCGCCTGGCTGCGTTCAATCTATGGGTTGGCCTTGCGACCAGATGCGATTTTCTACCTCAAAGTTGGTATTGAAGACATCATTCCCCGCATCTTGCAGGGCTCCGGCTTCGATTACTGGGAATCCGGCATGGATCTGCGCCTGGGCAATGACCTCTACGAGAGCTTTATCAATTATCAAACCCTGCTGCTCGCCGAATACGAGAAGATGGCCGCTCCCTACGACTTTCAGGTCATCGATGCTACGCTGCCTGCCGAGGTCATCGCCGAACAACTCAAACGCAAAATCCTGCCCCTGCTCCCGCACGGCTAAAACGGTGGTTTCCCTTCTGCTTCCCATATAGAGACAGGTGGATTTTTCGCAAGAATGGGAAAGCCTTTAGTAGGGACCGATTTATCGTGTCCTTGCCATTACCTTATTATGGCGCGCTTGCCGAATATGCCATCCCGTGCTATACTCTCACAGAGAGAAAACAATTTTGTCGCACCCCACAATCGTCATCGCCTTCCGGTAGGGACCGATTTATCGTGTCCTGGCAGATTGCCTGCACTCCCCCCAATGGGGCGCCACTGGAAGAGCCGCCGATTGCTGGGCAAAGGAGGTGAGGGACCCTATGGACGCTGGCCCTAGTGATAGTAGGTATGCTATATCCGCATGCCTGCTTTCAGGAACGTTCTTCTCCTCATCGAGTGCCAATATGAGATTCTCTGGCGGACACTTTCAATTGGTCCCTGCTACCTGATCTCCCGGTGCCCTTCGCGTCACCACCACTACTACTTACTCGATGAGCGTTACATCACCTCTTGATGCCGATGATGTCGAGTAAGAACTACTCCTACCTGCCAGTAATTCCACTTACTGTTCTTGCAGCGTCCCCCTGTGCCATAGCATCTATGATGGCGTGCATCTCTCCCGCCCGACGGGAATGCTACGCCTCTCTATGCTTTTGTGCCCTATCACAACTGTTTCTTTACCCCACCAGTTCGGGAAGGGGGCAAAAAATGGTTTCGCGAAGCCATGCTTTGCACGCCTTTCCTTAACAATTGGCGGAGAAACATAGTGTTTCGTTCACAGGTGGGCATGTTTCCACTTATGCACAATCTGTACATAAGCCAGAGGAGTTGTGTAATTTGTAAAAAGGTGGTGATTGTATGATTTTTTTGAGTACTATGCTCCGTCGGAGCGTCTATGATACCGAAAATCGTCGCGTGGGCACCCTGCGCGATCTCTGTGTGGCTCTCAATGAGACATTTCCTGTAGTCACGGCCCTTATGGTCCATACCTCGGGGACGGATACTATTATTATTCCCTGGTCTCAGGTGCACAGCATCGAGGAGTCGCCCATTCGTCTTACTGTTAAACAATCGCAAATAGCGCCATATATACCTGATACTGATGAATTGTTGATAAAACGTGATATTCTCGATAAACAGATTGTCGATACGCAGGGTTTTCGCGTCGTCAAGGTCAATGATTTGAAGCTGGCGCAGATCAAAAAGACTGCACGCCTGGTGGGGGTGGATATTGGTCTGGCTGCATTATTGCGCCGCCTGGGTTGGATGCCCGCTGTGGATCTGTTGGGGCGTGTTGCGCCGGTGAATCTGGCTGAACGAACGGTGACCTGGAACTATGTTGAGCCTATCCAGACGGTCAGGGTGACTGGCCAGCTCGCGCCCGCTATGGCCGGGGCCGCTGTCGGCTCGGGCGGGACCGTCCCCCAGGTGCAGCTCAATGTTAGCCGTACCAAACTGGCCGATCTGCATCCTGCTGATATCGCTGATATCCTCGAACAGCTCGATCTGGAGGAGGCCGGGGCCATGCTCGATCGCCTCGATAGTGAGACTGCGGCCGATACGCTGAGCGAGGTGGAATATCCGTTACAGTCTGAATTGTTGACTGAGCTTGGCCCTGAGCGTGCCTCCGACCTGCTTGAACGCCTGGCCCCTGACGATGCCGCCGATATCCTGGCCGATATTCCTGCCGCGGAGGCCGAACGCCTGTTGAGCCTGATGCCCGCCAACGAGTCCCAACCCATTCGCGAATTGCTGCGCTATGGCGCTCAGACCGCGGGCGGCATTATGACGACTGAGGTGCTGGAGCTGGCGCAGGAGGCCACGGTCGAGGAGGCCCTGGTCTACCTGCGCCGCAACTCTGCCCATCTGGAGATGGTCTATTATCTCTACATCATCGATGGTGAGCGCCATTTGCAAGGGGTGGTCTCGCTGCGGCAATTGGTGACCGCTGAGCCCGAGACGCGTATGCAGGATCTGATGGACCGCGATGTCATCAAGGTGCAGACGACGACCGACCAGGAAGAGGTCGCGCACGTCATTGCCAAATACGATCTGCTTGCTGTCCCGGTGGTCGATGCCGAGAACCATCTCGTCGGGCTGATCACTGTCGATGATATCATCGATGTGATCCATGAAGAGCAGGCTGAGGACCTCTCTGAGATCGCTGGCGCCGATGTCGAGGAGTCTGACGAGGAAGAGGATTTTTCGTGGCGCACGACTATGCAGCGTTTCTCCTGGTTGGCGGTCAATGCTGTGGCTGGCCTGCTGCTGGCTCTGCTCGTCTACCAGGCCTTTTCCTCAATCCTTGCCATCAATACCGCTCTTGTCTCACTGGCCGGGGCTTTTATCGGATTGCGCTCCTCCCATGTGGCACTCATCGGGGTGCTTTGCCTGCTCCCTATGCTCCTGCTGACCAGTGGGAGTGCCGGCTCACAGGCTCTGGGTGTTGCTGGTTGGAAATTACGCACGAAGCGTGGTCGCGATTTCTGGAGCCATTTTTTCCGCGAAATACAGCTCGGTACCGTTGGCGGCGTACTTACCAGTATTCTGGTTTGCATCCTGTCATGGCTGCTCTTTCGCTCTTTCTTGTTGAGCGCCGCCATTGGTCTTGGCTTTGGTATCACACTGCTGATTGCCTACATTTGTGGGCTGGTCCTGCCCAATGTCCTGCAACGTTTACGCCTGCGTGGTAGCCTGATCACCGCCCCACTGCTGGACCCGGTCATTGCCATCGTCAGCATGAGCGCCTTTATCCTGGTAACGCTGACCCTGATCGACAAACTAAGCGTATGAAAGCACTACGCTCGGGCTTGTTTGAATGGGTGAAGGAATGGCCTCCGAGGCCATTCCTTCACCCATTCAAACAAGCCCG
>Ga0070730_10004137_pt1 | contig 12839 bp, 13 predicted proteins | sample Coa_R1_3_FD_66447 | JGI IMG/M metagenome (GOLD analysis project Ga0070730, IMG submission 66447) | Surface soil microbial communities from Centralia Pennsylvania, which are recovering from an underground coalmine fire - Coalmine... | ecosystem: Environmental > Terrestrial > Soil > Unclassified ...
CCACGCTGTCGAGGACGCGGCCCTGCACACTGAACCCGCCGAACACAAAGTGATACCAGCTCAGGCCAGCGACCAGGAGGATCGCAAGCGGCCGTGGCCCAGTTGCCGCGAGGCGGACTACCCGCGGTGGGCGGGGCACATTCAGCCGAGGCCAGTGGTCCGGCACCCGCGCGAGCAGAGCTACCTGCAGCGCAGATCGAAGCCGCCGTACATGCCACCAGTGCGACGACGCGGCCGGACTGGGCGCGGCCGCGGACCTCGGCGGCGAGTAGGACCACCCGCGTTTGGAGTACATCTACAGCGACTGAACTTCAGTGAATCGCCTTCCGCAAGCGAGCGAGCGAGCGGAGCGAAGCGGACACCGTTGCCGGCATTGTAGAAGGGGGCTGGATAGTTGCCCCGAACGACTTAGAATGACTGACTGGCAACCGCATGGCCGTCATCACGATTTCGCGCCATCCGGGTTCGCTCGGCGACACGGTCGCGCGTGCGCTGGCCGAGCGGCTGCACTATCGCCTGGTCGAGCGGGGCGAGCTGGTACGTCTGGCTGAACGCATCGGTGGGCCCGACATCGCCTGGGAACGTTCACCCGAGCTGCGCGAACGGTCGCCGTCTTTCTGGGAACGTCTGAACGAGGAGCGCCGCCGCTTTGCGAGCGTGCTGCGGCGCGTGACCACTTATCTGGCCGAAGAGGGCGACGTGGTGATTGTCGGATTGGGCGGCGGCCAGATGCTCAAGGGTCTGGGCAACGTCCTGCGGCTGCAGATCATCGCCCCGATGGACGTGCGGATGGAGCGCGTCATGGAGCGCGGGTTCGACGACGTGGCCGGCCCGCTGAGTCGCGATCGCGCGCGCGATCTCATCCGCAGCAGCGATCGCGACGCCAACGGGTACATGCGCTACCTCTTCAATATCGACTGGATGGACCCGGCGAACTGGGACCTGGTGATCAACACCGGCCGATTCAGCGTCGACCAGGTGCTGGATATCGTCGAGGCGGTGGTCGTGAGCGGCGCGCTCGAGCCTTCGGCGCTGGACCGTCAGCGCCTGGCGAACCTGGCGCTGGCGAGCCGCGTCGAAGCCACCGTGCTGGGCGATCCGACCGTCTGGGTGAACGGCTTGAAGGTCGTGGCGCAGGATGGCCTCGTGCGGATCGAAGGCGAAGTCATCACCGAGGAGGATCGCGACGCGGTCGAGCAGGTGTTGCGGCAGATCGAAGGCGTGCAGGTGATCGAAAACGAGCTGCGGGTCCAGCCGCCGCCGCTCACCGGTATGTGAGCTTGATCGGACATACGGACGCCCTGGCGTGGCTGCGCGGGGCAGTGGCCACCAACCGAGTGGCGCACGCCTATCTCATAACGGGACCGCGCTCGGTCGGCAAACGGACCTTCGCTCTCGAATTCGCCCAGGCGCTCAACTGCCTCGCGCCGGCTCCCTCCGAGCGGCCCGACCATGCCTGCCAGCACTGCCGGTTGATTGAAAAGAACGCGCATCCCGACGTGCGCGTGGTTCGACGAGCACCGGAACGCCGATTGATCTCATTGAAACCACCGGCAGCCGCCGGTCCACCGCGCGAGTACACCGACAACGTCGGCTTCATCCAGTCGGATGCGCAGCTCCGTCCGGTCATGGGTCGCTCGAAGGTGTACGTCATCGTCAACGCCGAGGAGCTCGCGGAGGACGCCGGCAACCGGCTCCTCAAGACCCTCGAGGAGCCCGCCCCGTTTGTGGTGTTCCTGCTGACGGCGGTCGAGCGGGGTGGTGTGCTGCCGACGATTGCCTCGCGGTGCCAGGAGATCAGACTTCACCCGGCGCCTCGCGCTGAGCTGGCCGAAGCACTGGTTGCATCTGGCACCGACCCCGACCGCGCGCGGCAGCTCGCGGCACTCGCTGGCGGCCGCCAGGGCTGGGCCCTGTCCGCGGCGCGGGACGCCGGGCTGTTCGAGCAACAACAGACGTACGCCCGCCAGCTTGTCGAGGCTCTGGGTGGGACACGCCTCGAGCGCCTCCTGCGCGCCCGCGCCCTCTCCGAGCGCTGGACGAGCCAACCCGAAACCGTGCGCGAGACGTTGCGCGTCTGGTTGAGCTGGTGGCGTGACGTGCTGCTCGTACAACTCGGCCTGGTCCAGCGCATCGTGCATCTCGACACCACCGAACAGCGCGCGCTGAGGGCGGTGGCCACGCAGGTCGACCCGGCGGCCACCCGCCAGGCGTTGCTCGCCCTCCAGCAGACGCTCGCCGACCTCGACACCAACGTCAACGCGCGTCTGGTGCTGGACCTTCTCCTGCTGCGCCTGCCGCGCACCAGCCTGGCATAGGCCGTGCGCATGAGCGCCGGTACGTGCTATCGACAACCACCCCGGCTGGGCGCATGAGCCGGCTCGATGTGTCGTCCCTCGTGTTGCCCCCGCGCTTGATCGTCAATCCGCGCGCTGGACGCAAACTCGGGCTGGCGACCAATACGGCGACGCTGGCTGCCCTCGAGGGAGCGCTCCAGGTGGCTGGACTGGAGGTCGTGGTGCAGCCGACGCGTTCACCCGGACACGCCATCGAACTCGCTCGGGCAGCGGTGGAGGACGGGTGCAAGCTGGTCATTGCCGCCGGCGGTGACGGGACAGTGGCTGAGGCCGCTCAGGGGATCCTGCAGTCCGATACGACGCTCGGCATCATGCCCCTGGGCAGCATCATGAACATGGCGCGTGCGCTGTGCATCCCGCGCGACCTGAAGCTGGCGGCACGGACGATCGCGGCGGGGCAGGTGCTGGCGATGGACGCTGGCAGCGTCGCGAATCACCTCTTTCTCGAAGCGGGGGGCGTTGGACTCGCGGCTGGCCTGTTCGGCTACTTCAATCGTCTGGATACTGGCGTGCGCCCGGGCAACGTCATTCGGGCCGGGTGGCGGTTTCTGCGCCATCTCGGCTCACCCAGGATGGTCATCGTGGCCGACGGCCAGCGCTTCGACGTGCGCGCAGTCATGGTGACGGTGTCCAACGGGCCCTATGTCGGCGCGGCGTACGCGCTCGCGCCTCAGGCCCGCCTGGACGACGGCTTGTTGGACGTGGTCATCTACCGCGGCATGGGGGTGATCCGGGTGCTCCTGCACATGGCGGTCGTGGCCGGCGGTCGGCGGCTGCCGGCGCCACAAGGGGTCCAACTGGTGCGCGCGCAGACGGTCCAGGTCATGGTGCAGCGCCATCGGCCACTGCCGGTACACGCCGACGGCGGCGCCGTCGGCGTGACGCCCGCACGCTTTCAAGTGCTGCCGGCCGCGCTGCGCGTCATCGTGGGCGACCCTGACCTCGGTGCCGTGGGCGCCTGGGACCCGCGATAAGACTGCCTATTGAATTGCCCACACGACGTGCACCGTCGTCGAAATCGACAGCTCACCTGGCTGAATGGGTGTCGAAACCGCCGCGGCGGGGGCAGCCTGACCGCTGGCGAAGGCGCGCACTGGCTGGGCGCCGCCGGTGTCTGAAACCTCGATCGTCACCGGCCGTCCCAGCGTGACGCCGGCATCGCGCGCCAGCTGGTCAGCCTGGGCTCGGGCGTCCTGCATGGCCTGATCGCGCGCCTGATTCTTCAAGCCGGCCATGTCGGAGGCTTCGAAGCGGATCCCGTTGACGCGCGTGGCGCCGCTGCCGACCGCATCGTCGATCAGATTTCCGAGGCCGTTCACGTTGGTCGTCTTGACCTCGACCAGGTTCTGCACCTGGTAGCCGCGCAGCACTGGCTGATTCTGCCCCTGCTGGTCGTACAGCGGGTTGATGTTGAAGCTGACGGTGCGAATGTCGGTGTCGAGGATCCCGTCGGCCTTGAGTTTGTTGACCACGGCGTCCATGTTGCTGCTGGCGCTGGCCTGGGCCTTGGAGAGCGACGGGTCGAAGACGTCGATGCCGAGGGTGATGCGCGCGACGTCGGGCTGGGCGATCACGATCCCGGCGCCGACGACGCTGATGCCCAGGTTGCCTTGCGGCTGGACGGGGATGGTCTGGGCGGCGCCTGTGGGGGCGACCGCGAGCAGGGCGGCCACGGCGCCGGCAATCCCAACGGTGGGTAGAAGAACGCGAGAGAACAGCATCGGTTGAATTACTCCGCAGGTGGAATGGCTGCCGCTCGGAGGCGGTGGCGAATGACGAGGGTGGCGATCGCACCAAGGATGGCGAGGATGCCTGCGCTGGTGGCGGCGATGCGCAGCGGCGCCGCGGAATCGATTCTGGCGGCGGTGACGGGTTGGGCAGCTAGCTGGGTCGGGGGCGGGGTCGGAATCGGCCCGAAGGTCGGCACGGCCGTGGGCAACGGCCGCACGCTGGTGGCCGCCGTGGTCTGGTCGGCGACTTCGGCGCCGGTGGCAGCCGGCGCCGCCTGTGCGCGCGCCGCCACCGCCGCCGCCGCGGGCACAGCCTGGGCCGAGGGCGCCGCGGCCGCGGCCCCACCCGGAGCAGCCGGGGGCGCTGCCGGAGCAGCGGCGGGTGCGGGCTGGGCAGCGGCGGGTGCGGGCTGGGCGGCGGCGGGTGCGGGCGGGGCAGCGGCGGCGGGCGGTGCGGCCGCGGCGCCAGGCGGCGGTGCGCCAGGGGCGGGCTGTCCGGCGCCACTGGCAGGCTGAGCGAGGCCACTGGCCGGCGCCTGCGCGGCGGGCCTCGCGGCGTCCCGCTGGACCAGCGCTGGTGCACCCTCCGTCGCCGCCGGCGGGCCGCTTTTGGCGACCTGAGCCGACTGCACCGGGATGCTGGCGCGCGGTTGCGAGTCGACGTACAGCGCCCCCGCGGACAGGAACACAAACGCCGCCGCGAGCGACGCCGCGCCGGCCCGCGCATAGCCATACCAACGCCGCAGTCGCACGACGTTCGGCGGGTCCGCCACGCGCCGCGGACCGATCGAAAAGTCATGCGGCACCGCGAGCGTCGGCAGTGCCCGCAGCAGACCGACCACCGACCGCAACTCGTCCAGCCGTGCTCGGCAAACCGAGCAGGTCTCGAGATGTGCGTTCGCCTTTCGGGCTTCTTCCGGCGTGAGCTGATCGTCGACGGCTGCCGATAGGATCAGCTCGTCGATGTGGTCGCCTAATTGTGTCACGGGTTTCTCTCTTGTAGACGCTGGGAAGCCGTGGGCAGTTCCCCTTTCGCGATCAACAACTCACGCAGCTGAGCCCGGGCCCGGCTGAGGCGGCTCTTGACGGTGCCCAATTCAACGGCCATCGCCTGCGCCGCCTCGTCGTAGCTGAGGCCCTGCACGTCGCACAGCACGACCGTCAGCCGCTGATCGGGCGGCAACTGGTCCAGCGCGGCTTGAATGTGGCGCGCCGTCTCCGCCGTGAGGCTGCGCTGCTCGGGACCGAGGCCGGGATCCGGCAGGTGGTCGCCAAGACTGGATGGCTGATCCGGATCGGCCTGGCTGGGGGCGTCCAGACTGTCCACCGGGCGTCGCTGACGCCGACGCAGCTGGTCGTAGCACGTGTTCACCGCGATCCGCAGTAGCCACCCCCGCAGCCCGCCCGCCGCGCCCTGAAACGATTTCAGGCCTCGAAACGCGCTCAGCAGGGCGTCCTGGGTGGCATCCGCGGCATCGTCGGTACTGCCCAGCGTGCGGTAGCACACGTTGAACATCTGGCGCTGATACACCAGCACCAGCGTGTTGAAGGCGGCGACGTCCCCACCCTGAGCCGCCCTCAGCGCCTCTTCGATGCGAACCTCGGCAAGCGCACCCGAATCGGGCTGCACAGCAAGCATGCTACTCAGTGGCGGGGTGCGCTACGGTGAGCGGAGCATGGGTGCGCTGCGCTGGCTGCCGAGTCTGGTGTTACTGCTGCCGTGGTTGCTCGGCCCGATTGCGCCTTCGAACGACGCGCGTATTCGAGACCTGGCTGGACCGGCGGGGTTCCGTCTGCTGGATTGGGAGATGGCGCACGTCGGGGAGCGCGCCGGGCGACTCTGGGCGGGGCTGGTTGGCTCAGACGATGCCACCGCCGCCGATACGGACGCGCTCGGCACGTACTTTCGGGCCGGGCCCCGGCGAGCAGACCTGCGTCCGCAAGCGGAGGCGGCGCTGGAGCGGCTGGTGGCGTCTGCATACCGTGCGGGTGGCCTCACCCGCTCCGAGCCTTTTTTCGGGCTCGATCGACTGTTTCCGCCGGTGCTGGTGGCGCTGACACCGCCGCCGAACGTGCTGGTTATCGCGCCGCGGACTGCGTTGCGGGTGGTTGGTTCGTCGGTGTTGCAGGCCATGGACGTGCCCGCTCAGGAGCGTCTCGAAGCATCGGCGGACAGCACCGACGTGTCGTCGCTCGTGGCGCCCATTGGGGGCCTGGCGACGTATCCCTCGATGGTGCTCGAGGACTCTGCGCCTGAACAGGTGCTGGCCGCGGTGGCGCACGAATGGCTGCACCAGTACCTGGTCTTTTATCCGCTCGGCCAGGCGTACTGGAACAGCCAGGAGACGCGCGAAATCAATGAGACGACGGCCGAACTGGTTGGGGTCGAGGTTGGCGGCCAGCTCGCAGCCACGCTCGGGCTCACTTCGCCTGGTGCTGGTACGCCGCCGCCCGTGCCGACGCAGCCGGCCTTTGACTTTCGCGTCTTCATGCGCGAGACGCGGGCGCAGACGGAAACGCTGCTTGGCGACGGCCAGGTGGCAGCCGCGGAAGACTATATGCGCGCCCGCCGCGACGAGCTCCGGCAGCATGGCTATCAGATTCGCAAACTGAATCAGGCCTACTTTGCGCTGTACGGCAGCTATGGCGACGGCTACGCTGCCTCTCCGTCGAACCCGATCCCGGGCCTGCTACGCACCCTCCGCGCCCGCAGCGCGACGCTCGCCGAGTTCATTTTCCAGGTCCGCGAGATCACGACGGTCGCCGAGCTCACACAGGCCGCGAGCTAAGCCTCCGAGCCCGAGCGGAAGTCCAGCTGTCCGCATCGCTGCGCCCCCGCTCCCTTCAGGGGACGAGCACAGGAGGAACAGCCACCTGGGGACTGCGCCGGGCTAGCCAGATCGCTTTGCCTGCGTAGTAGGCGAGAAGAACGCTGAGGACCAGGCCGAGAAGGCCTTCGCGGTAGCCGGCCAGCGCCACGTAGCGGCGCCAGAACTCGCGGACGGGTTGGCCGACCAGGGCGCGCCGGCGGGGGCGGCCGAAGCGGCCCAGCCAGCGCTCGGCTTCGAGCGGGCAGTAGCGCTCCTGTTTGGCGATGAACTCGCCCAGGCTGCGGTAGTTGAAGTGCAGGAGCGGCTCGCGCAGGTGCCCGATTGCGCCGTCGACGAGCGCCAGCTCATGCACTGGCCGCAACGGATCGAAGTGCGCCGCACCCCGCTCCAGGAGACGCAGCTGATAGTCGGGAAACCAGCCCGCGTGGCGGACGACGTGACCCAGCAGATAGTTGTGGCGCGGAATCCAGAATCCACGGCAACCGCCCGGCTGGTTCACCGTGCGAAGGACTTCGTCCCGCAGCGCCGGCGTGACGCGCTCGTCAGCGTCGACGAACAGGACCCAGTCGCCGGTCGCGAGCGCCAGCGCCGCGTCTCGCTGGGTGGCGAAATTCACGAAGGCTTGCTCGGCGACGCGCGCCCCGGCGCTCCGCGCCACCTCGCGAGTGCGGTCGCGAGTCGCGGCATCGACCAGCACCAGCCGTTCATCGGCAAACGCGATGGACTCCAGGCACGCGCCGAGCGAGCTTTCCTCGTCGCGAGCGATGACCACCGCGGTGAGTCGCCGAGGCACGCCACTCATTCGGCCAGCCGTCGCACCGCGCCGATCAACGCCGCTCGACGCGAGCCAGCCGGGCCGGCGTGCGCCCACAAGCCGAGTCGCACCACCGCATGCACCAGGCGGTTCATGATCGGGCCGTGAAACCGCTGGTAGTAGCGCAAGCGACTGCGCCAGAGCTGCGTGAACATCGCGTCGGGCTGCTGTCGCGTCGCTGCGCCGCCATGGTGGACCGCGACGGCCGCGGGTTGGTGCCAGACCTGCCAGCCGTGCCGCCGCGCGCGCCGGCACCAGTCAATCTCCTCCAGATACATGAAGTACCCCTCGTCGAGGGGCCCGACCGTTTCCCAGGCGGCCCGACGGACCAGCATGCAGGCACCGAGCGGATAGTCGACGGCGACGGGCTGACCAGCCCGCGACGGACCAACGCGACCATTCAGTCTCGAGTCCACCAGCCGATCGATCGGAAACAGATCCAAAAACACCTGGACGAGCCCCGGGAACAGGAACGCCGACGCCTGCCAGCCGCCGTCCGGATAGCGCAGGGTTGGGCCAACCAGGGCGGCGCGAGGTTCCTGAGCGAGGACCTCGAGCAGCAACCCGAGCGCGCCAGGACACAGCCGGGCATCGGGGTTCAGGACCAGCAGCGCATCGCCATGCGCAGCCGCCGCGGCGCGGTTGACGCCCCCGGCGAAGCCGAGATTGAGCTGGGAGCGGATCAGCGTGACCGCTGGAAACCGCTCGGCAACCGCGTCCGCGCTGCCGTCGCTGGAGGCATTGTCCACGACGATCGTCTCCACGCCTGGCTCGTCCACCACCGAGGCGACACACTCCACCAGCAGTTCGCGAGTGTTGTAGGAGACGATCAGCGCCGAGACGCGCGGCGCGCTGTCCACCGCCGGGGTGTCCCTCAGAACGAAATCGCGACCCGAACCAGGCCGGCCCCAGCGCTGTGGATGGCCACGTTCTCCTGGACCAGCCCAGCGAAGTAGACCAGCTTGTCCTGTTCGTTGACGACCTTGACGCACCCGGACACGGTCACGTCCTCGCCAGGCTGCAGGTCGCGACCGAAGCCCCATCGGTAGGGGTAGGTCGCGCCGTTGGTATCGGTACTGGCAGACCAGTTCATGCCGAGACGCCAGAAGCCGGCGTGCTCGGCGAAGGCGTGATCCTCGATGGACGCGTAGCTGTCCAGCGAGTTGTACACGTAGCCGGGATCCGGCCCTTCGGTGCGCAGGACCGTCGGGCCGGCGTTGTGTACCAGCGCCTCGAGGCACACCTGGTCGCCACGGATGATCTGCAGTGGGCCAATGTGTGCCGAAACAATCGACGCGTCGGGCACCCCGGCGTCTTCGACGACCAGTGGCCGGGCCAACTCGACCACGTTGCCGGCCAGATCACGCGCTCGAATGCCGAGGAGGTAGTCGCCGTTGGCGACAGGCTGGCCATTGGCCGTGCCATCCCAGGTCAGACTCTGCTCGCCCGCCGAAACGCTGGTTTCTTCGCCCATCCAGACGCGCTGCGGCGGACCGGCAGATTCTTTCAGATCGAGAAACGCCGAGACTCGCGCGGCCTTCGCCAGGCGGTAGGTCACGTGCGTCACGTCGGCACGGGCGTCGAAGTTTGGCGAGATGTGGTCGGGCAGCAGGGACAGGTCGATGATGTCGGGCGTGGCGGTATCGGCGTCGCGCACGCTCAGCGGGACTTGCTCCTGCTGGTGCTGGCCGCCCGACTGCACGTCCAGCACGACGTTGTAGTCACCGTCGGGCAGCACGCGGCGTTCGTTCGGTCCTGGCCCGGCGACGGTCCCGTCGAACTGCAACACGTAGTCGCCCGGAGTGGGTCGCGGTGCGTCGGCGTGGATGACCCACTGCTCGCCCCCGCTCGAGACAATGCGGCTGGAGATCGTGGCGGGCGCGTTCAGGTGGTAATGGACGTCCAGGCGATTGCGGACATCGAGCAACCCGGGCGACGCGGGCGGTGCCATCGCCTCGACTTTGCCCAGTGCCGGTGCCCCGGGGCGCCCGCACGCGGCACCGAGCAGGATGAGCCCGGGCAGGATCAGGCGATACGCGAGAGGCACGTGGTCGGGATAGTAGGAGCGGGTAGTGACCTGCTACAACCCAGGCCCGTGGAGTCGCGCCCGCGCACCTTCAGCCGTGAAGAGGCCGAGGCACTCCTGCCCGAGGTCGACCGGCTGCTGCGCGAGGCCGAGGTGCTGGCCAGGAACCTCTCGGGCGCGGAGACCGCGGCCGCAACGGCCGAGCGCAAGGTCGGCGCCAACGGCAGGGTCCAGCCCCAGGCGAGCGGTGATTCGCCGGAGGCGGCGAGACGCGCCATCGCCCGGCAGTTGTCGCTGCGGGTCGAGCGCCTTCAGCGCCTCGGGATCGTCGTGCGCGACCTTCAGAGCGGCCTGATCGATTTTCCGAGCGTGCGCGGCGATCGCGTCGTGCATCTGTGCTGGCAGCGTGGCGAGCCGCTGGAAATTCGCTGGTGGCACGAGGTCGACGCCGGCTTCGCCGGTCGCCAACCCCTCTGAGGCATTACGCCTCGAAGCTCCGCCGCTCACCCGCATCGCTGCGCTCGCTCGTTGCCGAATCAGCTCCTTCCTTCGGAAGTCACTCCCGAAGAGGCCATGCCCAAAGGACGGTTACGCCGAAGCGTCGCCGCTCACCCGCTTCCCCACGCGTGGGTGTCTGCCGAACCTGCAGCTTCCATCGGAAGGAAGCCCCGAAGGCTCAAGCCCGCAGGACGGCTCACGCGAGCGGTAGAACCTTCCGACCACAGCCGGCCGGCAGCGGAGGTTCGGCGCCGCCGGCAAGCGATGCGCAAAGCACTAACCGGCGGGCCGGGCGCCGTGGTGTCCGGCGACTGGGACGACGCGATCACTGCGCAACGGCCGTCAACGGTGACGGCAGGTCGGGAACGGGTGCGGGCCGAGCAAAGACACTGCGAAGTTGCGCGGCGAACGCGTCGCGGTCGTCCTGGGTAGCGTCCGCCAGGTCGGCCGTGGGAACGGCGTACGAGTACAGCGCCACACCCAGCGCACCGAGCGCGCGGGCGCGACCGAGTTGGGCGAGCGCGCCATCGGTACTGTTGAGGTACGACCCCATCCCGAGCACCACGCCGCGTTTGCCAGGGTGACTCACCTGCCACTGCGTCCAGGTATCGAACCAGGCGCTCTGCTCACCCGCTTCACGGTAGTAGTCCATCGGCACCAGATAGTCGACGATGCCCTCATCGAGCCAGCGGCGCCAGTCCTGAAGGACCGACGCGAAAGGGGCCTGGCTTTCCCAGTCGTCGGCGGTCTGCGGGCCCGGGCCCCATGTCACGACGGCGGCGGTGACCGCGACATTGGGCTTGATCGCTTTGGCCTCTATGTAGATTCGGCGCACGAGCGCGGTGACCTGGTCACGGCGCCAGGCAATCCACTGTGGGTCGGTCGCCGCCGGCTGGCTCGCCGGATCGAGTCCAAACCGCGCGTTGAACGCCGCCACGCTCGCCGGGTTGTACCCCCAGCGCAACGCGTCGCCCTCGTAGTACCGGATCTGGTCGAGATGAATACCGTCGACGTCGTAGTTCCGCAGCAGGTTCGTATAGACCAGCGTGGTATAGCTCTGCACTTCGGGGTTGCCAGGGTCGAGGTAATAGATGCCCGAGCTCCCGCTGCCGGCCCACGCCACGCCGTCGTCCCGGTACATGAGCCAGGTGTCGTGTGCGCCAGCAGACGTACCCCGCAGATTGAAGGGGTGGTTGGGCGCCGCGGGCGGCGTGTCCCGTTCACCCCAGATCGGCAGCGTCGCCAACCAGGCGTGAACCTGCAGCCGCTGCGGCCCCGCGTGGGCGCGGTCGATGAGGTACTGCAGCGCATCGAAGCCCGGCGCGAAGTCCGGATCATCGGCGCGCGGCTCGAACGACTTCAGGTAGTAGGCGTCGCCGCGCTTCCGGACCTGCACGAAGAGCGCATTCAGATTGGCTGCGCGTGCCCAGGCAACGAGCTCGTCCACCTGCTCGGGGGTCTTGAAGCCATCGTGGAAGGCGTCTACCCAGACGGCGCGCAACTCGGGTGGGTCGAGTGGCTCGGACGGCGCCGCCGCGGTTGGCGCCAGAGCTGGCACCGCGACCACGGGTGTCGAGGATGCCGCTGCCGTGGCGCTCGGGACTCGCGTGGCGCCCGGGGTCGTCTGAGCGGTGGTGGAGACCCCAGCGGGACCGATGCCCGTGGGTCCGGGCGCGGCGACGAGCGCGAGGCCAGCGCAGCCCAGCAGGAGAAGGGTGAGCCGCGACATGTGGCGAGCGTCATCAGGATGGCACACCCGGGCCCCGCATCGGGTACTGGAATGCGATACGGCTGTGTTACGAGTCCTGCACGGGGAACTACCATCTGCCCGTGCCCGACACCGAGTTGCTGTATGCAACCGACGCCTATCTGCGGACCTTTGAGGCGCGCGTGCAGGAAATCACGCCCGAGGGTGGGGTCATTCTCGATCGCACCGCGTTCTACCCAACTGGCGGTGGCCAGCCGCATGACCTGGGCGCGCTCACGTGGCCCGGTGGCGCGGCGACCGTGACCGAAGTTCACAAAGATGGGGGGCGGGTCGTCCATCGGGTTGCAGGTGCCTCGCCGCCGGTCGGCCGAGCCGTCCACGGCGAGCTCGATTGGGAGCGGCGGTACGCACTGATGCGGTATCACACCGCACTCCACTCGATGAGCGGCGTGATCTACCAGCTCTACGGGGCGACCGTCACCGGCGGCCAGATGTATACCGACCGCGCCCGGATGGACTTCCTGCTGCCCGACCTGTCGCCGGACCGGTTGCACCAGATCGAAGAGCGCACCAATGTGCTGCTGGCCGAAGCCCATCCGGTCTCGATCCAGTTCTATTCACGCGCCGACGCGTTTCAAATTCCCGACCTCATTCGCACCCGAGTGAACCTGATCCCCGACACCGTGCTGGAAATTCGTGTCGTCAACATCGACGGCATCGACCAGCAAGCAGACGGGGGAACGCATGTGGCCAACACGCGTGAGGTCGGGCAGGTGCGCATCACCGGGTCGGAGAACAAGGGCAAGGGCAACAAGCGTCTGGAGATCGTGTTGAGCGATGGCTAGTCTCGATCTGGCTGGCATCGAAGGCTGGGC
>Ga0070730_10004138_pt1 | contig 12837 bp, 12 predicted proteins | sample Coa_R1_3_FD_66447 | JGI IMG/M metagenome (GOLD analysis project Ga0070730, IMG submission 66447) | Surface soil microbial communities from Centralia Pennsylvania, which are recovering from an underground coalmine fire - Coalmine... | ecosystem: Environmental > Terrestrial > Soil > Unclassified ...
GCGCCGACGACCCACGTGCAAGCTTCTCGCCACACTTTAGATCCCCGCGGGCGGCGTCAGCGAATGCTTGGACCGGCCGGGCCGGACGGACGGACCCAGGCCGGATCCTGGCGTGAAAGCACTTGCGCCGATACGGCAATCACTGCGGTGATGATGAGCGCCAGCACCAGCGGAGCAATGACCGAACCGTGGAGGATGAACCGGGCCCCGATGAAGCCGCCGATCAGCATGGCCGCCACCGGTAACAGGCGACGCCCGGCTTTCGAACCGCGTCCATCCACGAGACGACTATCCGCCATTATGCCCACAATGGTCAAGGTCAGAACGGTGGTGGTCAGATCGGGCACAGCCAACTTGCGAGCCGTAGCGTTTTGCAATCCCATGGCGATACCCAGAACAATGATCAGACCATATTCATATCCGGCGGTTACAGGGATGCTATTCCCACCTAAGACTGCCAGCACGACCGAGACGCCAAATAACAGCGCTTGCAGTGCGGCGCTTAGGGTCAGCAGATGTCCCCGGTGCTGTTCAAGTCGCGATCCGATCAGCCCGCCCAAGAGAGAGCCGATGACAAAAGATCCCAGCGCCACCAAAGAGGCCGCGATTGAGAAGCCGGGCGCGCCGGCCGAGGCGAACGCCAGGAATACTACGTTGCCGGTCATGTTGGCGACGAAGACATGGCCCAGCACCAGATAGCTAAACGCGTCGATAAGGCCGGTGACCAGCGTCATGGCGACCAACATCGGCGGCAACGGACCGTGCCGTATCTCGTCACCGGGAAAGAGCGTTTGACGGGCTTCCCTCAAGAAAGTAGTCATCAAATCCAAGGGAGGGCGCTGCGCTCGGCCCAGTACGCCTGCGGCGATTCACCTAGCGAGGCCAACTGCTCATCGATGGCGGGCTTCCAAGAAATCTTGAAGGCCGCAACATTGGAAGCCAACTGCTCGTGGGTGGCTGCGCCGCTGAGGACGACATCGGCCCAGGGCTGGGCCAAAACAGCTGCCAGGCAGAGCGCATCCAGGCTGGCGTGAAGCTCCTGGGCGGCAGCCTCCAGGAGTGCCCGGCGCTGGGCGAACGCCGGATCGTCATTTTTCGGAGTCAGCCGCCCATTGGCCAGGGCCTCTTTGACGATCACCCCCAGGCCGGCCTGGTGGGCGGCTTGCAAGGCCTCGCCCGCCGCAGTCTCTAACAGGTTCCAGGTCGCCTGCACGCAGTCAAAAACCGGCTGTCCGGCTAGCTGAATCTTGATAGCCTGCTCGAGGGTCTCCGCCTGGCGCGGTCCACTTAGGGTCAGCCCAATCGCAAGCCCGGCCTGCCGGTAGCCGGCCAGTTCACGTAGGACCGCGCCGTCCTCCAGGATCCCGCTTTCCAGGGAGGCGGAATGGATCTGGTAGAGTTTCAAGTATCCATTCAGGTTGGTGTCGCTCTCCGCCCGCTGGCGGCGCAACACGGCCAGGGATAGGTCCTTGACTTCGTGGACCGGCGCGTCGACCCGCCAATTCGCGATATAGGTGTAGCCCCATTTGGAGCCAACCGTCACGTCTTGCGGCGCGATCTCGCGCCGGGTGAGCCAGGACACCAAAAACTCTTCTGCCCGCCCGTACGAGCGGGCCACGTCAAAATAGCGGATACCCGCCTGCCAGGCGGCGTCCAGCACTGAATGCGCCTGCGCTTGCATGGCCTCGACAGAATAGTCGTGCTTTAAGTCCTGGTCGTGCTTGAGATTGATATACCCTGGCCTGCCCAATGCCGCCAGGCCCAGTCCCATGGGGGTTGCGACTAAACCGGCTCTGCCGAGGCTTCGTGTTTCCATAGATTTCCTGCTCCGCCACCTCCCAATTGTAGCGTCCCTGGGTCAGCTGGCCCCAGCATCGGCGACGCCGGCCAACGTCTGCATGAACTGGATCATGATCGAAAAATCGGCATCCTTCCCGTTGGGCATAGCGGCGGTATACATCTGCTGGGCCGCCGCAGCAGCTGGCATGGCGACCGAGACCTCAGCGGCCTGACTCAGGATCAAGCCAAAGTCCTTGTGCATCATGGACAGGGCAAACTGGGCAGGATACTGCCCGCTTCTCACGTTGGCCAGCTTGGCTTTCTGCCCCGCGGTGAGCACGGCCGTCTGCTCCAGGGCGTCAATGAGCACGTTCTTCTCGATACCCGCCTTTTGACCCAGCGCGATCGCCTCTGCCACAGCCTGCATCCCCACGCCCAGCAAGGCATTGACGACCAGCTTCATAGTCGTCCCCATGCCACTTGCGCCCATGTAGAAGAGGGTGTCCCCCAGGGCCGCGAGGATGGGGCGGCAGCGCTGATAGGTCTCCGAGTCACCCCCCACGAAGATGACCAGGCTGCCCTGCTCCACCTGGGCAACACTTCCCAAAACGGGAGCGTCAATCATGGCCACGCCCTTCTCGCGCGCCGCCTGGTACAGGCGGCGTGAGGCGCCGGGCGAAACGGTGCTCAGGTCGATGATCGTCGCGCCGGGACGCAACCCGGCCAGAGCCCCCTGCTGACTGAACATCACCTGTTCCTGGGCCGTGTCATCGGTCACCGAGAGCAGCAGCACGTCGCTCTGCCCGGCCAGGTCGCCGGGCGTATTGGCGACCAGCACACCCGGCTGCCCCAGCGCCTGCGCTTTCACCGGCGTGCGGTCCCAGACGGCCAGCGGGTAACCAGCCGCCAGCAGCCTCGGCGCCATGCGGCTGCCCATATTTCCCAGACCGATGAAGCCGAGCGTGGGCCTATTGGTAGCGCGCTTTTCAGTTTTTGCCAGTTCGTTCGTTGTCATGGCTGTGCCTCATATCTTTTCGAGCACCGGTTCGGTGCCGGTCGGCGTCCCTTCGGGCGTTGATCCGCCTACGGGCAAAGCACCCCGCATGATCCGTTCGATTTCGCGCAGTACCTCCGGGCTAAGCTGGATGTCTGCCGCTGGCACCGTTTGGGCCAGTTGCTTGGGATGGCGCGCCCCAACGATGGCAACATCCACGGCCGGGTTGGACAGCACCCAGGCGATGGCCAGTTGCGCCACGCTCATCCCATGTTGCTGGGCCAGGGTTTTCAGCCGTCCCACCACCGCCAGGTCGTGCTTGAAGGGCTCGCCCTGGAACATGGGGCTGCTGCTGCGCCAATCATCGCGTGCAAACGTCGTCCGCGGCGTGTAGCCGCCGCCCAGCAGCCCGTGCCCTAAGGCGCCGTACACGAGCACCCCGATGCCATGGGCGCGAGTATATGTTAGAACGTCTTGTTCGATGTCACGTCGAAATAAATGGTACGGCGGCTGCAGGGTGTCGATCTTTCGCGTCTTCTCAAATTCCCGCATCTGTTGGACGTCGTAGTTCGAGACGCCCGCGTAGCGGATCTTTCCTTCGCGGGTCAATTCTTCGAGGGTACTGGCCGTCTCCGCGAACGGTGTGTGCGGGTCGGGCCAGTGGACCTGGTAGAGATCGATAGTGTCGACGCCCAGGTTGCGCAGGCTTTGCTCCACCCCCTGGCGCAGCCAGCCGGCGCTTGAGTCGCGCACAACCGTCTCGCCATCCTTGCGGAGCCCGCCTTTGGTCGCAATGACGATCCGGTCACGTTGGCTTGCGAGCTCGGGCCGCAGCGCCTGGCCCAAGACCTGTTCCGCCAGGCCAAAACCATAAGCCTGGGCGGTATCGAAGAAGTTGATGCCTAAATCGAGGGCTTTCCGAATAGTTGCCTGTGCTTCGCCTGCTTCAAAGCTGCCCCAGGCGCCGCCAAACTGCCAGGTGCCGTAACTGAGAGCTGAAACTTGCAGGGTGGTTTGACCAAGTTGAGTGTATTTCATCGTTTCGTCTCCTTTCAAGCCATCTGAATTTCCTGCACAGCATAGACCTGCGTGGCCACCACGTCTTTATGACGGAGCGATGCCTGGCTAATGGCAGCATTAAGATTTGACATTTGACACGCGTTTCGGGTAAAAATGAGGGAAATCTCCTGGCTTGGCGAGATCCCGGCGCGTCGACATGGCGACCCATATCCTTCTGACTGACGACGATGAACTGTTGCGGCGCAGCCTGGCCTTTAGCCTGGAGCAAGCTGGATACCGTGTCAGCACCGCCGCCAGCGCCGAGACAGCCCTGGCCAGCGCCAAGCTTGATCGGCCGGACCTGGCGTTGTTGGATATTGGACTGCCCGGTATGGATGGCCTGGAGGCGCTGCGACAGTTTCGCGATCAGCTTCAAGTGCCCGTTATTCTGGTGAGCGCTCGCCGGCGCGAACTCGACCAATTGCTGGGCCTGGAGCTGGGCAGTGACGACTACATCACCAAGCCGTTCAGCGTCGATGTGCTTTTGGCGCGGGTTAAGGCCGTGCTCCGGCGCACCCAGCATACCGCCGCAGCCGTTGAACCGGCGCTCTTGGCTGCGGGCGATATCAGCATTGATCCGCTGGCGCACACGGTCACGGTCGGCGGCCGCCCGCTGACCTTGGCGCCGCGCGAATTTGACCTGCTGCGTGCGCTGGCGGCCGAGGCTGGGCATATGGTGTCGGTGGACGATCTGTTGGCCCAGGTGTGGGGCGCCGAGTTTGTCGGTGAGCCCCAGGTCGTCTACGTTCACATCCGCTGGCTGCGCGAAAAAATCGAGGCCGACCCGCATCATCCCCAGCGCATTGTGACCGTGCGCGGCGTGGGTTACAAGCTGGAGCCGCACGGGGGCTGATGCTCCGCACACTGCGTCGCCGCTCCATCGTGAGCCATCTGCTGCCGCTGGTGCTGATGGTGCCGTTGTTGGGCATCATCCTCATTGAGGCGGTCGAGAGGCAGGTCTTGCTGCCCGGCCTCGAGCAAGAGCTTGCAGGCCAGGCGCAGCTGATCGCGGTATTAGCCCAGGAGCAACCCGCGGTTTTCAGCGATCACGCCCAGGGCGTGGCCTTCGTCACGCATCTGCACCCGTCGAATGCCGACCTGAAACTGTTGGACACCAGCGGCCACCTACTGGCCTCGACCGACCCCCTTGACAACGCTCGGTTGGGCGTGCAGTTGCAGTTTGGCATCCAAGAAGCACAGCAGGGCCAGTCCACGATCGTCAACAATTACAGCCAACGCCTGGGTGATGAGCTCATCGGCGTGGTGGTACCGGTGATGGACTCGCAGTCCCGGCTGCTGGGCATCGTGCGTCTCACCTACCCGCTGCGCTATATCAACCAGCGCGTGCTGACCCTCCGTTACATCGTTCTAGGAGTATCCCTCATCACCATTCTCATCGGTGGTTTAGTGGGAACGGTCCTGGCAGTTGCCTTGCAACGACCGTTGGAAGAGCTGAAGCAGGCTGTCGATCAGCTTGGCGGCGGGGAACAATGGCGCCGGCTGCCCGAGTCGGAGCCGCAAGAAATCGGGCAGCTCATCCGCGCTTTCAATACGCTGGTGGACCGGTTGGAGGCCCTCCAGGCCGCTCGCAGGCAATTGCTGGCCAACCTGGTGCATGAACTGGGACGCCCTCTGGGCGCCCTCGGGTCGGCTGTGTACGCCCTCGGCAGCGGCGCTGACCAGGATGAGGCGCTGCGGCGAGACTTATTAGCCGGAATGGACGACGAGATCCACCGGCTCACCCGGCTGCTCGATGACCTTACGGGACTGCGCGACCAGGTGTCCGGCAGTTTTGAGCTGATGCGGCAGGATATCGCCCTGGGCCCATGGCTGCCCCAAGTGCTGGCGCCCTGGCAACAGGCGGCGGAGCGGGCCGGCTTAGATTGGCAGAGCGAACTGCAACCTGGCTTGCCAACCTTGAGCGTCGACGCAGACCGGCTGGGTCAGGCTCTTGGGAATCTGCTCAGCAATGCCATCAAGTACACCCCGTCAGGCGGCACGATTACCGTACGAGCCGGCGTCACGAATGCTATGACTTGGATCCAGGTCGAGGACACGGGTTCCGGCATCGCCCCAGAAGAACAGCAGCGTATCCTGGAACCGTTCCAGCGCGGCCAACCGGGCCAGCGCTTTCCACAGGGCATGGGGCTTGGCCTGACCATCGCCCGTGACTTGATCCTGGCCCACAGCGGGCGCCTGGAAATCGATAGTGCGCCCGGTCTGGGCAGCCGTTTCACCCTGTGGCTGCCGCTTCCAACTGCTCAAGCCTGATTCACGCCTCACAACCGAATAGATGGTCCAATGCGCCTGGCAGCGTGCCTTTAGGTCGGTTTAACGTTGCCATTTGATTGCGATAAAGACGGCGGCGCGGTCCGGCTCTATGCTAGTCGCATGCGAAACACAGCAGAGACTGGCGGCAAGGCATGCTGAGACGCCTGGCCTCGTTGGCGCCCACCCTCGTTATCGTGTGCGGCGGGCTGTTTTTCAGCCTGTTGGCATGGAGTCACCTGCGCCCGCAACGCCCATCGGATGAGTAGCCATTGGACGGAAGATTCCACGAACGCTTGCTGCGTGGGCTGCTGGTGCTGGGCGGGGTGATGTTGGGCCTGTTCATACTTTACGCCCTGTTCGGAATTCCGTAGTCGATAAGGTTCGCTTAAGCCCGCGATCAGCTCGCAGTAAGGACAAATCGGAGCCAAAAGGCGTTCAATAGCACAGTATGACGTGACAGTTTGAGACGGAGGAGAATATGGCTATCGGGTATCACAACGCACCGGACGAGAAGCAGGGTGTCGCCTTGCTGAATGAACCGCGATTCAACCCATCCACAACCATTGTCGCCGCAGAGCACCCGGCAGCCAGCGTGGCCCGCCGCTTGCGCTTGGGTATCGCGCTCGAAACCAGGCAGCTTTCGCGCGCGGTCGCCGGCAAGAGGCTGGTCAACGATTTCAATGTGCAAGTACTGCCAGGCGAAGTGTTGGCGGTGGTCGGGCCGAGCGGGGCGGGCAAATCTTCCTTCCTGCGGATGCTCAACCGCCTGGACGAGCCAACCGGCGGCACCGTGCTCCTGGACGGCCAGGATTATCGCAAGATTGCCCCGCGCGAGTTGCGTCGGCGCGTCGGCATGGTCATGCAGACAGCCTTCCTGTTCCCGGGGACCGTGGCCGCCAATGTTGCCTTCGGTCCAATGCAACACGCGACACCCATCTCGCTCGAACAGATCGAGGCACTGCTCGAACGGGTTGGCTTGCCCGGATATGAGGACCGCGACGTCAGTAACTTATCGGGCGGCGAGGCGCAGCGCGTGTCATTGGCCCGCACGCTCGCGAACTCGCCCGAGGTCCTACTATTGGACGAGCCGACCTCGGCTCTGGACGACGACGCGGAGCGGGCCATCGAGGCGTTGGTGCTGAGTATCGTTCACGAGCGGCAGATGACCTGCGTGATGATCACACACGATATGGCTCAGGCGGCGCGTATCGCCGACCGCACCATGGTCGTGGAAGCCGGCCACATGGTGGCCATTGGGCCAACACAGGAGGTGTTGCATGTTCACTAATCTGATGAGCAGCCTAAGCGGAAACAGCATCGGCCTGGGCCTGGCGCAAGCTGCCGCCGCGATGGTACTGAGCCTGGCCGTTGTGCTTCTCGCGCGCCGGTTCGCGGTGCACGCGGAGCGCGAAACTGTGCTTTCGCTGGTGCGCGGTCTGGTTCAGATGGCGCTGGTCGGTGTGATCCTGGCCCTGCTGCTGCAAGGCAGCCTGCTGGTGGGTGTACTCATCCTGCTGGGCATGACGGCGGCTGCGGCGGCGACGGCCTCGCGCCGCGCCAAGGGGATACCGGGCGCTCTTTTGTTCTCGTTCTACGCGATTGCGGCAGGCTCCAGCGTCGTGATTGCGGTGATGCTCGCGACCGGAGTGCTCAACGCCAACATCGCCACGCTGGTGCCCGTGGGCAGCATGATCATCGCTAACGCCATGAACGCCTGTGCCCAGTCCATCGAGCGCTTCCGGGCCGAGGTCGGCGCGCACCTGGGCCAGGTGGAGGCCGGCCTGGCGCTGGGCGCCGAGCCGGCGGTTGCCGTGGCGCCGTACGTGCAGAGCGCAGTTTATGCCAGCCTGCTCCCGCGGCTGGACATGCTCAAATCGCTAGGCCTGGTGTGGATACCTGGCGTGATGGCCGGCATGCTTCTGTCGGGCGCCAGTCCCATTTACGCCGGCATCTACCAGTTTATCGTGGTGGCCATGATCCTGGCTGCCTCAGGTATCACTGGTCTGGTGGCGACACTGCTGATCCGCGCGCGCGCCTTCTCACCAGCCGCGCAACTGCTGCTCCGGCCTGCCGCGCCACGCTAACCGGCGCCAGTTCAGGCCATTCATTACACAAAAGACCTCATATTGCTGCCGGTCAACGGCACACTCAGCGACGACATGCACCAAGCTCCGGTCAGGTGTCTGGGCTGGTTCCAGGCAGACCATTGGGCCGTCACCTGGATCAATCACTGGCAAACCGTCAGCGACCCATCGGCCGTATTGCGAGCCGAGAAATTAGCCCAGGCGCCAGGCGCCGCCGCTCAATTCCCAACGACTGGCGCCTGCCGCACATACTTACCGTGCTTGAGTTCGTCCAGCAAAAAACTTGCCAGGTCGGCTCGGGAAATCCTGCCTTTGACGTCAACCCCCATGCGGCCCACCAGATAGTGTCCTATGGCGGGCTGGTTGGTCAGCGGCGCCATCGCTCGCGCCAGGGTCCAATCCAGATCGCTCTGTTTGGTCAGGGCCACGCTCTGACGCTCGTCCTGCACCTCAGCCGCCACAATGATTTTCGCCAAAGCGCCCATCAGCTTGTTGCCAAAGCTCACCACATCCCCAGGCTCCGGTTCGGCATAGGCGGCGCTTGACAGGCGAATGTAGCGCCTCACCCCGTTTTTCTTCATGGCTGCCTCAATGTTGCGGGTGGCAATGACTTTGATATCGCTCGGCGAGCCCTTCGCCGCGGCGATCACGTTCAACACCGCCTCGGTCCCGCGCACGGTCTCCTCCACTTTGGCCGGGTTCGTTAAATCGCCTTGGATGACTTTCAGCTTAGGGTTCTGCATGGTCAGCTTGGCCGGGTTGCGCACCAACGCCTTCACGGCATAGCCTTGCTTGAGCGCCTGCTCGGTCAATACTTGCCCAGTTTGTCCCGAAGCCCCAAAGATCGCAATCGTTGACATTTCAGTTTCCTGTCTAGTTTTCCAATCTATATTGGAACCAACGCTTCCTACGAGAATTTGGGGAGCTCATGACCAAGCCCCTGCGTGTCTCCCTGGACCTCAAACTCGGACTGCTCCCGGTTGCGCGCCGTGGCTGGCCAGCCGGCAAGTCTTATCAGGCCCTGGATCGTAAATGGGAACATGGTAAACAGGCACACCAGTCCACAAACGACATAGATGTCCCGCGTGCGCCAAAGCACGCCCGCCGCGTCGGCCACCGTCGCATTGGCCGTTTGGGTCAGGATGTTCAAGGGGATGCCCGCGGCGATGACACCGTAGAACAACACCGCCAGTGGCTGCAAGCCGCGCTGATTGAATTGATGAAGGAAAAGCCCTTCCAGGACATTCAAATCACAGAGCTGACCGCGCGGGCGCAGGTCTCCCGCGCGGCGTTCTATCTGCATTTTCGCTCCAAGGAAGAATTGCTCCTGAGCCACGTGGACGTTATTTTCGATGAATTTCACGCCGAGGTCTCGCGCGAGATCGCGCGCGGCAAAGGCGACCGGAAACAGTTCAGCCTGCTGCTCTTCCAATATTGGGAGCGTTACGCCGAAACGCTGCGGCTGGTGATCCAGGCCGGCAATCCGGACATTCTCTTGGAGCGCCTCAAAGCGTATCTGGGGGTGATGATGAATGAGCTGGCGGCCAAGTCGCGCAAGCCGGCGCGCGATCCGCGCTTACAGGAACTCATCGTCGGCTATGTGGCCGGCGGCGCATATATGTTGCTGACCGAGTGGGTCACGCAGAAAATGTCTTTCTCAGCCGAACAGATGGGACTGCTGTTCAGCGCCTTGACGGCTCCCTGCGAGACCTTCAATATGCCGCGTTAGGGCGATATTCCGCATCCCACTTTCAACGCCACGCGCGCCGTGACTATCACCGCGCGGCCTGAGGCAATTTGGCCCTGGCTGATCCAGATCGGCGTCACCCGCGCGGGCTGGTACAGCTACGACCGGCTCGACAATCTGGGTCGTCCTAGCGCCGAGCGGATCCTTCCGGAGTTCCAATACCTGGCGGTGGGCGACGTGATCCCATGAGCCCGGACGGCAAACAGGGCCAGCGGGTCCAGGCGTTCGAGCCGGACCGTTGGATGCTGTGGGGCGACGAGGCCGGCGACTGCACTTGGTACTGGGGGTTGGACCCGGTTGACCAGTTGCAGACGCGCGTAATCACACGAGTGCGACCTTACGGCTAGGTGAAAAAGATAAACAATCGTCCTTACCGATCGTTCAATTGAACGATCGGTAAGGACGATTGTTTTTGGCTCAAATACACGAGAATCGGCGCGATGAGATCAGCGCTTCATCCCCGCCGAAATGCGCCTTGCTCGCTATTCAATCAGCACACTTTGCAAAGCGCGGCAGCTCAGCCGAGCAAAATGGGCAGCAGAACACCCAGCCCCAGGAAGAACAGCCACAATGCTGGCGCCGGGGTGCCGCTTGGCCGGCGCCGGCGCTGCTCCTGGGCCGCCAGCCGCGGGTCGAGCAGCAGCCAGGCAGCGTGCCGTCGCTCCAGGGCCAGAAACACCAGCGCCGTCGCCGCCCCATAGACCAGGTGGCCGATGAGCGAGGGCAGGAATGAGTCGGCGACCGCCATCGTCCAATGAAACGTGCCGCCCAGCAGGATGGGCAGGATAGTCAGCGGCCCCAGAAACCACCAGATGAGACCATAGACCAGCCCCCAGGCCACGCCCGAGCCGAAGTTGGGCGCCTCCTTCTGGAACAGCAGGCCATAGCTCATGCCGATCAGCATGCCGATGATCAGGTGCACCACGAAGCCCAGCACCGGCGAGGAGCCGTGCACGATGGCGGCGACGGTCGGCAGAAAGCCCACCGCCACCATGATCAGGCTGAAGAGCAGGCTGCCGGCCAGGCTGGCCACGGCGCCCCACCCCAGCGAGCTGAGCAGCCGCACGCCCGAGCCTTCCGGCTCGCGGTTGATGGGGTCGGAGTTGGTGAAGAAGCCCACCCACAGGCGGTCCACCGCCGCGTAAACCAGGCCGACGATCAGGCCATAGATGATGTGCCCGACGAACGAGCCGAACAGGCTGGCGGCGTGCTGGACGGACCAATCCAGCGGCTGCAGCAGGATGAGCGGCAGCAGGGTGAGCGGGCCGATGAACCACCACAGCAAGCCATAGGCCGCGCCCCAGCTCAGGCTGGAGCCGAAGCCACGCAGATCCAGCTGGAACAGGATACCGAAAGTGATGCCGATGATGACGGCAATGGCGAAGTGGGTGAGCACGCCGACCTGGCGCGAATCGGAGCGCACCAGGCTGGCCACCAGCGGGAAGAAGTTCACCTGCTCCATCCATTTGCCAAAGGCCCAGCCGCCCAGCAGGCCGGCCAGGCCGCCGACCACCAGAGCGCGCGGCCAGCTAAATGCGGCGGGGCCGCCCGGCGACACGCGCCAGCCGTGCCACGCGCCCAACGCCAGGCCCAACGGTGCGCCCAGCAGCACCACGTAGTCCACCAGCTCGGGAAAGTGGGCGCGCGCCGTGTCGAGCATGCCCATGGCCGGCATGTGGCCGGCCAGCAGCGGCAAGATGCCCGCCGGGACGGCCAGCCACAGCACGAACGCGTAGGCCACGCCCCACATGAGCCCGGCCCCGGGCGTGGTCGAGCGCGACGCGCCCAGCAGGCCAAATAGCACGCCATATATCGCGCCGAGCACCGGGCCGGTCAGGGCGTTGGCCAGCCCAAGCTGCATGCCCAGCGCGCCCGCCAGGGCGCCCACGACGGCGCCCAAGAGGATCGGCATAGGCAAACGGGATGGCACGCTCTCGCGGGCCGCCAGCGGCATTGTCGTCATGGTGGTGCGCCTCCTGGCGTGGACGGGCTCAATTGAACTCGATCGTTTGCACGATGTCGCGCGGAAAAAACAGCTCGATCACCCAATCGGTCATGACGCGCACCTTGCGCTCCAGGCCGGGAAGCTTTTCCAGATAAATGCCGCGCCACAGCAGCCAGGCCAGCAATCCGGAGAAGTACAGCTTGCGCTGGCGGGTAAACGGGACGGATAGCTCGGCGCAGGCGTGGTGGTGGCCCAGCACGCACAGCACGCCCAGCGCGTCGAAGTGAAAGGCGCGCAGGGGCCGCCCGCGCAGGCTGGCCAGCACGTTGTGGGCCAGGGTGTTTGCTTCGCGCAGGGCGAACTGCGCGGTGGGGGGGCAGGGCTCGCCGGTGCGGGCGTCGATGACCGCGGCGCAGTCGCCCAACGCCCACACGTTCGGCCGCCCTTTTACAGCCAGCGTGTTCTCCACCAGCACCGCCCCGCGCCGGTCGCGCTCCACCGGCAGACTGGCCATCAGTGGATTGGGCGCCGTGCCGGCGGTCCAGACCAGGGTGGCCGTGGGCAGGGTCTCTTTGCTCGCCAGCGTCACCAGGCCCGGCTCGGCGCTGGCCACCCGGTCCTTCAGCTTAAAGGTCACGCCGCGTGCCCGCAAGCCTTCCAGCGCGTAGGCGGCCAGCCCCTCGCTCAGCTCGGGCAGGATGCGCTCGCGCGAGTGGATCAGGACCAGGCGCAGGTCGTCGGGGCCCAGGCTGGGGTAAACGGCGAGCATGCCGCGGGCGAAGTCGTTGAGCGCGCCGACCAGCTCCACGCCGGCAAAGCCGCCGCCGGCGACCGTGAACGTGAGCAGGCTGCGCCGGTGCTCGGGGTCGGGCTCGTGGCTGGCACGCTCGAAGAGGTCGATCACGTGGTTGCGGATGCGCATGGCATCGAACAGGCTCTTGAAATCGAAGGCGTTGTC
>Ga0070730_10004140_pt1 | contig 12836 bp, 13 predicted proteins | sample Coa_R1_3_FD_66447 | JGI IMG/M metagenome (GOLD analysis project Ga0070730, IMG submission 66447) | Surface soil microbial communities from Centralia Pennsylvania, which are recovering from an underground coalmine fire - Coalmine... | ecosystem: Environmental > Terrestrial > Soil > Unclassified ...
GGTTCGCCATGTCCGACCTCGCGGAGCTGCACTGGATGTCGCCTGGGCGATGCAGCAGCTGTCCGCGGCCGGCATCGTTGCCCTCCTCCTCCTATTGATCTACTTCCCCGACGGGCATCTGCCCTCGACGCGGTGGCGGATCCTGCCTGCGCTGGTTGGCATCGGCACCCTGCTGTACACGACCGTGGGGGCGTTCTCAAGTGCCGCGGTCTTCGCGAAGGACGTGCCGAACCCGTTTGCCGCGCCGTCGCTCGCGCGTGTGTTCGACGCCGTCAACGTCATAGCGGGTGTGTGCCTGCTGGCTGCATTCCTCGGAACCCTTGGACTCATCATCGTCCGCTTCCGGCGCTCCCAGGGGGAGGTCCGGCAACAGATGAAGTGGTTCAGCTATGGCGCCGCGATCGTGATCACGCCGATGCTCCTCGGCACTGCGACTGCGCCGCTTAATCTGCCGTTCGACTTCTGGACACTCGCCCTGACCCTCCTAGCGATCCTGCCGATCACGATCGGGATCGCCATCCTGCGGTACCGTCTGTACGACATCGATGTGCTCATCAATCGCACCGTCGTCTATGGGACGGTGACCGTAGTGCTGGCGGCGGCCTTTGGCCTGGCCAACGTCGGCCTGCAGCGCATCTTCGAGTCTGTGACGGGCCAACATTCCGATCTCATCGCCGGCGGGGTCGGAGCGGTGGCCACCCTTGCCGCTGGCCCGGTGCGCCGGCGGGTCAGGCCGGTGGTCGATCGATTCCTTCCGAGCCGCGCGCTGTTGACGCTCCTCTTCACCGACATCGTGGGGTCGACCAAGGCCATCGTCGAGCTCGGCGACGAGCGCTGGCGCGGACTCCTCAGTCGATACCTGGCGACGGTCCGCCAGGAGCTGGCCCGCTTCGGCGGCCGTGAGGTGAACACGGCAGGCGACGCCTTCTTTGTGACCTTCTCGCAACCAGAAGCCGGACTGCAATGCGCCTGGGCCATCCGGTCGGCGGTGAAGCAGCTCGGACTCGAAACCCGCACAGGACTCCATCTCGGGGAGTGCGAGATGCGCGGCGAACAGGTGTCGGGCCTGGCGGTGCACACCGCGGCGAGGGTGATGGCCGAGGCTGGCGACGGAGAGATCCTCGTCTCGGACGCGTTCCGCGACGCCGTGTCCAGCGCGAATCTGGAACTGCTCGACCGCGGTCATCACCAACTCAGGGGCGTGCCGGGCGAGTGGCAACTCTATGCCGTGGAGGCTGCGCAGAGTCTCGCCTGACAAGAGATCGGGTGGTCGGTTCCTCCAGGTATGCCAACCCAACCAGCAGCACGCCTGAGCGGTCGTGGTACGAGCGGGAGCCAGCCCTATGGGGCCATCATCGAATGACCAAGGCCGTGCCTGGTGCGCGCGATGCGCCGCCTAGGCGTAATTCGTGCTCATATTGTGGAGGCGACGGCGGGAATTGAACCCGCGTACGCGGTTTTGCAGACCGCTCCCTGGACCACTCGGGCACGTCGCCTCGCCGGCTCACGCTGGCTGCCCCGCGAGGATTCGAACCTCGGTTCACGGATCCAAAGTCCGCTGTCCTACCACTAGACGACGGGGCAGCGAATCCGCGGCACGAGGCTAGCAGGTCGGACCCTGGCGGGCATTCCGCCTACGGGGCAAAGAAATGGAGCGGAAGACGGGACTCGAACCCGCGACCCTCACCTTGGCAAGGTGATGCTCTACCAACTGAGCCACTTCCGCCCGTTCGCCCGATGCGCGCCATTGCTGGTGCCGAGGGTCAGAATCGAACTGACGACACCCGCCTCTTCAGGGCGGTGCTCTACCAACTGAGCTACCTCGGCGCGCCTGTTCGATCCGTGGATCTGCGGCCCTGCTGGTGGTCGCGTATCGGCGTTGGACGATAGCACAGCGTTTCGCAGAGCGGCAAGAACGGGGCTCTTCGGCCCGGTCAGCGCTCGGTTGGGGCCGCGACGGCAGCTGCGCGCTGCAGGTCCTCGGGGAACGGCACGCTCATCTGCCCGGCGATGTTCTGCAGGATCCGGATTCGCTCCGCGATGGGTGGGTGGGTGTCCCACATCGACTTCGAACGCTCCTCGAAGCTCTTGATGGGGTTGACGATGTACAGGTGCTGGGTCGCCCGGTTGGCCACCTCGAGCACATCGGGGTCGTCGCTGATCGCGCGCAGCGCCCGGGCCAGCCCCACCGGATTGCGCGTGAGATCCACCGAGCTGACGTCGGCGAGCTCCTCGCGACGGCGGCTGACGGCGAGCTGCACGATGCGGCCGATGAGCGGCGCCACGATGGCCAGCACGATCGCGACCAGGAACAGGATCGCCTGCAGCCCTCCCCCACCCCCGCGGTCCGAGTCGGAGCGCGAGCGGCGCCCACCCCCGAACCAGAACGTGTAGCGCAGGAACCAGTCGGAGAGGAGCGCGATGCTGCCCACCAGCACACCCACCAGCAGCGTGAAGCGGATATCGAGGTTGCTGACGTGGCTCATCTCGTGGCCGATGACGCCCTGGAGCTCCTCGCGGTCCATCTTGTGCAACAGCCCGGTCGTGGCGGCGATCGCGGCGTGCTTCGGGTCCCGCCCGGTGGCGAAGGCGTTCGGAGCGCTGTCATCGATGACATAGACCCGCGGCATCGGCATACCGGAAGCGAGGCTCATCTCGGTGACGACGTTGACGTACTGCTTGTACTCGTCAGGCGGGTTGCCGACGGGAACCTCCTTCGCGCCGGAGCTGGCGAGGACCACGCTGTCGCCGGCGAAGTAGGAGCCGATGGAGAGCGCGGTCGCCAGGACGACGGCCACCACCACGCCACCCCAGCCGAGGTTGGTGGCATAGCCGATGACCCCGCCCAGCACGCCGAGCACGATGATGACGCAGGCGACCAGCACCCAGCTCTCGCGCCGGTTGCGGTCGATCTCGCGGTAGAAGGTGGTCGGCGCCGCCGATTCGGTCATCGGATTGACGGCGCCATCGGGCGCATGCAGACCGGTCCGGTGGCGCTCAGCTCTTGTTCAAGCTGAGGTCGACCTGGGGGACCGCGGTGTCCTCTTCCTGGACCTGGAAGTAGTCGCGCCCCTTGAAGCCGAACATCCCTGCGAGGATCACGTTCGGGAAGGTCTGGATCGCGGTGTTGAACTCCCGGACCGTGCTGTTGTAGTGCTGGCGCGAGAAGCCGATCTGGTTCTCGGTCGTCGTCAGCTGCTCCTGGAGCTGCATGACGTTCTCGTTGGCCTTGAGCTGCGGGTAGTTCTCGACCAGGGCGAAGAGCTGGCGGAGGGCGCCGGTCAGGATGTTCTCGGCCTGCGCCGACTGGCCGGCCGCGGCCGGGCCGGCGGCCTGGGCGCTGACGGCGGCGTTGCGCGCCTCGACGACCTTGGTGAGCGTGCTCTGCTCGAACTCCATGTAGCCCTTCACCGCCTCGACGAGGTTCGGGATCAGGTCGTGGCGACGCTTGAGCTGGACGCTGATCTGGTTCCACGCCTCGTCGACCATGTTCCGCAGCCGGACCAGGCCGTTGTAGGTGAAGACCAGGAACAGGACGATGACCGCAACAACGATCAATGCGATCCAGTAGCCCATGGGTGGAAGTCACTCCTGAGGTGCTCGGGTGGACGATTGCCATGCTACCAGCCCCGGGAGGGCTCCAGAGTCATGGAGGGCGGGGGCGGCGCAGCCCACGAGTGCGCCTACCATGAGCGCCTGCTCAGTCCCCTCGCTTCATCCCCGCATCGTCGACTAGGAGAGAACCGCATGGCGCACGCCAGCAACCGGGAGATCGTGGAGCGTTTGGCCAGAGCCATCGAGGCGAAGGATTTCGACACGATAGCCACGCTGATCACGGACGACTACGTCGAGGAGTTCCCGCAGTCGGGCGAGCGAATCCGCGGCCGCGCAAACCAACAAGCGATCGTCAGGAACTACCCCGGCGGCGTCGGCACTGCTGAGTCAGGCGGCATCATCGGATCCGAAGACAAGTGGGTGATGGGCCCCTCGTTCAACGTCGTCCACGTGATGGGCAGTGGCGACACCTACACGTATGTCGCAAAGGTTCGATACCCGAACGGCGAGCTGTGGCACGTGATCGCGATGGTGAAGGTGCGCGACGGCAGGGTCGCCAGGTCCACGACCTGGTACGTCGCACCGTTCGCCGCACCGGATTGGCGAGCTCAATACGTCGAGCGCTTCGAGCCGATGAGCCTGCCGGAGCTCGGTTCCTGACGGGGGTCTGTGGGCGGTGAGGGGTTCGAACCCCCGACCCCCTCGGTGTAAACGAGGTGCTCTGACCAGCTGAGCTAACCGCCCGCCGGCGAGGGTAGCACGGCGCCAACACCGTTGCGATTCGGCACAGCGTTCGCGAACCATCGCGGAAAGCAAGGACGCCGCCCGGTTGGAGCGGCGCCATCGGTGCGGTCAGAAGTGGTGCCCAGGCCGGGACTTGAACCCGGATGGATTTCTCCATACGCCCCTCAAACGTACGCGTATACCAATTCCGCCACCTGGGCAGGTGTGGTACCGAGGGAGGGACTTGAACCCACACGACCTTGCGGTCACTAGGTCCTGAACCTAGCGCGTCTGCCTATTCCGCCACCTCGGCACGGCTCTGCCGGCGCTCGGTCCGGCGGGGCGCGGCCGATGATAGCACAGGGCTTTTTGCCCTCCGGCGCGCCGCGCCGGCCTCAGGCGATGGGCGGCGTGGTCAGGTTCAGGAGCGAGAAGACGACGAACAGGACGGCGAGCACGATCGTCAGCCGGAAGAGCGTGCGCTCGATCCCCCGCCGGCTGCGGTAGGCGGTCACCTCGCCGCCGAACGCGCCCCCGAGCCCGGTTCCGCGCTGCTGGAGCAGGATCGCGGCGATGAGCGCGATGGCCAGGATGCCCTGGGCGATGACGAGTGGCTGCATGGCGGCCGCAGTATACCGGCCGAGCGCATCACACGCGGCTGAGGAGGCTGTGGCCCGTCATCGATGGGCCGAGCGCGATCCCCATCAGCTCGCAGATGGTGGGCGCCACGTCAGCGAGGATCCCATCAGCCAGCCGAGCCCTCTCCAGCCCTGGACCGATGGCGACCAGCGGCACCGGCGAGGTGGTGTGCTTCGTCTGGGGCGCGCCCGCCTCGTCGCGCATCTCCTCGATGTTGCCGTGGTCGCCGGTGATCAGCAGCGCGCCGCCGGCCTCGCGCACGGCGCTCACCACTCGTGCCAGGCACCCGTCGACGGCCTCCGCCGCCCGGACCGCGGCCTCCCAGACCCCGGTGTGGCCGACCATGTCGGGGTTCGCGTAGTTCGCCACGATGAAGTCGTAATGCCCGGAGCCGATCGCGTCGACGAGCTCGTCGGTGATCGCCGCGGCGCTCATCTCCGGAGCGTGGTCGTAGGTCGGGACGTCCCGCCGCGACGGGACGAGCACCCGCTCCTCCCCCGGGAGCTGCGCCTCGACGCCGCCGTTGAAGAAGTAGGTGACGTGCGCGTACTTCTCCGTCTCGGCAACGTGGAACTGGCGGAGGCCGAGCCGCGACAGGTAGGCGGCCAGGGAGTCGATCTCGAGCGGCGGAAAGGCGACGGACACCGGCAGCTCATCGGGGGATTGGTACCCGGTGAGCGTCGTCACAGATAGGTCCGAGGGCCGTCGCCCGCGGTCGAATGCGTCGAAGACGTCGAGGGCCAGGGCCTGGGTCAGCTCGCGCGCACGATCGGCGCGGAAGTTCAGGTGCACCACGGCATCGCCGTCCGCGATGGGCGTGGCCGTCCCGACGACCGTCGGTCGGACGAACTCGTCGCCCTCGCCGCGGTGATAGGCGTCCCCGATCGCCTGGCTGGCATCGGCGGCATGGAGGCCCTCGCCGTGCACGATCGCGTCCCATGCGAGCCTGACGCGCTCCCAGCGCCTGTCGCGGTCCATGGCGTAGTAGCGGCCGTCCACGGAGCCGATGACGCCCCATCCTCGGATGCGGGCCTCGAGCTCGGGGAGGAGCCGACCCGCCGAGCGTGGCGGGGTGTCGCGACCATCGGTGAAGGCGTGGAGGACGACACGCTCCGGCGGCAACCCGAGCCGGTGCGCGAGCTCGACCATGGCCTCGATGTGCCCGTCGACCGCATGGATCCCGCCCGGACCGACGAGCCCCAGCAGGTGGAGGCGCGTTCCGCGGTCGAGGGCGTGGCGGCACGCAGCGGTCAGGGCGGGATTGGCGAAGAACGAGCCGTCGGCGATCGCCTCGTTGATCCGGGGCAGGTCCTGGAGGACGCGGAGGCCGGCGCCCAGGTTGAGGTGGCCGACCTCCGAGTTGCCCATCTGTCCTTCGGGAAGGCCAACCGCCGCGCCGGCGGCCTCCAGCCTGCTGTGCGGCCACGAGGCCCAGAGCCCGTTCCAGGTCGGCATGCGCGCCGAGAGGAGGGCGTTGCGAGCCGGGTCGTCGTTCAGCCCAAAGCCGTCGAGCACGCAGAGCATCACCGGCCGCGGGACCGTCACCCCATGGCCTCGGCCGCTGCCCTCACGATCGCCGCGAAGCCGTCTGCGTCGAGCGACGCGCCGCCGACCAGTGCGCCGTCGACATCGGGCTGGCCGAAGAACTCGGCCGCGTTGGTGGCGGTGACGCTGCCGCCGTACAGAACCGGCACCTCATCGGCCCCGGCCGGATCGTGCTCGCGGAGGATCGCGCGAATCTGCGCCGCCGCTGCCTGGGCATCCACCCCGGACGCCGCGTTGCCCGTGCCGATCGCCCACACCGGCTCATAGGCGATGGCAAGCCCGGCGCCGGCGATGCGCTCGAGCGACCCGAGGGCCGCTCGCAGCTGGCGATCGATGACCGCCTCCGTCTCGCCGGCCTGCCGCTCACCGATCCGCTCGCCGATCGCCGCGATCGGGTGCAGGCCATGCGCCACCGCCGAGGCGACCTTGCGTCCGACCCCCTCATCGGTCTCGCCGTCGTACCGGCGGCGCTCGGAGTGGCCAAGGATCACCCACTCCGCGAGGCCTTGCAGCATGAGCGGCGAGGTCTCGCCGGTGAAGGCGCCGCGCTCCTCCGCGGCCATCGTCTGGGCACCGACCCCCAGCTCGGGGCCGAGGGCGCGGCTTATCGCGGCGAGCCAGATCGTGGGCGCGCAGACGACGGTGGTGACCCTGACGCCCGCGACGCGTTCGGCGACAGCGCGGGCGAGCGCCAGCGCTTCGGCTTCGGTGGCCGGGTTCATCTTCCAGTTGGCGGCGACCAGCGGCCGTCGCTGGACGTTCACCGGCCAGCTGCCGCCGGGCGAGACGGCCGCGCCGCAGTGGCCGGCTCCTGGAGCCCGGCCTCATCGGCCACTTCGACGAGCCGTCGCAGCCGATGGTTCGTCGCCGAGCGGCTGACGCCGAGCGCTCCGGCGAGAGTGTCGAGATCGGCCTCCGGTTGGAGCCGTCGTTCGGCGGCCGCCTCGCGGAGGCCCTGGGGCAGCCGGTCCAGCAGTCCGATCCCGGCCAGGTGGCGGATCGCCTGCAGCTGCCGATCGGCGGCGCGCACGGTGCGACCGAGATTCGCCTCTTCCGCGTTGAGCATCCGGTTGAGCTGATTGCGCACCTCGCTGCCCACCCGCCCGGTCTCAAAGTCGAGCAACCCGCGGTTGGCACCGGTGAGGCGGAGGAGGGTCGCGATCTCGTCGCGCCCCTTGAGATAGACAACCCAGCGTCCACGGCGCGTGGCGATCGACGCTCGGACGCCGCTCTCCGAAAGCCGGCTGCCAAGGCTCTCCGCTCGGGATCGGCTGCGGAGGACGAACTCGACGTGTGGCCCGGCCGACGTGAGGGAGATCGAGGCACCCGCCAGCAGGAGCCCCCGCAGGTACGCGCGCCGGTCGCACGTCGGGGCGCTCTCCCACGACCAGTCCCGGAGGTCGGCAGGATCGACCGTTACCTGCAGGTGGTGGCGTCCAGTGACCGGCGGAGAGCCTGAGGCGGCATGCGGCCCCGAGTACGGCATCCCCAGCGACGACGCCAGCTGGACGGTGATTCGCGCGGTGCCGTGGTCGAACGTGCTGAGCCCGGCCACGCCGCGGTCGTTGAGCAGGAGCCCCGCCAGCTCCGCCCGCCGGCAGCAGCTTCGAGCAGGAACGATCCGGGCGAGCTCGCCCTTCACCGCGCCGGCGACGAGCATCGGCTCAGGAAGCCGTGGCCGCCGGCCGTCGCACCCGGCGCTGTCGTGGCCGCTCGATGCGGTCCTCCTGCTGGAGCCGCATGAGGGCGGTCGCCAGCTTCGCCGGGTCGTGGCGGTGGGCGTTCGCGTCGTCGACGAGGTCCTCCTCGATGACGACCACCGGCAGCTCCTCGAGACGACGGGCATCGATCTCAACCGGCTGTCCGAGCCATCCCTCCGGCCGGCGCGCTTGACGGTTGTGGTTGATGAGGACATAGTCGATCAGCCCCTCGCCGATGTGCTCGAAGAGCGTCTCGAGGTGCTCAGCCGCCGAGAACGAGGCCGTCTCCCCGGGCTGCGTGGCGACGTTGCAGACGTAGACCCGCATCCCCGGCGCGGCCGCGATCGCATCGCGGATGTCGCTGATCAGCAGGTTCGGCAGCACGCTCGTGAAGAGGCTTCCCGGACCGATGACGACGAGGTCCGCCTCCAGGATGCGCTCCAGCGCCTCCGGGTTGGCCCGCACGTCGGCCGGCTCGATGAAGACGTGCTCGATCGGCTCATCGGCGTGCCCGATGCCCGCCTGGCCATCGATGCGGTGCCCGGACGCCAATCGAGCCGACAGGTTGAGCGGGACGCTGGTTGCCGGCAGCACTTGGCCGCGCACCGCCAGGACCCGGTTCGACTCGCGGACGGCCTCCTCGAAGTCGCCGGTCACCGCGGTCATCGCGGCGATGAACAGGTTGCCGAACGCGTGGTCGTCGAGTCCCGAGCCGGGCGGAAACCGATACTGCATGAGCTGGGTCATGAGCGGCTCCGCGTCGGCGAGGGCGGCGATGCAGTTGCGGATGTCGCCGGGCGGTACGATCCCCAGCTGCTGGCGCAGCTTGCCGGACGAGCCGCCGTCATCGGCCACCGCCACCACCGCGGTGATGTTGGCGCTGTACGCCTTCAGGCCACGGAGCAGCGTCGAGAGCCCGGTGCCACCGCCGATCGCCACGATCCGGGGTCCGCGGGCCAGGTAGCGCTTCGTGTAGAGGACTTCGAGCACGCTGTCGCCGCGGACCACGAACGGCGAGACGATGCTGCGCATGAGGCCCCAAACCCCGAGGCCGGTGAGGATCAGGCCCGCGGCCGCGATGATCACCGCCCGGATCGGGCGCTCGAGCCCCGCGCCGGTCACCCAGAAGACGATCGGGATGTTGTCGGCGTTGAGCTGGCGGTACAGGTAGAGCAGGAAGATGGCGGCGCCGAGCCCCAGGATCGTGATGCCCATGAAGGCGAGCAGGAGCCAGCGCTTGATGTGCATCCCCGGGTAGAGCCAGCGCGGCAGCGGGATCGGTCTCATCGCTCGAGCTCCCGGTGGAAGACGCTGACGTTGGTGCCGTCGCGGTCCTTCAGGTGATGGGCCAGCTCCTCGGCCAGGGCGATCGAGCGGTGATAGCCCCCGGTACAGCCGAGGGCGACGACCAGGCGCGGCTTGCCCTCTGCACGGTAGGCCGGCAGGGTGAGGTCGAGCAGCTCCTCGACGACCTCGAGAAAGCGCCGGGCGCGTGGCTGGCGCAGGACGTAGTCACGCACCGAGGCATGCAGCCCGGAGAGCGGCTTGAGGTCCGGCACCCAGAACGGGTTGGTGAGGAACCGCACGTCGAAGACGAAGTCGGCCTCGAGGGGGATCCCGAACTTGAAGCCGAACGTGACGATCTCGACCTGGACGGCGTCGGTGCCCGGTTCGGTGGGGACGAGGGCGAAGAGGCGCTCCTTGAGCTGCCCGATCGAGAGGCCGCTCGTGTCGAGGACGTGGTCGGCCAGCTCGCGGGTGGCGGCGAGCCGGCCGCGCTCCTCCGCGATCGAGGACTGGACGCCGCTCCGCGACTCGAGCGGATGGCGATGCCGCGTCTCCGAGAAGCGGCTGACGAGCACCCCGTCGCTCGCCTCGAGGTAGATGACCGTCGCCGCGCTCCCCTGTCGTGCGAGGATCGAGCGCGCCCGGGCGATGGCCGGCGCCGGGTCGCCCGAGCGGATGTCGAGGACGAGCGCCACGTCGCGGTAGCGGTCCGGCGCGGCCCGGCGCAGGTCGAGGAACGCCTCGAGCAGGTCCGCGGGCAGGTTGTCGATGCACGAGTAGCCCAGGTCCTCGAACAGCTTGGCGGCCTGGCTCTTCCCGGCTCCGGAGAGGCCGCTGAGGATGACGACCTGCGCGGACCGCGGTGGCGTGGGCTCCTCCCCGAGGCCATTGGCCGTCGATGCCGGCGAGGCGCGGCGGGTCGGGCGCGTGCCGGTCGACGTCCGCGATCGACGCTTGGTCGTGGTCGCGCTTCCGGCGGTCCTGGTCAACGATCTGGCTCCGAGTCGGCGATGGGCCCGAGTATAGCCTCGCCGTGCTCCGGAACGGCGATCAGGCGGATGCCGGACCGATAGCGCCGCGTTCGGCGAGACCGGCCAGCATGCCGGCCACGGTCGCCGCCGCGGACCCCTCGAGGGCCCGCAAGTCGTAGCCCCCCTCGAGAACGAGGGCCACACCGGCCAGGCCGAGCTCGCCGGCGAGGGCCCCGATCGCGCGCGCGACCGCCCGATAGCCGCCATCGGTCAACTGCAGGTGAGCGAGCGGGTCGTCGCGGTGGCCGTCGTATCCCGCCGAGACGACGATCGCCTCCGGCCGGAAGTCGCGGATGGCCGGGACCAGGGTCTCGGTCCACGCGGCCTCGAACGCGCCGTCCTCGGCGCCAGGTGGCAGGGTCACGTTGAACGTCGTCCCTTCGCCCTCCCCCGTGCCGCGTTCCTCCGGGCCGCCCGATCCGGGGAAGAGCGGACGCTGATGCGTCGAGGCATACAGGAGGTCGGGGTCGCGCTCGAAGAGCTCCTGCGTCCCGTCGCCATGGTGCACGTCCCAGTCGACGATCGCGATCCGCGAGGCGAGGCCCGCGTTCCGAAGGGCAGCCGCGGCGATGGCGACGTTGTTCAGCAGGCAGAATCCGCCGGCCCGCCGGGCAGCCGCGTGGTGCCCCGGCGGCCGCACGACCGCGAAGGTGAGAGTCGCCTCGCCCCGGGCGACGGCCATCGCCGCCTCGACCGCGCCACCTGCCGCCAGTCGAGCCGCCATCATCGAACCCTGCGCGAGGTACGTGTCCGCGTCGAGCCAGCCGCCCCCGGTGGCGTCGAACGCCTCCAGCTCGGCCAGGTACTGCGGATCGTGGACGGCCACGATCGTCCGATCCTCCGCCGGCGCGGGCGAGCGGGTCGTGAGCTCGGCGCCCGCTTCGGCTGCGCCCGCGTCGACCCCGGCCGTCACCGCGGCCAGGCGCTCGCGCCGCTCGGGGTGTCCGGCAGCCGCGTGCCGCTCCATGGCGGGATCGGTCAGCACGAGGATCCTGGGGGTGGACGAAGCGGAGTGCTCGGCCCCGCCGTCCGCGCGAAGGTCGGGTGCACCGGTCCTCATCGGCGAATGAAGCGGATCACGAGCAGCGAGATCTCGAACAGGACGTACATCACCACCCCCAGGATGGTCGGCGAGAACGGGTCGCCACCGGGCGTCACCACGATCGCGAAGATGGTGATGCCGAGGATGACGAAGCGTCGCTGGGCGGCGATCCGCGTGTACGACAGGACGCCGACCCGGGCGAGCGCGATGAGCACGATCGGGAACTCGAGCACGAGCCCGAAGGCGAGCATCATGGTCGTGACGAAGCCGATGTACTCGTTGATCGTCAGCAACGGCTCGATCTTGCCCGGCTCGCCGAAGCTCAGCAGGAAGTTGAGCGCGAACGGGATGATCACGTAGCCGACGCTCATCCCGAGCGCGAACAGGACCAGGGCACCGATGAGCATCGGCCAGATGAGCCGACGTTCGCGCGTGGTCAGGCCGGGCGTCACGAAGCGCCAGACCTCGTAGAGGATGATCGGCATGGCGATGGCCACGCCGGCGAAGAGCGCGACCTTGACCCGGACGCCGAACGCGTCGGCGACGCCGGTGAAGTAGAGCTTTTCGTAGCCCGCGGGGAGGCGATTGATGAGCAGGTCGATGATCGACTGGGAGAGAAGGAAGCCGACGATCGCGGCGACGAGGATCGCGGCGACGACGATGATCAGGCGGCGACGCAGCTCCTCGAGGTGCTCGACGAGCGACATCGTCGCCTCGCTGTGGCTCACCGGCGCCTCAGCCCCGACGGGGCGGCGCCGCCCCGAGGGGCGCCTGAGCGCCCACCGTGCCGGCTACTTTGGTTCGGAGGACCCGGCGCTTCCGGGGGTGCCGCTCGTCGAGCTCGACGCGCCACCATTCCCAGGCTGAGCCGCTGTCGTCTCTCCGCGAATGGAATCCTCGAGATCCGAGGAGGCCTTGCGGAACTCCTTCACGCCCCGTCCGATCGCGTTGCCGATGTCCGGAAGCTTTCCGGGGCCGAAGATGATGAGCACGACCACGAGCAGGATGATCAGTTCGGGCCAGCCAATGGGTCCCATGATGGGTGTCGCGTCTCCTCTGGCGGCGAGCCGCCGCGCCGGCATGCGGGGTTAGGCTCCGAGTGTAGCACCGAGCTCCCGCATTCGGGACTGGAGGGATGAGGCGGCCGCGCCCGCGGCCGCCTGCCAATCTTCGCCCCGGGATGCGCCGGCGATCCCCCGCGAGACGTTGACCAGACCGGGGGCGTCCATTCCGTGGCAGCAGGCGACCGCGCTCGCCAGGTCGCCGCCCTGGGCACCCACGCCGGGCACCAGGAACGCCGGCCCGGGGACGACC
>Ga0070730_10004142_pt1 | contig 12833 bp, 10 predicted proteins | sample Coa_R1_3_FD_66447 | JGI IMG/M metagenome (GOLD analysis project Ga0070730, IMG submission 66447) | Surface soil microbial communities from Centralia Pennsylvania, which are recovering from an underground coalmine fire - Coalmine... | ecosystem: Environmental > Terrestrial > Soil > Unclassified ...
ACGGGCCGGAGCAGCGTGCCATACACGGAAGTTTCGCCCAGCGGCCAGGTGACTTCCGTACTCTCGCCATCAGAATCCTGATCCGGCATTCTTCCCCTCCTTGCCGAGCATTGCTAATATTGTACCCCATTACGCGCTTCCAGGCCATTCCCCCCTTTTTTGAATGGAAGCCGTAATGAGCGCCCTGCTCCTCCTGCAACCCTCAGCCGCCCCCCGCGCGCGCCTGGTTGAGCGCCAGCAGCTGCGCCAAAATCGCGGCATCCGCCAGGGTCGCCGGCCACCCATACGCCGCGAGCACCGCCGCGTCGAGCCGCTGGTGCGCCTGGGCGAGCCAGGTCGGGCGCTGATTGTAGAGGTGCGTCAGCGTGCGCAGCGCGAGATCCGCCGCGGGTGCGCCCGGCGGGTTCAGCCAGGCATCCCGCTTGGCCACCAGGTCGCGGGCGGCCGCCGCGATGGCTTCGACTCGCGGGTCGCCGGCCGGCTCCTGACCCGGCGGCCAGGGGAAGGGGAAGGTCTCGAAGGTGGTCGTCGGCGTGTAGCGTGGATCGTTACCGACCCCCAGCCAGGTACACATTCGTAGCGTCCACATTTCGTGAATACGCGAATGTAGCATACCCAGCCAATAATCGCTATCGCGGGCGATGATCACCACTTGTCCATCAGGCAAGATCGCCGCGTCCATATAGACGAACAGCCGATGCTTTGCTAGACGGGGCGTAGCAATATAGCGCGTTAATTCCTGGAGGGCCGCCCGCAGATCCGGTGCCGGGCGCCCATGTAGCCACCAGTGGGCCCGCTCAAGCGGATTGCGGACCTGATCCCGCTCTGGTTTAACGTGCTGCCGCACATACTCATACGGGATTTCATAAAGCGCCGCCTCCGCTTCGGGCATAGCGATGCCAAAATCAATAATCCACATTCCTTGGGGGCGCCGTGTAATATCCAGGCCATTGATCCAGGGGCGCACTACATCCCGATTGGGGCGCCCATTGGGATTCAAGGGGGCTTGGAGCATCTGCTGGGCTAGCGGCCCTGAGATGTCAAACTTCCCCTTCTTCATATCGCCGATAAAGGCAATTCCCCCATTTTCCTTCAACCGCTGGGCCTGAGTAAGGTCTATATCGCCATATAAATCCGCACTGATGGTGGTCACAGCCACGCCATCTAAGGAGCGGGCTGTCTCGCTGCTGTTATCAAAGCCCACTAAGGCTACTCGTACTGCGGCGCCATCGAGAATCCATGGACGATCCCGCCAGCCTAGAAAGATATCCCCACTCTGTTTAATGCGCTCTAATACGGTCCGATTAGCTCCTCCAGTAATGGAATTGGTCGCCAATAGCCCCGCCCGTTGCGCCTGGCCGCTAGCAATCTGGGCGCGCGCCCGCTCGAACCAGTAGGTGACCAAATCCGCGCCGCCCGGCACCCGATCGCGGTATAAAGTCCGCAAGGTGTCTACATATTGATCCCCCAGCTCACGGCGCATCTTTTTGTCGCCCAGGAACGGCGGGTTGCCGATAATCACGTCGGCTGCCGGCCAGGCCGGCTCCACTGGGCGGCCCTCGGCGTCGTGGGCCAGGATCGCGTCCTGACGTGCGATATTGGGCAGCGCCCGCAGGATCGGGGCCGGCGGCACGCCGAAGCCATTGTCGTGCAGCCACTGGATGTAGCCGATCCAGACCACCACCGAGGCCAACTCGTGCGCGTAGGGGTTGATCTCGATGCCGTAGAGCTGCTGCGGATGCACCTGGGGAAAGAACGCGCCCACCTGGTGCGTCGCCGCGTAGGTCACCACTTCCTTTTCCAGGTCGAGCAGCTGCTTGAGGGCGACGTAGAGGAAGTTCCCGCTGCCGCAGGCCGGGTCCAGCACCCGCACCGCCGCGATCTCCGCGGCGCAGTCCATGAGCAGCCGGGCGAGCACCTGCTGCCGGGTGCGGGCCGCCCCGCCGGAGGCCGCGCCGCGCCCGCCCACTAGCGCCTCGGCCGCGGTCTGCACCGCGGCCCAGCGCCGGCGCAGGGGCGCCATCAGCACCGGCTCGATCACCAGTAAAATATCCTCGCGCGAGGTGTAGTGCGCCCCGAGCTGGCTGCGTTTGGTCGGATCGAGGCTGCGCTCGAACAGGGTGCCGAAAATCGCCGGCTCCACGCTGGCCCAGTCCAGGGCCGCCGCCCGCGCCAGGATGGACAGGTCCGGCTCGCCCAGGTCCAGCACGGTATTATCGTCGAACAGCCCGCCGTCGAAGTGGCGGATCTCGGCGTTGCCGTAGTCGCCGCCGGTGGCCATCGCCGCGAACAGGGCTTCCAGCCGGATCTTGAAGCGCAGGGGGCGGGTGCGGTTGGTCTCGACCAGCTCGCCGAACAGCCGGGGCGGGAGCAAGCCGATATCTTCGGCAAACAGGCAGAAGAGCAGGCGCATCAGGAAATGCGCGGCGGCCTGCGGGGCCGCGCCCGCCGCGCGCAGGCTCGCGGCCAGCTCGGCAAACTCGCGCGCCGCGGCCTCGGTGACGTCGGCGGTGGTTTGCGCGGGCCGCAGCCGGGCGGGGTCGGTAAACAGCGCCCGCAGCACGTCCAGCGGGGGCAGGGCGCTGGTCGGGGTGGGGGTCGGGTGGGCCAGGTCGGCCAGGGTGAAGCGATAGACGCGCTTGGCGGTGCCGGTGAAGTTGGTATGGACCTCGAAGCGCTGGAGATCGCAGACGACGAGCAGGGGCGGGTTCTCCAGGTCCTCGCGATATTGCAGCAGCTGCTGGTAGGCGGCGGCCAGGTCCTTGCCCGGGCCTTTGTACTCCCAGGCGAACCGGCCGCGCATCCAGACGTCGGCAAAGCCCTGGCCGCCGCCGGTCTTGGCCACCCCTTTCTCGAAGGTGTACCAGGCGCCGGTCGCGTCGGCCTGGGCGGGCGTGGGCTGGCCCAGCACAGCGCAGAGGTCGAGGAAATGCTCCTGGGCCGCGCTTTTCTCAGTGCGGGTACTGGCCTGCCAGCGGGCGATGAAGTCGGGGAGTGTCAGGGCCATGCCGGGTGCATCCTCCTGGTACGGCGGTCGTTTCCGGCCATTATACCCGAAAGCCGGGGCCGCATATAGCGATGGCGGGGGCCAATCGGCGCCGCCTGCGGGGAGGCAATTGTCATACTGAACGCAGTAAGGGGCAAATATTAGCAAAGACGATAAAGAATATGTCATTCTGAGCGCAGCGAAGAATCCGTTGCCCCACGGATCGGGGCGGGGCTGGCGGGCGGCTGGCCCGGCGACCACCGCCGACCGGACGAGGCCGCCCCGATCGCCCCGTTGGGTTAGCCGGTTCCCGCCCCAACGGATTCTTCGCGGAGTTTACCCTTGAGCGCAGCGAAGGGCTCAGAATGATAGATCTTATGGTTGTTGCTAATAAAATGCATCATCTGGGCGTAGGGGCGAGGCCGGCCTCGCCCGTGGTCCGGCGCGTACCAACCGGCTGGCGGGCGGCGGGCCCAGCGACCCCCGCCCCTCAGACGAAACCGCCCGGATCGCCCCGTTGGGTAAGCGGGTTCCCTCCCCAACGGATTCTTCGCTGCGCTCAGAATGACAGATCTTATGGTTATTGCTAATAAAAAGCATCATCTGGGCGTAGGGGCGAGGCATGCCTCGCCCGTGGTCAGGCGCGTACCAACCGGTCGGCAGCGACGGGCCCGGCGACCCCGCCGCCCGCTATGTGGCCGCCCCGATCGCCATATGCATCCACCGAAGAGGCAGCGGCCGCTCGGAGACACCAGGGGCGACCCCGCTCCAGCCGTCCCCTAGAGGCGCCCGCCAGCCCGCGGAGGCGGGCTTCGCCCGGCGTTGCCGCGGCTTCAGCCGCCGGGCATCCTGTTGGGTTAGCCGGTTCCCGCCCCAACGGATTCTTCGCGGAGTTTACCCTTGAGCGCAGCGAAGGGCTCAGAATGACAGATCTTATGGTTGTTGCTAATAAAAAACACCATCTGGGCGTAGGGGCGAGGCCGGCCTCGCCCGTGGTCCGGCGCGTACCAACCGGCTGGCGGGCGACGGGCCCGGCGCCCCCCGCGGGCCGGCCACCCGGACTGTAGGAGCGGGCTCCGTCCCGCGATGCCGCCCCAGGATGTGGCTGGGCTGCGCCTGGATCACGGGGGGGCGGGCAACCCAGGCCCAGGCATTGCCGGCACCACGAGGCGCGTCCCACCATCGCGGGACGGAGCCCGCTCCCATCCGCGCGAACGTAAGCCGCAGAAGGCGACTCGGCCGGGGTAGGAGCGGGTCTCAGACCCGGCTTGGTGGGGCGGGTGGAGCGCGGTCGGAGGGGCCTCTGGGGGGGCAGGGCGGCTCGTCAACAGGCGGGTCTGAGACCCGCCCCTACCCCGACTAACGCGCCAGGGGCCGAGCCGGGTCTTAAGTTCGCGGGACGGAGCCCGCTCCTACCGACGAGCAATGTGCTACGCACCGCTTCGCGATCAGCCGTCAGCGGTCAGCCGTCAGCACGGTGTCTGCCGCACTCCGCAACCCACAAGGGGAACCCTGCGGGTTTCCGCACTCCGCACTTCGTCAACGGCCCTTGCCAGCGCCCTGGGTGGGTGCTACAATAGAACGGACACGCGGACGGACACAACCACGGGTTCCCCTTGGGCGGCGGCCACCGCCCGGGACCCGGACAGGTCAGGGCGGGGGCCGGGCGGGCGCCCGCGGACCGAGAGGAGGCCGGCACATGGATCACCTGCGACGGCAGTTACAGGGGCTGATCGGGGTGGGGAGCCTCGCCCTGGTCCTGGCCCTGGGGGCGGGGTGTGATTACGGCACCCCGCCCACGGCCACCAGCGTGGCCGCGACGCCCAGCCCGGTGGCGGCGGCGGCCGCCGCCGTGACCGCTGTAGTGGAGGGCGCCCATCCGCACTCGGTGCCGCCACCGGCCCAGCTGGTGCAGCCGGGCCGGCTCACCGTGGGCAGCGATGCCTCGTACCCGCCGATGGAGTACCTGAACCCGCAGGGCGCGATCGTGGGCATGGATATCGACCTGATCGGCGAGGTGGCCAACCGCCTGGGACTGGATCTGGCCCTCGTCAACTTCAATTTCGACAATATCTTCCCCGCCTTGAACAAGCAGACCTTCGACCTGGTGATCTCCAGTGTCAGTATCACCCCCGAACGCCAGCAGATCGTCGACTTCGTGCCCTACTACGACACCGGGCGGGCCATCCAGGTCACCAAGGGGAACCCCAAAGGGATCCATAAGCTGGAAGACCTGGCGGGCAAGATCGCGGCGGTGCAGCAAGGGACGGCCGAGGAACGGATCGTCAGCGCCCTGAACGATCGGCTCGCGGCGGCCGGGCAGCCGAAGGTGACCGTGCGCAGCTTCGGGACCGATACCGAGGCCGTGCAGCAGCTGCGGGCCGGGCAGGTCGACGCGGTACTGCACCAGTTTGTCGTCGCGGCGTACTACACGAAACAAGATCCCACGGCCTTTGAGGTCGCCGTGCCCAATTTCGAGGCGGTGCGCATCGGCATCGCCATCGCCAAGTCCAACCCGGCCATGCAAGCGCCGATCAGTACTGCCATCCAGCAGATGCAAGTCGACGGCACCCTCAGTACGATCGAAACACGCTGGGGGCTCAAGTGACTAGACCACTATATACGAAACGGTGTCAATAGGCTAGCCTGAGTGCGCTTCATCCACGACCCCGCAAGGGGGGTGGCTTTCGCGCTGCAGGGATCATGTAAGAAGCGGAGGGAACTATGTGTTATGACGACCAGGCGCGGCCGCCCGCGCCGCCCAGCGCGGGCGCGCCGGCGCAGGGGGCCGACCTGATCTTGACCAGTGCCGACGGCACCGCGGTGGCGGCCTATGTGGCCACGCCCGCCACGCCGGGGGGGGCGCAGATCCTCATCTATCCCGACGTGCGCGGCCTGCACGCGTTCTACAAAGCGCTGGCCTTGCGCTTCGCCGAGGTGGGCGTGCGCGCACTGGCGATCGACTACTTCGGCCGCACGGCGGGCCTGGAGGGCCGGGACGACTCGTTCGACTACATGCCCCACGTGCAACAGATCCGGCTGCCGACCTTCCTGGGCGATGTGGCCGCCGCTCTGGCCTACCTGCGCCAGGGCCCCGGCGCGGCCGCGCCCACCTTTGTGGTCGGCTTCTGCATGGGCGGCAGCCTGGCCCTGCATACGGGCACCCAGGACCTGGGCCTGGCCGGCGTGATCGCCTTCTACGCCGGCCTGAGCCGCGACTTCGCGGGCGCCGGCACGGCGTTGGAGCGGGCGCCCGCGATGCGGGTGCCCGTCCTCGGCCTCTATGGCGGCGCGGACCCGGGCATCCCGCCGGCGCAGGTGGCCGCGCTAGACGCGGCGCTGGACGCGGCGGGCGTGCCGCACACGATCGTCACCTACCCGGACGCGCCGCACAGCTTCTTCGATCGCCGGGCCACGGACTACGCCGCCGCCTCGGCCGACGCCTGGCAGCGCATCCTGGCCTTTATCGCCGCTCCGGCGAAAGGACATACTTGATGGCGATTCACCCGGACATGATCGGCCTGACCGTGCGCGATATGGGCGCGGCGCTGGCCTTCTATCGCCTGCTGGGCCTGGCCATCCCGCCGGGCGGCGAGGCCGAGCCGTATGTCGAGGTTATCACGCCGAACGGCTACCGCATCTCGTGGAACAGCCTGGAGCTGGTCCAGAGCCTGGAGCCCCACTGGGTCGAGCCGGTCGGCCAGCGCATGGCCCTGGCCTTCAAGTGCGACAGTCCCGCCGAGGTCGACGCGCAGTACGCGGCGATCGTCGCGCAGGGCCACCCGGGCCATAAGCCGCCGTGGGACGCCTTCTGGGGCCAGCGCTACGCGGTGGTCCAGGACCCGGACGGCAACCTGGTCGACCTGTTCGCGCCCTTATAAGGAGCGTATGCAGGACGATCCCGGGCGGCTCGTCGTCGTCGGATATCCGGAGCTCCCGGCCTCGCAACTGGACTGGATCGCCGGCATCCGGCGACGCTACCCGGCGCTCCGCTATAGCGTCGTCGCGCCGCATTTCACGCTGGTCTTCCCCCTGGCCGGCGCGGACGCGGCCCCGGTCGTCGCCCACCTGACCACGCGGCTCGCGGGCCAGCCGGCCATCCCATTTGTCGTGCGGAGCAGTATGCTGACCCATGACGCGACCAGCCCCGATACCTACGTCTTGCTGGTGCCGGATGCGGGTTTCAGCGGCATCGTCAAACTGCACGATCGGCTCTATACCGGGCTGTTGGCCCCGCATTTGCGACTGGATATCCCCTTCATCCCGCATATCACGGTCGGCTATGCAGGGGAGGCCGCGTTGTGTAAACAGATCGTCGATGCGATCAATGGGCAGGCGATCGAGCTACACGGGACACTGACCCGGCTTATGCTCCTCAATGTCGCAGGCGCCGCCGTCGAGACCCTAGCCCACTTCGATCTGACTGGGCCGGACCCGACCCAAGGGGTGGCCTGATCCCGCCACGGCGCCAGGGCCGGCCGCGCGGCGCCCCGGCTAGCTGGGCCGCGCGGGGTGGGCGGCGCAGCCTGGGCCTGGTCTTGGTAGGGCTGCTGCTCTGGACGGGCGCCGACGGCGCCTATGTGGCCGTCGACGCCACCGTCGACGGCGCGGCGCCGGCCGACGTGATCCTCGTGCTCGGCTGCCCCAGCCTGGACCACGGCCAGCTCAGCGCCTGTGTGCAGGTGCGCGCGCACCACGCCGCCGATCTCTACCGGCGCGGGCTGGCCCGGCAGATCATCCTCAGCGGCGGCCAGACCGGGCCGGGCCCGCCGGAGGCCGTCGCCCTGGCCGGGGTGCTGGCGGCCGACGGCGTGCCCGCGGCGGCGATCACGCTGGAGGCCCAGGCCCGCGACACGGTAGAGAATATCGCCGCGAGCCGCGTGCTGATGCGCGCCCACGGCTGGCGCACGGCCATCCTGGTGACGGAGCCCCACCATATCCGGCGCGCCCTGCTGATCGCCCGCGATGCCGGGCTGGCCGTCGTGCCCTCGCCGGCCACCACGAGCCCCAGTTGGCACGACCTCCCCGAGCGGCTGCACAATTTGGCGCGCGACGCGTTGGCGCTGCAGATTTACCAGGTCCGGCGCCTCGTCGGGCTGGTCCCCTGGTAGCGGGCGCAGTCCTGAGTCCAAAGTCCTGAGTTCAAAGTCAAGAACCCTACTCAGACCTCGTCCCGTCAGTGGGAGCGGGCGCTGCCCGCGCAATACTCGCCCGTCGGCGGGGCCCAGGATGGGCGCCCCCACCCACACGCCAGGAGGCCGGCCGGCCCGCGCGGCTAGATCATCGAGGGCAGAGCCCGCTCCCACAGACGGCTGCCGCCCCCTGGCCCCCGGGCGCGGCCACCCAACCGGCCCGGCCCCGTGATGGCGCAAGAACCCTCGCCCGCGCACGGGAGAGGGCAGGGTGAGGGCCGCCCGCCGCCCGGCTCGATTTTGGATTTTGGATGGGGCGCCGCGGGATCGGGGATCAGAGACCTACCGCCAGACAACTCAAAACTCAAAACTCAAAACTCGTCGTGACTGGTAAGGTAGCGAGGCGGGTTTTGTCAGTACTTTTGTCAGTACGGCCGGGTATACTGAGGGCGTTGGGGCAAAATGACAATGGCGTTATATCCACTCCCCAACCTGGCCGCAGTAACTAAGCAGTACGATTGATATACAGGGCGCACTACTTTATCTTCGATTACGGAAAGGGAGTCCAACCTCATGCGCAAGATCACTTCGATCTTCGGTATTCTCGCCGCTCTCGCCTTGCTGCTGACGGGCACCGTCAGCTCGGCTTTCGCCAACGCGCCGGAAATCCATCACGGCAACGCGTTCACCCATGTCCGCAACGCCGCCCGCCCGGGCGGCAGCGGCAACCTGAGCTATCATAGCGGCCCGGTGCAGACCGGCACGCACAACACCTACGCGATTTATTGGGGCAGCAGCTTCAGCAGCGGCTACAGCAGCATCATCAACAGCTACTTCACCAACGTCGCGGCGGCCAGCGGCCAGACGACCAACGTCTACTATAGCGATACCCAGTATTACAACAGCGCCGGCACGCACATCACCTACAGCGAGCACTTCGGCGGCTCCTGGAACGACACGGCCCTGCCGAGCAGCAGCGGCTGCTCCTCGACGGCCGGCGGCTCCCTGTGCGTGAGCGACGCCCAGCTGCAGAGCGAAGTCAGCAAGGCCATCGCGGCCAATAGCTGGCCGACCGGGCTCGGCGCCGAGTACTTCGTCTTCCTGGCCAACGGCGTGAGCACCTGCATCGGCAGTTCCTGCGCCTTCAGCCAGTTCTGCGCCTACCACTCCAACTACACGCTCAACGGCGCGAGCGTGCTCTACGCCAACATGCCCTACACCGGCCACAACAGCGCGGCCTGCGGCAGCGGCCAGTCGCCGAACGGCAACGCGGACGCCGACTCGACCCTGAACGTCACCAGCCACGAGGCCAACGAAACGATCACGGACGCGTTGGGCAGCGCCTGGTATGACCGCTCGGGCTACGAGAACGGCGACAAGTGCGCCTGGAACTTCGGCAGCCCGACGGGCAATTACAACCAGACGATCAACGGCGCGCACTACTATCTGCAGGGCGAGTGGAGCAACGCGCACAACAGCGGCGCGGGCGGCTGCACCTGGTCCGGCTACTAAGAGGAGCTAGGGCGAGCAACGGCGCTCGCCCGCACAGAGCCCCGCCGGCCTCCGGCGGGGCTCCGTATTTCAGGAGCAGGCCATGATCTCACTCGCCTCGGATTTCATCACGGTGCGCCACGCCGGGCAGAACATCTCGCAGGTCGTCGACCGCGCGCAAGAGGGGCGACCCCAGGTGATCACCCGTAGCGGGCTGCCGGCCGCGGTGCTGGTTGACGTGGCGCAGTTCGACCTGCTGCAACGCGCGCTCGCCCTGGTCGCGGCCGACCCGCAGCTGCGCGCCCAGGTGGCGGGGTCGGACGCGCCGCCGCTGCCCTAACCTCCGATTTCTGTGCTATAATAAGGCAAGCAGAATCGGCCTGACCCCCTGCCCTCTCGCTGCCCTGTTCTGCCCGACTACCCAGCACGTGCGGAGGCCGGAAGGGACAGAGTTATGCCGGAATATGACGTGATTATCGTGGGGGGCAGTTTTGCCGGGCTGGCCGTGGCCCGCCAACTGCGCGGCTATCGTGTCCTGATCGTGGACCAGCGCCCCATCGGCGCCCACCAGACCTCGGCCTGCGGCGCGCCCCTCCCGGCCATCCAGGCGCTGGGGGCGGAGGCGGCCGCGCTGGATGCCCAGGATACGCTCGTCCTCCATACCGGGGGGCGCACGTTCCACTATCCCCTGCGCCACCCCTTTGTCACGCTCGACTATGCCGCCTATTGCCAGGCCGTGCTGGCGCAGACCGAGGCCGAGGTCTGGCTGGCGCGCGCGACGGGGGTGGCCGACGGCGTGGTCGAGACGACCCGCGGGCCGGTCGCGGGCCGCTTCATCGTGGACGCGAGCGGCTGGCAATCCTTGCGCCGGGCGGCCGCGACCCCCGCGCGCGCGCAGGCCGGGACGGGCTACGGGATCGAAGCCGAGGTGCCGGGGGCCTGCGCGGCGCCGGGCCTGCACTTTTATTTCGAGAAGGCGCTCGTCCGCCACGGCTACGCCTGGGCCTTCCCCTGCGGCCCCAGCACGCGGTTCGGCATCTGCACCTTCGACAAGGGGGTGCGCCTCGGCCCGCCGCTGGCCGCCCTCCTCGCGCGGTTCGGCCAGCAGCCGGGCCGCACCCACGGCGGGGTGCTGGCCGTGGATTGGCGCCCGCCGCTCGCCGGGGCCGTCTTCGTGGTCGGCGATGCCGCCGGCCAATGCCTGCCCTTGACCGCCGAGGGCATCCGCCCGGCGGTCAGCAATGGGAGTTATTGCGGGCGCTGCATCGCCGCCGCCCTGGCCGGCGCGATCACGCCCGCCGCCGCCCGCGCCCGCTACCAGGCCCACGTGCAGACACAGGCCTATTACCACACGTGGCTGCTCTGGATGCAGCGCGGCGTGGCCGCGACTCCTGAACCGCTGATCGCGCTCGCCGGCTGGATCGGCAGCCGGCCGGCGGCCGCCCGCGTGGCCCTGGACAACTACTTCGCCCGCAGCGGCGGGCTCAGCGGCCTGCTGCCCGCGACCCCGGCCGCCGGCGCGGAAGTGACCAGGTCCTTGCCGCGCGAAAGCCCCGCCCCTTGAGGGGCGCTGGTCTCGTCACCCCAGTGTTGAGGAGGTATCCCATTGGCCAACGCTGAAATCAGTCGCAATCCGGTCGCCGCGCCGGCGGCCAGTCTGCGCGACGATCGCATCCTCCCCAGCACCCGCTGGGTGGGCGCCGCGATCCCCCCCTTCCTCGTCGTCGCCTTCATCATGCTCTTTTTCTTCCCCAACAACACGGCCGAGCTGTTCGCCTGGACGATCGCGCCGCCGATGACGCCGCTGCTGATGGGCGCCGGCTATATTTCCGGCTCCTACTTTTTCATCCGCCTGATCCTGGGTGGCAAATGGCATTGGTTCACGCTGGGCTTCCTGCCCATCGCGACGTTCACCTGGTTCATGGGCCTGTCGACCCTGCTGCATTGGGACAAATTTAACCACAACCATATTTCCTTCTATGCCTGGCTCCTGCTCTACCTGATCACGCCGTTCCTGGTCCCGGCCCTTTGGCTGCGCAACCGCGTCACCGATCCGGGGACGCCCGATCCCGGCGATGTCGTCGTCCCGGCGAACGTGCGCCTGATCACCGGCGTGATTGGCGCCGCGATGCTGGCCATCGCCGTCTTCATGTTCCTCTTCCCCACGGTCGCCATTAGCCTCTGGCCCTGGAAGCTGACGCCGCTGACAACGCGCGTGATCGCGGGCTGGTTCGCGCTGCCCGCGGTGGTCGGGCTGACCTTCTCGCGCGACTCGCGCTGGAGCGCCTGGCGGATCACGCTGCAAAGCCAGCTCCTCGGCATCGCCCTGATCCTCATCGGCGTGGTCCGCGGCTGGGGGGACTTCAACACCGGGCTGGCGACGACCTGGCTGTTCTTAGCCGGCATGATCGGGCTGCTCCTCTATCTCGGGGCGATCTATCTCTATATGGAAGCGGCCCGCAAACGCCGCAGCCTCAACACATAACATTCCCGATAAGCCCCCAGTTTTGCCCCTTGCGCCGCGCGCCGCGATAAGGTGATAGCGGGATGCCCGGCGGCTGAAGCCGCGGCAACGCCGGGCGCAGCCCGCGCAAGCGGGCTGCCGGTGATCACTACGGGGCGGGTGGGGGCGGGCGTCGCACATTATCTCCTCGCGGCCCTGGCCACTTCGGTTGATCGGCCGGGGGACGGCTGGGGCGGGTCGCTACACCTTGTCTCCCCGCGGACCCGGCCACTGCGGTTGATCGGCCGGGGGCCAATAATGGACGCCCCCATGCCGATCAACCTCAGCGAACGGCAGGGTCCTGGGACGGATGCCCGGCGGCTAAAGCCGCGGCAACACCGGGCGAAGCCCGCCTCCGCGGGCTGACGGTTATCACTAGGGGGCGGTTGGCGCTGGTCCTCGCCCGTTGTCTCCTTGTGGTCCCGGCGCTTAGGTTGATCGGCATGGGGCCAATAATGGACGCCCCCCGACCCGCCCTGCGGATCAGCGAGCGAACAAGAGAGCGGGCCCCCGCAGGGGCCCGCTCTCTTGTTCGCTCACGATGGCAAATCTAGTAGGAGAGCACGCAGCCGCCGGCGTTGCCGTTGAAGGCGTTGCTCCAGAGCGACTGGACCGGGAAGGTGGCGCCGCCCATCGAGACGTTCGCCGACGCGCCCTGGCCCGAGCTGATCCAGGCGCACTTGTCGCCATTCTCGGCGCCGCCGCTGTCCAGCCAGCCGCC
>Ga0070730_10004143_pt1 | contig 12831 bp, 12 predicted proteins | sample Coa_R1_3_FD_66447 | JGI IMG/M metagenome (GOLD analysis project Ga0070730, IMG submission 66447) | Surface soil microbial communities from Centralia Pennsylvania, which are recovering from an underground coalmine fire - Coalmine... | ecosystem: Environmental > Terrestrial > Soil > Unclassified ...
CAAACAAAATATTTTCGGGTTTGACACGCTGGTGAATGATACCTTGAGCATGAGCGAACTGTAACGCCTCGGCAATCTGCTGCACATGAGCGACCACCATCTTCAACGGCGCACGCACTCCTTGCCGATAACGCAGACGCGCCGAACCACGAGGAGCATAGGTGATGGTAAGGAACATTTGATGCCGCTCTCCAATGCCCTGCTCACCAAAATCCAGGAGGCGGATGATATGGGAATGATCTAGACGCGCCATCACCCGTGCTGTATCAAGAAACCTGTCATCATGGTCGCGCAACTGCGAGTTGAGGATCTTGAGAACGACCCGCTCCCTCGTAAGATGATGCTCAGCCAGATAGACATGGACGATATCATCCCCTCCTAGCGGCTGAAGGATATAGTAGAATCCGTGTTGATATTTTATGAAATCGCTCATCGTATTCTCCTCCCCTAGATATTACAACATTGTGCGCCTTTCGTTATACTCAGCCATATCTATCCTCTCCCTGAGCGATCGCTTCATCCTCCTTGACAGTCCAATAAATTTCGTTTATACTAATCTCGTACGAAATATTTTGAACTTCTTAGTGTCCACCCAGGATCCATTGAACACTCAAGTAGAAATTGGGCAAGCAATTGGAGACAGGAGACTGAAGTATGTCATTCCAGCCTATACACATACCCCCAATCATGCTCGATACCAGCCCGGTATACGAGTTCATTAACAGCATTCATGTCTTCAGTGCTTCCAGATTCGAGCGCAAATACGACATCAGCCCACAGTGGTTTGACGAGGTAGAGGTCAAGGCATCACCGGAGTTGCTTGCCTCTATAGAAATATTTCCCCAAAAATGCAGTCACGGCTTGATTGAACTGGCTTATGATTGCCCGACGCCGAAAGATATACCGGCCTTTCTGGACTATCTTGCCACCATCGATCCCTGGGAACTGCGCCTGCACATGGTAGGATACTATACTCGTGGTTTACACCATTCCATTCCCGCAGACCTCATCCAACAAGCTATCAGGGGAGATAACGAGGCTCAGCGACAGTTTGCGCGTATGTCCAACCTGGACGAGCCACTTCTACAAAAAGCTTTGCTCTCATTCCTTACCAATGAGCCAGATGAAATCAAACAACACCTGCTCACGATGACAAATTGCTGGTACGAAGAGATTTTTCGTGACATGGAGCCAGAGATCACACCGATTTTGCTACGTGATGTGGAGGCTAAACGCGCTCTCCAACAAACTGTACCGCCTGAGCGCTTCATAGAACTTGCTACCAACGGCTATGAGTACATCCCAGAGCCATTCATCCGCGAAATTATCCTTACCCCCACCTACTTTGGGCGTCCTTACATCCATATTAGCGAATACCGCGACATTAGAATATTTGCTTATCCAGTAGCTGATGAAAACATCACTACCGATACAAAGGCTCCCCCTGCCCGGTTCATCAGGCTCTATAAAGCCCTGGGCGATGAGCGCAGATTACGTATCCTGAAGGAACTTTCGACGGGCAGCTATGGTCTTCAGGAACTGGCAGATAGTCTGGGCGTTGGCAAGACGACCCTGCATCACCACATGGTGATCCTGCGCTCCGCCGGTTTGATTCGCCTGCGCTCCAGCGACAAGCGTTACAGCCTGCGTGAAGGAACCATTCCCAGCGATCTACTAGCCGCCTATCTCAAAAAGGAAATGTAGTGTTTTAGAGCATCTCTTGCCGCTTGTGGTGAGGATCGACCCTTACAAAGGATTTCAGGCAGAAGGGAAATACACGCATGATGCATCCAGATTTTAACCAGATCATAGGAGTGGAACATAGGCAAGCCCTGCAACGCGAAGCCGAAATGGAAAGTCTTGTTCGACAACTCGACGTTGGGACAGGCGGTCGTCAACACGTACGTGACATGGTTATCAGGGGAGTAGCAGGGGTAGGTCTGGCGGCCTTCGGCCTGGGCCTGCTCTTCGGAGGGCTCGTTGTAGAAGCTGCCGGGCTGGTGCCAATCGCACTCCTCATGGCTGGCATTTCTCTGTTTATCGCACTCCCACTCCTCATCAGAACTTTCAGGCAATTTCTCATAGATGGATACGCTTAACGTCTCCGCTATCCAGCAGATAAGCCAGGAAACAAAGCCCGGTCAACCCCTGGTTCACCAGGAGCTGACCGGGTCTATCATTGTCTACAAGAAAGACGGCCGGACACGATCAATCAGCGCTTGATCTGTCCTCAATTCGCTCGATCGCTATATAGCAGCCCTTGATCTGCCTTGCTTCGCCTGACTGACAGCGAGGCGTCCTACTTTGGTCCAGCGTTGCGCACTTCATCAGACGGCAGATCAAATTGCACGAAATTCTTCTTGAAGCGCTCCGCCAGGTCGCGCGCCTGCCGATCATAGGCCTCTTTGTCTTCCCAGGTATTGCGAGGCACGAGCAGCGCACGTGGCACATCCGGGCAGTTCAGCGGGATTTGCAGGCCAAAGATCGGATCAGCCTCGGTCTCTACATGATCGAGTTCGCCGCTGATGGCCGCCTTAACCATTGCGCGCGTATAGTTGATGTTGATGCGCTCCCCAACGCCATATGGGCCGCCAGTCCAACCGGTGTTGATCAGATAGCACTGCACATTATGCTTCTCAATGCGCTCACGCAACAGATTGGCATATTCACCCGGCTCTAACGGCAGGAAGGCCGCGCCAAAGCAGGAGCTGAAGGTGGCCTGTGGCTTTGTCACCCCTGCCTCGGTTCCCGCCAGTTTGCTCGTGTAGCCCGAGAGGAAATAGTACATCGCCTGCTCAGTCGTCAACTTCGAGATGGGCGGCAAAACCCCGAACGAGTCCGCCGACAGGAAGATAACGGCATTGGGATGTCCCCCCATGCCCGACGCCACCACATTATCAATGTAGTCAACGGGGTAGGCCGCGCGCGTATTCTCCGTCAGCGAATCGTCGCTATAGTCGGGGACTCGCGTTTGATCATCCAGGACCACATTCTCATAGACTGCACCAAAACGTACAGCATTCCAGATCTGTGGCTCGTACTTCTGCGACAGATTGATGCACTTCGCGTAACAGCCGCCTTCGAAATTGAAGACGCCGTTCTCGCCCCAGCCATGCTCATCGTCTCCGATCAACTGGCGACTGGGATCGGCTGAGAGGCTGGTCTTACCCGTGCCGGAGAGGCCGAAGAAGAGCGCGACATCGCCCAACGGCCCCACATTGGCGGAGCAGTGCATAGGCAGCACCCCTTCAGCCGGCAAGATAAAATTCAGCACAGTAAAGATCGACTTCTTCATCTCGCCCGCATACTCGGTGCCCGCGATTAAGACGAGGCGCTCTTCAAAGTCGATGATAATTGCCGCATCAGACCGCGTGCCGTGCGAACGGGGATTGGTGCGGAAATGCGGAACACACAGAATGGTAAACCCTGGTCGCTCGCTGATCCTATCGCTTTCATTCGCGCGCAGAAAGAGTTGGCGTGCAAACAGGTTATGCCAGGCCAGTTCAGTAATCACCTGAATGGGCATGCGATAGTGTGGGTCAGCTCCGGCGGCCGCATCCAACACATAGACATCGCGTCCCTGTAAATAATCGGCCAGGCTGCGCCGGATCACCTCAAAGTTCTCAGGTGACATTGGATGATTTGTATCACCCCACCAGATCTTTGTGCTCGACTCTTCATTGGCTACAATAAATTTATCCTTTGGAGAGCGCCCGGTATGGCTCCCGGTTGTTGCCGCAAATGCTCCATTGGATGCTAACTTTCCCTCTTGACGTGCCAGCGCGTGTTCGACCAGGACGGCCGGAGAGAGATTCCAATTAATCTTCCCCAGGTTCACTAACCCATAGTCTTCCAGGGCCTTCCTGCTCATCATCATAGTCATAATTACACTTCTCCTCTGGGGTCTTCCTTCTCTATAGCCGCGCATCTAACAACGACAACGGTGTTTATGCTCTACTTAGAGCATAGCAGCACGCGACCAGCCCCAAACAATCGTTAGTTTATCACAATTCCAACGATTACGGGAGTGCTCAGGCCACGGATCTCCTTGCCCATCGCGCGGATTGCCTCCACCTTTTGACGACACCTACAGTGCATATCGCCCATGCAGATAATGAGCAGAAAGTCACGCTGATACAGAACGACCAACTGGAGCAGTGGCCGATCCCTGAAGGTGGCCCAAAATCTTGCTCTGCGTTTTGGGGTTCTATGGGACGAAACAATGGATGGGGTTATGTGCTGGCGGCACATAACCCCATCCATTAGTATCAAGCTCATATTTTCTGCACATACGTCACGAAGTGATCGCCACGGTCGAATTCGTTGAGGAACATACCGAAGCTGGTGAAGCCGGGCGAGAAAAGCAGCACGTCACCAGGGTGGGTCAGCGCCACTGCGACATCCATCGCTTGCTTGAAATCGGTATAGACGCCGCGTACAGGGTCGCTCATCCCCTGGCGCTCTACTTCGGCGCGCAGGGCAGGCAGCAGTTCATCGGTCCCGCTACCCGCCAGCAGGACGACATCCCGACAGCGGCGCACAATCAGCTCCGGCCAGCGCTCCAGTGGCAGATGCTTGGTATTACCGCCCGCCACCAGCACTATTGGCTCTGTAAAGGCCTCCAGCCCGACCTGACCGGCCACGGGCGTTGTGCTGGTGCTATCATTGATAAAACGCACTCCATTGAACACGCGTACCTCCTCCAGCCGATGCGCCACACTCCTGAACCGCTGTACCGTCTGCGCGATCACATCATCCGCCACACTCAGCAGGCGTGCGGTGGTCGTCGCCAACAAAATATTCTCCTGATTGTGTCTGCCAGCCAGCGGCGTCTGAGTGAAGATAAATGGCTCAATCGTCTGCGAGCCACGCGCAAAGCTGCCGCCCAATTGCAGGCTACAAAACCACGTCTGTCCCGGCGCTTCTTCTCCAAAACGGCGCGTCCACTCATTATCATAATTAAATACTGCCAGATCTTGCGCCGATTGGTGGCGGAAGATATTGGCCTTCGCCTCCGCATACTCTTCCATGCCGCTGTAGGTGTTGAGGTGATCGGGATAGATATTCGTCATCACCGCCACGGCAGGGCTGATCTTGTGAGGGGCCAGCCCCTCCAGTTGCCAGCTCGACAGTTCCAGCACGACCAGCGTCTCCGCTGTAATCTGTGGTAAGAGCGAGATCGTCTCTACGCCCGCGACATTGCCCCCCAGCACTGTAGGAGCGCCACTGGCCCGCAGAATTTCGTAGAGCAGGCTGGCAGTGGTTGTCTTGCCACGCGTGCCCGTCACACCGATAATACGGCCAGGACAGGCCAGGAAGAAGAGCGCAATCTCCATTTCAATACGCGCCCCATGTGCCTCCGCCAGTCGCAGGTAGGGCGAACTCCGTGGCACACCGGGATTGCGAATCACGATTTCGGCCCAGCTAAAATCCTCCTCGCGATGCTGGCCCAGTACAAACTCAATCGGTAGGCCCGTCAGCGCCTGTACACTGGGAGCCAGCACCGCCGCATCGCGCATATCCGTGACGCGCACGATCGCTCCCTGCTGGCACGCATAACGGGCCGCCCCCATCCCTGAGCCGTGCAACCCCAGCCCCATCACCAGTACACGCTTTCCACGCAGATCCATAAACATATTGTCCTTCAGATAATTACGAAATAGCAGCATTCGTACCTTATCATCTCTTCTCTCCACATGCAAGCTTTTCACACAGCCAGGAAACGCTGGAAGCAACGGTTGAGCAACGACCCTGGCACTATACTTCCATCAAGCTAAACACATAACCTCATTCTTCTTGTACGATACTTTCGCAAAGGAGCATTCATTATGATGAAGCATTCAACACAATCACGTGATCTAAAGACAACTCAATCTAGCACGCACATTCCGTGGTGGATCTATCTCATTGTTATTGTGGGCGCTCTCTTGACCGTAACAGGCGCGATCATCAGTAAGGTAGATCCCGCGATGCTGACAAACGACGGCACCATAACGGACGCAGTGCGGGTCTACGCAGACTATCTGTTTGCGCGCAACCTGCCATTAGCGCTGATGCTGCTGCTTCTCCTGACACTGAGAGCGCGACCGATGCTGGCAGGGTTTATGGTACTGACCGCCCTCATTCAGATTGTTGATGTGACAAATGACCTGATTCGCGGCGATTTGCTGATTGTTCCAGGCTTGCTTGTGTTCGCTATGGTATTCCTACTTGGAGCATGGAGACTTTTCGGGCAACCTCTCTGGCGGGTCGATGCCTGGCGCGCTCGCTGACATTATTCACCTGAGTCCAGCATCGCTATAGAAAGTGATCGCAATAAAATAGGCTCATGATCCCTTTGGCAAATCATGAGCCTGGCCTCCTCGAAGGCGTGATCTCACAGCAGGTACATTAAGCTGGGTCCTCATACGTGGAATTGTTTTCCGCCGGGCCCGGTTCTTTCATGAGTTGGGCAGCGGTTGAGGTAGCCAGTTCAGTGGCAAATATGCTTTTTTGCAGTGGGAGAATGCGGTGCGCTTTGCAGAGTTGGGTTGGCAAAGCCGCGACCTCCTCGTGAACGACCTCCGTATAGCTGTCGTTGAAGTCTACGCGAACCATAAGATCTATGACATTCTTTGAGATGATTGATGAGCCGAGCAGCCATATTCCTGGTCCTCTACGTGCTTCTGGTGGATCAAAGGCGAGGTGGAGCAATCCAGCACGCTCGATTTCGGGCGCTTTCAGTTTGAACCATGTCACATTTTCTCCGGTGTCAATACGGCCAAACGCCCCGCTGCCCTGATCTCTTCCGCCTAACAGAACGACCCAGACTGCGCCGGCTCCGCTGATTAATCCCACAGGGGTCTTGCCAATCTCGGCTGGAATATCTATCTGCGCGCTGACCTTACTCCTGGCGTTGAGGCACATGATCTTACTGGCCCCATCCTGGCTAACGTAGAACAGGTTGTCTTTAGGATGGCGCGCAATGAAAATTGGATGTGGCAACGTCGGAAAGATCTCACTAGAACCAGCAAGATCTTATGGGTTCCTTCAAGGGTCAACCAGATTTTCCCCGGATACCATTGCGAGACCGCCAGCCCATGCAGCATGGTATCCCGACTGGGTCCTATCGGGAAGGACTCTATGTCTGTGACCTCTTCAGTGTCCGGGTCTAGCCAGAGTTTCACCAGCATACTATTGGAGAGCTGCGAAATCAGTACCAGTGGCTTATCTGGTATTTTGATGATTTCGTGAGTCTGTTCGGCCTGGGGAAGTGTGTACTCAAACACGGTTCGGCGGGTGAAATCATGGACCTCGCGCTGTACCTGTGGATGGGCCTCTGCTCTTCTGGACTGTGCCCACAAGGTAGCGGCAAGAGGGATAGAGCCTGCTAACAACAGATTGCGATGAAACACTCGCCGGTTTATCCTCTCCCCCTGTTGTGGGGTTGAAATCATAGTCTTTCTCATGTTGACACTCTCTTTCTTTGTAGCTGGGAAATATATGCAGACAAATATATTTCAGGTATCTACTCCCTATAATTTCTCATATATGGTGATAGTAGTAAAGCGGAAGAAAGAGAATGTTTCGATATGCATTTGTGGGAAGCAAGGGGCAAATTTTTCATATTCCACCCATTTCCACTTACGATCTATGGCTGGCCTTCCCACATTCGCTGCCGACTTACCGCCTCGGCAGACAGAGACAAGAGCGCAAAAAAAGGCTATAATCATTATAGGGACCGAGTGATCGTGCCCACATAGAAACAAATCACACACAATGTGGTCAGATAACTAGAAAACTGAAAAGTTATGGAGCAGGGACGAGCGGCACAACTTGAGTATATTCTTGGACACGTATCAATTGGCGTGGCTATAGTGGATGCTACCAGTCTGCGTATCCGCTACGCCAACCCTTATCTCCTCTCGCTGCTTGACGAGCCATGGTGCTATCAAGGCGTGGTTGGTCGGCATGTAGAAGAGGTAGTTCCACCCGAAGTATCACAGGTGGCTCTACCGCTCCTACAACAGGTAGCCACAACCGGGGAACATCTCCAATATGCGGAAGTACCCTACGAAGGCGTCCTGGAAGCCAGGGGACGCACCTACTGGCGTATCTCTATCGAACGCTCATCTTCCTCTGGTACATCTTCTGCCCCCAGCGACGGGCCCCCTCGAATCGGCGGGCAAGCCGGGGCTGAGAGGAGAAGGGGGGAGGAGCCGAAAGGGGCGCGACCCTACAGTGACATCGACAGCAGTAGAGATACAGTTCCGTTCCCAGCGGAGGAGCAACAACCGCTACTGATCACTATCGAGGATGTCACCGAAAGTGTACGCTCTCGACTGCATCTTAATGCCATTCATAACATCTCCTCAGCGATTGCCGAGGCCTCAGCTCTGCCACTGGTCCTTGACCGAATTCTGCAAGCACTCCAGGAGATGGTTGGGTCTCACCGCTGCGCCATCTTCTTACTGGATAGCCCGATGCCGGATCCAGAGATGCGCTTTTCAGGCTACGAGGAACCGCAGCGCAGCGGTCCACGCACGGCAACCATCGCGGCGCATAAAAACGTCCACCCCAGTTCGCAAGACTGGCACCCTCTCGTCAATGATCGCACATTACTTGGACACGTCATTCAGGACCACCATACGCTGGTAATTCCCGATACGACGAGTATACCCACGATTATCCTCCCCTTCCTTGATGATCACGGTATCCCGCGGCGACCCGGCTCGGTCCTTTGCGTGCCCATCTTCGAGCCCCATACCCCCACGACCCGATACGCGCCTCTGCCAGTTGGCGGCACAGTCGGGAAAGCGCATCGTACAGATACGGTACTGGGAACTATTGAAGTGTATCATCGTAGAGCACGAGGTTTCCCGGAAGAGGAAATCAAGCTGCTGGAGCGTTTTGCGCAGCAGGCCGGGTTAGCCATTCAGAATGCGCGCCTCTTTCGCAGCATCGACCGCTGGGCGCGTGTCGCCAGCCGCAACGCCCACCAGAAAGAAAACGTCATGCAGGCTATCCCTGATGGCGTCGTCATCTATGATCCACGCTGGCGTGTGGCCGATGCCAACCATGCGGCGCGCAAACTCTTTGGCTGGTCGGACGATGTGGTCGGCAAATCAATTATCCAGGCCATGGAGCAGAGCGGAGCTACATTCCTGCCTGGAGAGACTGTTTTTCGTCTTCCCAGGCCCATCGAGGAGCTTGAGCGGCGCGCTTTGCAGGGGCTGGTCAACGAATTCAAAATGCTGAGCGCCGATGGGCAGCCATATACCTTGCGCTGCTCTTATACCCCCATCCGCGACGATCTCGGAGACATTTTCGCCTTTATCGTCATTTATCATGATGTGACCAGCGAAGCCGCAGCTCGCGAGCGCATCGAGGCCGAGGTCATCGCCCGTACAGCGGAACTGGCACAGCGCAACGAAGCCTTGCAGCAGGCTAAAGAAGCTTTGGAGATGGCCAGCGCGCGGCTGCAACTGCTCGTAGAGCGACTTCCATCAGGCGTCCTGCTGGTCTCGGCTGGCGATAACGACGTCATGCTGATCAATCGCCAGGCTGTGCAACATCTGCAAAGCATGGGGCTACCACTGGAGCCATATGATAACCTGGATGAAGCCGCACAAAATCTGATTGGCACGAATGGAGACGCCCTGCTGCGCGGCCTTACGCTGTACAGCACCTCCGGCTCCATTGTTCCCTTTGAAGAACACCCTTTTTATCGCGCACTGAGCAAGGGAGAGGCCAGCGAGGCAGAGCTGCACACGGCGGAGTCGCGCGGGCCGGTCCTGCATTTCCTCTTCAATGCCGCTCCCCTGCGCGCACCAGACAGCACGATCATGAGCGTCATCCTGGTCATCCATGAGATCACCGCCTCCAAAACCCTGGAGCGAGCACGCGAAGACTTCTTCACGACCATGGCACACGAACTCAAGACCCCACTCGCCAATATTCGTGCCCATCTAAGCGCCCTGCTCGCCCGAGATATGCAATGGTCAAATGACGAGCAGATGCATTTCTTACAGACTGCCGATGAGCAGGTCGAACGCCTGGTGGGTATGGTCAACTATTTTCTGGATGCCTCGCGTGTTGAAGCCGGAGCCCTCCGCCTGGAACTTGAACCCATCCTCTTGCCTGAGATGATTGAAGACCTGCAAGAGCGCCTGGAGGCTCTGATCACCTCCTCCAATCGGAAGTTCGAGGTCACCATGCCAGACGGGTTGCCAGCGGTAGTAGGCGACTACGAGTTGATTATGAGTGTGCTCAGTAATCTTCTGAGCAATGCCTTCCGTTACGCTCCGGAAGGCGATACCGTGCGCCTGGAAGTCGAGCCAGTTTTCAACGGGGGCCCGAAAGGAAGGTCGGCTCACAACGGCTCCGATAGCGGACACAATCCGACAGGGGTGACTTTACGCGTCATCGATCACGGCCCTGGTATGAGCGAGGAACAGCAAATGGTACTTTTCACTCGCTTCAGCACCTTTGCCGCTATGCGCCGTCCAGCGGTGGATCGCCCGGGGCAGCCTTCCCTTGAGAAAAGACGAGGCTTTTCGCGCTGGAGTCCAGCCACAGGCCTGGGGCTCTATATCAGCAAAGGCATTATCGAAGCTCATGGCAGCAAATTGCAGTTGCAAAGTAGCCCCGGTCAGGGAGCGACCTTTGCTTTCATCTTGCCTGTATTTGTCGGAAAATAAAGGTATTTAGCAGAAGGAGTTGACTGGCAGGATTGAGAAATGGCGCCCATCGCCTATAGCATCGCACTACCAATTAAGGATCGCATACAACAAGCAGCAGGAGGAAGCAATGATAGCCGCTACAGATAAAAAAGTTCGCATTCTTTGTGTTGAAGATGATCCTCAGATGCGCACATTCCTGCTTGCACAGTTGAAGGCGCGCGGCTTTCATACCCAGGCCGTGCGTGATGGGGCCCAGGCGATCGATCTGGCAGCCATCTTTCAGCCTCAGCTCGTCCTGCTTGATCTCTCCCTACCCACCCTGGATGGCCTGACGTTCCTGCGCCGTCTGCGTGAGTGGAGCGGAGCCCCTGTGATCGTTCTCTCAGCTCATGATGAAGAGCCTGTGAAGATTAAGGCGCTCGATCTGGGCGCAGACGACTATCTTACCAAACCCTTTAGCCTCAACGAACTGCTGGCACGTGTCCGGGTCGCACTGCGACGGGCCGAAGAGACCGCGCGTTTACGCAGCAGCGCCACCGGTAGCGACACCCAGCGCCCAAGTTATCGCAGTGGTGGAGAGCAGGGTCTGCTGGTCGATTTCGCACATCGCACCGTCTACACTGGAGGCCAGGAGGTCCATCTCACACCGACTGAATATGACCTGCTCTGTGAACTTACCCGCAATGCTGGCAAAGTTCTGACGCATCGTGAACTGCTGCAGCGAGTCTGGGGCCCGGACTACACCGGAGAGAACACCTACCTGCGCACCTTTATTCGCCATCTGCGCCGCAAGCTCGAACCAGATCCCTCACAGCCACGTTTCTTACGCAACGAGTTAGGCGTTGGCTACTTTGTACCTCCACCCGACAGCGATCCACTCTAAATTAAGAGAAACCTATCTCACTCTTCACACCATTTTCACAGAGGGGCAGGCGATTTTCACGCTATTATCACCAAGCATAGGGTAATCTGTATAGTAGAGATGAGAGGATAGCCTCTCCAGATCTACCGGCGATGGGTGCTACCGCCACAAATTAACAAAAATATTGAGCGGAAGCAGGATTGTCAGTTAATGGAAGACATCGACACCGCAAACACAACGCCGGGTAGCGGCAGTTTAAGCCTGTCACATGAGGCCATACCCTATGAGGTGATCATAGCGCCCAGGTATCAGCAGCATAAAGGACAGCAAGCCATCCAACGGATCTTATTAGTCGAAGATGACCAGGCACTTGCTACTCTGGAAGCAGCCATTTTAACCGGTCATGGCTATACCGTCGTCACCGTACCCAGTGGAGAACTCGCCATCAAAAATCTCCACGATGCTATTCCTGACCTTGTAGTGCTTGACATTGAACTCACGGGCGACGTGCACGGCTGGGAGGTCTTACAGGCTCTGCGAGCCTTCACCACCATTCCAGTCCTGCTTACCACCAGTTCGACCGCGGCTGTCAGAAAGTACAGACGCCAGCATGGTGAAACAAAACTGACGCTCGATCATTTACCTAAACCATATCCAATGCAGACTCTTCTCAAGCGCGTCAAGCGCATGTTAATAAAAGCACCCTGATAGTTATTGTCAATCCAAAAGGAGGTTCATATGGACCGCAAAGAGGACCGTGAAATTCTACGTAAAGGTGGCTTTGCTGAAAGTGAAATGACGTTACTAAGTAAACTTCGTAAAGATTATGCAGAGAGGGAGCGACGTCGGGTGGCGGCTGACCATCGCCGGCTCGAATTTGCGCGCTGGTTGGTGAATACGGGCAAGCTTACAGATCAAATAGCATAAGAGAGGTCTATTTCTCGCATCTGAGAACCAATACAGAAGCCATGGAAGGTTTGGGCCGGAAAAACTCTCTGGCTCAGACCTTCCATGGCTTTCTTTTTACGATCCATATTGCGATAGATGATCTCTACAAAGGCATCAATCTAGATGAGTCAATACTTGAGGAAGAATAGGCATCAGGAGGGCAGTAAATGCTCGTGATGCACCAGCAACTCTGTACCTTCGCATTCCTGCTCATCCCAGGTAACGACCTGTAGCGGCTCCGGCTGGATTAATTGTGGAAGAAGTGGCAGATGCTGCACTGTATTGAGGATCTTCTCAACCAGCTCCGATGGTGGCTCTTGCTGCAAGAGTTCGCTAAAGAGACGATCAAGGTCGTCGTCC
>Ga0070730_10004144_pt1 | contig 12831 bp, 13 predicted proteins | sample Coa_R1_3_FD_66447 | JGI IMG/M metagenome (GOLD analysis project Ga0070730, IMG submission 66447) | Surface soil microbial communities from Centralia Pennsylvania, which are recovering from an underground coalmine fire - Coalmine... | ecosystem: Environmental > Terrestrial > Soil > Unclassified ...
ACGATGGAGCGGTGAAGGAGTAAGTCCTAGGACTGATTCCGTCTCGCGTCCGACGCCTGCATCATCAGGTCCTCGATGGTCGGCGTCAGGTCCGCGTTGAACGGTACGAAACCAAGCTGGAGAATGAGCCGGTACCGTCTGATGGTCCGGTCATTGAACTCCTGCACCTGCTCGGCCACGCGCCCGGAGATGATCGGGAACTTCTCTTCGGGCGCGTCGAGCGCGAGGGCCATGAACTCCCCCAGCTCCAGCCGGCCGAGGAGATCCGAGTCACGGAAGGACCGGCGCATGATCTCGGACACGCCCCGGAGCAGTTCGTCACCTTCCTGATAACCCACCAGCTTCACGACCCGGTCGAACCCCACGACTTCCGCCGATACCACGAGCAGGTGGCCCTTCACCCGCTGCGCCCGCTTCACGTACGGCTCCGCCAGCGTCACGAAGCCTCGGGCGTTGTACAGCCCGGTCAAACCGTCGATGAACGAAAGAGACCGGAGGGCCGCGCGGAGCCGCGCGACCTCCATGGCGTGACGGATGCTCCGGGCCAGCGTGTCTCCCGAGATCTTCCCTTTCATCAGATAGTCCTGCGCTCCCGACTGGATCGCCTGAGCGGCGAGCGTCCCGTCTCCCCGTGCCACGAGCGCGATGACCGGAAGGTCCTGAAAGCGCTCCCGGACCTTGAGGAGGGCGTCGAGCCCGTTCGCTTCCGGCAGGGACAGATCGAGCATCACCAGGTCGATGTTGCCCTCAGCGATCCGCGCGTACGCGGCTCCCAGATCAGCGACGTGGGCGAGATCGTACGGTGGCGCGCCGGCGAAGGCGGCCCCCGCCTCTCCCAGCATGTCTTGCAGGAGCTGGGCATGCCGGGCGTTGTCCTCCACGAGGAGAATCCGCACCGGCTCGGTGTCGATGCCGGAGAGGGAGCGTCGGGCGAGTTTGCTACTCGTTCGGGCCAGGAGACCTCCACACGGGAGTCTGGGGGTGAGCTGACCCGGAATCATAGAGGGGACGGCACTTTCAGGCGAGCAGCGCGTCCAGGAGTGCTTTGTGCACTTCGCATCCGAACGCTATTCATATAGCCGTGCCGCCCAAACGACCTTCCTATGCTCAGCCGTCCGCCGTCCCCAAGCTCGGGGGACTGTACGGGCGCACCACCGCGGCCTTCGTCCTGGCCGTCATCCTGCTGCTCGCCGTCGGCGTCACCACGTTCTGGGGATTCGGGCGGATCAAGGCGGCTCGCGAGGACCGCGAGCACACGGTGGCCGTGCGTGACCGGCTGACGCGTCTGCTCGTGCACCTGCAGGACGCCGAGACCGGCCAGCGGGGGTTCCTGCTGACCGGCCGCGACCCGTACCTCAAGCCGTTCGAAGCCGGAGGCCAACAGGTCCGCGGAGATTTGGATACCCTCGTCCAGATCACCGCGCCGGACTCCGACATCTCGCCGGCCGTGCGCGCCCTCACGCCCGCGATCGAAGCCAAGCTCTCCGAGCTCACCGAGACCGTGAACTTGCGCCGCACGAACGGCCTGAGCGCCGCTCTCGCGGTGGTCCAGACCGACCGGGGCCGGGCGCTCATGGACAGCGTGCGTCAGGTGATCCGCGTGGTCGCCCGGACCGCGGCGGACCGCTATACACGTGCGGGTGCGAGTGTCGGCCGCACCACCGTCCTGGTCCAGGCGGTGAGCGGGACCGGCGTACTGCTGGCCATCGGTTTCCTCGTCATCGCGGCCGTCGTGCTGCGCCACGATGCCTCGTCCCGTCTGGCGATGGAAACCGCCCTGGAGGAAGCCTCCGGCGAGATGAGAGATCTCTACGAACGGGCGCCCTGCGGATATCACTCGCTGGATCCGGAGGGCGTGATCGTTCGCATGAATCAAACCGAGTGCCGCTGGCTCGGCTACCAGCCCGACGAGCTGATCGGGAAGAAGACCGTGTTCGACCTCCTGGCCCCGGAAGACCGCCGGAGCGCCCGGGCCCGCTTCGAGCGGCTCCTGGCGGGCGAGGATATCGGGACCGGTGAGGTGCATTTCGTCAAGAAAGACGGCACCCGCTTCGCGGTGCTGGTGTCGTCGGCCGTGGCGCGAGACGCGAGAGGCCTCCCATACCGCGTCCGCGCCACCATGCTGGACCAGACCGAATTCCGCGGCGCGCGGGACATGGTCAACCGCCTCAACGCCTCCCTCCAACGTCATGTGGCCGAGCTCGAGGACGTGAATCAGGAGCTCGAGCGCTTCAGCTACACGGTGTCGCACGATCTCCGCGCGCCACTTCGGGCCATCGCGGGATTCGCCAACCTGCTGAAGGAAGGGCACGCCTCTCAGCTCGACCCCGAAGGCCTCCGGCTCCTCGGCGTGATCCACGCCAACACGGAGCGGATGGGACGTCTCATCGACGACCTGCTGGCGCTCTCGCGGTTGTCTCGCGTGCCGCTGACACGCGCTCCGGTGGACATGACGTCGGTCGTCGCCGCCGTCCTTGCCGACCGGAAGGCCGCCGGGTCGGACGGCGGAGTGAAGATCGCCGTCGGAAGTCTCCCCTCCGTCGAGGCCGACCCGGCTCTGATCAAGCAGGTGTGGGAGCGGCTCATCGACAACGCGGTCAAGTTCACGGCCAGGGTGAAGGACCCCCTGGTCGAGATCGGGGCGAAAACCGGCAACGGGAGCACGGTCTACAGCGTACGGGACAACGGCGAGGGGCTGGACATGCAGTATGCGGAAAAAGTCTTCGAAGTCTTCGAGCGTCTGCATCCGCAATCGGAGTACGAGGGTACCGGTGTCGGGCTGGCGGTGGTGCGGCGCGTGGTCCATCGTCACGGCGGCCGGGTCTGGGTGGAATCGGCGCCAGGCCAGGGAGCGACCTTCTTCTTTACACTGGACGCGAAAGGCGGGGCGTAATGTCTGATGCGGATCAGGTCGAGATCCTGCTCGTCGAGGACAGCGCCGAAGACGCGGAGCTGACGCTCCGCGCCCTCAAGAAGCACAACTTGGCCAACCGGATCCACCACGCCAAAGACGGTGTGGAGGCCCTGGACTTTCTGTTCGCCCGGGGACCCCATGCCGACCAGACCACGCTCCGCATGCTCCGGGTCGTGCTCCTCGATCTCAAGCTGCCGCGGGTGGACGGCATCGAAGTCCTGACCCGGATGCGGGCCGACCCGCGCACCAAGCTGGTGCCGGTGGTGGTCCTGACCTCTTCCCGGGAAGACCCTGATATCTCGCGATGTTACGCGCTCGGAGTGAACAGCTACATCGTGAAGCCCGTGGCATTTGAGGAGTTCATCAAGGTGGTCTCTTCGCTCGGGCTGTACTGGCTCCTGCTGAACCAGCCACCGACGTAGCTTTTCGGGGATGACCGCGCCCCCCACTTCCGCATCCGTCCGAATCCAGCCGTTCATTCGGGGAGCGTTCACCCCGTCCGCCGGGGGCGGGACGTTTCCCGACCTCAACCCGTCCAACCCGGACGACGTCGTCGCGCAGGTGCCCTCCGGCGCGGCCGACGACGTCGTGCGCGCGACCACCGCCGCGGAGGAGGCTTTCGAGGCCTGGCGCGCGCTCCCCGGACCGGCACGCGCCGAGCATCTCCAGAAGTGGGCGGAGGTGATCGGGACGCGGCGCGAAGCCTTGGCCCAGGCGATGAGCCGCGAGGTCGGGAAGCCGATCGGCGAAGCACGCGGGGAAGTAGGGCGGGGTGAAGTGATCCTGCGCTACTACGCGGGCGAAGCGGTCCGGCAGATCGGTGAAGTCATTCCGGCACAAGCGCCCGACGCACTGCAGCTCACCCTTCGCGAGCCGCTCGGCGTCGTGGGACTCATCACGCCCTGGAACTTTCCCTTCGCCATTCCGCTCTGGAAGGCCGCGCCCGCGCTGGCCTTTGGGAACACCGTGGTGCTGAAGCCCGCGGAGGATTCGTCCGCGATGGCATCATTGCTGGCGGAGACGGCGTTGCAGGCGGGGATCCCGGCGGGGGTCTTCAATGTGATCCCCGGAACCGGCGCGACCGTCGGCTCGGCCCTGATCGATGCCCCCCCCGTACGCGCGGTGAGCTTCACGGGCTCCGCCGCCGTCGGCGCTTCAGTCGCCGCGGCGTGCGCGGCGCGAAACATCCGGTATCAGACGGAGATGGGCGGGAAGAATGTCGTGATCGTCGCCGGCGATGCCGATCTCGACCGGGCGGCGGCGCTCACCGCCGCGGGCGCGATGCGGTACGCGGGCCAGAAGTGCACCGCGACCAGCCGCGCCATTCTGCTCCGTCCCATCGCCGATCGGTTTCTCGCCAAACTGAAGGAACAGGTGGAAGCGCTTCCCCTCGGTCCCGTGGACGATCCGAAATCCGCCGTCGGCCCCCTGATCAACGCGAAGGCCCGGGACCGGGTGAGCGCGGCGGTGAAGGGAGCGGGGGATTTCGTCACCGGGGGAGCACCGCCCGCCGACCCGCGTTTCCACAAGGGATACTTCTTCTCGCCCACCGTCGTGCGGGACGTCGCGCCCGACTCGCGACTGGCCACCGAGGAGATCTTCGGCCCCGTGCTGGCGACCTTCGTCGTCGACGATCTCGATCAGGCCATCGCGCTGGCCAACTCCACGAAATACGGTCTCTCCGCGTCGCTCTTCACCCGGGATCTGTCGAGCGCCGTCCGGTATGTCCGGCGCATCGACGCCGGCCTCGTGCGCGTCAATGGGGATACGACGGGCGTCGATCCCCACGCCCCCTTCGGTGGGGTCAAAGGCTCGAGCTCGGGATCGCGGGAGCAGGGCCCTGCCGCTCGCGAGTTCTATACCGAAATCAAGACGGTGCAAATTCACCCATGACCACTATCTCGATTCCCTCGACCATGACCGTGGTGGATTCCCACACCGAGGGGGAGCCCACTCGCGTCGTGATCGAGGGCTGGCCCACACCCGCGGGCGCCACCATGGCGGAGCGACGCGATGATCTGAAGAAACACGCCGATCACGTCAGGCGGGCCGTGGTCAACGAGCCCCGCGGCCACGACGCCGTCGTGGGCGCCCTGCTCACGCCCCCGGTGCATCCCGGTTCGGCGACCGGCGTGATCTTCTTCAACAACGTCGGCTACCTGGGGATGTGCGGGCACGGCACCATCGGTGTCGTGAAGACGCTGTCCCATCTGGGGCGGCTCACGTCCGGGGCAGTGCGGATCGATACGCCCGTCGGGACCGTGAGCGCGACGCTCGAAGCGGACGGCGCGGTCACCATCGAGAATGTGCCGGCCTTCAGTCACGCCAAGGACGTCTCGATCGACGTGCGTGGCGTGGGCCGCGTCACCGGCGACATCGCGTACGGCGGCAACTGGTTCTTCCTGAGCGAGCTGCCTGCGTTCCCGCTCGAGCTCCGGTACCTGGACGAGCTGATGAAGGTGACCAAGAGCATCATGCAGGCCCTCAAGGCCCGTGGCATCACCGGCGCCAACAAGGCCGAGATCGACCACGTCGAGCTCTCCGGCCCGCCGTCGTCGACGAACGCGGACGGGCGCAACTTCGTGCTCTGTCCCGGCGCCCAGTACGACCGCTCTCCCTGCGGCACCGGCACCTCCGCCAAGATGGCGATTCTCCACGAGCGCGGGCTCCTTCCGCTCGAGCAGCACTGGCGGCAGGAGAGCGTGACCGGGAGCCTCTTCACCGGCTGGCTCACCCGGCGCGCCGAAGGACTGATTCCCCACATCCGGGGCCGCGCGTTCATCACGGGAAAAACCGAGCTGCATTTCGACCCCGCCGATCCATTTCAGAGCGGCCTTAGCCCCTCGTGACGTCGGAGACGGCCAGCGCCGTCGTCGTCGGCGCCGGGATCGTGGGGGCCGCGGTGGCGGAAGCGCTCGCGAGCGATGGCATGCGGGTGACGACCTTCGACTCGGGCCCCGCCGCCCTCGGCGCCACGGCGGTGGGCATGGGACACCTCGTGGCGATGGACGATTCTCCCGCCCAGCTCGCACTCACATCGTACTCTCTCGATCTCTGGAAATCCCTCGCCTCCGAGCTGCCTCCTTCCGCCGAATTCGACCCGGCAGGAACCCTGTGGGTGGCGGAAGATGAGATGCAGCTGGAGGGGATCGAGGAAAAGGTCCAAGCCTACGCCGGCCGCGGCATGCCGCTCCAGTGGCTGGATGGCAAGCGCGTGGTGGAGCTCGAGCCCAATCTCCGGCCCGGGCTTGCCGGGGGCCTGCTCGCCCCGCGGGACGGGATCCTCTATCCCCCGGGCGCCGCCCTAGCCCTGTTGGAACGCGCCCGCGCCCGGGGCGCGCAACTCCGCGAACACACCGAGGTTCTGGAGCTGGGTGCGAATCAGGTGAAAACGCGGGACGGCACCGTCCGCGCCGACGTCGTCGTGAATGCCGCCGGGACGGGCGCTGCGCGGCTCACCCCCGACCTCCCGATCGTGCCGCGCAAGGGGCATCTGGTGATTACGGATCGCGCGCCCGGCTTCTGCCGTCATCAGATCGTCGAGATGGGCTACCTCAAGAGCGCGCATCACATGACGGCGGAATCAGCGGCGTTCAACGTACAGCCGCGGGCGACCGGCCAGGTGCTCATCGGCTCGTCGCGTGAGCTCGTCGGCTGGGATGCGTCGGTCAATCATGGACTCGTGGCCGCGATGCTGTCGCGGGCGCAGCGCTTCATGCCGGCGCTCTCGAAGCTGCAGGCGTTGCGGATCTGGACCGGATTCCGGCCCGCGACGCCCGACAAGCTTCCCCTCATCGGGCGCTGGGAGAACACGCCCGGCCTCTGGATTGCGACGGGGCACGAGGGACTGGGCATCACCACATCATTGGGCACTGCGGGGCTTCTCGCGGATCTGATCGCCGGCCGCACGCCGGCCATCGATGCCACCCCATTCGCCCCCGGGCGGCGGATGGAGCCCTGATGGCCCGCACGCTCTCGATCATCATCGACGGTCGATTGCTGGAGGTGTCCGAGGGCATTACCGTCGCGGCCGCGATGCTGAACGCCGGCGAAGATGCCTTCCGCGATTCGGTGTCCGGCACGCCGCGCGGGCCCGTCTGCGGCATGGGGATCTGCTTCGAGTGCCGGGTCACCATCGATGGGGCGCGGGGTCGGCGCGCCTGCCTCGAACGGGTATCTCCCGGGATGCGGGTGACGACCCGTGAGTAGGATGCGGGACGTTTCGGCGGACCTGGTCGTCATCGGCGGGGGACCGGCGGGGATCGCGGCCGCCGCAAGGGCGGCGGAAGCGGGGAAGCGCGTGATGGTCCTCGACGAAGCTCCGCACCTGGGCGGCCAGATCTGGCGTCATCTGCAGCGTGCAACGCTTCCCGCCAAGGCTCGAAGCTGGCTCGATCGCTTCGACCGGTCGGGAGCCGAAGGCCTCACGGAGACGTCGGTGGTCGATCTGCGGGAAGGCGTGGTACTCGGCGTCCGCTGGAACGAAGAGGTCCGGGTCCGCGCGCCGCACGTGGTCATCGCAACCGGGGCCCGCGAGCTCTTTCTCCCATTCCCGGGCTGGACCCTTCCCAACGTCATGGGTGTCGGTGGGGTCCAGGCACTCGTCAAGTCGGGCGCGTCGGTCGCCGGGAAACGGGTCGCCCTGGCCGGCGCTGGTCCGCTGGTGCTGCCGGTGGCCGCGGCGCTCGCGAAGGCCGGTGCGCGCCTGATCGTCGTCGCCGACCGCACGCCGGCCTCACGGGTGCTGGGATTCTCGGCCTCTCTGGCCCGCAGACCGGCAGAGCTCTGGCAGGGGGTCCGCTACCGCGCGTCGTTCGCCGGGACCCGATACCGCTGGGGGACCCGCGTGGTCTCGGCGACGGGGGAGGATCGCGTACGCGCAGTCACCTTCGCGGCGGGCGAACGCACCTGGACGGAGACGGTAGACCTCCTCGGTGCGGCTGCCGGGCTCGTCCCGAACACCGAGCTGGCGCGGCTGGCGGGATGTGAAGTGAAGGAAGGCGTCGTGGTGGTGGACGCGCATCAGCGGACTTCCCGCGAAGGGGTCTGGTGCGCCGGCGAACCCACGGGTGTGGGTGGCGTCGACCTCTCGCTGGCTGAAGGGGAGGTGGCGGGGCTGGATGCGGCGGGGCAGAAAGTGCCTGCCGGGCTTCTGCGGGCCCGGGACGCCGGTCGGGCATATGCCCGGCGTCTCGACGAGGCCTTTCACCTCGGCGCCGTGGAGCTTCCTCCGCCGGACACCATCGTGTGCCGCTGTGAAGATGTCCCCTGTTCGGCGTTCGACCGGTCGTGGACCATGCGGCAGGCGAAGCTGTATACGCGCGCCGGGATGGGGCCCTGTCAGGGCCGGGTGTGCGGCGCCGCATTGCACGCCATGTTCGGCTGGGCCCCAGATTCCGTTCGTTCGCCGCTCGTGCCGACGCCCGTGGCGTCGCTGGTTTCCACTTTGGAGTCATCCGATGCAACAACGTGACTGGGCGGGCCTCCTGCCCGCGATCACCACTCCCTTCACACCCGATCTGTCCGTCGACGAGGCGGCGCTCGCCGCCCATGTCCGCTGGATGATGGACTCCGGGTGCCGCGGCATCGTGGCGCTCGGTTCACTCGGCGAATCGGCGACGCTCGCGTTCGCGGAAAAGGTCCGGATTCTCGAGATCTGCCGGGAGGCGCTCGGATCGCGCGGCCACCTCGTGGCCGGGATCGCCGGGTTGGCGACCGCCGAATGCGTCGCCCTCGCGAAGGCCGCCGAAAAGGCGAAGTGTGACGGCCTGATGGCGCTGCCTGCCTACGTCTACGTCGGTGACGGTCGCGAGACCGTCTCGCATTACGGCGCCGTGATCGGCGCGACGGGGCTCTCCTGCATGCTCTACAACAACCCGGTCGCCTACGGCGTCGACGTCTCCGCCGAGCAGCTCGCGGGGCTCTGCGAGAAGCATCCGAACCTGCACGCGACCAAGGATTCGAGCGGGAATGTCCGTCGCGTCGCGGCGATTCGAGGGGCCCTCGGTGACCGGATTCGCATTCTGGTCGGCATGGACGACGTGGTCTTGGAGAGCGTGGCGATGGGGGCGGTGGGGTGGGTGGCGGGGCTGGTGAACGCGCTTCCGGTGGAGTCGGTCCGGCTCTTTGATCTCGCGATTTCCGGAAAGGCGCAGGAAGCCTGGAAGCTCTACGACTGGTTCCTGCCCCTGCTCCGTCTCGACACGGTTCCGAAATTCGTTCAGCTCATCAAGCTGGTGCAGGAGGAGGTCGGGAAGGGGAGCGCCCGGGTGCGCCCGCCGCGGCTCCAGCTGGAAGGGGAAGAGCTGGCGCAGGTGAAGAAACTGATCAAGGAGCGGTTGGCGCGGAGGCCCGCGTGAACGGTCGCGAGTGCTCGACGCGGGCGCGGTCTAAAGACCTCCATTGCCCGGTCGTCTCGGCCTTGCAGACCCTTTAGGGTGCGCTGGCGCCGAGAGCGGGCTATCTAGCCCGCGGGAACGAACCGAGTTCCCGGCATCGTCATCGCAACACGCCCGTTCCTCACGCGGTCGTCACGAATCCGCAATCATCCCCACAGGGCCCGGTCACGACCCCACTCCACCTTGGGTTCAACACCCAACTTGGAGACCGTATGCGGACGCTGGGGAGAGGGCACGAGTCGGAGATCAACGTCACACCGCTCATCGATGTCCTGCTGACCCTGATCGTCATGTTCATCGTCGCGTTTCAGATCCGGTTCGTTCACGATATCCACGTACCGCCGCCGACCTCGCACCCGGCCACGGCCCAGGGGAAGCCGATCGTCCTCGACCTCAAGGCCGGTGGAGGGTACGCCATCAACGGGGAAGTCGTGTCCCCGCTCAGACTGGTGGATCGGATTCGGGAGATTTACTTGGGCAGGCCGGACAAGCTGCTTTACGTGCGAGTGGGGGATGGCTGGAACTACGCGAGTGTGATCGACGCCGTCGATCGGGCCAAGAGCGCGGGGGTGGAAGAGATCGGGTACGTGCCGCCGAAGTGAAGCGTCCGTCCGTATCACCGGACAGGAGCCGAGCCGCGGCTTCACGCCGCGCCGGCATACGCGGAGCCTGCCGTTTAGCCCGCGGTCCTCGTGGCTGCCGGGGAGCCCCGCACGAACGCGATATAGTCCGTGGGGAGCGGCACGTAGCCCGCTTCGCGGATCAGCAGAGCGACCTGTCCCCGGTGATACGACCCATGCAGCGCCACGTGCATCAGGATGTCGTCGATGCGCGAGTGGAAAGTCTCACCCGCGCTGTTGACGTAGGTGACCTCCCGGCTCAAAGCCGAGGGGTCCAGTCGTGCCAGAAAGCGCCCGAAGGCCGCCTGGTTGTCGCGGGCCAGGGTGCCACACTGTTCCAGTGTGAGGCTCGGCCACACCTTCACTTCAGCCTTGGTCTCCCGCAGGCGTGACAGCCACACGTGCTCGGCGCCCAGTACATGGCAATAGAGATCGTGGGCCTTCGGGGGCCGGGCGTCGGAGTCGCGGAGGGCGGTGAGGGCCCGCTCATCGGCCCACGCCAGATGCTGGTAGAGCCGCTGGATCTGGTCGAGCATCGCGGTAAGGTCCTATTCAAACGGCAGGGGCGCAACCGGCGTCAGCGGGTCGGTGGCTCGTTCCGTGAAGCGCGCGGCTTGCCCGACACGATGTGCTAGACCCTGGCGCTTGCGATCCGCACCCGTCGGGGCGGCTCGAGACCGTCCGTGCGATTCCCCACATAGCGGGCCGCCGCCTCGCGGCTCAGGAACTCGATCGCGTGGAATCCCGCCTCGCGCAATTCGCCCACCAGCTCCTCGGCCGAGAAACCTGAAAGCCAGGGCTCGCCCAGTGTTCTCGCGCGGTTGGCGAGCCAGGTCGGGTCGTCGTCGGTGTTTACCGAGCCCGCATACGTGAGCACGAGCTCCGAGCCTGCCGGGAAGCCGGCCACTGCCCGGAACAGATCGCGCACCGCGTCCCGCGTCAGGTAGACCAGGACTCCCAGACACGAAAAGAAGGCCGGCCGCGTTGGATCCACGCCGGCGTGAACGAGGGTCTCCCGCAGGGAGCGCTTCTCGATGTCGAGCTCGACGAAGGTGAGGTTCGCGGGGATTTCGACCCCGGCCTTCGCAAGCATATCCCGCTTGGTTTCCTGGCTGGCCTTGTGATCGACCTCGAAGATCCGCATGGCGCGGGCCCAGGGTGGCTGACGATAGGCGAAGGTGTCGAGTCCTGCGCCGATGATCACGCACTGATGGGTCCCGGCCTGAACCGCGACCGCGAGGCGGTCTTCCGAGTACCGCGATCGCAGCAGAACGTGGCACCGCAGAGCCGAGACCTGAGGGTCGCGAAGACGTTCGGAGTCCGCGGCGATTCGGGAGACGAAATCGGGGCCCACCAGCTGGACTGAGATGGGATCGTCGAGGATCCGAGGGAGATCGTCGACCAGTTGATGTGCGGCTCGCAGTGCGGCCACGCCCTGGGCCGTGAGTGATTCCCCTCGCGTCGCGCCTTTCCTAACCCCGGGCGCAAGCCCGGGGATGGAGAGATCAGGGAACTTGAGGCCCAGCCAGGCAGCCGCCCCTACAAAGGCGCCGATCACGAGCGAGGCGCCGGCGGCCGTGAGCAGGTGGACCTTCCAGGGATGGTGCTTTCGGAACATCAACTCGGCCACAAGTGCCACCGGGAAGAGTGCGAGGGCCGAGATCAGAAACGTCCCGCCAGCCCACCTTGCCAGGGCCATCAGCACGACGAAGGGCCAGGCGAGCCACTTCAGAAGCTTCGTCATGGACGCCTCGCGAGCACCAGGTCCGCCAGGCGGTCAGCGGCAGCCGGCCCTTCCGTGAAGTAGAGGGTCGGCTCCAGGAGCTCGAGCTCCATGACCCGGAAATGCCCGTCTACCACACAACCATCGACCCGCGCATACGAGGTGGCCTCCGGGGCGCACGACAGTACGCCCTGCGCGGCGCGAACCAGCCCGGGATCCGGGACGGCGCGGCGTTGGCTCCCGCCATGCTCGGTCTGCACCCGAAAGTCGCCTGGCGCCGGATGCTTCAGCATGGCGTGTGAGAACTCGCCACCGATGAACACGAGGGACCACTCCCCGTCGCGCGCAACCTGGGATACGAATGGCTGAATCATGACCGCGCCGCGGCGCACCATCGCGCGAAACCGGTCCTCCCACTCGGCGCTCTTCCCGGCCGGCACGTGCCAGGTATCGGTGGCCGAGGCTGAGATCGCGGGCTTGATGACGACGTCGTGCCAGCCTTCCTCGGCCAGCACCGAAGCGAGTGACGGCGGCTCCCGGGCGGCGTCGGTCCAGCGCGTGTGGACGACGTCGATGCCCGCCTGCTCGAGGTCGCGCAGGTAGCGCTTGTCGGAATTCCACCGCAGGATGGAGGGGGCATTGTGGAGGATCGCTCCGCCACGCTCCACGCGGTCGATCCACGCGAGGAACTCATTGTGTCGCAGGTGGTAGTCCCAACAGGACCGGACCACCACGACGTCGAAACTCGACCAGTCCGCCTGTGCGTCCCAGAGGAGCGGGACGGTCTGCGCCCCGCGCCGATCGAGGGCACGCTGGAAGATCTGGTCATCTGGCGGCAGATCCGGGAAAGCGGCGTAGGTCGCGAGGGCGATGCGCGGCATCGCGAGAATCTAGTCGGGAACTCGCGGACTGACTTGAGTGTTCATGTGGAGCTGCAGTCGACTTACCATTCGGAGGTTCAGGTGTCTCTTCGTCCGGTTGAACGCATCGTCGAATCCCAGCCCACCATGGAGGGCGCCGGCGTGAGGTTGCGCCGTGCCTTCGGCTTCGGCGATACCAAGGAATACGATCCGTTTCTGCTGTTCGACGATTTCCGCAATGACCGTCCCGCCGACTACCTGGCGGGCTTTCCGTGGCACCCCCACCGCGGCATCGAAACCATCACGTACGTGCTCA
>Ga0070730_10004145_pt1 | contig 12830 bp, 20 predicted proteins | sample Coa_R1_3_FD_66447 | JGI IMG/M metagenome (GOLD analysis project Ga0070730, IMG submission 66447) | Surface soil microbial communities from Centralia Pennsylvania, which are recovering from an underground coalmine fire - Coalmine... | ecosystem: Environmental > Terrestrial > Soil > Unclassified ...
CGAGCAACTATGCGTCCGCCCTCGCCTTCAACGCCATGCTGGCCATGTTCCCGCTGATCCTCGGAGTGCTTGCGATCATCGGGTTGAGCATCCGCGACCCCGCGACGGAGCTGAAGTTCCAGAACCTGATCGTGCAGTCGTTTCCCGGCACTGCCCAGCCGGAGCTCCTGCGGGCGCTCAAAGGTGTCAAGTCCTCGGCGGGCTGGTTCGGCCTGCTGTCGATCGGGGGCTTGATCTGGTCGGCGAGCGGCATCTTCGCGACCATGGAGTTCGCGTTCGCGCAGGTGTTCGGCATCAAGCAGCGCGACATGGTCCGGCAGAAGCTGATGGGCTTCGTGATGATGTTCGTGCTCGTGGTGGCCGTCGCCCTGACGGTCGCCGCCAACTGGGCCGCGGGCCTCTTGCCCTACTCGAACTCGTGGATCGGGAGCTTGTTCATCGGCTCCTTCGTGATGGTCGTGCTGCTCGTGATGCTGTACCGGTTGGTGCCGAACAGGGCGTTTCGATTTCGCGACGTGCTGCCGGGCGCCCTGCTCGCCGGCATCCTGATCGAGGTCGTCTCGCTGGCGTTTCCGCTGTATGCGCGATTCTCCGGTGGGTTCAACACGTACGGCGCGACGTTCGGGCTCTTCTTCCTGCTCGCAGCCTGGTTCTACTTGCTCAGCAACCTCGTCCTGCTCGGCGCGGTTTACAACAAGTTCCGGCTCGGCGACCCCGGCAGCCTGGGCCTGATCGCGAGCCCGAGGCACGACTCACGAGCGGTGCGCAGACCCCATGAAGTCATACAGGCAGAGAAAGACCGTACCTCGGCACCGGCGGGGAGGTCGGACGCCGGGCGTCGGGGTGGGGACACTCGATCTTCACGGGCGCCATCCGTCCCCAAGCGGTTCGTGGGCTACGTGCTCGTCGGCCTGGCGATCCTGACGCGGCGCTTCCGGCGCCGGCCCACAACGACGATCAAAACGTAGAGCCCGGCCGCGATCACGGCCCACGCCGCGCAGGCCAGGGCCAGCGCGATGCCGGCGCTGAATCGAGGGAGCGCCAAGGCCGCCGCGGCGGCGAAGCCGATCAGCGCAAACGAGCCGAGGAGCGCACCCGTGGCGTCGACCTTGGCCTCGTGCCGGCCATCCGTGCGCTCGATCAGCGTCAACGAGGCCGGGAGGATCGCCGGAAATCCGAGCAGGATGCCCCCGAGCTTGGGGCCAAACACCATCCCCACGATGGCCGCGGCGGTCGCGATGCCGGCTCCGAACACAAAGCGCGTGAGGTATTTCTTCACCGCATGAAAAACCAGAAAACGGGGCCGGCCGCGGCCGCCCATGAGATCCACGCCAGGGCGCTGCTGGTGATCGCCCCGACCTTCTGCTCCAGGGCGATCGCCAAGGCGCAGAAGGCCACCATCCCGACCGCGCCCGCGATCATCGAGGTCGCCGCCACCGTGGTCTTGCCGCTGCCCATCACGATCGCCGTGAGCCCGAGGCTGGCCAGGGCAACCGAGGGCGCCCCCGAGAAAAGGCCCGCGAGCACCTTCGGCTTCAACCGGTCGCTCAGCATCGCGAACGCGACCACGAGGCAGCCGCCCGCGATCGCCTTGGCGGCGATCATGAAAGCCGGCGCTACGACGCCTTCCTCTCCGGCCGCAGCACCATTCCGGCGCTGAGCTGGATGTTGTTGGCAGCCTGCTCCAAGTCCATGTCGTGGCCCTCGGCCGCGGCCTTGAGGTCGTCCAGGGTGATGTCGGTCGGCTTGTGCCGCTCGTTGTACGAACCGCATGCGCAGTTCATGCACATTCGATGACTCCTTGCGCTGGTTTCCTAGCTGGATAACGGCGCCGCGGCGGTAGGTAACCGGGGCCGCCGGATGTTTAGTCTTGGGTACTCCATTTGTACGGTGACACCCCCTCGGCGGTGGCCATAATGACTTCAGTTCGGCGGGGGTGGATTCGGTCCAGGAGGAAGGGCCATGGGGATAGTCGAGCTCCCAGTGTGGAGGCTCAGGGGCGTCGTTCCGGATCGGGCTGCCCTACGCGGCGGGGTCGCCACGGCGCGTCCTGTCATGAGGGTGCTGAGGAGCAAGCAGGGCTACTGCGATCGCTGCGCCGCGCCCATCGAGTTCGGTGCCGTCATGCGCGGCTCGGGCACGTACTGCAGCGTCGAGTGCTCGCTCGACAGCCCGAACCGAACCGCCTGACGCGCTGCCCTTAGAGCTGGCCGAAAGGCAGCAGCTCGAGCTGCTCGAAGCGGTCCTGGACCGCCTTCCGCAAGTCGGCTGACAGGAGTCGCATCCTCTCGTGGGCGTTGCGGTCGTCGAGCGCGAGCGAGCGCAGGTGGCGCAGCGCGTTCTGCATCGCGTAGAGGCCCGACGGTTCGTTGGTGGCCAGGCGAGCTGCGGCCGACCGGAGCTCACGCGCGACGTCGTCCTGCCCGTGAGCCCGGAGCCAGGTCGCCAGGCGCGTTGCCGAGATGAGCACCCGCTGCGTCTTGGGATTGAGGCCGGGCGGGACCGCCTCGCCCTTCCGCGGCCCGAACGGCCCTCGCAGCGACGTCTCCGGCCTTCGTAGCGATTTGAGCCGGCGCACGAGGGATGCCGTCTGAGGTCCGAGCATGACCAGGACACCTGCTACGACCAGCAAGGAGGCCACGATCGCCACCAGCGCATCCAGCAGCATCAGCCCCTAGGTTACGCTGACCTAACGCATGGCGGCCAATAAGACGGCGCCCGTCGCCGTAGTCACCGGGGCCTCATCCGGCATCGGAGCCGCGACCGCGAAGGCGCTGGCGAATCGCGGCTATCACGTCGTCGCCGGCGCGAGGCGCGTCGATCGGGTCCGCAAGGTCGTTGGCGACACGGGCGAGGCGATGCGTCTCGACGTGACGGACAAGCGCAGCGTGGAAGAGTTCGTGCGCGCGGTCGAGAAGCGACATCGGCGCATCGACGTCCTCGTCAACAACGCCGGCGGCGCGCTGGGCCTGGCTCCGCTCGCGGAGGCGAACGACGACGACTGGATCACGATGTGGCAGACCAACGTGCTGGGCCTGATGTACGTCACCCGCGCGTGCCTGCCCCTCTTGCGCAAGGCGCAACACGGTCACATCGTGAATCTCGGCTCGATCGCAGGCTTCGAGACATATAAAGGAGGAGCTGGCTACACCGCGGTCAAGCACGCCGTGCGCGCCATCTCTCGCACGCTGCGCCTGGAGCTCAACGGCGAGCCGATCAGGGTCACCGAGGTGGCGCCGGGCCTGGTCGAGACGGAGTTCAGCGTCGTCCGGTTCCACGGCGACCGCAAAGCGGCCAAGTCCGTATACGCGGGTTTGAAGCCGCTGACTGCGGACGACATCGCCGACTGCATCATCTTCGCGGTCACGCGACCGCCGCACGTCGACATCGACGAGATCGTGATCAGGCCGGTAGCGCAGGCAACCACCTTCCAGGTCGCGCGCAGAACATGAGTCTGTTCACCAACCTGAGCGCGGGGAAATACGGCCCGGTGGAGAGGGCTCGCAAGATCGCGAGCAACGTGCTGCTGAAAGTCCGACGGCGGTCGGCCTGCTGCGGAAACTACGGCGAGCCGGGCTGTTGAATGACGACCGCCGAGGCCCGTGCGGCCGGCCTGCTGAGATAGGGGACCCCTAATTCACCTTCCCACCGCGTGAGGAGGCTGGGAGGGGGGCTCAGGTCTTGGCGTATTCGCTGGTTCGGCGCGTCTTTCCAACCATGCCGTCAGCAAACTGAAGGGACCCCTGCCTTGCGGCGCGCCGAGCAATTCCCAGGCTCGAGCCAACCCGATCGCGAAAACACCCAGGAGCAGCGCCAGCAGGGCGGTCATCAGCCTGGGGTCGAACGGCTTGGCGAGAAGCTGGACGCCGATATCGATCTCATAGCCGTAGACGAAGGCGCTGACCACGAAGAGAAGGCCGCTGCGGATCAGGGTGCGCTCCCGCCGCCAGCTGGGCAGCATGGTCAGGAGCGCGAGGGTCTGCAAGCCGGCAGCGCCGCCGACCACGACCACCATGACCCCGAAGTCGAGGTGGGGTATCAGGCTGCCGAAGGACGCGAAGAACGCGTTGGCCAGAGCGGTGAAGGCGCTCAGCGCGAGCGCTCGTTTCACGGCTTCTCCGCCAGCCCCGAAGACTCGCTCTGGAGCGATCGACACCGCGACGAAGAGCAGCCCGATCAGCGCGGCGCTCGCCTGAGTGCTGGCGACGAGAAAGCTCGAGTACTCGGCCGGTATCAAGGCCTCAATCCTCGCCGATTATTCATAGTAATTCCCGCCGAATTCGATCCAACCGGGCACGGGGCAGCCGCTCGAGGTGGCGGCATGCGTGCAGTGGACGCCCACGTGCGGGCCGGGATCGATGTACAGCTGGCCGTGGATGATCACGCTGTCGCCCGCATGAGCGGGCACGGGGGAGGCGAGGCTCGTGTTGTGGTCGACCTCGAGCATGTCGCCCGCGGGGTCCTTGACCTCGAATCGCTCGTGGCCGCCCGACTCGGCCGGCTCGGTCACGACGGTGGCGTCGAACGTGACCTCGGCCCCGCTCAGGCCGTTGACGATGTCCTTGTGAAGGGTCTGGTTGTCCGGCTGATCGCGCTCACCGCAGCTCACGAGCGCGAGCAGCGCGATCACGACCACGGCCAGCCTTTTCACAACGTCAGCGCTTCCTCCAACGAGATCTTGCCCTCGTAGAGGGACCTTCCAAGTATCACCGCCGCGGCGTCGGCGTCGCGCACCAGGCGCATGTCCTCCAGCGAGGAGATGCCACCCGAGTACTGGATCGGAAGCTTGCACAGCGCATGCACCCGCCTCAGGGTCTCGAGGTCGGGCCCGGCCAGCGTGCCGTCACGTTCTGTGGAGGTGAGGATCACGCCCGCCAGAGGCAACTCGTTCCATCGGGTGATGAGGTCACCGACGTCCGCGGTCTCGATCTCGACCCACCCGCTGACGGCCGGCTTGCCGTTCCTGATGTCGAGGGCGGCCAGGACCTGGCCGCCATGCCGGTCGGCGCAGTAGGCGAGCAGCGCGGGATCGCGTACGGCCGTGGTGCCCATGACGACCGCGGTGGCTCCGGCCGCCAGCCAGTCAGCGACCTGCTCCTCGGACCGGATGCCGCCGGCGACCTGCACGTGCAGGCTGCTCTTCGCGATCAAGGCCTCGATGACCGCGCGGTTGTCACCCGTCGTGCGGGCGGCGTCCAGGTCGACGACGTGGACTCGCTGGGCGCCGGCACGCTCGAAGTCCACGCTGAGCGAGGCGGGATCGTCGGAGTAGGTGGTGGACTGCTGGAAGTCGCCCTGCCAGAGGCGGACGCAGCGGCCACCGAGGATGTCGATCGCAGGGATGACCAGCACGATGCCTATGTTGAAGCGGAGGGCGCCCGGCCGGACCGCCTAGCGATAGTTCGTGAACTGGAGCGGGACCGGTATGTCCTCGGCCTCGCGAAGCGCCTTGATCACGAGCTGCAGGGTGTCTTTGTCCTTGCCGACGACCCTAAGCTGGTCGCCCTGGATGCGCACCTGGACCTTGGGGCTCACATTCTGGATGCGCTTGCGCAGGTCCCGCGCGATGTCGTCCGTGATCCCTGCGTTGAGCTGGATTTCGATCTGGCCGCGGCCTTTGCCGATCATCTTGGCCTCGCCGGCCTTGAAGAGCTTGGGCGACAGCTGCCGCCGGGCCGCCTTCTCCCTGAGCACCTGCACCGCGGCGCGCGCTCGCTCCTCGCTCGCAGACTCGACGACGATCACGTTCTCGCGCCGCTCGTAGATCGTCTGCGTGTCCTTGAAGTCGAACCGGGTGTTGACCTCCCTGCGCGCCTGGTCGAGCGCGTTGGTCAGCTCGGCCGCGTCGAACTCGGAGACGACGTCGAACGAGGACTCAGCCACTGCTCTGGGAAAGGATCGCGTTCAGCCCGACCACGAATGCCGCGATGGCCAGCGCCAGGCCGGCGATCGCGCTGATCGCCAATAGAGCCCCGATCCCGGCCGTGCCTTCGTCCAGGGGTTCGACGGGCGCCTTGTCGTACGGGTCGGGACCGTAGTCGAGGTCGTCCAGGCCGGCGGCCCGCGCGCGCTCGACGAGCTCGTCCAGCACCGGCTTGCCACCTGCGGGCAGCGGCTTCGTGCTGATGGCCGTCACCGCGGACTTCAGGTTGTCGCGCGTCTTGCCGAGCTCGGCCACCACCAGGTCGAGCGTTTCGGTCGCCGCCGGGGTCGGGTGCTCGCGTCGGAGGTCCGCGATGATGTCGTACAGCGTCACAGCGCCCGATTCATAACAGATGCCGGGCGCCCCGTGCAGGTAATCCTGCCCCGCCTACACTTAATTGAGCATGGGTGTGGACACCAAAGCCAAGGCCGCGGCCAAAAAGCCGGAGGCCCATCCGAACACGTGGGTCTACTACGACGGCGAGTTCGGCCGCTACCACGACATGAAGCTCGGCCTCATGACTCATGCCCTGCACTACGGCACCGGCTGCTTCGAGGGCATCCGGGCGTACTGGAGCCCGAAGCAGGAGCAGTTGCACCTGCTGCAGGCGCCGGCGCACTACGAGCGCATGAAGCGCTCGGCCAATGTGCTGCGCATGAAGCTCCCGCACTCGACGGAGGAACTCGTCGACATCACCCTCGAGGTGCTGAGGCGCAACCAGTTCAAGGCCGACACCTACGTCCGGCCGCTGCTCTTCGCCGCGAGCGAGGAGATCGGCGTGCGCCTGCACAACCTGAGGCACAGCTTCTTCATCTATGCCATCCCCTTCGGTAACTACGTCGAGGTCGAGTCCGGGATCCGGTGCATGGTGAGCAGCTGGCGCCGCCTGCCGGACCAGTCGCTGCCGCCCCGCGCCAAAATCACCGGCTCCTATGCGCAGTCGGCGCTGGCCAAGTCCGAGGCGGTCGAGGCCGGCTTCGACGAGGCGATTGTGCTGACCCTGGAAGGACACGTGTCCGAGGGCTCCGCGGAGAACCTCTTCATGTACAAGGACGGCGTCTTCGTGACGCCGCCGGTCACCGACGACATCCTCGAAGGCGTGACGCGCACGCTGATCACGGGCCTGATCAGGGACGAGCTGGGCAAGCATGTGGTCGAGCGCTCCATCGACCGCACGGAGCTCTACACGTGTGACGAGCTTCTGCTCTGTGGGACCGGCGCGCAGATCTCGCCGGTGATCGAGGTCGACCACCGCAAGGTCGGTGACGGCAAGGTCGGCGAGTTCACGCAGGAGCTGCAGAGCATCTACTTCGGCGCGGTGCGCGGAGAGTCGCCCAAGCACAAGGACTGGACGATCGCCGTCTACTGACAAAGCCCTGCAGATAAATAGAATCCGCCGGCCGTGAGAATCGTGGTTGCGCCCAACTCGTTCAAGGGCAGCCTCTCCGCCACCCAGGCGGCGTCGGCCATCGCACGCGGAGTCCGCGAGATCGTTCCCGACGCCGACATCGTCGAGATCCCGGTGGCCGACGGGGGCGACGGCACGGTCGAGGCCCTGGTCGGCGCGCACCACGGGACGTACGGATGGGTCAACGTCGAAGGCCCGCTGGCCGATCCCGTGCACGCGGCGTACGGCGTCATCGACGGCGGGAGGACCGCGGTCGTCGAGCTCGCTTCGGCGAGCGGCTTCGAGCTGATCACGGCCGCGCGGCGTGATCCGCGCAAGACATCCACGTACGGGTTCGGGCAGCTGCTCGATGCGGCGCGGAAGGCGGGCGTCACCAAGGTCATCGCCGGCATCGGCGGCTCGGCCACCAACGACGGAGGCGGCGGGATGGCCCAGGCCCTCGGCTATCGGTTGCTCGACAGCGCCGGCCACGACCTCGCGCGAGGAGGCGCCGCGCTCGCGCGACTCGAGCGCATCGACGCGTCCGGCGTGGACTCAGGCTGGCATCCGATTCGCGTCCTGGTCGCTTGCGACGTCACCAACCCGTTGACCGGCCCGCTCGGCGCGAGCCGCGTGTACGGCCCGCAGAAGGGCGCCGACGAGGAGACGGTGGAGCTTCTCGACAAGGCCCTGGCCCGGCTGGCGGGCGTCATCGAGCGCGATCTCGGGGTCCAGGTCCGCGACCTCCCGGGCGCCGGCGCGGCCGGCGGCACCGGGGCCGGCCTCGTCGCCTTCCTGAGCGCGGCGCTCGTGCCCGGAGCGCCGCTCATCGTCGAGGCCGCCGGGCTGGACAGGGCCCTCGCTGCGGGCGCGGACCTCGTGATCACGGGCGAAGGGCGGATCGACGGCCAGACCGCGTTCGGCAAGGCGCCCGGCGAGGTCGCCAAAAGGGCGCATGAGGCGGGCATCCCGGTGCTGTTCCTAGCGGGGACCAGGGCCTCGGGCTGGGATGAGCTCCAGGACCTGGGCATCACCGCCGTTTACACCCTGGACGACGAAAAGGCCCAAGACGGGGGTCCCGACCGGCAGAATCTTGCCCAACTCATGCAGAACGCCGACCAGGCCCTGACCGCGACGGCCGCCCGGGCGATCCGGGAGCGCCGGTGGCAGTAGACGACCCGGACTCGACCGCCAAGGTCGTTGGCGGCCCCTCGGACGTCGAGCTGGTTCGGGCCTACCGGGCGGGCGACATCCACGCCTTCGAGGATCTGCACCGCCGCTACGTGGGTTCGATCTACCGCCTCGTCCGCCGCAAGCTCGGCGACGCGCTGCTCGCCGAGGACATCGCCCAGGAGACGTTCTTGAAGGCGCTGCGGATGATGGACAGGGTCGACGACTCGTTCAACTTCGGCGGCTGGGTCCACACGGTGGCCCGCAACCTGTGCTTCGACGAGCTGAGGCGCCGGCAGCGCGATCTCCGGGTCGACGACGGTGACGACGAGGAGGGCGGCCTGCTGGCCGGCCTTCCCTCCACCTCGAAAAGCTTCGATCCGGTCCTCGTGCAGGAGTCCAACGAGGTTCGGCGCCAGGTCTGGACGGTCGCCCAGCGCCTGCCGGAGAAGTACCGGCTCGTGCTGACGCTGCGGGAGCTCCAGGGCCTGAGCTACCGGCGCATCGCCGTGATCCTGAAGATGTCGGAAAGCGCCGTGGAGACGCTCCTCTACCGCGCCCGCCTGCGGTTCAAGGAGGAGTTCGTGGCGCTCGAGGCGGCGGGGGACCTCAAGCACGAGGAGGTCGTGCCGCTGCTGGCGCCCTACATCGCGGGCAAGCTGAGGCGGCAGCAGGCGGAGGCGGTCCGGAGGCACGTGGCGGTGTGTCCGATGTGCACCCGCAAGATCGGAAAGAGGGTCATTCGCAGGGCTGCGACCAAATGAGGGTTATAACGGAAGGAGAAAGATGGCCAACGTAATCGTCCGGTTCTTTGACGACGAGACCCTCGAGGGCGAGGCGCGCGATCTCGACTTCGACGAGCCCGACTTCCTGGTCGAGGTCGACAACAGCGGGGGCCTGGAGAACAACGAGACGGCTTGGATCCCGATGACGGCGGTGAAGTGGGTCGAGATGCCTCTGGAGGCGAACCTGGCGGCCGAGACGCCCACCCGCAAGGTGGCCATCCGGTTCCTGGACGGCGAGGTCCTCCGCGGGCACCTCGACGGCACTCTCGAGCGCCACCGCTATGGCGTCATCCTGAACCTGCACGCCGAGCACGACGACAGCCCCGTGCGCAAGCTTGGGATCCCCTTCTCGGCGGTCAAGGCGCTGTTCTTCATCCGCGAGTTCGACGCCCGGGGAGAGGACGCCGGCACCGCTTCCGACGCCTACCTCGCGCGCCGCACCATGGCGCCGCTGCTGGACGTGCTCGAGGAGATGGACATGCTGGCCCGGCTGCACCGGGACGGCCTGCTGTCGGACGACGAGTTCGCGTCGAAGCGTACCCAAGTACTCGAGCGGCTCTAGGTCCTCCGGTCGCCCCACCTACCTCCCCGCGGAGCGGGGAGGCGCTGCTCTGTAAGGCGCTTTAGGTCTGGGTCGGGTAGCCCCAGGTCGGGATCGGGGCCGGCACCGGCGGCAGGCGCCTCGCGGCGATCAGGGTCAGGCCGGCGCTCAGGAGGGCCAGGACGGCAGCCCCGGCCATGAAGGCAACTACGATCGGCCAGTCGATGCCGCCCAGGCCACCCCCGCCTCCACCCGAAGAGGAGACAGCCGAGCCGCCGGCGGTCGAGCAATGCACGAGCTGAGCCAGCATTTGACAGTTCTAACGCTCGAGCCGCCAATTTACATCGCCCGCGTAGAATTCAAGCCCGATGGCCGAAACCAACGGTGCGCGTAATGGCCACCGCGCCGTGAAGGGCTCTTTCAAGCTCAAGGCGGGCCTGGCCCAGATGCTCAAGGGCGGCGTGATCATGGACGTCGTCACACCCGAGCACGCAAGGATCGCCCAGGAGGCGGGCGCGTGCGCGGTGATGGCGCTGGAGCGCGTGCCGGCCGACATTCGCAAGGAGGGCGGCGTGGCCCGGATGTCGGACCCGACGCTGATTCGCTCGATCATGGAGGCGGTCACCATCCCCGTCATGGCCAAGTGCCGGATCGGCCACTTCGTCGAGGCCCAGATCCTCGAGGCCCTGGGCGTCGACTACATCGACGAGTCCGAGGTCCTGACCCCCGCCGACGAAGAGAACCACATCGACAAGCACGGGTTCAAGATCCCGTTCGTCTGCGGCTGTCGCGACCTGGGTGAGGCCACGCGCCGGATCGCGGAAGGCGCGGCGATGATCCGCACCAAGGGCGAGGCCGGTACGGGCAACGTCGTCGAGGCGGTCCGCCACGCGCGCGCCGTCAACGCCGGCATCCGCAAGCTGCAGGGCATGAACCGCGCCGAGCTGGTGCACGAGGCCAAGCAGATCGGGGCGCCGGTCGAGGTCCTCGCCGAATGCCAGAAGCTTGGCCGCCTGCCGGTCGTGAACTTCGCCGCCGGCGGCATCGCGACTCCGGCCGACGCGGCGCTGATGATGCAGCTCGGCGTGGATGGCGTGTTCGTCGGCTCGGGCATTTTCAAGTCCGCGAACCCGCTGAAGATGGCCAAGGCCATCGTCGCCGCGACCACCTACTACGACAAGCCCGAGGTGCTCGCCGAGGTGTCGACCGACCTGGGAGAGGCGATGCGCGGCCTCGAGATTCCCGCCATCCCGAAGGAAGAGCTGCTCGCTGCCCGAGGCTGGTAGTCGCACTCGCGGACCCCTGGTGGGGGTGCTCGCGATGCAAGGTGCATACGCTGAGCACCTGCGTGCTCTGGAAGCCGCCGGCGCGCGGACGCGGCTCGTACGCACCGTCGACGACCTGACTGGTCTCGACGGCCTCGTCCTTCCCGGCGGCGAGAGCACGACCATGACGATGCTCATGGAGCGCGTCGGGCTGCTCGGCCCGCTGCACGATGCCATTCAAAAAGGCCTTCCGGTCCTGGCGACATGCGCGGGCATGATCGTGCTCGCGCGCGACGTGACCGATGGCATGGCGGGCCAGCATGGAATGGGCCTGCTCGACATCGCCGTCCGCCGCAACGGCTACGGGCGCCAGGTCGACAGCTTCGAGGCCGGCCTCGACATCGCCGGCCTTGGCGGCAAACAGTTCCCTGGCGTGTTCATCCGCGCGCCGCTCGTAGAGTCCACTGGGGACGTGAAGGTGCTCGCGAGCTATGACGGCCACCCCGTCGCCGTGAGGCAGGGACAGATCCTCGCGCTCGCGTTTCATCCCGAGCTGTCGGGCGATCTGCGCCTGCACCGTGAGTTCGTCCGCATCGCAGGGGGCGCGTCGAAGTGAGACTTCGAGCCGCTGGACTGCTCGACCTCGGGCGCATCGAAGAGCTTCACCGCGCGGCCGAGAATCATCCGAACGAGGCCGCCCCGCCGGCGGCGCGCCTGTGGTCGCTGCTCAGCTCGACGCTCTCGGCGCTGCTCCCCCTGTCGCAGGAGACGCTCATCTACGTCGCCGAGGACGGCGGCAAGGTCGTCGGCTTCATCCAGGCATCCGGCAAGCCGCTGGGCCTGGACCTACCGCGTGCGAAGGTGCTGCAGGTCCTGAACCTGCAGGTCGTCGACGGGCCGGACTCGGAGGACGTCGCGGCCGCCCTGGTCGATCACCTGAGCAACCAGGCGCTGCAGCGCGGGGCGCACCGGCTGTTCGTCCGGCTGCCCGACCGCGATCCCCTGATCACGGTGTTCAGGCTCCGCGGCTTTCGCCAGTACGCGACCGAGCAGATCCTGTTCGCCGAGCGGCCCCGGGCCGGCATCACGCCCGCGCCGGAGGGCGCGCGACAGGCCCGGCGCGGCGACGGCCGGCGCCTCTATCAGCTCTACCGCAAGGTCACGCCCGAGCACGTCTCGCAGCTCGAGGCGCCGACTTACCGCGAGTGGCGCGCGCTGCATGGCGAGTGGACCGGGCGCCTGGCCGCCCGCGGGTCGAACAAGGAGGAGATCGCGATCGATCGCATCGAGCTGGTCGGGTGGGTCAAGGCCGAGCGCAGCACCGGTGCGCAGCCCCACACCCTCAGCTTCCTCGCGCTGCCCGAGCCGCCCCTGCCAGACGAGCTGGCCGACCTTGCGCTCAAGCTGCTGGGGGACTCCGACAAGCCGGTCTGGTCCAGCCTCCGACACTATGATTCGCACATGATCGACGCCCTCCGCGGGCGTGGGTTCAGCGTCCTGCTGACGCAGCTCCTCCTGGTCAAGGAACTGGCCATCCAGGTCCCGGCGGCAGAGAAGGGACTGGTGCCCTCATTCGGATGAGCACACAGCCGGAACCCAAGGAACCGACGCCGTTGGGCGCGGGCCGCAGGCCGGCTCCGACCCAGGGCTGGGACCAGGAGATCGAGCTCCTGGCCCGCGCGCTGCCGGCCGACCTCGCGCGCGCCCTGCACGAGCGCACCGACCCGCGCGAGCTGCTGGAGATCGTCCTCGACCTCGG
>Ga0070730_10004146_pt1 | contig 12828 bp, 12 predicted proteins | sample Coa_R1_3_FD_66447 | JGI IMG/M metagenome (GOLD analysis project Ga0070730, IMG submission 66447) | Surface soil microbial communities from Centralia Pennsylvania, which are recovering from an underground coalmine fire - Coalmine... | ecosystem: Environmental > Terrestrial > Soil > Unclassified ...
GCAGATCAGCTGACGCGCAGCCGCGCCAGACGGATCATGCTCTGGCAGTCCTCGATGCACCAGAACGCCACGATGACGTCGCCGTCAGGCAGCACCAGTGGTGACGGATAGCCAAAGCGGAGCGCCGCCAGCGCATCGGCGGAGTTGCTCGGGCTGACCGCGAATGACCCGACCCCCTGCCAGATCGCCAGGTCGCCGACGTTGGTCCACACGTCACCCGGTCCCAGCGTGGCCAGGTTCGCCCACAGCCCCGGCTGGTCGAGACGCCGGTACACGCACAGTAGTCGACCATCTGGAAGTTGCAGCCCTTTGCACGTCTGGCCGTGCAATCCGGTCGATCGGGCCGCAGTCCAGGTCGCGCCGTCGTCCTCACTCAAGGCAAAGGCGTTCGGCTGGTCCGTTACGGTGCGTGGATCGTGCACCCAGGCAACCGCGAGAATACGCCCATCTCGGAGCGGCGCGACCGACACTTCCCAGTGCATGAGGCCCGAGTCACGGCCATCAAACACCCGCCCGAGAGTCGGCCAGCTCGATCCCCGATCGTCGCTGATGAGCACGACCGTCTGCTCACCGGCGGGCAGTTGGCCATCCCATCCGCGCCACGTGGCGGTCGGCGCCAACCAGCGACCACCCGGGAGCGGCACCACGTGATGGCACGTCTCCCACGCCGGACTCTCGATGGCCGGTTGGAGGAGTTGCGGTGGCGACCAGGTGTGGCCGCGGTCCAGACTGCGCAGCAAGATCAGGTCCGTCGGCACGAACCCGAGCGTGGCGCGATTGACCAGGCCTTCCTCCGGATCGTCGCGATAGTGGAGGCTGCCGAAGGCGAGGACCTCGTCGGCAGCCCGACTGATGCGCACGGAGTACGAGGTCGGCCGATCGACCGGATTGGCGAACACTGCTCCTTCCAGCTGCCATGACTTGCCGCCATCGATAGACCGCGCACGGTACGTCCGATAATCCAGCGATTCGTCGGTCTGGCCCAGGTCGAAGGCCATCAGCAATTCGCCGTCGTCGAAGCGGACCAGCGACGGATGGCGTGCCTGGATGCTCCGCAGGTACGGCTTGGGATTCCGGTACACGATGTCCGAGTCGACCAGCTCGATCATGGCCGGACCTCCCGTGCCCTGGCCGACGCTGCGCTCATCTTAAAATCTCGCTGATTGGCACCCAGCGGCGTTCCGCGGCTGCGCGGTGCGCTGCTTCGACCACCGCAACGGCGGCCAGACCGTCTTCCGCGGTGATCGCTGGCCGGCGCCGTTCGAGGCTGGCGCGCACGAACTCACGCGCGACGCTCGCGTAGGCCTCCATGCGCAGGAGCGAGTAGTGGCCATCCCAGGTCGGCATCGCGGTCTGGACCTGCCAATCCGACTCCGTGCTGAGCCGGACCTCACCATACATGTCGACGGCGATAACGCCCTTTTCTCCCGTCAGCTCGGCGGCGAAGCGCGCCACACCGGATCCCACCTTCGGCCTGGACAGGTTTGGAATGACGGAGTTCTGCATGATGGCATGCGTCCCGCCGGCGAACACCAGCATGAGCTGACTTCCGTTTTCCACCTCCACCCCGCGATAGCGACCGGTCAGCGCGGTGACCTCCTCAATGTCCCCGAGCCAGAACCGGAGGAGATCGATGCCGTGTATTCCGGACCCAAGCAGGTAGCCCCCGTTGGCTGGAGAGTTCAGCCAGGTGGTTTCATCGGGCTCCGTCAACGTGATGCTGGCCATATCGACGGGCCCGATGGTGCCACGTTGGAGCATGAACTTGACGGCAGTTTCGGTGCGACGGTACCGATGCATGTGGCCGCCGGGCATCAAGGTCACGCCGGCTGCCCGAGCCGCCGCGATCATCGCCTGGCACTCGGCGACAGTCATGCCCATTGGCTTTTCAATCAGGATGTGTTTACCGGCGTGCGCCGCTCGAATCGCCTGCGGCGCGTGCATCGGGTTTGGTGAGGCGATAATCACGGCATCGATGTCGTTCGATTCGAGCACACGATCGACTTCGGACGTTGGGAGCGCGAGTACGTCATGCCGTGCCGCCAGACCGGCGGCTTGATGGCCTCCCGCGATGACGACGAGTTGCGCCTCGGGCACATAGCGGATCGCCTCGGCGAAGGTTGAGCCGGCGAATCCCGAACCAATTACCGCACACCGGAACGTGGGTTGCGTGCTCGTCTCGCTCATCATTTCTCGCGCTTCAATTTGCGCCAGCCCCCAGCGCGGTTGTTGGCAATAATCTGCTTGAACATCGCGGTGAGTGCTACTGCGTTGATCGGTTCGCCACGGTAGACGGCCATGGTGCGGGCGGTCTGGTTGGTGTGCCCAGCGGTGATGATGCCGGCCGGATCAGGCACGATCGCGCCATCGTACAGAAAGACGTTGACGTGATCCTTCGCCGCCAGCAGGGCGCAGATGTTCCCCTCCAGCACGAAGTACGGACGGTTGGTGCGCTTGATGGTTTCCACGACGTCCGGGTCGGCGGCGTGGATCAGCGCGCGGACCTCGCGGCAGATGGTCTGCTGCCACTCCGGGAGAGCGTCGATGTAGGCATCGATGCGTGGGTCGGCGGTGTATGGCATGGTCCGATCAGCTCATCAACAGCACAGCGTATGCGGCCAGCCAGTGCTCGACCATGTAGTCGTCGCCGGCGACGTGCGGCAACGCCGCGGCGGCATGGGTGCGCATCGCGGCCAGGGCCGGCTCGACGCGCGGGTCGTCCTCCGGCAGCAGCTCGGCCAGCCTGCGCCAGCACCAGGCGCGGCTGGCGTTGAGGCCGTGCAAATGGGCGATCTGCCCATCGCTCGCGTCCGACACGATCGCGGGCGTGAAGAGCGCCGCGGGCGCGCGATCTGAGATATCGGGGAGAAAGGCCGCGAGCCACCTGGCAAACGCGTCGGTCGGCATGAGCTGGCCCATCAATTCGGCTTCGGTCAGCGCGGGCGAGAGGAAGTCGGCGCCCGACGGTTCCCAGCGCCCCGGATAGTCGGTATCGCGCCCGAACCAGCGCTGCGCCTTGTCCGTCAGCGCCTTGAGCAGGCTGTCGTCGCCGCCACGAGCGCGCCAACGCGCGTATGGCAGCGCCCTCGAAAAGCCGAAGGCCGAATTCGGATGCACGCCGTAGCGGACCGGGTACGTGGCATTCGGCAGCCAGTCGAGGAAATTGCGGCTGAGCGTTTCAGCCAGCGGCTGCATGCTCGCCCCCCACACCCTCGCGTCCGCGTCGTCCCAGCTTTGCACGTCGTGGACCAGCTGCAGCGCCCAGCCCCAGCCGTAGGGTCGCTGGCGGCCGCGGTTGGCGGGGTCGCCGATGAACCGGGCCTCCTGCCGCAGCGCGTCCGCGGTAAAGTGGTCGTGCAGCAAGCGCCGGATTGGCGCCTGGGGGACCGCCTCGGGCGTCACGCGCAGCAAGCGCACCAGCACCCAGTGCATTTCTACGCACGAATGCCAGTCAAAGCTGCCGAAAAACACCGGTGTGCGCTCCCGCGGCCGCCGCGGCAGATCATCCGGACTGCGCATGCGATGCCAGACGTCCGACGGAAATTCCCGCTCGACGTTCCGCATCGCCACCTGCGCATACGTCTCCGCGTTGCGAGCCAGCGTGTCCGCCCATTCAGTAGTCACGCCCACGATTCTGGCATCCCGCCGCTGTTACGAGCGTTCGCATCGCGTCGCTCGCTCCGCGCCGTTCGCGATAACCCATCGGCTGACCCCCCCGTGGACGGACAGACGCATCGTAGCGATCGCCAGTGGCGAGCCTACCCTGCCTTGCGTCGTTGCGACCGCCGGTGGCGAGTTGACCCGCGCGTGCGACGGGCAATCTCGCGAGCGGCGAAGCACTCGAGCGACAAATTCGGCGCAGTGCTATTGACGCGTTGCGACACCTGAGAGAGATCGTCCCAAAAGGAGCGAGCGAAGCGATGCGGGCAGCAGGGCCCGCAGGGGACTATGGGTTGACGACCACAGGGGTGCCGATCGTGGCCCAGTCCCAGAGCCATTTGCTATCCGCCAGGCTCAAGCCCAGGCAGCCGTGCGAGCCGGCGCCGCCGAAGTTCGAGCTCCAGTAGTTGTCGTGCAGACTGGCGCCGTCGGGTGTGAAGTACTGCGTGTACAGCACGTTGGTGACGTAGTAGCCGAAGGGACTGTTGTGCGGGATGCCGACGGTCAGTGAATCCATGATCTCGTTCGGCACGCGCCGCTGAATGCTGAAGACACCCGTCGGCGTCGGAAATCGCGCGATCCCGCGCAGGGCGAGCATGGTCCGAACGGGGGTTTGACCGTCGTACGCCACCACACGCGTCGTCGGGCTCAGCGTGGCCAGAAGCCAGCGTCCCGTGTAAGCGCCAGACTGACTGGCGAGGAACACCCCGGTTGATGGGACGTAGTAGAAGTCGCTGGTCTGGTACCAGATGGCGCCGTCCTCGCCGCGCACGGAGCCAATGACGCTCTCCACGTCACTGGCTGGCAGTGGCATGAAGGTAGCTTCGGCGGCCGTCGTCGGGTAGGTGGCCAGCACGGAATCCTGCGTGAGGACGACGGTATCCTGAAGCTCCTCGAGCAGCGGTGGCGCGGCGAGCGACACGTACCGCGATGGTGGGTCCGCCGGCGCCAGGAGGTTGGCGTACACATACGCCGTGCCCTGCGTGTGGGGATTGAAGACGTACGCCCAGTCCCCTGTATAGCTCAGCACGCGCAACGGCGTTCCGGGTCGCGCAAAGCCGAAGCGATTATCGGCGATATCCGGCTGCCCACGCAGCGAGGCGTCGCCCGTAGTCACCGTCCACATCGGGCTGCGATCTGGTGAAGTCAGGTTGAGGGCAACGTCCGGTGCGGGCACCGAAGCGTCCTGGGCCGCGGCCGGTACGGGCAGGCAAATCAGGCTCAGCAGCGAGCCCAACGTCCAGCCCAGGATCGCTCGACGGGTTGGTTGCTGACCGGTACCAGCATTCTGCATACGAGTCACATTAGCAATGTCGATGCCAACCTCTCACCTATAGGCGCAGATACTTCTGCGAGCGCGGCTCCCAGTCGAGCAGACGGCGCGCTTTGCTCAGGTTGTGCTGCTCCTCAGCTTCGTCGCCGGCGATGAAGACGGCGTCGAAGTGGCCGTGGCCGATCTGCACGGCTTCGAGAGCCGCCAGGTAGGCGCGGGCGAGGTCCTCTTCATCCGTCCAGTACAGGGCCCGGGGGCCATCCGCGGCCGCGCCGCGCTCCGCCAGGAATTGCTCGCGGGTGCGCGGCCCGGTGATCCGCAACGCGATCAGGTTCATGTCGAACCACCGCGTGAAATACTCGCAGATGCGTTCGCCGAAGCCTTTGGTGAGCCCATACACGCTCGGCGTATCCAGCGGGACCAGCTCCTCGGCCGGGTACCAGGTCCGCTCGCGGTAGTGAACGCTCATGGTGCTGGTGTGGACGCCCTGCTTGATGCCCATGCCCTGGGCGGTCCACAACAACAGGTGCAGTCCGAGCGTATTGACCTCGTAGTTCTCGACGATCTGCGTGAGCGTCTGGTCCGTCGACGATCCGCCCTGCGGGCTCTTCATGACCATGTTGATGAACGTGTCAACGCCGTCGAGGGCCAGCCGCAGGTCGTCGGGGCTGGTGATCGAGCCGGCGACGTACTCGACGTCGTGCTGTGGCGGTCGGAGGTCGAGTACTCGAAGCGAGTGCCGCCGTCGCAAGTACGGCGTGATGAAGGTGCCGACCAATCCGGCACCGCCGACGAGCAGGACCTTCATACCGCGTAGACCACCGAGCCGTCGCTGCGCAGTGGAATGTCGTGGAGCGGTCGGTTGCCCAGCGGACCGAGCGGCGCGTCCACGTGCGTATCGACCAGGCGGATGCCCAGCCCGGGCGTCTCGGGTGGCAGCAGGTAGCCGCCGCGGCGCTGCAGCACGCCCCGGAATCCCGACCATTTGCTGGTCTCGTCCGTACGCGCGTACTCCTGGACCACAAAATTCGGAATGGCCGTATCCAGGTGCACGGCCGCCGCGGTGAGCACCGGGCCCAGGTAGTTGTGGGTGACCACCGCGCTGTGGAAACTTTCGGCGATGGCGGCGATCTTGCGGGTGTGGGTCAAGCCGCCCGCCAGGCCGACGTCGGGTCGCACGTACTGGCTGCCGCCGTATGCGAGCAGCTCACGGAACTCCCAGATGGTGTGCATGCGCTCGCCATTCGCGATCGGCGTCGTCACCCGCCGGGCGATCTCGGCCTGTGAAACGATACTGTCGATCTGCACCGGATCTTCGACGAACAGTGGATTGAACTGCGCGATGGCCTCGATGACCGGGGGAGCTTGTAGTGGCGTCAGCTTGCGGTGCAACTCCAGAATGATATCGACGTCGCTATTGACCGCCTCGCGCGCGGCCGCGACCCGTTCGGCAACACCGCGCACCAGAGCATCCTGGGTCATGTCGCCGAAGCCCTCCGGGATGGGGTCGAATTTGATGGCGGTGAAGCCTTCCTCGGCCGCCGAGCGAGCGTTGGCGGAGATCTCCGCCGCCGATGCGCCGCCCATCAGCAAGTGGAGGCGGATGCGATCGCGGTACTTGCCGCCGAGAAGATCCCAGATCGGAGCCTGCAGGATCTGGCCCTTGATGTCCCACAGGGCGATGTCGACGGCGCTGATGGCGCCGCTCAGCACCGACCCACGAAACGGACCCATGCGATAGAGATGCTGCCAGTGGCGTTCGATCTGGCGTGGATCCTGGCCCAGCAGATAGCCGCGGAATGTCCGCACGACAGCGTCGACCGCGTCCGGATACCCCCAGCAAGCCGACTGGCCGAGTCCGACCTGGCCCTGTTCGGTAGCAATGCGCACAAAGTGCGCGCCGCCCAGCACGAGCGACTCCACCTCGGTGATCTTCATGCGGCTGGTTGTATCCCATAGAATCGGGCCGATCCATGCCTGCTTCAATCGGACCCATCCGACTGCCTGAGAAAGGCGAAAAAGCCAGCGGCCACTTCACGTTCGATGACCCGCGGTTGAACCTTGGGAAATACGAATGGCCGTACTTCGCGGTCGTCGGCGCACATCCGGGACCGACCTTTCTGCTGACGGCCGGCATTCACGCCGCCGAATACACCGGCATCCTGGCGGCTATCCGCCTGGGCCGCGGCCTCGAGCCTGCCGATATCCACGGCACCATCGTGGTGATCCCCCTGCTGAACCGGCCGGGGTTCTTCGAGCGCTCCATCTACGTTAACCCCGAGGACGGTGAGAACCTGAATCGGATCTTCCCGGGTCGACCGGATGGTCCCTGGAGCGAACGGTTCGCGTATCACATGCTGAACGACATCGTCGCCGGGTGCGACTACGCCGTGGACCTGCACGCGGGCGACATGATCGAAGACCTGGAGCCGTTCGTGATCTTCAGCGTGACCGGCAACGCCGAAGTCGACGCCCGGACCCGCCGCATGATCGACAGCTACGGGGTCCACTGGGCAACCTGCTCGGTGCCCACCGGTGAACGGCCAGGCATGTTATATGCCGCCGCTGCCCAGCGCGGCGTACCCGCGATGATCGCCGAGTCCGGCCGATGTGGCCTGGTGGAGGAAGACGCGATCGTCCGCCACGTCGACGGCGTGCGAAACATCTGGCGGACGTTCGGCGTGCTCACCGACGTTCCGCCAGCCGTGGTCGATCCACCTCAAGTGCTCAGCCGCTTCGAGTGGTTGCGCTCAGATCACGCCGGCATCTTCGAGTGCGGCGTCCACGTCAATGACGCGGTCAAGACGGGTCAGTCGCTGGGCCAGATGGTCGACCTGCTGGGTAACCATCTGGCCCAGGTAACGTGTCCGGCCGATGGCGTGGTGCTCTTCAGCGTCACGAGCCCCGCGATCAAGCAGGGTGGCCTGCTGCTCGGCATCGGCGTGCCATAGAGCACCCAGCAGATCACCGCGACCCGCGAGACGGACTTCGGCTTTGTCTACGGCGCCCGCCGCGACGCGCCGGACGGCCAGTTCTACTGGCGCGTCACCACCTACGCGATGCCGACGTTCACCCAGATCGCCAGTCAGTCCCGGGCAGGCAATGGCATCTTCCTGATCCCGCGCGATGACGAGTCCCACTGGTGGATCACATCGTGGTACTTGAAGGCGACGACGCTAGCGCGGGGGCGCGAGACGCGCGGCGGCGACCGGGTCCAGCTGGTCGGCGAACGGGCCGCCTGGCTGGTCGATGATCCAGACGTGCATCATGCCCGGGGTGGTCACGTTGACCGAAAACGGCGGGCACCCGCCGAGCGGGGTGGCCAGTCCGGCCAGAACGATGACCGGCAGCGAGATGCACACGTTGTCGTGCGTGTGCCAGTGAGTGATGGCGCCGCCGGGAGTGGGGCCCTCCATCCCGAGGCGGGGCAACTCGAACAGCGCGCCAACCAGCACCAGCCCGCCGCCCGCGGGCGCATACACCAGCCCTTGAGGACGGCTCGGGTCAAGCACATCGTGGTACGCCTTGTTGGCGAAGTGCACGGCGGCCACCGTCAGTGGCGTGGTTGGCGCGTAGCCGGCCGCGCGCGCCATGGACACGTCGGCGTACGGGGCGATACCCGCCCGCGTCGCCGCCACCAGGTCAGCCGCCGCCAGACGTTCCTGGTACGTCGGCGTGGCGGTCACCGCGGGCAGGTGGGTGTGCTGGCCAACCTTGCCGTCGCGGGCCAGACTGGTCCAGGTGATCGCGCCGGTCAACAGCGTGCACGCCACGAGCCCCAGCGCCGCGCGCGGCGCCAGCAATAGCCCGAGCGCAACCAGCTCGACCAGCTTTGTCGACAGGCCGAGCGAGTCGACGCCTTCGCGGCCCGGTCCGACGGCGACCAGGTACGCCACCAGGTTGGCCGCCAGCAAACCGCCGGCGGCGACTTTCCAGCGGCGCCCGCGCTGCACGCTCAGCGCCGCGCCGGCGAGCGCGACCGCGTCCAACGCGAACCAGGCGCCCAGCCCGCCGCCCGGGCTCTGCCAGTGCTCCTGGACCAGTGCGAGATGCACTCCCGCCGTGACGAGCAGCAGGGCGGGGATGGCCTTCGCCGCGAGCGCCGCGGGGAGCCGCGGACCGAGCAGCACCGCCAGCGGCAATCCGATATTGACCAGCAGCCAGATCCCGTCTGGCCACGCCTGCGCCTGCAGCGCCTGAACCAACCGCGGCAGCGTTCCCAGCAGCATCAGCCCTTCGACGACGTAGACCCCCCAGCGCGCCCCGCGCCAGCCGCGCCACATCCCGATGGCCAGCCCGAGCAGACCCACCACGCCCACGATCGCCCGCGGCTGGACGCCGATGAACACGCCCTGCACGACCGTCGCCAACGCCGCGTTGCTGGCCTGCACCAGGAGCAGCACAAACGTGATGTGTCGTTGCTCCATGCTCGCCAGTGTCGCCGGCCGAGATGAGGCGGCCGTGAGCTCCGCCTAAGCTTCGTCTAAGACTCGCCTGACGCGCCGCCGCCCGCTCGCCTCACCGCGCTAAGCGTAACGACGAAGCGTCACGGGGAGCGTCACGTGAAATCCAAAAAGCGTCACGCGGGCGTCATGGCGGCGTCACAATTCGGGAGGCGGACTGAAAACACCGCCCCGCCGCCGATGCGATTGCGGGCCTCGATGCTTCCGTGGTGCTGTTCGGCGATGGTGCGGGCGATGGCCAGTCCCAGCCCGGCGCCTTCTCCCGCGCGGGCCGCGTCCGAGCGGAAGAAGCGATCGAAGATGCGTTCCAGATCGCTCGCCGCAATCCCGACCCCGTTGTCAGATACGAGCAGCTCGTGCACGTCGCCGCGGCACGTCAGGTGCAGGTCGATCTGGCCACCTTCTGGTGTGTACCTGGCGGCATTGTTCAGCAGAATCCACAGCAGCCGGGTCAGCGCTTCCGCGTCGCCGTTGACCACGGCCTGCTCCGTCCAGGTCGACAACGTCCGGGTCGGGTACGTGCGCCGCGCCTGACGCGCCACGTCGTCCACCAGCGACGCGAGGTCCAGCGGTTGGTGCTGGACTGGCTGCCCGGCGTCGGCGCGGGCCAGCGTGAGCAGGTCGCCGATCAGCCGGCCCATGCGCTCGCTCTCGCTGGCGATGTCCTGCAGGGCGGCCTGGCGGTCTTCCTCGGCCAGGTCCGAACGATGTAAGAGCAGCCCGGCGTTGTTGCGCACCGTCGTCAACGGCGTCCGCAGCTCGTGCGATGAATCGGCCACGAAGCGACGCTGCGATTCGAGCGCCCCGGCGAGTTGCTGATTGGTCTCCTGCAACTGCTGAAGCATGCGGTTGAAGGCCACCGTCAGCCGTCCAACCTCGTCGTGCGTCCGTGTCGGTGGCAGACGCCGCCCCAGGTCGCGCGTCAGACCGATCTCCTCCATCAAGCGCGCCACCGTATCCAGCGGGGTCAGGGCGCGGCCCGCGGCCAGCCAGCTGGCCAGCAGCGCCGTGATCAGGATCGCTACCCCGGACAGCACCAGGAAGCCGCGCAGTCCGGCCAGGTTGGCCTGGACGGAGTTGGCCGCCCGCGCGGCGACCACGTAGCCGGTCACGCCGACGTCCGAGCGTGCCCACGGACGCACCGACACCCGCATCGCCGTGGGTGCCCCGCGGTCAATCGTCGTCAGCGCACTGCCGCGCTGATCGGCCTCGCGCAGGACCGGGTCGGGCACGGTCAGCAGGTCGTCCACGCGTGGCACGCCGTCGACGAGCACGTAGGTCTCGATCGTGTCCGAGGCATCGAGCGGCAGCAGCGCCGGTCGTGTCGCCAGACTCGCCGGGTCCCCGACCTGCTGGACGGCGAGCGCGGCCTGCTCCGAGCGACTGGTCAGCTCACGGTCGCGCTGCTCGGCGGCGCCGAGCGACGCCAGCGCATACACCAGGCCGCTGAAGCCGAGCATGGCCAGCGTGACCAGCCCTGCGCCGAAGAGTGCGACCCGCCAGCGAATGGGCATGTCGCTCAGCCGGCCCGGAGCACATAGCCGACGCCGCGTACGGTCTGGATGACCCGCGGCTCGCCCTCGGCCTCGAGCTTCTGCCGCAAGTAGCCAACATAGACGTCAACGACGTTGCTGGCAGTATCGGTCGGAAACCCCCACACGGATTCGAGCAGCCCCTGGCGCGTCAGCACCTGGCGCGGATGTTCGAGGAACTGCTCGAGGAGCTTGAACTCCAGCGCGGTCAACTCGACGGCCCGTTGTCCACGCCAGGCCTCGTGCGCCGCCACATCGAGCCCGACGTCGTCCCAGAGCAGCCTGACTCGCCGCGGCCCCGAGGGATGGCGTCGCAGCAGCGCGCGCACCCGTGCCAGCAACTCTTCGTAGGCAAACGGTTTGACCAGGTAGTCGTCGGCGCCGGTATCGAGCCCACGGACGCGGTCCGCGGTGGTATCGCGGGCGGTCAACATCAGGATCGGCACCTCGTCCGACGCGCGCAGCCGACGACACACTTCGAGTCCATCCAGCCCGGGCAGCATCAGGTCGAGCACCACCAGGTCGGGCAGGTGCGCGCGGACTCTGGCCAACGCGGCGACCCCGTCGGCCGCCACCTCGACCGCGTAGCCCTCGTACACCAGCGCCCGGCGGATCGACGCCGCGATGCGCGGATCGTCGTCCACCACCAGGACCCGACTGGGCGTTGGAGGCGCCTGCATACACTCGAACGATACGACACACGCCGGCGTCAAACCGCCGAATAAACGAGCTCAGGGGACACGCCCGGCAGCTTGTTGGGCGAGTGCCAGCAAACTGCTCTGTTCGGCGGGACCGCTACCGAGGCCTTTGAACTCGACAGCGAAGAGCTTGTCCCCTTTGGCGACGACCAGGCCTGGCCCACCGTCCCCAACGAAGCTGAAGGCCCGATCGCCGAGTCCGGCTACGGCCTGTACTCCATTTGGCTCCGCGGTCGCGTGAAACGAGTCGAAATAGAACGCGCCGTTGGCCTGGAAATAGATCAAACTGGTGGACGCGGAGTCGGTGCCGTCGAACTCGCATCCCTGCGCTCCAGGCGCCCCGAACGGATCGGCCGGCGTGGCTGTCACCGGCTGCTGCATCGCGACGCCGACCTCCGTCACGGTGACCAGCACGCAGGCACTCCGGTCCGTCTCGACCCGGTTGTCGGGGCCATCGGGGGCCGGCGGCGCGACGGTGGCCACCGGACCGCCGGACGGCGGCTCCATCCGCGCCGGATTCGGTGGCCCGTCCGATGGATCGGTCGACGCGGAGACCGGGGCTGGCGTTGCGCCGGCTGGCGCGCAGAACATCTGCACCAGCGGTTGCTGCATCGCCAGGTCGATGAACGCCTGGCTCGGCGGCACGTCCTTGTCGACGGCATCCGATTTCAAATATGCCAGGTCAATGGCCGCGGAGCACGCTTCCGGATCGGCGGGCTGGGCCGCCGCCGGTTGCGCGCTCGCGAGCAGCAGCGCGAGCACAGCGGCAGTCAAGCGTCTCACAGGTGGCTCGCGGCGGCCCGCGCCAGAGTCAGCAACGTCGCGGTCGGGGCACCGTGGTCAAAGGCGCGGTCAAATGGAGTCACCACGATTTCGAACAGCGTCGACCCCTTGAGGACGTACAACGCGCAGCAGTACGGGTCCTGGCCCGAGCTGAAAGCCTTGTCGCCGAGTCCCGGAATGTCAGTGATCCCCGGCCCACCGGCGTGGCTTGTCGTGAACATGAGCTGGGAATAGGTCGCGCTGGCGCCCCCGGCGCTGTCGATGCCCACGGACGAGCCATCGGCGGCGCGGTAGCGGCAGGCCGTTGGCCGGTTTTCGGAGGCGACGACCGGGGCGCCGAGCATCGCCTCGGCTTCCGCTTGTGTGACCAGCGTGCAGGCGTCGAAGCCGGCCGTCGGCGCGGCGCGCTGAGGTGCCGC
>Ga0070730_10004147_pt1 | contig 12826 bp, 11 predicted proteins | sample Coa_R1_3_FD_66447 | JGI IMG/M metagenome (GOLD analysis project Ga0070730, IMG submission 66447) | Surface soil microbial communities from Centralia Pennsylvania, which are recovering from an underground coalmine fire - Coalmine... | ecosystem: Environmental > Terrestrial > Soil > Unclassified ...
TTCGCGGACTGAGAGTTCTGGGTTCCGGATTGCGGCTGTGATCGCTGTCATCGTTTTGCTGGTAGTGGGATTTTTTGTGTATCGCTACATGGCGAGCTACGAGTCCACCGATGATGCCCAGGTGGATGGCCATGTAAATTCGGTCAGCGCCCGCATCTCTGGCCACGTCATCAAACTTAATGTGGACGACAATCAGTACGTCCAGGCAGGAACCGTGCTGGTCGAAATTGATCCCGCCGACTATCAGGTCGCATATGAACGCGCCAAAGCTGACTTCGAAGATGCCAAGGCCGCCGCGGAAGCCGCCGGCGTTACGGTGCCAATCGAGTCAGTCAGCACCAGCAGCCAGGTCTCCGCGAGCGAAGCTGACGTGAACAGCGCTCGCGCTGGGATTCAAGTGGCAAAACAACAATTCGAAGCGGCTAAGGCTCAACTGCAGGAAGCCGAAGCCAACAACGTCAAGGCACAGAATGACCTCGTCCGCTACAAGCAGTTGGTGGACAAGCAGGAAATTTCGCAACAGCAATACGACCAGGCGATTGCTGCCTCCAAAGCCAGCGCGGCCTCAGTGGCAGCTGCGCGCGCCACAGCCGACGCGTCTCAGCAGCAGGTCACACAGGCTCAGGGAAAACTCGTGCAGGCAGAGGCCAGTTGGCGCAATGCTAAAACTGCTCCGAAGCAGATGCAGGTCACGCGCGCCAAGGCTGCGTCCGCCCTCGCTGAAGCGCAGCGCAAGAAGGCTGACCTGGATCAAGCGCAACTCAATCTGCAGTACACGAAAATCGTCGCGCCGGTAAACGGCATCGTCAGCAACCGCACCGTAGAAGTCGGCCAAAACGTCGCTCCCGGTCAGGAACTGATGAAAGTCATCAATCTTGACGACGTCTGGATTACCGCTAACTTCAAGGAGACTCAACTCCGCGAGATGAAGCCCGGCCAGAAGGTTACGGTTGAAGTAGACGCAAACGGCCAGAAATACAATGGCACGGTCAACAGCGTCGCTGGTGCCAGCGGCGCCCGATTTAGCCTGCTGCCTCCGGAAAATGCCACCGGCAATTACGTCAAGGTCGTACAACGCATCCCCGTGAAGATCGTGCTCGATGCGGGTTCGAACAAAGATCACCGTCTGGTTCCCGGCATGTCAGTGACGCCCAAGGTCTGGATTCGCGAATGAGTTCGGCCGCCCTCCCGATGGATCACGCCGATGCCTGGCGTCCCGCGGTCAATCCGTGGGTAATCGCACTCGCTGTCACGCTGGCGACGTTTATGGAAGTGCTCGACACCTCCATCGCCAACGTCGCTTTGCCGCACATTGCAGGCAGTCTCTCGGCAGGGCAGGACGAAAGCACCTGGGTACTTACTTCCTACTTGGTTTCCAACGCGATTGTGCTTCCCCTGAGCGGATGGCTCTCCTCGATCATTGGCCGAAAGAATTTCTACATGGGCTGCGTTGCTCTGTTCACCGTGAGTTCCTTCATGTGTGGACTGGCGCCGAACCTTGCCACGCTCATCGTTTGCCGGATTCTTCAGGGTGCTGGTGGAGGAGGATTGCAGCCCAGCGAGCAGGCGATTCTGGCCGACACATTTCCGCCGGCGAAGCGTGGCATGGCATTCGCGGTTTACGGCATGGCCGTTGTCACTGCGCCGGCGATTGGCCCCACGCTCGGCGGGTGGATCACGGACAATTTCAGTTGGCGTTGGATCTTCTTCATCAACATACCGGTCGGAATATTGTCGATCCTGTTGACGTCGCGGCTGATTCAGGACCCGCCCTACTTCAAACGCCGCAAGCTGAGCGAGACTCACATCGACTATGTGGGGCTGGGCTTCGTCGCACTTGGCTTGGGCGCGTTGCAGATCGTGCTCGACAAGGGTCAGCGCGATGACTGGTTCGAGTCGAACTTCATCCTGACTTTATCGCTGATTGCCGCGGCGGCGCTGATCTTTGTCATAGTCTGGGAATGGCGGCATAAAGATCCCATCATCGATCTGCACCTATTCCGCGACCGCACTTTCGGCATCTCAAACCTGCTGATGTTCATGCTCGGTTTTGCCCTGCTGGGAAGCACATTACTGCTCCCGTTGTTTTCGCAAACACTGCTTGGATATACGGCGCAGCAGGCAGGTCTTGCACTGATGCCCGGCGGCTTCGCCATTATCCTTTTGCTGCCGCTCGTGGGATTTCTGCTTTCGCGCTACACCCCCCGCTGGCTGTTGCTGTTTGGTCTCATTGTTTTGTCCTTTTCCCTTTTTCACATGACTGGGTTCGATCTTGATATCGATTTCCGCACGGTAGCAACCGCCCGGGTGATTCAGGCAGTGGGAATGGCGTTCTTATTTGTGCCGATCAATACAGCTGCGTATGCTTTCCTGCCTCGCGACAAAAACAACGCGGCTTCCGGACTGATGAATTTGGCGCGCAACATCGGGGGCAGCGTTGGAATTTCTGTTGTGACCACCATGCTGGATCGGCGTACGCAGGTCCACCTAACGAATTTATCCAGCCACTTGAGCGCTAGCAGTCCTGCGCTGCAAGCCCGGATTAAAGCACTCGGGGAGTTGGTCCAATCGCACGGCGGAGGGCCGTCCGGAACCTCACCGATTCCGTACGCGATTATTCAGGGAGCGGTTGCCCGTCAAGCCACCATGCTGTCTTACATGGACTGCTTCTATTTTCTTGGGTTTGCCATACTGGCCATGGTTCCGATGGTCTTCTTGATGAAAAAATCAAAGCCCGGCGGCGGAATCGCAGTACACTAAAGGGTAGCCATGTTTCGTCTCGTCACGATTGAGCGCGAGTACGGCTGCGGTGGCGGCGCCATTGCCGCCCAACTTGCGGAGCGGTTGGGCTGGAAACTCTGGGACCAACTGCTGACCGAGGAAATTGCCCGCATCGCAAATGTTGATCCTTCCGCCGTCATGCGTTGCGACGAGCGCATGGACAGCCGCCTCCATCGCCTCGCGAAATCATTCTGGCGCGGAAGCTACGAGCGCAATTCCGGTGCGCTTGGCAGCCAGGTTTTCGACACCGATCACATGGTGGCCCTGATGCAGGAAGCCATGAATCGAATCGCACGGGAAGGGAATGCTGTGGTAGTCGGTCGAGGCGGACCTTATTTCCTACGCGAGAATCCGGACACCTTTCATGTTTTTCTCTACGCCCCACGTGCAGAGAAAGTCCGCCGCACCATGGGCGACGGCCATTCCGAAAGCGAAGCGGAAGACTTGGTGGACTCGGTCGATCGCGAACGGGTCGCCTACGTGAAGCATTATTTCAACGCCGACTGGCCCACGCGTTCTCTGTATCACCTGATGATGAATACGGCCGTGGGGAACGAACCAGTGATCCAAACGATTCTTGACACCATGCGCTTGGTCGAAGGTCGCCCCAAGGCGACGGATTACGAACAGCCCAAAATTCCAGCTTCATCCCGTTAGGTACCCTTCGGTCTTCCCGCAATACCTTGCGAATGCCCTGGACGTTGTGGCGCCGGACAGCAATCCTCCGCGCACACATCCGGCCGCGACCCGAGCGATCCGAGTGCGAGCCGCTCTACACCGGGACTGGTCCGCTCCAGAATCAATTCACGAACCATGCCGACGAACTTGGGATGCACACCGACTGTCTTCGCCCGCGCCATCGGTAAAGACATGGAATCGCAGAGTTGCCGCGCCTCGATATCGAGGTCGTACAGCACTTCCATGTGGTCGGAGATAAAGCTGATCGGCGCCAGCACCACGGCGCTCGCCAGATTACGGGCCTTCACCTGGCGCAGGTAATCCAATATGTCCGGCTCAAGCCACGGTTGACCCGGTGCACCGCTGCGGCTTTGGTACACGAGCGCATCGTTCCTGATGCCCAACCTGGCAGACACAAGCTTCCGAACCTCTTCCAACTGGCGCACGTAGTCCGAGGTATTTGCCATCGAGATCGGAATGCTGTGTGCGATATAAACCACCTGCACATCCGGACGCGCTCCACCCGGAATCTCACGAAGCGAGTCCCGCAGCCTCGACTCGGTTGCCTCAATGAATCCTGGATGGTTGAAGAACGACCGCAGCTTTTCCACTTCGGGTGCGCCCGCGCCGACCTCGCCTTGCGCGCGAGCAATGTCTTCGCGGTACTGCCGGCACCCGGAATAAGAACTATAGGCCGAGGTCATGAACGCAAGCGCCCGCCGGATGCCATCCTTCTTCATCTGCCGCAGGGTATCGGCGAGCATTGGATGCCAGTTGCGGTTCCCCCAGTAAACGGGCAGCTTCGGTCCATGCTGAGCGAGTTCACCCTTTAGAGCCGCGATCAATTCACGAGTCTGCTGGTTAATCGGGCTTTTGCCATCAAAGTGGTAATAGTGTTCTGCGACCGCGAGCATACGCTCGCGCGGAACGTTTCTTCCCCGCAATACGTTTTCGAGAAACGGGATCACGTCTTCGCGCGATTCCGGACCGCCGAAGGAGACAACCAGGATGGCGTCGTAGCTCATTCTTCCAGCTTAGATGCGAAACGGATAAAATGCCCAGCCTGACAGCCGCTATTTTCCTCCTGCAGCCAGCGCAGCAATCTGTGGTCTAGTGTTCAGAGCAACTGGACGATCGAGCAAGATGTCCATCTCCGTGAAGCGGGGCAGAACCACGTCCCGCCCGTGGCGCGTTGCCATGTATATACCGGAGACGCAACTGGAAATGATCCGCGCTGTTCCCGCCGTAGATGCATCGGTCGCGGTCGACACGATCGCCTCAATGACAAGCTGCACCCCATCGTCAACTTCTTTCGATATTCCTGCACTCACAGCCAGATTGATCGCCATCCAGGCCTTGCCGGGACGCTCTCCGCGCAGCAGTCCTTCCGAGTCCATCCGCGTGTGCGATCTTTCGTCGAGTTCTGCTCCGGCGAGCGAGGCCGCGATCGGTATGCGGCTGCCATCGAGCAGTGTGACAGCATGAAACGTCAGATAGAGGGAGCCTGCGCGGCTTAACCACCGCGGCGGTGTCTTCTTCACTACCTTGCCCTCAAACACGCTGCCGGCCGGAAGAACGACCTTGGAGTTGAGCAGCACGGGCTCCAGCAGGCGCGCTTGCACCACATCGCCCGGCTTGCTCTTCGACGCGCTGACATTGGCCAAAAGCAGAATCCTGCAATGCGTGCCCGCCGGAAGCGTCGCAGGCGTGGTTGAGTCTGCCTCCGCCGAAGGGATCTCATTCTTGTCGAGCGCGACAGGCTCGTTTTCGATGCCGAAAGCCTCGAGCACCACGGTGGGTGTCGCCGGGTGTTTCATGTTCGACTGGCTCACTTCGACCTCGCCATGTTCCGCCTGGGATTTCTGTCCTGATTTATTTTTCTTTGCCTGTGCATGGACGTCACGCATGCGGCTGACAGAGATCAATGAAACCTGCAACGACCTTTCGCCTTCCTGCTCCGCGACGGCGGCGGTTTTGAACACTGGATAGTTTTCATGCCGCGGCGTAAAAACCTTCACCACCCATGGCCAGTGGTCATTCGGAGTGCGTTTCCTCTTTTCCATGTGGTCGACGGTCAGCCGCACCTGGCTTCCTGCAGGGAACAATTTGCGGTTCGCGGAGTAGACGTCCCTTGCCATGCTGCCCAGAACCGCGTCTCCGGGCTTCAGCTTCGACATTTTCAGAGGGCTGGCGAGTTGTACTTTCAAGTAAAGGCCGGAGTCAGCGGCTATGACACCCGTCTTGGCCGACGATTCGTCAGCGCCAGCGCAAAGTGTCGGAGCCGCTGCGATTCCAGCCACGAGCAGCAACACTCCGAACGATCTCACAAAGCACAAACGCTTACCCATGGAACTCCTCTTTTAAACGGTCTTTTTCAAGAACTATGCACAAGCAGCTTGGCGGTCGTCTGATGGCATCGATCGCAAGAATCTGACGATATTCTGCCGCTGCCGAACTAGGGGGGATGGTGCGCCCGGAGAGATTCGAACTCCCGACCTGTTGCTCCGGAGGCAACCGCTCTATCCATCTGAGCTACGGGCGCGCACCTTATTTTTCAATTGTATACGCGGGTTCTTGAACGTACAATCCGGGCCCATTTGGGCCGCTGGCGTCGATTCATTCGAACCCTTTTCATACAGGGCTGCGCACGACCTCGGAGCGACGCAGCGAGACGAAGGCGAACATGGCGAGATTTGGCATCTGGGACTCCAGCATGCATTCGAGCCCTGCCCACACATCGTGCGTGATGCCTGGCATCAAGCTTCGCAACCCCACCCCCCCGGACACCAGGTAACGAAATGGCAAGAAGGGTCGAATCCGCTCGATCGACAATTCTGGGAAAAGGGTTTCAAACTTATTTCGATCTCTTACGAAGACAATCCAAGGCATTGCTGAGTTGCTGCCTGAGAGTGGGCCGGTCGAAGCAAAAGACCAATCCGCTGCATCGGTTCGGAACGGCTCATGATGCAAGCGGGTGTAGACAAATCGCGACCACGGCGTCACCCATGGTTCAATCATGAGGATCTTCCCGTCACGGCGAAGGCATCGGGATGCCTCGGCGAAAAAACTTTCCACACGAGGCATGTGGTGCAATACGTCGGTCATAACAATCGCGCGCAGCGAGCCGTCGGCGAACGGTATCTTCTCCGCATCGGCAACGACTTTCGCTCTGGAACAGTAAAAGATCTCGGAAGTGATCAAGTTCGGAATGAATCGCTCGCAATACCCTGCGCCCGATCCCAACTCCAAAACCGGCCCTTCTCCCTCCGGAAGTTCCTTGGAGAGCATGCTGTACCATTCATCGTAAATGGACTTTAAGAATGGTTTTGACGCAATGATTTGGTTTCGCAGTTCGGTGGTCGCTGGATCGTCCAAAGAGAGCGATGCCGTGAGTGGATGGGCGAGCAAACGTCGGAGAATTGCCGCAGGCAAGAGGAACTAACCTTCCAGCCGACACCAGGCGTACCAACAAATGCGTAACATCCGCAGTCCGTTGGAAAACACTCTGGTCATTTTTGTGACGCCGTGAATTCGTTCCTGATAGTGCACGGGAGCTTCTACAATCTCGAGGTGCAGTTTACTGGCACCGAACAGCAACTCGTAATCACCCCACAAATCTTTGATTCCCCAAGTCCCGAGATTCCTCTCCATCCGTTGCCAGTCCCTCCGCCAGAGCACTTTGGTGCCGCAAAGCGTGTCCTTGATGCGCTGATCTAGCAAAAATGAAAAGACGAGCGCGAAAAGCTTGTTGCCGATGGTATTGGAAGTTTTCATGGCAAGGTGCGGCACCGGATAGACCAAGCGGCTCCCGTTGACGAATTCACCTTGCGACGTCAGCAGCGCACCGACGAACATCGGCAGCTCTTCCGGCATAACCGTCAGATCCGCATCGAGAATCGCCAGGACATCACCCCTGGCGGCGCGAAAGCCGGTCCAGACATTGTCGGCTTTGCAGATTCCGGGTCCTTCTACCAGACGAATGTCCTTGTCTGGATAGAGCGCAATCATGCGCCGAACTTCATCGGCGGTACCGTCCGTCGACTTGTCGTCGCAAAAAAGAATCTCTGTGTGATTGCCCATGGTCGGAATCCGTTCTACGGCTTGTTGAACGTTCCCAGCCTCGTTGCGGCAAGGGACTACGACAGATACGGTGACGCGTTCTTTTTGCTTGGGCGCCGTGACCGTTCGCGCGACCATGACTTGCATCAAGCAAAGTCTTCGCAAACCCGGCAGCCGGGCAAGGACTCCATTCAACAATTCCGACAATCCTGGAATCCATTTCGGGAATAGCATCAAGCGATGTTTCCGAACGGGCCGAAAACCGGCCAACTTCATGAATCCGCGGATATCATTTTCGCTGACCCAGTTGGGCTCGACAAACTGCGAGCGCAGCCCGATCTTGCTGGCAATTTCGAGAATGGGCGTCCAAAAATGACTGTAGTTAATGACTACGATCCGCGTCTCAGGCGTGCAGTGGCGCTTGATGCGCTCCAGTGTGCGAAGAATGTCGACGGTATCAAAAATGTGGTTGAACAGAATGTAATCGAAAGTTTCGTTCAACTCGAGGTCTTCCGGATCACTCTGAACAAAATGCAGATCGGGATGCTGGCTGCGTGCGTATTCGACCATCGCATCGCTGATTTCAATGCCAACCCCATACGCTGGCCGGACAGAAGCAAGAAGGTGGCCGGTCTCACAACGCACGTCGAGCACACGTTTGCCGGGCTCGATAATGAATTGCAGCGCTCGCTTGAGAGAGTCGTAAAAGTAGTGGTTGCGTTGAATATACTTGTCGCGCTGGGCAACTACCGTCTCCTGATGTCTGCGCCGAGCATCGCGGACTTCGGCAAGCGCGTCGGGCCCCCAGGCCTGCCGATTGCCAGTCTCAATCTCAATCTCGGTATCGATCATCAGTGAATCAACCTTCCTGCCCTTCAAGCGCTCTACGGCCAACATCCCAAGGCGCAGTCCCACGGAGCCTGCAGGTAGGCCATCTGCGGATAACATTTTAAGAAAATTGTTCCTGCCGCGAGCAACAGAAGCAGACTGATGCGCAGGCCGAAAACGTGACTCGGCAAGCCCCGCATGGCGACGGCGATGGTCACGCCGAGGATCATCACACAGGGATAGTAGTAGTAGTAAAAGAGGCCCTTTTCGGGCGTGATGACCCATTGAAGATAGTTTGCCGCGAAAAGAAGGAAGACGAGCCCCTCCTGCAAAGTAACCACCTTCCACAAACGCCGTAGACAGATTGCTAGTGCTGCCAGGCCGCCCCACGTTATGACGGGATTGCCCATCAAATACGAAAGTGCACGCTGTGGACTCAAGTTAAGCGGCCACGAATACCAGGGCAAGGTAATGGTCGGATTCGAGATCGTTGTGCTGTTAAAGTGCCAAATAGACTTATGGATCGCCACCAATTCGGCGACGCTGAAGGGTCGATGAATCACCCGGCAGAGAGGCCAATAGGTGAGGCAATAGGATGCGACAGGAGCAACGATCAAGCCAAGGATAAGAACGGGAAGCCCTGTCTTTTTAACCCTCTCTGCGCAAGTTGAAAGGGAAGAACTCACCCATGCAATCGGGCGTCCTGCAATCCACCACAACGTAAACGTAACAAGAACAAAAACGGCCAGCGTATCAATCGCATTCCATTTGCATGAGCCCGCCAGCCCCACTAAAACACCCGCCGAACAGAACAGGGAACGGCGCAGGCCGACACTTATATTCAGGACAAGAGCGGCGGTGAAAGCGACCAGACTCCAGAACAGGAAGAACATCAAGAATGCATCCACCATGCCGATGCGAGACATCACAAAAAAGAAGTTATTGAAAAGAGTGAGTCCAGCCGCCAGGGAAGCAAGCCCCAGATCTTGCAGTAGCAGATACGTCAATAGAAAAATCGCTGGGAGCGTCATGGCGCCAAACACAGCCTCACCCACGCGCCATCCCAATGAGTTGTCGCCGAAGACTCTGACGCCTACCGACAACATCATTTTCCCCAAAGGAGGTTTTTCCTGTCGATCTGGATTCGGGGTGCCTTGAATGAAGACTTTGGCCTCGGGAACGAAGTAGCCTTCGTCATAAAACATCATGGACGGCTTCTTTACGCCGAACAACAAGAGCGCCAGACCGACCAAACCGAATGCGATCGCGATGACAAAAGCGCGACGCTGCATGCGGGCGGGAGTCAAGACATTATCGGCCGAGGAGTTCACGGCACCCGGATATGCCGCCAGCGATCGGTCCGCACCTGATATGGCGGATTCTGTGCGCAATCGATATAGCAATCTTCGACCTTTCTCATTCCGCTAGTGTTTGGTTTCGGGAACCCTGGAGTTTCGGAGGCAGTCAGCCAAAGCCTTCTAGTGGCCGGCTGCGGCCTGGCGTGACTTCTTGGAACCCACCATTTCTTCCAGAATCGAATCCAGTCCGCGGGTAATCTCCCAGTTCGGGTAGTGACTCTTAAACTTACTCAAATCGGAGATGTAGCAAATGTGGTCGCCTTTTCGTGCTTCCTCGACATAGCGCCACGGCAGTTTCTTGCCGGCCATTTGCTCGATCCGTTCGATGGCCTCCAGCACCGAAATGCTGTTCTCCCGTCCGCCTCCCATGTTGTAAACTTCGCCCGGTCTCGGGTTGGCCGCAAATTCCGCCATTGCACTCACAATGTCGCCGCTGTGAATATTGTCCCGGACCTGTTTGCCTTTGTACCCAAACACCGAATAGTTCCAGCCGTTCAGAGTCGCTTTCACGAGGTAAGAAAGAAAGCCATGGAGTTCGACGCCTGAATGCGACGGTCCGGTGAGACATCCACCGCGAAAGATACCTACATTCATCCGAAAATAACGGCCGTACTCTTGCGCCACCAGATCTGCGGCCGCTTTGGACGCACCGAATAACGAATGCAGTGACCGATCGATGCGGCAGGTCTCATTCACGCCGGCGAAGTCTTCTTTACGCGAGTAGTCGTAGCGGGTCTCCAGTTCCGCGAGCGGAATCTCATTTGGGGCGTCGCCGTAGACTTTGTTGGTGCTCATGAATAAGAAAACGGCTTCAGGGCAGTGCTGCCGTGTTGCCTCCAAGAGGTTCACGGTGCCAAGAGCGTTTACTTCAAAGTCCGCCAATGGAATATCGCGCGCCTTGTCATGAGATGGTTGCGCGGCACAATGGATAATCACGTCAAAGTGAGTCGAGCGAAAGAGATCCTCGAGCCCCGTTCGATCTCGGATATCGAGGTCGACGTGAGTGAATCGCTTGGTGATTCTCTTCAAACGCTCCAGGTTCCAGAGCGTATCGCCGGCGGGACCGAAGAACTCGCGGCGCATGTTGTTATCTATGCCAAGGACACGGTGCCCGTGTCGGTCGAACTGCTCAACTGCCTCCGATCCAATGAGTCCGCTGCTCCCCGTGACCAGTACCGTCTTTTGCTTCATCGCCATCCCGGTCTCTTAGAAAAGACTATGTTGATTCGGCTCGGGCGTCGACCTTACGAAGGTAATTTGCACCTGCGAGGACGGAAACGGAGTTCGCAAGGAAGCGTTGGCGGCTGCAAAGCTCACCGTGGTCAACGGGAAGAGTCATGCTGTAGTTAATCAAGTCGGAGGGTCGTCGGTGGGCGGGGGATTAGGCTGTCATGCGCGGTCGAATTCGCTTTGCCCACTTCATTCTTTGGCTAAAGCGGTGGAGGAGCGGGTGAACAGAGATTTGCGGCAGACCGCGGAGCGAGTGTCGCACAGCACACATCCGCATGGCGCTCGCCCGCCCGCCTTCGGTGAAACGCGAACCGCGCCCGTAGCATTGAGCCGGGGCGCGGTTCGATCAAATTTTCCCGGGGATTTGTTGCTACCAGCGATCGCGTCCGCCGCCACCGCCACCACCACCGCGGCCGCCGCGGCCACCGCGATCACGGCCTCCGCCGCCACCGCCTCCTCCGCTGCGTTCGGTTTTCGGCCGCGCTTCGTTGACGTTGATGGTGCGGCCGCCGACTTGCGATCCGTTTAAAGAAGCAATCGCCTTCTCACCGTCTTCGTTGCTAGCCATCTCCACGAATCCGAACCCACGGGAGCGTCCGGTATCGCGGTCGGTCATGATGCTGACTCGATCCACTTGCCCAAACGGCTCAAACAGCTGCCGCAGTTCGTCTTCGGCTGTGTTGAAGCTCAGATTCCCCACAAAAATATTCTTCACGCGTCTGCCTCTGCATTGAGCTGTCGGAAGTGCAAGCAATTCGGCGGACTTGGCAGGTCGGGAGGGCCTTTCCTGAAAATCGATACCGGGAGCTGCGAACAGTCAAATGCGGCAGAAGTATAGCAGGTTTGCCGAAACCTGCTTGTCAATTGATTTCGAAGGCGAGTTCAGAAGCGATTTCAGAACAAGGATAAGCGGTGAGCCAACCCGGTAGGCCCGCTAGCACTCGTCGACTTTCCAGTATCCCTCGGAGTGGAATCCCATCTGCAGCAGGCGGTTCTTGGGATCGTGTCGTTTGCCGCAGCCGGGACAGATGAGATAGTGGCTCCAGGCTGTTCCTTGGTGGTCGTAATTTTGCGCTACGGCAAACGTCGTTCCGCAACTGCACGGCACCAGAAACATGCGCAGAGCGGCTTTGCTCGGCATGCTGGTTTCGGCTTTGCCCTTCTTTTTCACGACTCTTCGACTGTGGCGTACGAACTCTTCCTGCGTTTGTTCGACTGCAGGGTTTTCTTGCGCAGGCGCAGCGACTTGGGTGTAATTTCCACGAACTCATCGTCGGCGATGAATTCGATTGCCTGCTCGAGATTCAACGGCCTGAACGGCACCAGTCGGATGGCTTCATCGGCGGTCGAAGCTCGCATATTCGTGAGCTTTTTCTCGCGTACCGCATTCACGTCGAGGTCGGTGTCTTTCGCGTTCTCCCCAATGATCATGCCTTCGTACAAATCGACGCCTGGGCCGACGAAAAGTTCACCGCGTTCCTGCAAACCCCACAAGGCATAGGCCGTCGAGACCCCCGCGCGATCGGCAATCAGCGCTCCGGTGAGACGATGGGGAATTTCGCCCTGCCATTCCGTGTATCCGTCAAAGAGCGCGTTCATGACGATGGTTCCACGCGTGTCGGTGAGCAACTGGCTGCGCAGTCCGATGAGCCCGCGGCTCGGCACGCGGAATTCGACGCGCACGCGGCCATAGCCATGGTTGTGCATGTTCGTGACTTCGCCTTTACGCGATCCCAGTTGCTCCATGACCACGCCGACGAAGCCCTCGGGAACGTCCACCGTAAGGTGCTCTACCGGTTCCATGAGCTTGCCGTCGATGTGTTTCGTGACAATCTCCGGCTTGCCGACCATGAGTTCATAGCCTTCGCGGCGCATCATCTCGATGAGGATGG
>Ga0070730_10004148_pt1 | contig 12825 bp, 13 predicted proteins | sample Coa_R1_3_FD_66447 | JGI IMG/M metagenome (GOLD analysis project Ga0070730, IMG submission 66447) | Surface soil microbial communities from Centralia Pennsylvania, which are recovering from an underground coalmine fire - Coalmine... | ecosystem: Environmental > Terrestrial > Soil > Unclassified ...
CGCCACCATCATCGAGCGACTGGAGTCCTGAAGATTGGCGAGATCGCGCCGTCTGTACCCCCGGCTTCCAGCCGGACCGTCCGGGGGCGGCGGGGTGTCTGTACCCCCGGCTTCCAGCCGGACCGTCCAGGGGCGGCGGGGTGTCTGTACCCCCGGCTTCCAGCCGGACCGTCCGGGGGCGGGGTTGCGGCGCAGTTGCTGACAGCCGCCTGGTTTTGTACGATGCTCCAAACAGCACCGAAAGGAGGGCCGAGCCGATGCTTCAGATAGAAAATGCGCTGACGACTGCCGATGTGAACGCGCTCGTCGCGCTGTTCGGGCCAGGGCGCCAGGTCGCCATTCAAGAGGGGCAGATGATTATCAGCCCCATCGCCAGCCTGGAAGAGTTTTACGCGCTCTGTGAACACTTCGACGAGCATGTGCCTGTCGAACTCTTTGATGGAGAGAGGATCGTGATCAGTCGGCCAGCAATCAAGCATGCTGTCTATGCAATGAACATTGGCGCGACCCTCTTTCAGTACCTGGCTGAGCAAAAATTGTCGGGAACCCCCTTGCCTGAAGTGGAACTCGTCCTCTCTAACGCGCGCCTGTTTATTGCTGATCTGCTGTATCTGGCTGAAGGCAATTCGCCTGGGCAGCTTACTGACAAGCAAGTCAAGGGAGCGTGTGAGTGGGTCTGCGAGATTGCCAGCCCATCCACGCGCAAGCTCGATGAAGAGCGCAAGTTCGCTGCGTACCAGGAGGCAGGCGTACTTGCATATTGGCAGATAGACCCGGATCGAGCGCCAGGCCAGCGCTTCCGCTGCTACCGCCTGGACCAAGGCTCCTATCGCTTGCTTCCTTCGCCAGCCGCGTCCACGCTCTTTCCTGGCATTTCTCTTCCAGAGCATCTGCTCTAAGCATCAAAGGATGGAGTTCACATGGCAACGCATCATCTCGACGACACGCAGCCCCACGCCTTCTGGGACAATACCCTTGCGCCGCGCCTGCGCATCCAGCCCGGCGATACAGTGGTCTTCGAGACGCTCGAAGCCTCAGCCGGGCAGATAACTCCTCAATCCACTTCCGAGGCGCTCAGAACGCTGGACTTCGCCTATATTCATCCGCTCACCGGACCCGTCTATGTGGAGGGGGCCGAGCCAGGCGACGCCCTGGAAGTGGACATCATCAGCATTCAGCACAAAGGCTGGGGCTGGAATGCGGTGATTCCTGGCTTCGGTTTGCTGGCCGATGACTTTCCCAACCCCTACCTGCACCATTATTCGTTTGAGGGTAGCTCCGTCCTCTTTCGGCCCGACATCCGCATCCCCTACGAGCCATTTTGCGGCGTGATGGGCGTTGGCCCGCGCGAACCTGGGCGATTCACCACCATTCCCCCGCGCGAAAATGCTGGCAACATCGATATTCGCCACCTGACGCCCGGCGCAAAGGTCTGGTTCCCCGTGCTGGTCCCAGGCGCGCTCTTCTCATGCGGCGATTGCCACTCCGCCCAGGGGGATGGCGAGGTCAATGGCACCGGCATTGAAACACTGATGAGCGTGACGCTGCGCTTCAACCTGAAGCGCGGAGCCAACATCCCCGAACTGCGCTTCCTGACCCCTCCTGGCAAAAAGCTGACGGTGGCCGATGAAGCCGGGTATTATGTGACAACGGCGCATGGGCCGGACCTCTTCAAAGATACCCAACAAGCCATCCGCTATATGATTGACTACCTTTCCGCCGAACATGCCATGACTCGTGAGCAGGCATATTGTCTTTGTGGGGCTGCGGTAGACCTGAAGATCAGCGAAGTGGTCGATGCGCCCAACTGGATTGTGTCCGCCTATTTGCCGCTAAGCATTTTTGCCACGCGCCCAACATTTTAGCGGAGAAACCGAGCAGCATGACTTCCGCAGACACACTGCAAGAACAAATCGCCTATTATCGGGCACGCGCGGGGGAATATGATCAGTGGTTTCTGCGCCAGGGCCGCTACGATCACGGCCCTGAGTTAAACCGCCAGTGGTTTGCTGAAGCTGAAGCGGTCGCCCAGGCGCTGGCAGACTTCGCCCCCACCGGGCGCGTGCTGGAACTGGCCTGCGGCACGGGCCTCTGGACACAACACCTGGCCCACTACGCCGCCAGCATCACAGCCGTCGATAGCTCGCCGGAGGTACTGGCGATCAATCGGGAGCGCCTGGGCGCGGGCAACCCAGATACAGTGGAGTATGTGCAGGCCGATCTCTTCACCTGGCAGCCCACCGGCCAGTACGATGTGGTTTTCTTCAGCTTCTGGCTCTCCCATGTTCCGCCTGAACGCTTCGCTGCTTTCTGGGAGATGGTGCGCGCCGCGCTGGCGCCGGGTGGCCGCGTCTTCTTCATCGACTCCCTCTACAGCGACACTTCCACCGCCAGCGATCATCGCCTTGAGGGACAGGAAGCCGTGACGCTCACACGCCGCCTGAACGACGGGCAGGAGTTTCGCATCGTCAAAGTCTTCTACCAGCCGGAAAAGCTGGCGGCCCATCTAGCAACCCTGGGCTGGCGGGCGCAGGCGCAAGCGACAGATCATTACTTCCTCTACGGCTCTGCCGATATTCTATCCTATTGAAACGTCGCTGCTGCTCCAGGCGAACTGCTGCCTGCACCGCCAGCCTACGTTCCGGCGAATCAGACGGCCAGCGGAGTATCTTCTGCTGCTCGCTGCCAGACCTGCTCTACTGCTTCCTCCAGCATCTGTGTTGCCCGCTCGCGCCCCAGACGGCGCGCCAGCACGGCGTAGATGTGCCCAACGCGGGCCAGGCTAACGACCAACGCCCAGTAGCGCGCCTGCGATTCCGGCCATCCATCGCGTTTGAGCCACGCGCAGGGCGCTTCCACCAGCCAGACGAGCCGCAGTAATTCCGCTTCCAACCCCCATTGCAGCCAGGATGCCTCGTGCTGCGCCTCGGCCTGTGTGAAGGGGCGCGCCTGCCACGCTTGTTCACACCACCTGGCATCCTGCCCATTGACTGTCGCTTCCCGACAGGACCGCCCGGCCCGCTCGCGCGCCGCCAGCAGCGCGAGCAGCCAGGGTCCGAGCGCCTCGGCGCCCTGCCGCGCACGCGGCAGCAGCAGCCACACCGGCCCCAACGCCGCGAGCAGCATCCAGGGCAGCATGCCCGGCGCGCCCCCCGCGAGCCAATCTCCGAACGACAGCCAGCAGGCTTTGGACCATCCACGCATAGGTCTCTCTCCTTTTTCCTTCGTGTGACGACAGAGGCAACACCTCGCCAAACACGAAAGCGGCATCTCCCCCAGAGTGGCGCGTCGCCGTGTGCCGCTGCGCGAGGAGCGGAAGCGCCGGAGCGAGCCATAACCTCGCCCCAGCAGCTTCGCTTCTCGCACACCCGGCCTCAACGAGCCAACCCGGTCAGGAGATGCCGCTAAGAGATTGACCAGCCAACCGATGGAAAGATGGTACAATCCACCTAGCCCCATCTCCTGGTCTCGCCAGGTCTGGGGTATGATGCAGTGAGTGTAGAACCACTCACTGCATCAACCGTTTTCCGCTGGAAATGTGCTGAGCGCCCTCCATCAAAAGAACGCCTGCTGCAAGAATACACCATTTCTGCGCACCTGTCAAACGGAGTAGGATAGTTGGTTCTGCCCGTCAGCAGCATCTGCTTGTCAAGCATATCTCCAATGAGCTATAATCGGCGCGTAGACGCCTTTCTAGCAGCAGCGTGGGATACACTGCCCCACACCTGACAACGACGCAAAAGGAGCATTACGTGACCGAGGCGCTGCTCACTCATCTCCGCGCCGGTCTGCTGCGCATTTCAATGAACCGGCCTCCGCTCAACATCCTGGACCTGGCAACGATCCAGGCGCTGACAGCGGCGCTGCGGCGCGCGCGCGCAGATCGACAGACGCGGCTGATCGTGCTGACCAGCGAGGGGGAACGCGCCTTCAGCGCGGGCGTGGATGTGCGCGACCACCTGCCGGGCAAAGACGCAGAGATGCTGGCAGCCGTGCAGGATCAATATCAAGCGTTCGCCGAACTGGCAGCGGCAGGCATGCCTACCGTTGCGCTGGTCAAAGGGCTGGCGCTGGGCGGCGGCTGCGAGTTGGCTGCGCTCTGCGACACGCTCATTGCGCGGGAAGACGCCGAGTTTGGGCTGCCAGAGATCACGCTGGGCGTCTTCCCGCCCCTGGCGGCGGCGCTCTTTCACAAACGCCTGACGCCGCGCGTCGCCCTCCGCCTGATGCTGGTCGGCGAGCGCATCAACGCCGCCGAGGCGCACCGGCTGGGTCTGGCGCATCAGGTGCTGCCAGCAGATCGCTTTCACGACGACGCCGAAGAACTTTTATTGATGCTGGCAATGCTCGGAACGCCAGGCAAAGGATGATACCTGATTGCGTCTTGGGGCTGGGTGGGGCATAATGAGAGCCAGAGACTGCTCCATCAGGAGGGACCGGGCGATGATAGAAATGCTGCGCCAGGTGACCGAACAGGTAGAACTGCTTGATCCAGATGAGCAAGGGGTTATTGCTGAACGATTCCAGCAGGTGCTTGAAGAATTGGCCGAAGAGCGGCACTGGACAGAACTCCTTCATGACCTACGTACTCCGACATTACTTGATCGGCTGGCTGATGAGGCGCGGCCAGAATACAAGGCTGGTCAGACTGTTGAAGGTGGGATGAGCCGTGAGGTCTGTCCGAACCAGGCAGTTTTGTAAGCAGTTTGATGCGCTGCCCGTTGCAGTGCAGCGTGAAGCCCGTACTGCCTATAAGCAATTCGTGAAAGACCCCTGGCATCCCAGCTTGCATCTGGAATCCGTTCAGGGTAAGCGAGGCCGGACCTATTACTCGGTGCGTGTGGGGCTGCATTATCGCGCTCTAGCCGAGCGTTTGCCAGACACCTGGCTTTTGGTTTTGGATTGGCCCCAGGCCGTGTACGACAAGCTGCTCGAAAAAAAAAGCCTATCTTTTGTCTCTACTCAATGATTGAGTACGTTCCCCATAAGCAACATTAAAGCGTATAATACTGTGATGCAGGCGCGCTCACCCAGGGCATCAAACCTCCGATGAGATCGGAGACATCCGCGCCGCAATCTTGACTAATCTCCATCGGTTCGTTTCCTTCCTCGCAGGGTGGTTTTCGGGGTTTCTCATTTCCAATGGGCTGTGTCCATCTGGTAGCAGTAACTGAGAAAGGCGCCGAGCGTGTCAAGTGGCAGGCTCACTAGCCTGGCAGGAAAGCGCTTCCTGCCCCCACAATCCTCCCTTCAGCCGGTCTGGCGATGGCGCCTGAGCCGGTTAGTCCTTCTTGTGACTTCTCCAGCGTCTGTTCGATTGCCTGCGGCGCGCGGCCCTCCGCACATGAGCTACAAACTGTCTAATTTTCCCTGAAATTGCGGGCTGCGTAGATCAGACCGTTAGAAGCGCAACCGAGGTTTGAACGATGAAACACAAGATCCACCTCAAAGTCAATGGCGTGGAGCATGAGAACGAAGTCGAACCACGCCTGCTGCTGGTGCATTACTTACGCGATGTACTCAATCTGACTGGCACTCATATCGGCTGTGATACAAGTCAGTGCGGCGCCTGCACGGTCATGCTCAACGGCCAGGCCGTGAAAAGCTGCACCGTGCTGGCGGTGCAAGCCAGTGGCGCAGAGGTGAAGACCGTCGAGGGTCTGGCAACCAATGGCACGCTTCATCCGATGCAAGAAGGTTTCTGGGAAAAGCATGGACTGCAATGTGGCTTCTGCACGCCGGGCATGATGATGACGGCCATCCAACTGCTGGAGCGCAACCCGAACCCTACCGAAGATGAGATTCGCCATGCCCTGGAAGGCAATCTGTGCCGCTGCACGGGCTATCAGAATATCGTCTCGTCGATCCAGTACGCTGCTGAGAAGATGCGGACCGCAGTCGCGCAACCGACGTCAGCCGCGCGTTAGGGAGAGGAGAGCAAGATGGCTGTCACCAAAATGTTTGGAGCCTCCGTCAAGCGGCGCGAAGACCCGCGCCTGATTACCGGGCGTGGCTATTATACCGAGGATATGAACCTGCCCGGCCAGACCTATATGGCCGTGCTGCACAGCCCCTACGGCCACGCGCGCATCCGCAGCATCAACACCGACCAGGCTAAAAAGCTCCCCGGCGTCGTGGCCGTCTTCACCGGCCAGGACTTGAAAGCCGGCGCAGCCGCCGGCGGGATGAACCCCCTGCCTGTTGCCTGGCCGCTGCCCAAAGAGACACTGGAGGGCGGGCAGCCGATGCCCCTCCCGGCCTGGCACTGCCTGGCAGTCGATACCGCGCGCTTTACCGGCGACAGCGTCGCCGTCGTCATTGCCGAGAGCAATGCCATCGCCAAAGACGCGCTGGACCTGATCGATGTAGACTACGAAGCCCTGCCCGCCGTCACCGATCAGGAAAAGGCGATGGAGCCAGGCGCGCCACAACTGCATGCTGAGACCCCCAATAATGTGGCCTTCCACTGGATGCTGCACGCGGGCGATATTGACGCGGCGTTTTCTCAGGCAGAGGTCGTCGTCAAACATCGCCTTATCAACCAGCGGCTGATCCCCAACCCGATGGAGACGCGCGGCGCGCTGGCGTACTGGAATCCCGGCAGCGAAGAGATGACCCTCTGGAACACCAGTCAGAATCCGCACGTCACCCGGCTGCTGGGCACACTGACCACCGGCATCCCCGAACATCGACTGCGCGTGATCGCCCGCGATGTGGGCGGTGGCTTTGGCAGCAAAATCTCGCTGTACCCTGCCGAGGCTGTCGCCATGTGGGCATCGAAAAAGCTCAACCGCCCGGTGAAATGGAGCGAAGAGCGGCGCGAGAATTATACTGGCACCGCGCATGGCCGCGACCATATTCAGTATGTGGAATGGGCCGTCAAGAAAGACGGCACGATCCTGGGCCTACGGGTGAAGGCGCTTGCCAACATGGGCGCCTATCTGCAATCTGGCCCAGGCGCGGGCGTGCCCACCTGGCTCTTTGCGCCGATGCTGTCTGGCTGCTATAAGATCGGCGCGATTCACGCGGACGTGTTCGGGGTCTACACGAACACCGTGCCAACCGACGCCTATCGCGGCGCGGGCCGCCCGGAGGCCACCTATATTGTCGAGCATGGCATCGATCTGGTTGCCAAAGAACTAGGCATGGACCCGGTAGCCATCCGCAAGAAGAACTTTATCCAGCCCAACGAGTTCCCCTATCCCTCAGTAACGACCTTCGTCTACGACAGCGGCAACTATCCGGCAGCGATGGACAAAGCGCTCCAGATCGCCGGGTATGAGAAGTTTCGCCAGGAGCAGGCCGAAGCGCGCAAGCAGGGGCGCTACCTGGGCATTGGCTTCTCCAGCTACGTGGAGGTCTGCGGGCTGGGTCCGTCTGCCGGCGTCAACGCCACCGGCTTTACCGGCGGCCTGTGGGAAAGCGCTACAGTACGAGTCCACGCGACCGGCAAGGTCACGGTGCTGACAGGCATCAGCCCGCACGGCCAGGGCGAGGAAACCACCTTCGCGCAGATCGTCTCCAGTGAATTGGGCGTGCCAGTCGAAGATGTGGATGTGGTTCACGGCGACACTGGCTCCGTCCAAATGGGCATGGGCACCTACGGCAGTCGCGGTCTGGCCGTCGGTGGCGCGGCGCTCGTCATGGCCGCGCGCAAGGTCCGCGAACAGGCGCGCAAGATCGCCGCGCACCAGCTTGAGGCCGCGCTGGACGATGTCGTCTACGCAGATGGCGTCTTCTCCGTCCAGGGCAGCCCCGACAAGAAGAAGGCCATCCAGGAGATCGCTTTTGCGGCCTATATGGGCGGCAATCTGCCGGAAGGCGTGACGCCCATGTTGGAAGAAAACCACTTCTACGATCCGCCCAACTTTGTCTACCCCTTCGGCACGCATATCTGCGTCGTCGAGGTAGACGCGGAAACTGGCGTCACCAAACTGTTGCGCTATATAGCCGTGGACGACTGCGGCCCGGTCGTCAATCCTATGATCGTCGATGGGCAGATTCATGGTGGACTGGCGCAAGGCATTGCCCAGGCGCTCTATGAGTACGCCGTCTACGATGACAACGGCCAGCTTCTCAGCGGCAGCATGATGGACTACGTGGTGCCAACAGCGGGCGAACTGATTCACTTCGATCTCGACCGCACTGTGACCCCCTCGCCCCATCAGCCGCTGGGCCTCAAGGGCGTGGGTGAGACCGGCACGATTGCCTCGACCCCAGCCGTCGTCAATGCCGTCATGGATGCGCTCGCGCCGCTGGGCGTCAAGCAGCTCGATATGCCGCTGACCCCGGAGCGCGTCTGGCACGCCATTCAAAACGCGCCGAAAGCGTAGAAAGTGAGGAACGCACACCATGTTCCCCAGTGAATTTGAGTATCACCGGGCGCACAACCTGCAAGACGCCATCGAGATGCTGGGTAAGCACGAGGATGCCAAGCTGATCGCGGGCGGCCACAGCCTGCTGCCGATGATGAAGCTGCGCCTGGCGCAGCCCGCGCTGCTCATCGACATCGCCCATCTCTCCGGCATGAGCGGCATTAAAGCCGAGAATGGGTCGATCAGCATCGGCGCGCTGACCACCCATTATCAGGCCGAAAGCTCTGATGTCCTCAAGAAGTCCTGCGCGATCATCCCGGAGGCGGAAAAAGAGGTTGGCGACGTGCAGGTGCGCAATCGCGGCACCATTGGCGGCAACCTGGCGCACGCCGACCCGGCTTCCGATCTGCCCGCCGTGATGGTGGCGCTCGGCGCGGAGGTGCGCGTCGTCGGCCCCAACGGCGAGCGCACGATTACGGCAGATAACTTCTTCGTCGATCTGCTGACAACGGCGCTTGGCGATCAGGAAGTGCTAACAGAGGTGCGCGTGCCCGCGCTGAAGCCAGGGCAGGGCGCGGCCTACGTCAAGCATCCCCATCCCGCCAGCCACTACGCCGTCGTCGGCGTGGCCGCCATCGTCACCCGCGACGCCTCTGGCAATTGCACCGACTGCCGCGTGGGCATCACCGGCGCTGGCCCCAAGGCCGTCCGCGCCAAAGCGACTGAGGCAGCGTTAACCGGCAAACCGCTGACGCCGGAGAACATCGCCGAGGCCGCCAGCCACGCCGCCGATGGCATGGACTTCCTCAGCGACGCCTACGCCTCCGAAGGCTACCGCGCGCATCTGGTGCAGGTCTACACCAAACGCGCCCTGACAAAAGCCGCCGAGCGCGCCAAAGGCTAGAGAGCGTCTCTACAACCAACCACCTTCAAAGCGGCGAGCTACAGCGTGGTAGCTCGCCGCTTGCTTTTTTTGCACGGAGAAAGTGGTCATGCGCCCTAAGCGCTCTTCAAGTGACTCAGCGAGCTTGCTTATATGCGTACTGATCATCTATAATGGGCAAAAAGCACATGGAGAGCGCATCCCCATACATGAAGGTCCAACGAAAGACAGGTGAACAGCAGAACATGGCAGATACTTTTTTTTCTGAGCAACAAGAGGGGTCAATAGCCAGAGGAGCGGACGGTTCCAACTATCAACAACTGATCAAAGACACCTTGCTGTTCAACGAAGGATTTATCAAAGCCACGTTGAGTGTTCCAGCGAGTAAGCAAGACGGCCCCTGGACCAAGGTAATGATTCGGCCTGTCCTGTTACACGGAAAAAAGCACCTTCAGTTTTCGTATTTTGATGCCCAAAAAGACGTTACCAAAAATTACATGGGCAAGGAACTGCTGAAACAGATTGATCTCCTGCTTTCACTGGGGTGGAGACATATCCACCTGCATACCCAGGAGCAAACAACTCAAATCGACATCACCAAGAAAAACACGGTCCTGATCCATTCCACCAAAACCGACTATCCCCAGGAGGGTAGTGATTGGTCGCATGACCGTCAAAAGAAAACGTTTCTCTCCGAACCTGCCGCGACGCCATTCTTACAAGCCGTAGGCATCATAGGCGATCATGGCAAAATCAAAGCAGACATGTACGGTAAATTCCGACAAATTCAAGAATTTATCAAATTGGTCCATCAAACTGGCGCCTTGGAACACCTCTCGTCCACGCCACTCCATGTCGTTGATGCTGGGTGTGGCAATGCTTACCTGACCTTCGCATTCTACTATTATCTTCAGGAATACTTGAAGAAGCCAACATCCCTCACCGGCATTGATAGCAGGAGCGACCCCTTAGAGCGGCATCAAGCAAAAGTCGCCCGGCTTGGGTGGACTGATCTCAGATTTCAAGCCAGTACCATTATCGATTTTCACCCAGTCACCGCACCAGATATTGTCCTCTCTCTGCATGCCTGTGATACTGCAACGGATGAAGCGCTCGCTCAGGGACTACGCTGGCACAGCCACTTACTGGTCAGCGTTCCTTGTTGTCACCATCACCTGCAACTCCAAATGGAACAGCAGTCAGCTCCAGGTCCATTTGGCTCGGTGCTGCGACACAGCATCCTTAAAGAACGGCTCGGTGATATTTTAACCGATAGTTTTCGTGTTCTGATTTTACAAATTATGGGCTATCAAGCAGATATTGTCCAATTTGTCTCAAGCGAACACACGGCAAAAAATTTGATGATCCGCGCGGTGCAATCACAGCGGGCGAGCAATACTCACGCTGTACAAGAGTACAAAGATCTCAAGGCTTTTTGGAAGGTCACTCCCTACCTTGAGCAATTGCTCGGAGAGGCGCTCCAAAAGTATCTGAACTAAGCATGCTGCTTCCAGCGGCTTTCATCATGCAAACGTCCGATTTTTCTCTCGCCTCTTGACAAACTAACATGATTAGTATATATACTAATCATGTTAGTTTGTCGGTGGGCGTTGGCTCCCTCCAGTGCCCCAGAGATGAAAGGAACGCTCCTTGAAAACCACTCCTCACGGCAGTTACCTGTTCCAACTCTCGCGCCTGGGGTTTGTGAATTGCTACCTCGTGCGCGAAGACGACGGCTTCACGCTCGTCGATACGGGCATGTCTGGCAGCGCCCAGGCGATCATCAACGCGGCGCAGAAGCTCGGCGCGCCCATCGCGCGCATTGCCCTGACCCACGCGCACGTCGATCACGTCGGCTCGCTCGACGCGCTGCGTGCCCGGCTCCCAGAGGCCGAGGTCACGATTACCGCCCGCGATGCGCGCTTTCTCACCGGCGATAAGCGCCTCGATCCGCAGGAGCCGCAGGTGAAGCTGCGCGGCGGCTATCCTGTCTGCACGACCAAACCCACGCGCCTGCTCGCGCCCGGAGATCGGGTCGGCTCGCTGGAGGTCATCGCTTCCCCCGGCCACACGCCCGGCCACGCTTCTTTCCTGGATGTACGTGACCAGACGCTCATCGCGGGCGACGCCTTCCAGACGCTGGGCGGCATCGCCGTCTCAGGCATCCTGCGGCCACTCTTCCCCTTGCCCGCGCTGGCGACCTGGCATCTGGAAACCGCCTTGCGCAGCGCTGAGGCATTGCGCGCACTCGAACCATCGCGCCTGGCCGTCGGGCACGGGTCCGTTCTGGAGGCGCCGCTGGCGGCAATGGACCGGGCCATCGCCACTGCCCAGCGCCACGTCGCTAGGGAGCAGAAACCCCATGCCGCCTAAAACACGGCGAGACGGCAACATTACGCTGCCTAAAACGCGGCTAGATCGCGCCGCCGTGATCCAGGCAGCAGCGGACCTGGCCGACGCGGCGGGGCTGGAGCAGGTGACGCTCGCCCGGCTGGCCGAACACCTGGGCATCCGCGCGCCCTCGCTCTACAACCATGTGGACGGATTGCCAGGCTTGCGCCGCGATCTGGCGCTCCTGGGTCTACGAGAACTGGGCGCCCGACTGGCGCGGGCCACGATTGGCAAGGCGGCGGATGAAGCGGTGGCTGCGCTGGCCCAGGCATATCGAGCATTCGCCCACGAGCATCCGGGCGTCTATGCCGCCACTATCCGCGCGCTGGACTCCAATGACCAGGAGGGACAGGTGGTGGCGCAGGCAGTGGTCGAGATCGTTCTAGCCGTGCTGGCCTCCTATGGCCTTCAGGGCGAGGCAGCCATCCATGCCGTGCGCGGCCTGCGCAGCGCGCTGCACGGTTTCGTCACCCTGGAGGCGTCTGGGGGCTTCGGGATACCCCTCGATCTGGACGAGAGCTTTCGCCGCCTGGTCCAGATGCTGATACTGGGACTCCATCAAGAGCAGGGCGACGCTGAGGAATAAGAGCCATGTCCTTGAAGCGGCAGTATCTGCTGAAGCGCTAGCGGTCCAACGGCCCGCCTGTAGCGCCGCCAGGGTCGGCGGCGCTACAGGCGTCCCATGTGTACCACCGGCTAGAAGCCGGTGCGTTCTGCTGGCTCATGGAAAGCCAGTTCGCCTGCGCGAATCGGGAGAGGGAGCCGGTTCTCGTTGGGCGCGAGCGGGCAGACCCAGCGCGGGTCATACGCGCACGACGGGTTATAGGCATAGTTAAAGTCCAGGATCATCTGCCCTCCCATATAGCCCAGTGTCTGCTCTCTGCTGGTTGCATTTCTCTTGCCAGCGTCGACGCGCAAGAAATCGCTGCCCTTGACCGTATCGAAGAGATAGCGCCCGCCGCCGTAGCTCTCCTGGCCGCAGGTCGCATCGCGGAAGGGCAGAAAGAGGCCGCCCCCATAGACATCGATCCAGTAGACGATCAACTGCAACGACATGGCTTCTAGCGTGAAGTGTATCCGCGCCGCGCGCCGAAAGCGCATAGCGTGCGCGCCGCTGGCGGGCAGCGCCGACTCTTCTTCCGCCTTCTCTGCCAGCGGCTCCAGCATCGCCTCCAGCCGCAGCGCCCGGTTATAGGGAAAGTAGCGCAATTTCTTGAAGCTCTCGCGCTGTTCATC
>Ga0070730_10004149_pt1 | contig 12824 bp, 9 predicted proteins | sample Coa_R1_3_FD_66447 | JGI IMG/M metagenome (GOLD analysis project Ga0070730, IMG submission 66447) | Surface soil microbial communities from Centralia Pennsylvania, which are recovering from an underground coalmine fire - Coalmine... | ecosystem: Environmental > Terrestrial > Soil > Unclassified ...
CGCCTCTTCGCCGAGCGATCAATTGCCGAGGAACTGACCGAGCGTCTGGCAGATCGGGCGCGCAAGACGACGCTGGGCAATGGGCTGGACCCGAAAGTGCAGATGGGGCCGGTGGTCTCTGAGAGCCAGATGCAGACGGTGCTGGGCTATATTGAGAGCGGTCTGCGCGAGGGCGCGAAGCCCGCGTCAGGCGGCAAGCGCGCCACTGGCGACGGGCTGGAAAACGGCTACTTTGTCGAGCCAACCGTTTTCAGCAACACCAGCGATGAGATGACCATTGTCCGCGAGGAGATTTTTGGCCCGGTGGTGGTGGTCCTGCCATTTGAGAACCTGGAGGAAGTGGCCGAGCGCGCCAATAACAGCCCCTATGGCCTGGCGGCAGGCATCTGGACACGCGATCTGGGCAAGGCGCACAAGCTGGCCTCACTGCTCAAAGCAGGCACAGTCTGGATTAACTGCTATAACGTCTTTGATGCGGCCTCGCCCTTTGGGGGATACAAGCAGAGCGGCTATGGGCGCGAACACGGCCACGCCGCGCTGGAACTCTACACCGAGACGAAAAGCGTCTGGACGAAATATGATTGAGCATTCCCCGCTTGATCTCTCTGCTATACTGGAAGTAGGCGTTGTTGCCTTGTAGAGCAGAAGATTTTCAAGGGAGGAACTCAGGCAATGGCTATTGGTCACGTTATTTCCACGCTGCTTCCCGATGGTGAAGAAGTGATGGGGCCAGAGGTACTGCTCTGGCACTATCCCCGAAACGACATTGTGAGCGGCTCGCTACTCACGGTGGAGAGCAACCATTTTTGCGTCCTGAAATCGCGGGGAGCGATTATCTACATCTATGAGACTGGTCAATACCCCGTCGTGACCCCGGAGAAACCGCTCCTGGGTTCCTTCCAGCGAGCCTTCTATGATGGTCAGAGTCCCTGGCAGTATGAGGCGCTCTACATCAATCGCGCCAAGCTGGTGGTGAAGACGACTGGCTTTGCGCTCTCGCGCGAAATGGCTGAGATGAGCTACGACGTAGATTATTACATTCACGTCAATAGCCAGCAAGATGCCATGCGTCTGGTGCAGCATATGCCCTACCGGGGCCACACTCTGACCACATCAGAGGTCAATGTCTACGCCGGGCCGGTCGTTGAGCAGGCGATTAATCAGGTTGTGCAGGTGACGCCGCTGGAGTCGGTCAACGAAAAGATTCATGATCTGACGCAGATTGTCTTCCAGCATCTCCAGCAGTTCCTGATGGGGTATGGCATCACGCTGGAGACGGTGAAGGTGCTGGTCTATCCGCGTGATGAGCGTATGCGCTCGTTGATCTCGCTGAAGGCGTTTGGACTCAGCGAGGTTGACGCTGTGCGCTACTACACGGCAATGCTGATGGCGCAGCACGGCATCATTTCAGCGCCCAACATGGCAGTGGGTCAGCCCTTCAATGTTGCCGCCATGCCCACCCTTTCGACCAACAGCGGCTCTGCGGCGGCTGCGCCTGTCACTGTAGCGTCGCAGACTCATTCGAAGCAGGCGAGCCAATGAACCAATATCCGCCCGGCGGCGGGTATCCGCCCGGTGGCTATCCGCCCGGCGGCCAGACTCCTGATCCGCTCGTGCGGATGCTGCGAGTGGCGCTCGGTGGTTTTGGCTATAACTTTTATGGCACCAAGAACCAGGCGCGCGCAGATGACTTGCTGGTACGCGCCAAAGCCAGCGGCTATCTGAGCGATGCCGCTAGGCATCTAATGACCCTGGCGGGCGAGTATCAGATGCGGCACATTCCGCCCTTGACCCGCGAGCATCCCGACCCGCCCCGTGAGGCGCTGACGACAGTCCAGGACATCCGCGCCTTGCAGCAAGAGATTGCTGACCTGGAGGGGCGTGTCCGGGCCATGAGTGTGCCCACTGCTGATCGGATTTGGGATCGCTTTCGCCAGGAATTGATGACCTTGCGCCAACTGATGCAATTCGATCTTGATCTGGTGCGCGGCTCCGAGGCGGTCTTTCAACAGGTGAGCGGCGCAACGGCGGATAACTGGACGACTGTATATGCGCAGGAAGTGCGGAACATGCTTCTTCGGCTGAATCAGGTGGCTCAGGCGCGCGAGCAATTTCTGCGCGTCCCTTTCTAACGCAACGGTCCAATACCTCGCGTTGCCAACAACAGAGGGGCGTGGGTCAAGCCCACGCCCCTCTGTTGTTGGCATGTGTTCGCTTCCAGGCGCCGCAACGCGGGCTTATGCTGACTGCCCGCGCAGTTGGCGATAGCGACGAATAAGCGCGTTGGTTGAGCTATCATGGGCAAGCTGCGGCTCTGCGCTGCTCTCAAGCTCAGGGATAATCCGCTGGGCCAGCACTTTACCCAACTCGACGCCCCATTGATCGAAAGAATTGATGTGCCAGATGGTCCCCTGAACGAAGACCTTATGTTCATAGAGCGCGATCAGCTTGCCCAGCGTCTCTGGCGTCAGTCGCTCTGCCAGGATAGTATTGGTCGGGTGGTTGCCCTCAAAGGTGCGATGCGCTACCTGGAAGTCTGGCCCGCCATCCGTCTGTACCTCTTCGGCTGTCTTGCCGAAGGCCAGTGCCTCCGTCTGGGCGAACAGGTTTGCCATGAGTATATCGTGGTGAGGGCTGAGCGGATTCAAGGTCTGGCAGAAGCCGATAAAGTCGCAAGGAATCAGCCTGGTTCCCTGATGGATAAGCTGATAGTAAGCGTGCTGCCCGTTCGTCCCCGGCTGCCCCCAGATGATCGGCCCGGTCTGGTAGTTGACGCGCTTGCCCTCCAGATCGACATGCTTGCCGTCGCTTTCCATATCAAGCTGCTGAAGATAAGCGCTGAGCCGCCCCAGGTAGTGATCGTAGGGCAGGATGGCTACCGTTTCCGCCCCGAAGAAGTTGTTATACCAGATGCCAATCAACCCTAGCAGGGCTGGCAGGTTCCGCTCGAAGGGGGTTGTGCGGAAATGCTCATCCATCGCGTGGAAGCCACCCAGCATCTCGCGGAAGGGTTCCGGGCCTATGGCGAGCATCAGCGAAAGGCCAATCGCTGAATCGTAGGAGTAGCGCCCCCCAACCCAATCCCAGAACACAAACATGTTCTCTGGGTCGATGCCAAACTTTGCCACTTCTTTGGTGTTCGTTGAAACGGCGACAAAGTGCTTTGCCACCGCCTGCTCATCGTGCAAGGCGCGCAGGCTCCAGTCGCGGGCGGTGCGCGCGTTGGTCATCGTCTCCAGGGTGGTGAAGGTTTTCGAGGAGACAATAAAGAGCGTCTCTGCGGGGTCGAGGTCGCGGGTGGCCTCCACAAAGTCGGTCCCGTCGATATTGGAGACGAAGCGGAAGGTCATCGAGCGGTCGCTGTAGTGCTTCAGCGCTTCGTAGGCCATGACCGGGCCGAGGTCGGAGCCGCCAATGCCAATATTGATGATATTGCGGATGCGCTTTCCGGTGTATCCTTTCCACGCGCCGCTGCGCACCCGGTTGGCAAAGTCCGCCATCTTGTCCAGCACAGCATGCACCTGGGGCACGACATCCTCGCCATCCACTACGATATGCTCATCCTTTGGTGCGCGCAACGCCACATGCAACACCGCGCGCTGCTCGGTGACGTTGATCTTTTCGCCTCGGAACATGGCCTCGATGCGTGCGCGCAGGCCGCACTCCTCGGCGAGATTCAAGAGCAGTTGGATGGTCTCATCGGTGACGCGGTTCTTTGAGTAATCAAAATAGAGGCCAACAGCCTGGGCAGTGAGACGCTCGCCGCGTTGAGGGTCTTGGGAAAAGAGCGTGCGGAGATGTATATCACGAATGTTCTGGTAATGCGCTTCCAGCGCTTTCCACGCTGGGCGCTGAGTCAATGGCTGTGTCGCCGGGGTCAGGCCCGTAGTCATAGGCTTTGCCTCCCTCATCAGACTGTTGTTTTCAACGAATATGTGGGCATATGCGTTTTCTAGCGTCGCATTTGCTCTAGCAGTTGTCAAGCAGCGTATCAGCACCATCCAGCGGAGATACGACCTATGTGGCGCTATCAAGCCTGGGTCTCAGCTACTGTTGGATTATGCCAGCCTCCGCCGTCCGCGATGACCTGGTCTGCTTCAGGTGGTCCCCACGTATTGGTCTCGTAGAGAGAGAGGCGTTACATTCCCCAGAACCGGGTCTACGACACGCCAGGTTGCCTCGACCCCATCCTCGCGGGCGAAGAGGATCGCGTCGCCATGAATGGCGAAGCTGATCGAGATTCCAGCCAGACTTTGCTACGCCGATGATGGGCATATCGAGATGGCCGTGTCGAATCATCGCCTGGAGCGCTGGGAAGATTTGCTTGTATGCCAGGTCGCCAGTTGCGCTGAAAAAGACCAGAGCATCCGAAGTGGGCAGCGTCATGCTGAATCTCCTTGATTCGTGATGCTCTTCTCCAGATGTCCACCAAACTCGAAGCGCATAGCGGACAACAACCTATCGGCAAAATCGGCCTCTCCACGCGAACTAAAGCGTTCATAGAGGGCGGTGCTGAGTACCGGGGCGGGAACTCCCTCGTCAATGGCGGCGGCAATCGTCCAGCGCCCCTCGCCTGAATCCGAGACACGACCTGAGTAGTGCGCCAGCTTGGGATTCTTTGACAGAGCCAGCGCAGTGAGGTCGAGGAGCCATGACCCGATCACACTGCCGCGCCGCCAGAGTTCGGCAATATCGGGCAGGTTCAATTCATACTGATAGTATTCTGGGTCGCGCAGGGGCGCTGTCTCCGCGTCTGCCTCTTCTGCTCGTTTGCCAATGTTGGCGCTGCCCAGAATGTTTAGCCCTTCCGCGTAGGCGGCCATCAGGCCATACTCAATCCCGTTATGGACCATCTTCACGAAATGACCGGCGCCGTTTGGTCCGCAGTGCAGATACCCCTGCTCGGCGGTGCTGTGAACATGATCTCTTCCAGGGGTGCGCGGCGCGGCGGCGACACCCGGCGCAAGCGCGGCGAAGATCGGGTCCAGGCGCTGGACGGACTCTGTCTCGCCACCGATCATCATACAGTAACCTCGCTCCAGTCCCCAGGTGCCGCCACTCACGCCAACATCGACATAATGTACGCCTTTCGGTTGTAGGTCGCCAGCGCGCCGAATGTCGTTGTGGTAATAGGAGTTGCCGCCATCGATCACGATGTCTCCAGGCGCCAGCAGTGGAGCCAGCGCATCCAATGCTTTATCAACCACGCCTGCGGGGACCATTAACCAGACCGCACGAGGCTGGGAAAGCTGCGCGGCAAAGTTTTCGTAGGACGTGGCCCCGACAGCCCCCTCATGCGCGAGGCTCTGCACAGCATCCGGCTGCATGTCGTAGACGATACATTCGTGGTTTGCGCGCATCAGACGACGTGTCATATTGGCGCCCATCCGTCCTAATCCAATCATGCCTAATTGCATACTTCATCTCCTCTCAGGAAATAAGTGGCCGCTCGGTATGGTATGGGTACAGCAGCCTCTCTGCCCGTCATGTTGGCTTCCCTAACAAGGGAGGGAGGCGCGAAGGCACAGCAAATCTGCCGCAGAGACCATGCCATATCTTAGATGGCAGAAAGTTGGTAGCAGGAGGATAGAGAGCAAGGCGCCTATCCGACAATCAGGTCGGATAGGCGCCTTGCTCTGTAACTTTGAAGTGGATCGTGTGGAATGGTTGTTTGGCGCGCTCGTTATTCTTCTGCCACTTCCAAGATCGGCGCTTGCAGGCGTTCTGAATAGGGCGCGGAGGCCAGGCCGTTGAGGATGGCTTGAATGACCTGCTGGCCCTGCATCCCTGCCAGCACATGATGCGCCGCCAGCCCGCTGGCAACGGCAGTGGCAAACGAAGTGCCAGACCACCAGGCCCAGCCAGAGATATTCGTGCCTCCCGTGTTGGGATCGTCTGCGTTCAGGGGCGGATAGCTTGCATTCAGGTAGAGACTGCGGGGGGCATCCGGTGGGCCAGGCGCAGCCGGAGATGTTCCCAGATACCAGGCGAGCGTATCACTGTCGTCGTTGGGTTCTTCGCCTCCATAGGTGGCAATGCCGCTGCCCCAATAGTCTACATTTGCCTGATTGGAATAGGCAGCAGCCTCGCCCAAACGATTCACAGCGGCAACGCCCAACACATCCTCATAGCGCGCCGGGAAGCGCGGCCCATGTGGCGGATTCTTGCCAATAGAATCGTTGCCCGCCGCCGCGACAACGACCACACCCTTTTTGACCAGCGAGCGAACAGCGATTCGGAGCGCCAGGTCCAGTTTTTCTAGCGTGCGTAGGGCATCGCTGAAGGGCGGCGCCTCGCAGCAACAACCAGAGCCAAACCAGACCTGATGCAACTCTTCTAGCGGTGGAAGGGCGCCCATGCTGAGGTTGAGTACGATCTGCTTCGTATCGTGGCGCTGTCCAACGTCATCCAGAGCATCGAGGAAGACGTTCATGTCTCCCGCGCCGAAAGAGTTCTGGGTGCGCACCAACTTCATCTCCGCCTGGGGGACGATGCTGCGAATGATTCCGGCGATAAAGAGGCCGTGATCGGTCATGTTATACGCAAAGGGTCGCCCAAGATCATCCTGGCCTGCGATAAAGTGGTCCTGGAGCAAAATGGCTGCGTAGGGGTCCGAGATGAGCATCTTGCCCGTTTGCAGATCACCGACAACCTGCCCCAGCAAGCTATTATCCGAATAATCAGACAGGCTCATCGCTCTGGCGATCACATCCTGAGCCGTTCCGGGCGTGGTATCTAACAAGATCACCCGCACGCTCCCTGTGGATGGTGTAGCATTTTGCTGGGCCAGCGCGGCAAATTGCGGTTGTTTGAAGACCCATGAGCCGCTTGGTGGAGAAGCATCTGGGGACCACATCGGCGGCGCTCCTGGGCCGCTCGTTGGCGTGCCGCTGGTATGGAGGCTATAGGTCAGCCAGTTCGGCATCGCCGCCAGTACCCTCAGCGAGTTTGCGCCTGGGTTGCGCAGATGGAGATTCTGGTTGATATAATCGACGGCTATCTGCACACTATCGCGTTTCTGGCCTGAGCGCTTGTGGTGGGTAAGCAGGGTATAGAAAATGACAGCGGCGCCTGTGGGTCCATCACCAAAGACATGCACGCCAGGAAGGCGATTGGGGCGGCGCTTGCTCTCAGCTTGCCAATGGTCCTCTTGTTCCTGCTCCACCCAGACTCTGGTAGGAGTACGCCCTACCGCTATCTCTACTGGAGCATATTTTTGTGCCGGGTCAGGTTGGTCTTGCGCCCTGAGAAAACCAGGCTGGGAACTGGCGCGAGAAAGGCGCTGCCCGCCTGCGTAAAAAGGAACGACGCTGACGCCCACTTCACTGAGTAGGCGTTTGAGGCGGGCGCTCAGTTCTTGGAGTTGCTCAAGGGTCGGTGGTGTTGGCGCTCGTACTGTCACCGCCAGTTCGTTGGGAACCCAATACGTAGGCTCAAAAATGCGCCCGTCAGCGGCTGGGATCGCCGTCTGGAGCGATGAGTATTGCAGAGGTCTTGGTCGATCTGCCATTGAAATCCCCCCTTGGTTGGAGAAAATCTGACCAGGAACGTCAAGGCATTCAGGTTGTCGGTAGGTTCAGTCATACGCCCTCTCTCAAGGGAACATACGCCTGCTACCAAAGAAGAACGAAGCCTTTCAGTAGTTTTGCAGATGGCGCTGTTTAGAGATCAATAGGGTTCGCATTGCCAAGTAATCTGAAGGGCGCCCAGAAATAGGGATGTTGCCAGGCTTCTGGATTTCTTCCCTCGCGTGCAGACGCCAATAGTGCGCGCTGTGCTTCGCGCAACGCGCGCGCGCGCGGCTGCCCACCCCGCAATCCCTGATAAAACTGCTCCATCAATTGGGCGGTGCTGGAGTCTTCCACACGCCAGAGACTGATCAGGAGGGAGCGCGCACCAGCGTAGAGAAAGCCGCGCCCCAGTCCGAATAATTCATCGCCACCGCCGATCACCGTCAGTCCAGTTTCGCACCCGCTCAGGGTGATGAGTTCAGCGGGCAGGTTCAGATTGAAGACATCAATGGTGTTCAGTTGTCCATCGGCCAGTTGAAGAAAGGAGAAATCAGGCGCGTCTGCGCGGTTTTGCCCATGCGCGGCAATATGAATGATCTTATAGTGGCTACTTGTGCTGCCCAGCCGCTCAATAGTTGCCTGTCCTTCAAGATAAGAGCGCGCGTCAAAGAGATCGGCCACGCGACGGGCCTCACGGAGCGCGTAGGGAAGCTGCCCATCATGTGAATGTCCCAAGACCAGTATCTGCTCATTTGAGGGCTGTTGCGTCGCTGAGTGCTGATCTGCCTGGAGCGAAAGCATGGAAGCAGCAGGAAGGTAGGAGACTTCACACCGCTCAATCAGGTAGCCATCCTCGCTTTGAAGGGCGTGAAAAGGCAGCGTATGCAGCGGGCCATACGGGACCATGATAAGCCGTCCATCGTGTGGAATATGCGACTCAATGGGTCGCAAGAGCAGGTCATAGAGCTTGCGTGTCAGCCCCTGAGCATTTGCCGTCAGGGCTGGTTCAATGCCTGTTTCGGCTGGCTTGGTCGTAAGCTGCTGCGCGACCAGATCAATATTCGCGCGGAAGAGAGGGAGCAGCCGACTCAGGACTTTTGCGGAGCCGGAAAGACGTTGTACCTCAGCATGGGACTGCCCTGTGTGCAGAGTAAAGATGAGCAGATCGTCTCCCTGGATGAAGTATTCTAGAAGCGTGCTGCCCGTTGGCAAAAGGGCGCCCAGGCGCTCAGCCGATACGGGACTACGGGCAGTGTGTGAGCCTTGCTCGGTGCTTGCGAGAGCAAGCAAAGCGAAACGAGAACTCTCGCGTTGAAGGAAGGCGCGTTCAAGCAATTCGCTGATAGCCTGCTCGCGTCGGCGCTGCTCTGCTTTTTGCTGCTTCAGCAGCGCCTGCTGTGGTGATTGCTGCCCAGGGGCATCATTTCCCCCGCTTGGCACTGAGTTGGCGTTTGCTGAGTTTTGTAATGCCCTTTCTGTTATGGCTACCTGCGTGCTATACCAGTGGAGTTCCTGGCGCAGCCGTTGCAGCTCTTCCAGCAGGCGCGTCTCCTCAGGATCACTGGCTTTCAGTCGAATATCAGCCGAACGTGTCAGGTACTCGCGCAGCACCTGTGATTTCATCCGCTCCAGATACTCTAGCGCGCCATTGGCATCCTGTCGGTTCAAAGAGAGGCTGATGAGGGCGCTGAAGACGCCTTCTTTGTTAGCTAGAAACGTGCTGCGCTGGTCACGTACCAGCCACGTCAACAATCCCTCAAGCAGCGTGAGCGCAGCCAGATAATGTTGCTCTGCTGCTTCAAAGTCACCCTGGCGCTGGGCCAGTCGGCCTAGCACATCCTCGCACCCAAACTCCAACCAGGGCAGTTGTGCCTGGCGTGCCAGGAAGGATGCTGCCTCGGCAATCATTCCTGCCTGACCAGCCTCACCCAGCGCCTCATGGGCGCGGCTCAGGAGAAAGTGCGCTTCTGCAATCCAGGATTCCATCTGGTGTACGCGAAAGATGGCGAGCGCCTGCTCAATGTGCGTCAGCGCCTGAGCCGGTTGGGAGCGCAGCTCTAATTCTCCGAGCGCCAGCAAGACTAATCCGCTGTTTGCCACAGCGCCACCGCTCTCGAACTGCTGACGAGCCTCTACCAGTGTCTCCAATGCGGCTGGCGTCTTGCCAGAAGCTGCTTGTGCCCGTGCCAGACGGGTGAGCGCCCAACCAAGGTCTGACGGTTCATCCAGGGTGCGATAAAGCGCCACCGCCTCCTCGGCCAGGCGCAAAGCTTCCGGGGCGCGATTCAATTGCAGGAGGCAATCGGCCATATTGTCTGTCACCAGAGCAAGCAGATTGGGGAGAGGGTGTTGTTGATAATACTCGCGCACGCGGTGGTTAAGAAGTAGTGCTGCGCTGTACTGGCCGAGGCCCGCGCGTAAAGCAGCCTCATTATGATCTGCTGTAGCTATGGCGAGTAAATGCCCTTGCTCTGCAAAGATAGCGCGCGCCTCCTGGACACAATTGATGGCGCCGTACAAGTCTCCCAACATCTCTAGTGCGATGGCTTTATTCGTCAGCACCCACGCCTTATAACTAGGCGCCTCCTTTACGTTCACGCTGTTGTAGGTCTTCAGGGCACGATCATAAACGGCGAGAGCTTCCTGATAACGCCCGACACCTGTCAAGGCCAGAGCCAGATTGACTGCTAAATCCCCTGCGCGCTTGTAATCGCTGTGGTCGATAAATATCGCTTGCGCCTGCTGCGCCTGCTCAAACGCCTGATCGGTCAACCCGACCTTTGAGGCGCTCCAGAGATAACTGATACGTGTGCGCGCCCAGCTAAACTTATCGTCGGCTGCCAGAAAGGCGTCTCCAGCGGCATCAAAGCAGCCGATGGCTTCACGGTGATGGCCCTGGCGCATTAGGACATTGCCACGCGCCAGCAAGCCGAGCGCCTGATGGCGCGGAACCTTCGTCGAGCGGGCGAGGGCCAGCAATTGATCGGCAATTATGAGAGAAAGCTCAACGTCACGGGTTTCCTGAGCCTGGGCCTCGTCTTTCAGTTGCTGGGCGACGGCATCAAGATCAGCAACCTCAGCAGCATGGCCGGTGATAAATTGCTCGACAGCCTCTCCGCGCAAGAGTAGGAGGCTGGAGACAAACGTGGGGGCATCCATCAGCGCTTTATCCCCTCAATTCCAGCCCCTCGATGAGCAGATCACCTTCCGGCAGCGAAATAAGCAGATCGAAGCGGCCAAGAGAGATGGGGGTGAGAACGAAATTGCCAAGATCGTCGATCTGTTCAATGATGAGAGGTGACTGATCGAGAGAAGTTAGCAGGCGTACCTCTACGCCTGCAAAGGCATCGGGAGGCGCTTCTGCGCGTGAAATGAGGCCAAGTAACATCGCGCCATCGCTCCCTGCGGATGGGGCGGCGCGGTGCAGCGAGAGGGAGATGCTATCCACCTGATATTGCCGAGGCCAGTCCTCCTCTTCGCTGCTCCTGCCGCGAATCCCTGCCGACGCCGTGCCTGGTGCCCGGTGTGGGATCAGCCGCGCGATCAGAATCGGGCGTGAAACTGATGGGGTGGGCGCGGGCGCCAAGAACTGTCGGCTGATCTCTAGTTCCTCGGTGCAGCGGGGGCAGCGTCGAATGTGCAGCGCTATCGCTCGGCGGCGCTTGCCAGTAAGCCAGCCTGTGGCATATTCGCTGATCTCCTGCGTATCGGGGCAATCCCAGCGATAGAGGCGTCCTGTGAGTGTCTTAGCCAGGCGCTGATAGGGGGCTGCTCGCCTGGCGCATATCGAGCATTGGGCGAGATGTTGCCGGACCTCGGCAGACAATTCATCAGGATTCAGGGCGGCAATGACCAGATCATCGTCACTCAGCAGATGAGGGGCAAGGTCATCCATCATTGGATACTCCTTCCACGAGGTGCTGGAAAATGTGGCCCCTCATATGGGTACGCCTGCTCCTGCCAGAGCGCCCTATCCTGTGAGGCGCACTTCTCTCCTGGTAGAGAGCGTGTCTATCGGCGCGTTGGGTGGAGACGCCGGGGCATCGCACGCTCTCAGTATCCAGAGAAACGGGCCAGCATCGCCTTTTTTGCATCTGATTTCTCATCGGCAAGCCTAGCCTTCTTCTAGCCAAGCGTGCAAGGCGGGATTTCTGCGCAGGCGATCAAGCACATTACGTGTCAGACGATAGACTTCCTGGGCTGTGGGGAAGTCTTTGGGGGCCATGCGCACGAGATCGCGCGGCTCGAAACCAAGCACAAAGAGCAGATAGACCAGGCGCCGCTCGCGGCGGTCTGGCAAGGCGCGCTCAATGATCGGCCAAAGTTCGTGGGCCGATCCAGAAAACATCTCCCTGGCTGGGGTGTTGAGGCTGTGATCCAGCGATTCCTCAAGTTGGAGCTTCTTGAGTTGGCGCATCTTATCTTGCACCGCGCAATCGATGCAGGTGCGAAGGTAGGCGAGAGCGCTGCCAAGCGTCCGAAAGCGCGGCTCAGGGAAGTCCGAAGAGGCTATGGCGCGCCAGAACCTCTGGAACGCATCAGTCACATAGGCATCTGGCTCCTCATACTCCAGTACTCGGATGGCGCAGGGGTGCTGGCGCAGCCATCCCAGAACGGTGCCGGCAAATTGCTGATAGAGCAATGACCAGGCATGCTCGTCGCGTTGGTGAATTGCGCGCAGGAAGAGCGCAAGGCAATACCGATCATCGGAAGGGGCACGCTGATGATAGTGCGCTTGCTCAACGGCGCAACGCTGGGCAAGCTGCATCGAACTCCAGGAAGCGAGATCGTTTTGGCGTAATCCTTCGGACATGGGCATAGACCCTCTTTGCCATCTGCGGCAGAAACGCAGGCAGAGCTGCTTGATGCTAAAGGAGAGCCTATCCTATCGGTCCAGTTTCCAAACAACAGTCAACTCTTGTCTGATTGGTACAACTACTGGTTCAGCCAGTGCCCGTGACTGGACTCACCATGAACACAGCGGCCATACTGGCCGAACTGCAACGGCCTCTCTCTCCTGCCGACGGCACGCCCCGGAGTCGGAGAATGCTTGCCTTTCCTCTCACCGGAGGCGATGGGCTTATTCGTGAATGGACGCTTGCCCAATGGCGGTCAGAGGACGTTGGTGTTTTACCCGCTCAGCGCTTTCGAGCGAAACCGGCCCTGCCCAGGCAGCAGTATACCATCGATGAGGCGAGGGGGCAAGAGGAAGAACTGGCGCTCTCAGGGCTTCTCAAAAGTCCGGGGAGGAAAAAGCAGAGTCACTCCATTAGAATGGAAGCAATCCAACCGACTTCATTCAGGAGTGACTCA
>Ga0070730_10004151_pt1 | contig 12821 bp, 12 predicted proteins | sample Coa_R1_3_FD_66447 | JGI IMG/M metagenome (GOLD analysis project Ga0070730, IMG submission 66447) | Surface soil microbial communities from Centralia Pennsylvania, which are recovering from an underground coalmine fire - Coalmine... | ecosystem: Environmental > Terrestrial > Soil > Unclassified ...
TCCGGCAGCGGCTGCGACCTTGTTCTCGTCCGCGCGCCGATCGCCGGGGACGAGCGCGAGCAGCGGGCGACCGTCGCACACGAAGACGAGCGACTTCACGATCTGGGCGCGCGAGCTTCCGACGGCCTTTGCCGCGGCGGCCGCGGTGGGCGTTCCCTCCGGGAACTCCTCGACGCGAGCGTCGACTCCGGCGCGCTCCAGGACTCCCGCCACGCGGGCCACGGGCTCGGGCCACCGACTCACGGGTCGACCACGAGCACCCGCGCGTCGTCGAAGCCTTCCCCGCGCAAGCGCTCGACGAGCTCCGGCGGCGGCGCCGAGTCGACCGTGAGCGCCATGAGCGCCTTGCCGCTCTGCCGACTCCGAGACACGGTCATCCCGGCGATGTTGATGCCGGCCTCGCCGAACATCGTCCCGACGCGACCGATCACGCCCGGCACGTCGTCGTAGCGGCAGAGCACGATGAGCGGTGCGAGCTCGAGGTCGATCTCGAAGCCGAGGATGTTGATCAGCCACGGCCGGTGATCGCTGCCGATCGTCGTGCCGGCGACGTGGACGTGCCGGTCGCCTGTGCGCAGCTCCACCATCACGAGATCCGTGTAATCACGGGCCGTGCGCGAGCGCTCCTCCCGCACCTCGATGCCGTGCTCCGCCGCGATGAGTGGCGCGTTGACGTAGTTCACCGGTCGATCGGCCCGGCCCTGGAAGGCGCCGTTGAGGACGGCGACCGTGAGCAGGCGGGCGTCGTAGTCCGCGAGCCCGCCGTAGAGCGTGATCACGATCTCCTCGGCGGCTCCGTCCGCGAGCTCCATCGCGATGCGCCCGAGACGGGAGGCGAGCGGCAGGTACGGGCCGAGCACCTCGAGATCCTCGGCGCCGACGACCGGAATGTTGACGGCGTTCGTGACGAGCCCGCCGTCGAGCGCGGCGACGATCTGCTCCGCGACGATGAGGCCGGCCCGGTCTTGAGCCTCCTCGGTGGACGCCGCGAGATGCGGCGTGACGACGACACTGTCGAGCTCGAGCAGCGGCCCCGAGTACGGCTCCTCGCCGAAGACGTCGAGCGCGGCGCCCGCGACGTGGCCGGAGCGAAGTGCCACGACGAGCGCCTCCTCGTCGAGGAGCGGGCCGCGCGCGGCGTTGACGATTCGGACGCCGGGGCGCATGGCGGCAAACGCGGCGGCGCCGATCGACTCGCGCGTCTCCGGCGTCAGCGGCAGGTGGAGCGTGACGAAGTCCGCGGCGCCGTAGAGCGCTTCGGGAGTTTCGGCGGGCTCGACGCCCAGCTCGCGAAAGCGCTCGGCGGCGACGTACGGGTCGTAGGCGACGACCCGCATCCCGAGGCCGAGCGCGCGCCGTGCCACCTGCTGGCCGATCCGGCCGAAGCCGAGCACGCCGAGCGTCTTCCCCGCAAGCTCCGTTCCACCGTAGCCGCTGCGCTCCCAGCGGCCCTGCTTGAGCGCTGCGTGCGCCTGCGGGATGTTGCGCGCGAGCGCGACGAGAAGGCCGATCGTGTGCTCGGCGGCCGAGACGACAGTCGAGTCCGGCGCGTTGGCGACGATGATCCCTCGGCGCGTCGCAGCCTCGACGTCGACGTTGTCGACCCCGACCCCGGCGCGGCCGATCACCTTCAGCCGCACGGCACGCTCGATCAGGTCCGAGGTCAGCTTCGTGGCCGATCGGACGACGACCGCGTCGTATTCGCCGATGATCTCCTCGAGCGGGCTCTCCGCATCGATGTCGACCTCGAACCGCGAGCGCAAGAGCTCGACGCCTGCCTCGGCGATCTCCTCGCGGACGAGGACGCGCGCAGTCACGCGCGCGAGGGCTCTGACCGGCCGCCGCCGACGCTCGCAGCCTCGAACGCCTCGAGCGCCGCAGTCACCGCGACCCCGCGCTCGACGTCGGCGCCGAGATCGGCGAGAACGAGCTCGACCGCGCTGATCTGGGTCGTGATGTCGAAGACGTCGAACCAGCCGATGTGCCCAAGGCGGAAGATCTTTCCCTTCAACTCTCCCTGACCGTTCGCAATCGTGATCCCGAACCGGTCGCGTAGGCCGCGGATGAGATCGCCGGAGTCGATGCCGGCGGGGGCGCGCACTGCGGTCACGACGGCGCTCCGATCCTCGTCCGGCGAGAAAAGTTGGAGGCCGAGCGCCTTCACGCCTGCGCGGGCCGCCCGCCCGAGGCGAACATGACGGTCGAACGCGGCTTCGAGCCCCTCTTCGAGCAGCAGCGCGAGCGCGACGTCGAGTCCCGCGACGAGCGAAACGGGAAGCGTGACGGGCGCGTCGAGTGTCTCCTGCCCCTTCCGGGTGCGCTCCCAGTCGAAGTAGAAGCGCGGCGACGAGCCGGTCGCGCCGAGCGCCGCCTCCGAGACGGCGGCGAGCCCGAGACCCGGCGGAGACATGAGTGCTTTTTGCGAGCCGGAGACGACCACGTCGAGACCCCAGGCGTCGGTCTCGCACGGGACGGCGCCGAGGCTCGAGACGGCGTCGACGACGACAAGAGCGCCCGCTTCGCTCGCAGCAGCCGCGAGCGCGCGAATGTCGGCGACGACGCCCGTGGAGGTCTCGGACTGGACGATCCAGACCGCTTTCGCCTCGCGCTCGCTCAACCGTGCGCGTAAGTCGTCCGGATCGGGCGTCTCCCCCCACGCGTAGCGGAGCACGTCGACGTCCGCGCCGAACGCCGTCGTCATCGCGACCCAGCGCTCGCCGAAGCTCCCGGCCGAGACGACGAGATGCGGCTCGCCGAGTGAGACGAGATTCGCAACCGCCGACTCGAACGCGCCAGTGCCCGACGCGCCGAAGAGGAGGACGTCGCTCCCGGTGCGGCAGACCTCGCGCAGCCGGGTGAGAACGCGCTCGTAGACCGGCAGGAAGTCAGGGCTACGGTGGTGGATGACCGGCGCGCCGACGGCCGCGAGCACCTCCGGCGGCACCGGCGTCGGGCCCGGCGTGAACAGGTACCGCTTCACTGCTCGAACCGTAGCGTTCTACCCTGCCGACATGGACGCGCTCGTCGCCTTCGCCGCAGCGCTGCTCGCATTCCGGCTCGCAGGCCTGCTGGCGGCACGCCACCGGGCGAGCGGGCGGCCCGAGCTGCTGGCCTGGGCGGCAGGGCTGGCCGCGTACGCCATCGCTGCAGCGGCGATCGCGTGGGGCGAGGCCGCGGGCTGGGACGGACGGGCGTTTCGCGTCTACTACGCCGCCGGGGCCTTGCTCACGGCCCCGCTCCTCGGCGCAGGCTCATTGCTCCTCACGGGCCGCCGCCGCGCAGCGCCGGTCGCGCTCGTCTTCGTCGGCCTGGCGGTCGGCATGTCGCTCGCGATGCCCGTGCACGGCGTCTTCGCAGCGCACGGGATCCCGAAGGCACAGGACCATCTCGCGTTCCTTCCTGCCCGGCTGCTCGCGATCCTTGCGAACGTGATCGGGACGCTCGCCGTGGTGATCGTGGCGCTTCGCTCGTTTCGGCGCCGCCCCCTCGGAAACGGCTTGATCATCGCCGGAATCGCCGCAGCAGCTGTGGGGAGCGGCCTCGCGGGCCTCGGGGCCGCCGGAAATGCGCTCGGAATAGCGGTCGGAGCGGCGTTCCTTTACGCAGGATTTACGATTCCGGCGCACATTCCGCGGCTCGTTCCGCAGAAAACAGCACCTCGCTGAGTCACAAGCGTTGTCTTCACAACGCACACGCGTAGCGACTGTCGCTACCCTCCTGCGAACGATCGCATAAGCCGCGCCGAGTGGTGCTCGCCCAGCGGCTGGAAACGTCGACGGCAAAGTCGCCGACGTCCGGCCGAAAGCAGGGGGCGTCTTTCCCGCCCGTTCGGCCTCCGACTTGCAATCGAACCGGGGAGGTTCAGTTTGCGGCGCTCCATCCTGACCTGCGGGCTCCTGCTCGCGTTCGCAGGCATGGCCACTGCGGCGGCGGGCGCCGTCGGGCCGAGCAGCACTCGAGAGAACTCAGGCACTACGACGGCCACGACCGCGGCCCCCGTCACGACGAGTCCCGTGGCGATCGACACGCGCGCGAGAGCGCGAACCATGGCCCGCTGGAATCGCCACATCCGCGGCTTCCGCGCCGCCACACGGCACTGGTTGACGGTGATCCACGGACGCCCGCCCGGAGTCGGCTCACCTCGGCTCCTGGCTGCCGTGCATTCGATGGATCGGCTCCACGAGCTCGCGATAGCGTGGCAGCACCGCGAGCACGCGGCCTGGTGGCGGGCCAATCATCCGCCCGCGCTCCGCGCGTGGCTGTGCATCCACCACTACGAGGGCAGCTGGACCGATTCGGGCGGCCCGTACTGGGGTGGCCTGCAGATGGATCTCGGCTTCCAGGAGACCTACGGCGGCTGGCTGCTGCGACACAAGGGAACCGCCGACCACTGGAGTCCGCTCGAGCAGATCTGGGTCGCTGTGCGCGCTTCGCACAGTCGAGGCTTCTCGCCGTGGCCCAACACTGCGCGCTACTGCGGCGTCTTGTAGACCGCTTTTCCGCTCTGTGATGGCCCTCCGGCGGCCCGCGCCACGCGGGCCGCCGTCACGTTGGCGTCATTTAGACTTGACAGTGACATCACCATGATGTCATAGTGCAGCCATGCAGATCGACGGCTACATCCAGGCGCTCCGGGAGGACCTCGTGCGCATGGCATCCCTCGGCGACGAGACGACGTCACGCGCGGCAGAGCTCCTCTCGGTCGCAATCGAGGCGTCGCTCGCGCGGCGCCTCCAGGACGTCCTCGCCGAGGCGGCGCTCGAGCTCAACGCACAGCTCGACGCGGCGCACGTCGAAGTACGCATCGCGGGGCGCGACCCCGAGCTCGTGCTCGTCCGGGAGGACGGTACCGCTCTCGAACCGGTCGACGGGGCCTTCTCCGCCCGCATCACGCTCCGGCTCCCCGAGAGCTTGAAGCAGCGGGTCGAGTCGGCCGCCGCCCGCGACGGCGCGTCCGTGAACACCTGGCTCGTCCAGGCGCTCCAGCGCTCTGTCGAGTCGAAGTCGAACCGTTCCATCTCCGGCAGCCGCAACCGCCTCACCGGCTACGGCCGAAGCTGAAAGGAGGAGGCATGTTCCCCGACCACCACCTTCCCTACAAGGTCGAGCGCCCGCTCCGCCCCGACCGGCGCCCGCTCCCCCAGTCCAACGAGATCCGGTTGCGGATCAAGCGCGCCCTCGACAAGCGGGAGGCGTGAGGATGATCGAGCAGACCTACCACACCGCTCTCCCCCTCACGCTCGAGGTCTCCATCCCGAGCGGCGACATCGACGTGGAGACCGTCGACGGCGAGGAGACGCATCTCACCGTCGACGGCGACGAGCGGATGCTCGAGCACGTCGAGGTTCGCCAGGACGGCAACCGCGTGTCGGTGACGTTGCGCGACAAGGGCAAGATCGGCCTCTCGTTCTCGCTGGGCTCGATGATCTTCGGCAATGGTGGCCTCCGCGTTCAGGCGCGCGTGCCACACGGCGCCGGCGTCAAGGTGAAGACCGCGTCGGCGGACACCGAGATCGAGGGCCGTCTGCGCTCGCTCGACGTCAACGGCGTGTCCGGCGACGTCCGCGTCCGCGGCGACATCGCCGAGGACACGACCGTCAAGACCGTCAGCGGCGACGTCGAGCTCGAGCGGGTGGACGGCGACCTCACCGTGCAGACCGTGTCGGGCGACGCGCGCGTTCGCGCAGTTGCGGGCTCCGTCGACACGAAGTCCGTCTCCGGCGACATCCGTCTCGAGGCACTGACGGCCGGAGACGCCCGCTTCTCGAGCGTCTCGGGGGACGTCGAGATCGGGATCGCAGCCGGATCCCTCCTCGACGTCGACGCAGGCTCGACCTCGGGCGATCTCGCGTCCGAAGTACCGCTCGCAACCGAACCTCCGGCCGGCGAGGCCGCGGCGGCGCCGATGGTCGTCCTCCGTGGCCGGACGGTCAGCGGCGACGTGCGCGTCTTCCGCGCCGGCTGATGGAAAGCACGGCGGCAGCTACGGCAAGGCCCCCGGTCCTGCGCAGCCGGCCCCTCGGGGCCTTGCTCGCCGCCGAAGTCCTGTCCACCACCGGGTCGCAGATGACGTGGCTCGCACTGCCGTGGTTCGTGCTCGTCACCTCCGGCTCGAAGCAGATGGCATTCGTGATCGTGGCGGAGGCCGGCGGGTACGCGCTGTTCGGGATCCCGAGCGGGACGCTGCTCGAGCGCCTCGGCCCGCAGCGAACGATGCGGATCTGCGACGCCCTCCGCGGGCCCTTGATGCTCCTGGTGCCGCTGCTCCACTGGCACGGCGAGCTGACGCTGCCGATCCTTGCCGCGCTCGCATTCGCGCTCGGCGCGGCGAGCACTCCGTACGGCGCCGCGCAGCGCATCGTCGTCGCGGAGATCCTCGACGACGACGAGGCGTCGGTCGAGCGCGCGAACGCACTGCTCCAGGGCGCGACGCGCATCACGATGCTCTGTGGGCCCGCGCTCGGCGGCGTGCTGATCGCGGCTGTCGGAGCGCCGACCGTCCTCGTCGTCGACGCCGCGAGCTACCTCGTGGCCTTCGGACTGGTGACGATCTTCGTGCCCGCCGCCCGCGGGCTGCAGAAGGAAGAGAGCCACGATGGCCAGGGCCTCCTCGCGGGAGTTCGTTATCTGCTCGGCGACCCGCTGATGCGCGGTTGGACAGCCGCGATCGTGGTCGGAGACGCATCGTTCTCGGTGCTCTTCGTGGCCATTCCCGTGCTCGTCGTCGCCCACGACGGAGCCGACCCGCGCCTCGCCGGCGCGTTCCTCGCCTCGTGGGGCGTCGGCGCGGTGATCGGCAACGTCTCGGCCTACCGGAGCAAGCGGATCGGCGGTCTCTCCCAGGCGGCACCGCTCGTGCTCCTGCAGGCGGCACCGCTCTGGGCGATCGCCATGCCCGTGCCGGCTGGGCGGTCGCGGGCGCACTTGCTCTCTCCGGGACCGCCAATGGCCTCGTCAACCCCACCATCCACGCGTTCCTCACGCTGCGACCCCGGCCGCCGTTCGGGCGAAAGCCTTGACCGCGACGTTCACAGCCTCGACGCTCGGAACGCCACTTGCGCTCGCCCTCGCAGCTCCTGCGTTTGCGAGCTACGGCTCGAGGCACGTGGTCGCGGTCGCGGCGATCGGCCAGATCGCGGCCATGAGCTACGCGGCCTTCGTCACGGTTCGCCACCTGGCCCGGGAGCGGGCCTGATGCGCCGGCTCCTCTCCTATCGCGACGCGCGCCTCCTCGTTGCCGGCCAGACGCTGTCTTCGTTCGGCGACTGGGCGATGTGGTTCGTCCTCGCGATCTGGGTCAAGAAGCTGACCGGCTCGAGCGCGGAGGCAGGGCTCGTCTTCTTCGTCCTGAGCCTCGGCAGCCTCGCCGGGCCGCTCGGTGGACTGCTCGCCGACCGGTTGCCGCGGCGGCCGCTGATGATCGCGTGCGACTGCGTGCTCGGCGCATCGGTGCTCGTCCTCCTGTTCGTGCACGACCGCGGCGACGTCTGGCTGATCTATCTGGTCGCGCTGCTCTATGGGCTGGTGGGCACGGTGTTCTATCCCGCGCAGGCGGCCCTGCTTCGCCTGATGCTGCCCGAGGAGCTCCTGGCGGATGCGAATGGGGCGCTGTCCTCGTCCCGCCAGGGACTGCGGGTCGTCGCCCCGCTGGCCGGTGCCGGTCTCTACGCGGCCTTCGGCGGAGGGGTCGTCGCGATCCTCGACGCCTCGACCTTTGCCGGCTCAGCAGTCCTGATGTCCCGGATGGGCGTGCCCGAGCAGAGGCCGAAGCCGCCGGAGCACCGTTTCCTGAAGGAGGTGACCGCTGGCGTGGTTCACGTGTGGCGAACGCTCCCGCTGCGCCAGTTGACCACCGGCACGACGATCGCGCTGCTCGTCGTCGGCTTCACAGAGACACTCGTCTTCTCGGTGATCGCCCACCTGGGCCGGCCGCCCACGTTCTTCGGCGTGCTCGGAGCGCTCCAGGGGCTCGGTTCGATCGCGGGCGGCGTGACCGCCGGCCGGCTCGTTCGTCGCCTCGGTGAGGTGCGGACGGTCGGGATCGGGCTGTCGCTGTTCGGGCTCTGCGGCGCGTTGCTGGCAGTTCCGTCGTTGGCGGTCGTCGTGGTGGCGTTCCCGATCGCGGGCGTCGGGGTCGTGTGGATGATCGTCGCCTTCAACACGGCGCTGCAGACACGCACGCCGCTCGCGATCCAGGGCCGGGTCTCCGCAGCGGTCGACGTCTCGCTCTCGGTCGCGCAGACAATGTCGATCGCGACGGGCGCTGCGCTCTCGACGCTCGTGGACTACCGGATCCTGCTCGTCTCAATGGCGGCCGTCGTCGTCGCCAGCGCGGTCTACCTCGTGACGAGGCAGGACGACACGGGCGCCGGCGCGGTCGAGCAGGTCCCGGCGTGAGCCGCGTACCACTCCGGCGCAATCGCGACTTCGTGCTGCTGCAAGCCGGGCAGCTCCTCTCGACCTTCGGGTCGAGCATGTCGACGATCGCGTATCCGCTCCTCGCGCTCGCGATCACCGGCTCGGCGGCGAAGACCGGCTACGTCGGGGCGGTCGAGTTCGCGCCGCTGGTGCTCGTCAGCCCGCTCGCGGGCGTCGCCGCCGACCGCTACGACCGCCGCCGCCTGATGATCGCGTCGGACGTCGCCGGGGCCGCCTCCGTCGGGTCGCTCGCGGCAGCCGTCTTCACCGGCCATGTCACCTTCTGGCTGATCCTCGTCGTGGCGTTCCTCGACTCGACCGCCGCGGTCTTCTTCCGCTCCGGGAACAGCGGCGCATTCAGGGCCGTCGTACCGCAGTCGCAACTCGCGGACGCGGCGAGTGTGTCGATGGCGCGCATGTCCGCGGTTCGCCTCGCCGCTCCACCTGCCGGAGGCGCGCTCTTCGGGCTCAGCCGCGGCGTGCCGTTCCTGTCGGACGCGATCTCCTACGCCTTCTCGACACTCTCGCTGCTGCTGATGCGGGCTCGCTTCCAGGACGAGCGGGAGCCGGGTGCGCGGACGCACTTCCGCGAGGGGCTCGCGTATTTCTGGCGAATCCCGTTTCTCCGTACGACGATCGGGATGGTGGCGGTGAGCAACCTCGCCGCCGCGGGCGCGCCCATCGCGGTGATCGTGCTCGCACACCGGCACGGATTCACGAGCGCGGCGATCGGCGGCTTCGTCGCCCTGCAGGGACTGGCCTTGCTCGCGGGGTCAGCGGTGTCGCCGCTCCTGCGGCGGACCTTCCCGATGCGTGCGATCCTGCTCTCGGAGTTCTGGTCGGCAGTGGTCTTCGGGGCGTTCCTCGCGTTTCCGAACGTCTACGTGCTCGTCGTCGCGGCGTCGCTGCACGCCTTCTGGTTCCCGAACACGGACTCGGCGATGACCGCGTACTCGTACATGCTCATTCCCGACCGCCTGCTCGGACGAGCGATGGCCGCCTCCAACGTGCTCCGGGCGGCGTCGGCGCCGATCGGCCCGCTCCTCGCCGGGCTGTTGCTGAGCCACACCTCCCCGCGGCTCACGATCCTCGTGCTCGCCGCGCCCGTCGTCGTCGCCGCGGCGCTCGGGACGCTCAGCCCCGCGATCCGCGATCTCCCCAGCCTTGACGCGGTGCCCGCGTAGCAGGCACCGCTGTCGCAGGGGAGCCGCAACTTGGTTGCGGCTCCCCTGCGTGGCAAATCAGCCTCGAAGCCTCTCCCGCAGCAGCCGGTTGACGACCTTCGGGTCGGCCTTGCCCTGCGTCTCGCGCATCACCTGGCCGACGAAGAAGCCCAGGACACCCTCCTTGCCGCCGCGGAAGGTCTCGACCTGCCCCGGGTTCGCCGCGAGCACCGCGTCGATGATCGGCTCAAGCTCCGATTCGTCGGAGACCGCTGTCTGCGCGAGGAAGGGAGCGGCGAGAAACGTCGACGACGTGCTCGCGGCAACGGCGTTGTTCCAGACTTCACGCGGCAGGCTTTCACGCTGGGCCATGACCTTCACAAACTCGACGTTGACCGCTCCAGGCTGAACCTCGGCGGCCACGAAATCGTTCATGAGGACGTTCGCCGTTCCCGCCGGGGGCGCTCCGGCCGCCACGAGCCGGTCGAAATCGAGATCCCAACCCGTCATCACCAGCTCGACGGCGCGCTCGAAGCCAACCGAGGGCTCGATCCGCCGGATCCGGTCGCCCGGCCGCTCGGGAACCTCGCCGCGCAGCCGCTCGACAAGCTCGGCCGGCGGCTCGACCGGGACGAGGTCCGGCTCGGGGAAGTAGCGGTAGTCGTCCGCTTCCTCCTTCGAGCGGTGCACGGTCAGCCGGTCGGTGTCCGGGTCGTAGTCGTACGTCGACTGCGCCACATCCTCCCCGGCTTCGTGTGCCTCGACCTGCTGCCGGAACGCCGCCTCGATCGCCCGGCCGATGAACCGGAACGAGTTCATGTTCTTGATCTCCCAACGCGGCCGGAACCCCTCCTCGCCGACCCGCCGCACCGAGACGTTGACGTCGGCGCGCAGGGTTCCCTTCTCCATGTCCGCGTCGGAGATCCCGACGTCGACGATCGTCTGCCGGAGCAGGCGCAGGAACCACACGGCCTCCTCGGCCGAGCGGAGGTCGGGCGCGCTCACGATCTCGAGCAACGGCGTGCCGCCGCGGTTGAAGTCGACGAGGCTGTAGTCGGCCCCGACAGAGCGCCCGGTCGCGCCACCCGCGTGCACGGTCTTCGCCGCGTCCTCTTCGAGGTGCGCGCGGACGATGCCGATCTCGCGGTCGCCGCCGGCCGTCGGCAGGAGGAAGCGGCCGACGCCGCAGAGCGGCTCCTCGTACTGGCTGATCTGGTAGCCCTTCGGCAGGTCGGGGTAGAAGTAGTTCTTGCGTGCGAAGACGGCGTGACCTGCGATCTCGCAGTCGAGGGCGAGGCCGAGCAGGATCGTCATCTCGATCGCGCGGCCGTTCGGCACCGGCAGCGCGCCCGGATGGGCAAGACAGACCGGGCAGGTGTGCGTGTTCTCCGCGGCGCCGTACTCGAGCGCGCAGCGGCAGAACATCTTGGTGCGCGTCTTGAGGTGCGCGTGCACCTCGAGCCCCACGACGAGCTCCCATTCAGACGCCACCGAGCTTCTCCTTCGCCTCGCGCAACGCATCCTCGACGTCCTCGAACACCTCGACCATCGCCACCCGGTGCTCCAGCGGGCCGTGCGTCTCGATCAGCCAAAGCTCGCGCTCGCCGGCCTCGAGCTGGAGCTTCACGTCTCCGACGAGAACGGCCCGCGAGCCGTCGAGCACGCGCGGGTGCTCGCCGAAGACACGCTCGACGGCGAGCACGAACTCGGCCGCGGGATCGTCGAAGTGGTACGTCATCGGAGACGCTCCGGCACGGGGTCGAAGCCGATCGCCTGCTCGAGCGCGTGTCCGATCCGGAACAGCGTGTTCTCGGCGAACTGCGGCCCGATGAGCTGGAGACCAACCGGCAATCCCTCCGAGAGGCCGCACGGGACGTTGAGCCCGGGGAGGCCCGCCATGCAGGACGGGATCGTGAGGAGATCGCAGAGATACATCGCGAGCGGGTCGGCGGCGCGCGCGCCGAGCGGGAAAGCGACGGTCGGCGACGTCGGCGAGACGAGCGCGTCGAATGTCTCGAAGAGCGCGTCGTGCTCGCGCTTGATCACCGTGCGCACCTTCTGCGCCTGGCCGTAGTACGCGCCGTAGTAGCCGGCCGAGAGGGCGTACGTCCCGACCATGATCCGGCGCTTCACCTCGTCGCCGAATCCCTCGTCACGCGTGCGCTCGTACATCTCGAGCCGCTCCGCCGCGTCGGCCCGATAGCCGAAGCGGACGCCGTCGTAGCGAGCGAGGTTGGAGGACGCTTCCGCCGGCGCGATGAGGTAGTAGCAGGGCATCCCGTACTCGACGGAGAGGGGAAGCGAGCACTCCCCCACTTCTGCCCCGAGCTCCTCGAGCTTCGCGATTGCCGCCTGTACCGCCTCCCCGACGCCGGGCTCGATCCCGTCCGCCTCGTTGAGCTCCTTCGGGATCCCGACGCGCAGTCCCTTCAGATCGACGGCCTCCGGCAGCTCGACGGGCTGCGGCAGCTCGACCGTGGTCGAGTCGGCATCGTCCCGTCCGGCGATGATCGAGTAGAGGTAGGCGCAGTCGCGGACGGTCTTCGCGACCGGCCCGATCTGGTCGAGGCTCGACGCGAAGGCGACGACCCCGTAGCGCGAGACGGTGCCGTAGGTCGGGCGCAAGCCGACGTTGCCGCACAGCGCCGAGGGCTGCTTGATCGAGCCGCCGGTGTCGGAGCCGAGCGCCCACGGCGCGAGGCCGGCGCTCACCGCCGCCGCCGAGCCGCCGCCCGAGCCGCCGGGAACCCGCGAGGGATCCCAGGGGTTGCGCGACGGGCCGAAGGCGGAGTTCTCGGTGGACGAGCCCATCGCGAACTCGTCCGTGTTCGTCTTGCCGAGGACGCGCAGACCGTGATCCTCCTTCGCGCGGCGAACGACCGTGGCGTCGTAGACGGGGACGTAGCCCTCGAGGATCTTCGAGCCGGCCGTGGTCGGGATGCCCTTCGTCCCGATCACGTCCTTGACCGCGAGCGGGATGCCGTCGCCGCCCGGGTCGTCGCAGACGTGGAGGAAGCAGTGGAGCTCGCCGTCGCGTTCGTCGATCGCGCGCCGGTAGGCCTCCCAGAGCTCGGCGCCGCTGATCTCCCTGTTCCGCAGCAACTCGGCGGCCTCGTACGCGGTCAGCAGCAGCGTGTCGATCACGTCGCGCCTCCCGGCGGAACCTTGAAGAAGTCGCCCTCCCGCTCGGGCGCGTTCGCGAGCGCCTCCTCGGCCGAGAAGCACGGCCGAGGCTCGTCC
>Ga0070730_10004152_pt1 | contig 12817 bp, 8 predicted proteins | sample Coa_R1_3_FD_66447 | JGI IMG/M metagenome (GOLD analysis project Ga0070730, IMG submission 66447) | Surface soil microbial communities from Centralia Pennsylvania, which are recovering from an underground coalmine fire - Coalmine... | ecosystem: Environmental > Terrestrial > Soil > Unclassified ...
GGCTCGGAAACTTCCGCCGCTTGGTGGTGCGCTACGACCGCTCGCTCACGATCTATCGCGCGTTCTTTCATATCGCCTGCTTCATGATCGTCTTACGGAGGGTTGTGCAATAGCTTCTAGCAAACGGCGGTGCTGGCGAAGTGCTCTTTGAAATAGTCCAACGTGGTGCGCAAGCCTTCTTCCAGATTCACCTTAGGCTCCCAGCCCAGAACGCGCTTGGCCTTGCTGATGTCGGGGCAGCGCTGCTTGGGATCGTCTTGCGGCAAAGGTTCGAAAATAATCTTGGGCGCGTTTTCAAAAAAGGTGCGAATGCGCTCAGCAAACTGAAGAATAGTGATTTCGTGAGGATTGCCGATATTCGTTGGCAAGTGTTCGTCGGACATCATCAAGCGGTAGATGCCATCGATTAAATCGGAAACAAAGCAAAAGCTGCGGGTCTGCTTGCCTTCGCCGTAGACCGTGAGCGGCTTGCCGGTGAGCGCTTGATGAACGAAGTTGGGGAGGGCGCGGCCATCGTTGAGGCGCATCCGCGGGCCGTAAGTGTTGAAGATGCGCACAATGCGAGTGTCCACGCCATGGTAACGGTGATAGGCCATGGTCATGGCTTCGGCGTAGCGCTTGGCTTCGTCGTAGACCCCGCGAGGTCCAATCGAGTTCACGTGACCCCAGTAGGTTTCGGGCTGCGGAGAAACCTCAGGATCGCCGTAGCATTCGCTGGTGGAAGCCAGAAAGAATTTGGCTTTTTTGGCCAGGGCAAGACCGAGAGCATTGTGTGTACCCAGCGCGCCAACCTTGAGAGTTTGAATGGGCATTTTCAAGTAATCGACCGGGCTGGCCGGGGAAGCGAAGTGCAGCACGTAATCAATGGGGCCGGCAACGTCGATGTAATTGGTGACGTCGGCACGCGCGATGCGGAAGCGCGGATGCTTGTGCAGATGGGCGATGTTGGTTTCCGCGCCGGTAACCAGATTGTCGAGCGCGAGAACGTCCCACCCTTCCGCGATTAAGCGATCGCAGAGATGCGAACCCAAAAAACCCGCTCCGCCGGTAACTACTGCACGCATGCAACCTCCCGAAAAAAGCTATTATGGAATTTTACCGCGCCCGGGAGCGATTGACCACATGGCACAGCCGCGGTACCATGCGCGCGCTTGCCTAAGGAAAACAGCGCCGCGGCACCGTACGCCCGGAAGCGCCATGGAGCCCGGGCGGCACTGCTCATCCTCCTGGTTGGATTAATCCTGTTTGGCATAATCACTTTCTTCGGTGTGGGCCATTGGCTGATCGCCGAAGACCCACTGGGCAAGGCCCAGGCTATTGTGGTCCTCAGCGGGCGAATGCCTGTGCGGGCAGCGGAAGCGGCACGCCTATACACTGCCGCCTATGCACCGCAGGTCTGGCTCACCCGCGCGAACGAACCTGCCGCCACGCTCCAGGAAATGCATATCGCTTACATTGGCGAGGACTTCTACAACGCACAAGTTTTGATGCACGAAGGGGTGCCATCGAATGCAATCCGAGTACTGGAGCGGCCTATAGAAAATACCGCCGATGAAATCGGCGCTATTGTCGCGGAGATGCAGAGAGAAAATGCAGCGACCGTAATCATCGTTACCTCCAAAGTGCACACACGGCGGGTACGCAGGCTGTGGAAGGACCTGGCGGGAAGGCACGGGCGGGCGATCGTACGCGGCGCCACCGCCGACCCGTTTGCACCCAAGCATTGGTGGCGCAACACCGGCGATGCGTTGGATGTGGTTCGGGAGGTCCTGGGGCTGCTGAATGCGTGGGCCGGTTTGCCGCTGCATACGTCGCGGTGAGCGGGGACTAGAAGAGGAAAAAGCGTTTGCGACGCGGCGAAACGTTTTCGTCGGGGATTTCCGGGATATGCGGGAGGTCGCGCCCTTCAAAGGCCGCCAGCGGATTGTCGAGGAAGAGCGCGCGGGCCTTGTCCGCACCAAATTGCTCGCTCACCACTTCATAGGCAGGCTGCAAGCGCAGCGGCCGACGCTTGGTGTTGTGTGCGTCGCTGGCGACGAAGTGCACGAAGCCCTGGCCAATCCAGCATAGCGAATCTTCCTGCGCGCGCGGTCCGAAGGTTCCCACCAGGGAGCCCGCGGTCACCTGCACAAAACAACCCAAGCGCGCCCATTTGACCAGGCGTTCGGGCTGGCGGCGGAGGATGCCATTCCGTTCGGGGTGGGTAACGATGGGCCGAAGCCCCTTGAGTTGTAGGCCGTGGAGCGTATCGTCCATCGAGGGCGGGATGGAGATTTCGTTGAATTCAACCAGCAGATAATCGTGCTGGTTGATGCAGAAGCGTGAGGCATCCGTTCGCAGAGCCTCTAAATTTTCGGGGTTGAGATGAAAATCGCATCCGGTGGCTAGTTTCAGCCGGTCGCCGATTTCGTTTTGCAACCGCTCACGCAGGCGCCGAACCTGCGCGTAATCGAAAGGGTATTCGCTGCTGGAATGCGGCGTGGCGACCACGTGGGTGATGCCGTCGGTGATCGCCGATTCGGCCATGGCCAGAGACTCTTCGATGACGTCCGGACCGTCGTCCAGGCCGGGAAGAATGTGGCAGTGTACATCCACCATGGGACTGGCAAGCTCCTCCCGCACCAGCGCCGCCGCGCGGAGAAACCGCTGCGCTTCACGGCGTTTGAGCGAACATTCGCTCGCTGCTAGCTGGATGGCGAGTTCAGGCCGCAAGCGCGAAAAGGAAGCGTCGCGGCGCGTACCTCTATCTTGCTCCGTTTCGCGAGTCCACCGCAACGCCCAGACTTGCGGCAGAAGTGGTGCTGGAGACTTTTGGTCGCCGCCGGGAACCCTGCTATATTTATTCGGCCCTGTCCGTGGCTTTCGCCAGGGTAGATCCATGGTTTAGGAGCGCGACGCGACTCATGCCAATAGACAGGAAACCTGAATTCTTCAAGGGCGCCCAGCTGAAAGTCGGCATCATCGGATGCGGATACGTGGGCTTGCCGCTGGCGCTTCGTTTTGCGGAAGCCGGGCACAAGGTAACCGGATTCGACACCGATCCCAATAAAGTGAACATGCTGAACGCGGGGCGCTCCTACATCGAGCACATTCAGCAGACCAAGATTCAGCAGTTCGTGAACAGCCGCCACTTTGGGGCCACCACGGATTTCGCGCGCTTGAAGGAAGCCGATGCCATCATCATTTGCGTGCCGACTCCGCTGGACGAACGGCGCGAACCGGACTTGAGCTACGTCGAGCAAACCGCTATTTCCATTTATCCGAACCTGCAAAAGGGACAGCTGGTGGTGCTGGAGTCCACCACCTATCCGGGGACCACCGAAGAATTGGTATTGCCCATTTTGGAGAAGAGCGGCTTGCGCTGCCCGATCGCCGCCGGACTGGAAAATGAGAATATCGGGTGCGACTTTTGGCTGGCGTTTTCGCCAGAGCGCGAGGATCCGGGGAATAAACAGTTTGGCCTGGCGCAGATTCCGAAAGTGGTTGGTGGAGTGAATCCGCCGAGCGGCCGGGCCGCTGTGGCGCTGTACGCGCAGGTGGTGGCGCGGGTGGTTCCGGTAAGCTCCACGCGCGCGGCGGAAATGGCCAAGCTGCTGGAGAATATTTTCCGCTGCGTGAACATTGCCATGGTCAACGAATTGAAAATGCTGAGCCTGCGCATGGGCATCGATATTTGGGAAGTGATCGATGCCGCGGCGACCAAGCCGTTCGGGTTCATGCCCTTCTACCCGGGACCGGGGCTGGGCGGGCACTGCATTCCGGTGGACCCGTATTATCTGTCGTGGAAGGCGCGCGAGTTCGATTTCTCGACCCGCTTCATCGAGCTGGCCGGCGAAGTCAACACCGCCATGCCCTACCACGTGGTGGACGCTATTGCCGCGGCGCTCAACAACCACAAGAAAAGCTTGAAGGGCGCGAAGATTCTGATTTTGGGCGTGGCATACAAAAAGGATGTGGATGATTTGCGCGAATCTCCGACCCTCAAGATTATGCAACTGCTGCAGCAGCGCGGCGCCGAGCTGGCCTACAACGATCCTTATTTCCCGCAACTCCACAAAATGCGGCACTACAATTACGAGAATATGAAATCCGTACAGCTTAATCCGCAAAGCATCGGCAGCTATGACGCCGTGATCATCGCCACGGATCATTCCAGTTACGATTACGGAGCGATTGTGGACGCCGCCAAGCTGGTGGTGGACACCCGCAATGCCACGCGCCGGGTCATGCGCCACCGCGACAAGATCGTGCTCTGCTAGCCGCCAATGGCCGTCTCCGCCGAAGAAATCCGCCGCCAGCTTGAAGAAAGCGCGCGCGTGAAGCAGTCCTTTTCCGACGCGCTGATCCAGAAAATCCTGCAATTTGCGCAAAAAAGCGCCGCCGCCGTGCGTGCCGGCGGCAAGATCATCTTTTTTGGCAATGGGGGCAGCGCCGCGGATGCTTTGCATCTGGCTGCGGAACTGGTAGTGAAACTCAGCGCGGATCGACCGGGATTAGCCGCGCTGGCACTTACCGCCAACCCCTCGGTCCTGACCGCCGCCGGAAACGATTACGGCTTCGAGCGGATTTTCGCGCGGCAGATCGAATCGCTGGCGTCGCAGCATGACGTGTTGGTGGCGCTGTCCACCAGCGGGAACAGCGCTAATGTTCTGCGAGGCGTGGAAATCGGGCGCGCGCGAGGCGCTTTCCTGGTGGCTTTTACCGGGGAGACGGGCGGCGCACTGGCAAACAAAGTGGATTTACTGCTAAATATGCCTTCCCGCGATCCGCAGCGAATCCAGGAAGCGCACATCACCGTCGGGCACATCGCCTGCGCGCTCATCGAGCAGCTCGCGTTGCAGCCATAGCCCCGGCCCCTGCGGCTTTTTGCTACTTCACTTTCACCAGCGCGACCCGCGCAGTCGCGAAGGGCATCACAGCCTCGAGCAGCACCGGGGTGCGCGATGCGTTGTTGGCGAGATACAACGCGAAATGGGCATCGTTCACTTCGGCGCCGGCGTCGAACACGCGTATATCGATCTTGGAGACGTTAAAAGACCCGGCCGGTACGGTGATATTTTGCGCCGGGCCATCCATCTTGGCGCTCACGTCGTACAGTTTATGACCATCGTAGACCGGGCCGTGTATTTCGCGGGCTTTGCTCCAATCGACGGTGCGCAAATATTGCATCAGGCCCAGCGGGTCGCGAGTCCCCGGCAACACGCGCGTTTCCGTTTCGCCCGAAGCGCCGTTTACCGCATCGGAGGTCTCCATTCTCTGAATGGAGTCTTGCTTCTGGCCGCGTTCATTGAGGTGCATTTCATATTGCAGGCTGGAAAGCGTGGCCGCGTCGCTGTAGGAATCGAACTGGTCGTCCAGCTCAAACACCATGCGCAGTGGATTTTCCGTATGCGCGAAGGCTTGCAGGTGCCAGGCGCTTTTGCCGAAGAAATTGTGGCGCGCCAGGGTTTGCAGACGGAGATTGGCTACGTTGCTGAGCTTGGAGACATCGGCGGAAAATTCGAGAACCTCGCCGGCGTGCAAGGGCGGGGTCGCATCGGCGGGCGCTGCGTGCTCGGCCGCTGCGCTCTCCTTGGATGGCGAGGCCGCCGAAACGGTTTCCGCGCGGCGCGGATCTGCCGAGGAACGGGCGAAACTCGTGGATGGTGGCGCCTTCGATACCTGGTCCGAAACGTTGAAACCGTGCATCCAGTAGTAAGCTCCGGCGCCGCCGGCCAGAGCGCCTACCAACACCGTCGCAGCGATCAGCTTGCTCATGTTCTTTGTGTGAACCCCGCAGGAAACAAAGCGTTGCCCGGCGGCCTTCCGTCGTACAATACATTTTACGCGCGACCGCGCCGGAACGCTTGGCGGGACGGCGCAACTTCTGAGATTATCAAAACGCGAGGCGCGCGTCTTTTTCTCTGCGCGCATCGCTTGCCGCGGCAGCCACCCGCCTGTCGCGAATTGCTCGAGGAGGATTCCCGGAATGCGCTTCGTGGTCACCGGCGGCGCCGGTTTTATCGGGTCTAACACCGTGGATGAACTGGTCCGCCGCGGGCACGGCGTGGTGGTGCTGGACGATTTTTCTTCCGGCAAGGAAGAAAATCTCGCGGAAATCCGCAACAAAATTACGGTGATTAAGGGGAGCATCACGGACATCGAAGTGGTGCGCAAGGCCATGCACGAAGCCGAATACGTGCTGCACCTGGCGGCCCGCACCTCGGTTCCCAAGTCCGTGAAAGATCCCGTCGAGACCAACCGCGTCAATATCGACGGCACGCTGAACGTGCTGGTGGCGGCGCGCGACGCCAAAGTGAAGCGCATCGTGTTTGCGGCTTCGTCCTCCGCATACGGAGAAACGCCTACACTGCCCAAGGTGGAAAAAATGGAGCCGCAGCCGATCTCGCCGTACGGCGTCACCAAATATGTGGGCGAGCTCTACGCGCAAGCGTTCGGGCGCTGCTATGGTCTGGAGAACGTGTCGCTGCGCTACTTCAACATTTTTGGCCCCCGGCAGGATCCTGGCTCGCCCTATTCCGGGGTGCTGGCCAAATTTTGCAGCGCGTTCCTGGAAGATGCGCAGCCGGTAATTTTTGGTGACGGCGAGCAGACCCGCGACTTCACCTACGTGGAGAACGCGGTGCAGGCTAATCTGCTGGCGTGTGAGTCTCCCAATGCTTCCGGCAAGGTTTTTAACATAGGCGTTGGCGGGCGATTTTCGCTGAACCAAACCGTCGCGTTGCTCAACAAGATTTCCGGGAAAAATCTGGAAGCCAAATACGAGCCGGGGCGCGACGGCGATATCCGCGACTCGCAAGCGGACATTTCTCAGGCTCGCGAATTCCTACAATATGATCCGCAGGTAGCGTTTGAAGAGGGCCTGCGGCGAACCTTGGAGTGGTATCGCGCTTCGCAAGCCAAGGTTAGCGCCTCCACGGCGCCGGCCGGCGCTCCCTCGCCCGTTCCCGCGAAACCTTGATGGCGCGCGGAAGCGTATCGCACCGCCGAGCTATGCGGCCCAGATTCCGCCGTATTTGCGCGTCGACCTTACGGCAGAGTGGTCTTTCCGTAGCTTAGCGCTTCGCCCGCTTTGGGCCTGTCATAATTCCAGAAGAACAGCGGCTCCAGCTTTTTCTGTTCCGGCCAAATCTGGTCCAGCGTCTCGCCTTCAAACAGCTCTCCATTCTTCATCACCCAGTGAATGCTGTTGGTGTTTTTGATGTCATCCAGCGGATTCTTGTCCAGAATCAGCAGGTCCGCCAGCTTTCCCGCCTCGATCGTCCCGATATCCTGTGGGCGTCCCACGATTCTGGATCCATTGACGGTGGCACACCGTAACACTTCCATTGGCGTCATTCCGCCGCTGGCCAGCATCCACATCTCCCAGTGATAACCGAGCCCCTGCAACTGTCCGTGGCTGCCCACGCCGACGAGTCCGCCGGCGCGCTCCAGCTTGGCCATCTGCGCGGCCAGCTTCGGGAACGCGTATTCATCTTTCCGGAACCATCCTTCGCGTCGCTTGGTCTTTTCGTCGATGATGCGGTGTGGCGTGAAGTGATTGAGCTTCGCATCGTCGTGAACATTCGTGGACTCATAGAAGTAATTCTCCCCGAACGGTCCGCCGTAATTCACGATCAGCGTCGGTGTCTCGGCAATGCCGGACTGCGCGAACATCTGCAGCACGTCCTTGTAGAGCGGGGTGATGGGCAGCGTGTGTTCATTCCCGTGAAAGCCGTCGATCACGTGCGTCAAATTTAACTTCAGGTCCAGCGCGCCTTCGGTGGTCGGCATCATCTCCAGCTCTTTGGCGGCTTCCACCATGAACTGGCGCTGTTTGCGGTTGCCTACCACGTAGCTCTTGATGTTGTGCGTGCCGTAGTATTTTCTGTACTTGGTCAGCACGCCTTTTACTTCTTCGGTGGACTGGAAGTTATTGTCGGAGAAAACGCCTGGCCCAGTGGAAAATGCGCGCAGCCCGATAATGTCCCCGGTATCGACCAGGTCCTGGTAAGCGAACATGTCATTGGAGAAGGTTTGGACGTCCAAACCAGACGTCACTCCGTACGCTAGGTTGGCCAGAAACGCCCAATTCTGGGTATCCAGGATGCCCCGCCGGATTTCGATCCAGTGCGCGTGAGTATCGACAAACCCGGGGACGATGGTCTTGCCGCGAACGTCGATCACTTTCGCGCCCGCCGGCACGCTGCCCTTGGCGCCTACACTCTTGATGCGGTTGTTTTCCACCACGATGTCGGCATTTTTCAGCACTTCCTCGGAACCGGCGGCGCCCTTCATGGTAATCACCGTCGCTCCGCGGAGAACTACCGTGCCCTTGGGGGTCTTGCGCGGCGCTTCGACCGTGACCGCGATCTCTTCGACATTCTTATCCTGCTCCTTGAATTTCTTCTCCTCTTTCTTTTCGTCCTTCTTGGCTTCATTTGCGGAGGTACCCGCGTCTTTCTTGTCCGCGGCTTCCTTGTTATCTCCGTCCTTCTTTTCGCCTTCCTTTTTTTCTTCCTTGGGCGGTTCAAAGGAGATGGCACTGACCGGCTCGCGGAACAAACTCGCCCCCACCGCCCAGGTAATGGTCTTACCATCGTCGGCCCAGGCAAAATAGTCCGCGCCAATATCCGTCAATCGCTTCACGGGTACGGACGCCGAGGACACGTTCACGGTGGGCGCTTCGCCACCGACCGTGGGCATAGCGATGAGATAGAGCTGATTGCTGATGTGAGCCAGCACCCATTGGCCGTCCGGGCTGGGCTGGACATCGTCGGCTGCCACCGGCTCTTCGGCGTAGAAAATCCCCTGGCCTTTCACTTGTAGGTGCGTGCGCCGGTCGGTCCCGTCATAACGCAAAGAGACCAATCCCTGCGGAGTGTAAATATAGATGCGGTCCTTTTCGTGCGTGAAGTGCGGCCCACCCGCTCCACGCGCCGGCAAGATCAGGTGCGCGTCCCCGCCGTCCGACGGAATCCAAATGAGATCGGCGTTGCTCGTTTGGCCGCCATCGAATCCGCTGTTTTCCCGGTCATAGGCATTCCCGCGCAGGGCTACGATTTTCGTGCCGTCCGGGGACCATGCCGGGTTGCTGTACACCCCCGCCGCCTTCGACAACTGCTGCGGCGTTCCTCCCGCGGCGGGCACCTTCCACAGTTGTCCGCCTTCGTTAGACCAGGTTACATACGCGATCATTTTGCCGTCGGGCGACCATGCCGGCTGGAATTCGCGGGCGTTGCCGCCGGTCACGCGCCGCGGCTTGCCACCGGGTAGATCCAGAGTATACAGATGCGTCAAAGCGGAGAACGCCATTTGCTTGCCATCCGGTGATTCCACCGGATCCTGAATCAGCCGTGCCTTAACGACGCCTTGTTCGACCCTTTGCGGAAAATCCAGCTTGGGTCCAAGCTCTTGAGAAACTTTGGCGGTGAAGGGAATCACCGTGTCCGTTCCGGTGGCCAGATTCAACCGGCGGATCTTGCCGTCCTGGTTGTAAACGATCTCCTTCCCGTCTGGCAGGAAGGCATAGCCGGGGAAAAGATCGCGGGTAAAGCGCGATTCCTGGTCATCGCGGGTAATGGGATACTTTACCCAGCGATCCTCGCCCGTCTGCAAATTCCGGACGCGCAATCCACTTTCCGTTTCGTACCGCGTGACATAAAGAATCTGCGTTCCATCGGGCGAAAGCACTGGCCGGAAACTGCTCTCCGGTTGTTGCAGTAGTACGTCTTCATCGCCGGTTTTGCGGTCACGGCGTGCGATCTGCCACAGAGGAAGCTGCGCATTGTAAGCAAACCCGCCATGACGCATGGCGTAGTACAGATATTTTCCATCCGCTGAAGCTACTACCCCCAACGCGTTATGGCGCTGCTCGCGCGGCGTATTCGGCGCCGGTTTGGCTTTGGTGACTTGTACGCCTGAGCCGCCCTGCACGTGATACATCCAGATTTCAAACGTATTGATGCCAAAGCCGGCTTTGGAGACGAAGATGTAATTGCCATCCGGCGCCCAGCTTGGCGACGCGAATTCGCCGCTGGGATCCTTGGAAATTTGCTTCGGCTCGCTGCCATCGGCGTGCATCATCCAGACGTTTTCGTTGCCGTCGCGGTCCGATAAAAAGGCGATCGATTTTCCATCCGGAGAAAATTTTGGCTGGCTGTCGAACGCCATTCCGCCGGAGATCAATTTGGCTTCGCCTCCCGCGATGGGCAACGTATAGATGTCGCCCAGCAGCTCAAATACGATGCTCTTGCCGTCCGGGGAAACGTCCAGCGAAATCCAGGTGCCTTCGTCGGTGGTGAATTCGACTTTGCGATCGGGCTTCAGCGACAGTCCCTTCTTCTCATCCTTCTTCTCGTCTTTCTTCTCATCCTTCTTTTCCTGCCTGTCGCCGTTCGCCTGCCGGGGCATACCGGCGTGAACATCCGTCGCCTTCCATGCAAATACCGCCGCTAGCGCCAACAGCCACCCACTCACACCACTTCGCACCAATCGCTTTGCGCTCATGCTCTTCCCTCCGAAAAACATCCCTACAGCAGGAATTCAACACCGCCGGCCCGGGCACACCCCACCTGAGCAACCTTAGACGCCTTAGCCGGGCAAGCGTTTCCTCTTTTTTCCATCGGCCTATGAAAAACAAAGTCGATCAGCGATCCGTTTCTTCGTCGGTCCCACCATTGCGCCGATGCTCCTCTGACTTCGGCACGATATGCGGAATTCCGGCGTCGTTCATCTTCTTATTGAGTGCCGGCAGATCCTCGCTGGTCAGCTTCTTGACCTGCGCCGAAGCGTCGTTGACCAGCGGGCCTAGTTCTGCGAGCTTCTCCTTCTGTTGTCCGCCCGGAGCGCCGGCGAATCCGTCCAGGTCCTGCAGCAAGCCCTGCACTTGATCCGGCAGCGGTTCCGGCTTCCATTCGAAAGGCGGGCCGGCATTGCCGAGCCCCTCACGCTCACGCACGTATTTCTCGGCAACTTTGTCTACTTTCTTTTGCAGTTCTTCGGCTTCCTTCTTTATTTCGTCGGGAATTTTCGGAGCGTCGGGTTTTCCGGCGTCCGCCTTCCATTGACCGCGGACCGCGTTCAACGCATCTTTGAGTCCCTGAATGGTCTTGCGATCCTTGGCCGCGGTTTTTTCCAGGGCATATAGCTGATCCATGGCAGCGCGGCGCGCGGCGCGCTCCTCCGCCGAAATCTGGATGTGCGGGTCATCCTCGACCACCACGTCCTGTGTAGCTTCCTTGGTCCCAGCCTTGATTTTAACGGTGTACTTTCCCGGCTCCACGTGCGGGCCGCGCGGGCCTTCAAAGTATCCTGCGTTGATCGCTTCGATCTGCTCCGGTGTGGGCTCCGCGGCCGGGTTGTAGCGCAGATCCCACGCCGCTCGATTCACGCCGGCAGCCCCCGGCCCGTCAAATTCGCGCACCACCTTGCCATCCTTATCGGTGACGGTGAACTTGACTTTGCCTTCTTTCTTAGGCTCGGCCGCCGATTTTTCCTTCTCGTCCTTGTCCGCTTTTTGCTCGGTCTTCGGCGGCTCAAGAGGCAACGCTTCCTTCAGGTAGTAATTGAGGATCGCTCCATAAGGCGGATTCTTCGCGGTGAAGAATTTCTGGCCGCCGCTCCAGCGCCGGTTGCGGATGTTGAAAGTGGTGGCGGCGTGCGGCGGAAAAAAAGTCAGGTCGCTGTTCATCACGCCGGCGTTCATTTTTTCTATAGGGGTGATGTCGTCGAAAACCCAGATCGAGCGTCCGTGGGTGGCCAGCACCAGGTCATTCTCGCGCGCTTGTATTTGAATATCGTCCACCGGGACCGTCGGGAAATTGTTTTTCAGCGCCATCCAGTTTGCTCCGCGGTCCCAGGACACCCACAACCCGAACTCCGTCCCGGCAAACAACAGGTTCTGGTTGCGCGGATGTTCGCGCACCACGTGTACGCTTCCCGCCGAGTCCGGAATGCCGTTGCGAATCGCTTTCCAGCTCTCGCCATAATCATTGGTCGCAAAAATGTAAATTCCGTAGTCGTCGTTGCGATGCCCGTCAAAGGTCGCCAGCGCCGCTCCTTCGCCGGTCCTCGACGCTACCACCCGGCTGACATATGTCCCCCTGGGCACGCCTGGAACCCGCGAAGCCACATTCTTCCAGGTCTTCCCGCCGTCGCGTGTCACCTGGAGATTTCCGTCATCCGTGCCAACCCACAGCACGTCGGGCGTCCGTGGCGATTCGCTGATGGTGGTAATGGCCGGATATTCCTGCACCCCGTCGTGCCGCGACAGCGTGTTCTTGTCCGGGGTTTTCCCAAAGATTTGCAGCTTGTTGCGGTCCACGCCGGTGGTTAGGTCGCCGCCCAGTCGCGTCCAGGAATCGCCGCGGTCGGTGGACTTGAACAAGTAATTTCCGCCGTAATAGATCGTCGTATGGTTGTGCGCGGAAACCGCCACCGGCGAATTCCACTGGAAACGATAATGCGGCTCGCCGTATTTTGCTTCCGGCGCTATCGAGTGCTGTTGCGCGGTGCGCAGATCGCGCCGGTCAATGTAGCCATCCTGCGCTTCGGTGTACACGATCCACGGCTCGACCGGATCGATAGCCGCGTAAAATCCGTCGCCACCGTGAATCACAAACCAGTCTTCATTGGTGATCCCGTCGCGGGTCAGTGATTGGCTGGGCCCGCACCAGCTTCCGTTGTCCTGCAAACCTCCGCAAATGTGGTACGGCTTTTCATTATCGAGCGCAATTTCGTAAAACTGCCCGATCGCGAGGGTGTTGACGAAATCCCAGGTTTTCCCGCTGTCGTAACTCCAGTGGATTCCGCCGTCGCTGCCGGCCAGCATGTGGCC
>Ga0070730_10004154_pt1 | contig 12817 bp, 12 predicted proteins | sample Coa_R1_3_FD_66447 | JGI IMG/M metagenome (GOLD analysis project Ga0070730, IMG submission 66447) | Surface soil microbial communities from Centralia Pennsylvania, which are recovering from an underground coalmine fire - Coalmine... | ecosystem: Environmental > Terrestrial > Soil > Unclassified ...
GAGCGCCTGAGGCGTGATGCCAGGCGCTCCCGGCGAAAGGAGAGCGTCGTATGAATCTGTTTGTGCTTGCGGAGATTTCTTCAACACTTGGACTGCTGGGCTGGATTATTGTTGGTGGCCTGGCGGGGGCAGTGGCCGGACGGCTGATGCGCGGCCAGGGCTTTGGCATTCTTGGCGATATTGTGGTGGGCATTGTCGGCGCCCTGGTCGGCGAGTTTCTGATCGGCCTGCTCATTAGCGGAACGGTCAGCGTGATCGGCTCGTTTGTGATCGCCTTGCTCGGCGCGATCATCCTGATCGCCCTGCTGCGCGCCCTCAGCGGGAACCGCAGCAGACTCTTCCGCTGAGTCCAGCGGAAGCAATCCCCGCGCCAACCAGCGCGGGGATTTTTTCTAGCGCGCCCCACAAGTCCCAAATGGCCCCAATCCTCTCAAGAGCAGGAGTGAGGCCAGAGGGTATTGGACCATCGAGATTCCCGCGCAAGACCTACGCGGACCTCTCTGGCCTCTTACACTACGCGGGCGCCGACGCGGCGAACGGCAAACGTGGAGTGGCCGATGCGCACCTCGTCGTCCTCTTTGAGGATGACATTCTGGCCGCTGGCGAGCCGCTGGCCGTTGACAAAGACGCCGTTGGAACTGCCCATGTCCCGAATCTGGTACGCGCCGGTCTCGGTGCGCAGCAGTTCAGCATGGCGGCGCGAGACCTGCGTGTCATCCGCCAGGCGGATTTCGCTGCCCAGATCGCGCCCGATCACCATACGCGGGGCGCTCAGGACGACGCCTTGCCCAGCTTGCTCGCCGTTGGAGAAGACCAGGCCGTACACCCAGCCACTGCTTGCCGGGCGGAACTGCGGCGGTTGGGCCTCAGCAATGGTTTTGTCACTGAAGGGAACCATCGTTGGCTGTGAAACCGCTGGCCCGACGCCGATAGGCGTGAGTACGGTTGGTCGGTTGAGCGCCTGATCCACCTGGAAGGGAGTCGGAGCGGTTGGCCCGCCGGGCGCCACCGGCTGGGGACCACTCCAGGCAGGCATGGCCCCTCCAGGCGCGACTGAGGCCACCGGCCCGCCGGGCGGGAATGTGCCCCCGCCGGATGGGACGGCCCCAAGAGGCGGCCCACTGCTCCCTCCACCCGCACCTGCCGCAACTGGCGCGGCGCCGCGCTGGGCCAGCACCTGCGCGTAGTCCTGGGCAGTGGGCACAGAACTGCCGATGACAGCGCGGAAGGTATCGCGGTCCAGCGCGAGCAGGTCACAGTGCGTGACAGCGCGCACCGAGGCGTTGCGTGGCGCGCCGGTGAGCAGACCAACCTCCCCGAAGAATTGACCGTTCGTCAGCCGGTTGACGACGGTTGGCTGGCCGCCGCCAGTCTCCTGCACGATCTCGACTTCGCCTTTGGCGAGGATATAGAACGTGTCGGCAGGGTCGCCTTGCTTGATGATCAGCTCGCCCTGGTCTACCTGCACCGACTCGATCTTGGTGTTGAGGCTGACGAGTTGGGCTTCGCTCAGGCGCGGGAACGCCTTCTTGAGATACTCATCATAGGCGTCGCGGATGACCAGGACGAACGCCCAGACCAGCGGGATGGTGAAGAGCAGGTTGTAGAGGAAGTGCAGTTCGATGCGCTGGAACGGCGAATTCGGCCAGAGCAGACCATTATGCCCCAACAACCCCTCGTGCGCGCGCAAGCCCGTTGGATTATTGGGGTCGTAATTCTTATAGTCGAACGTATAGAAGTAGGTGATGTACCAGTGTTCAGTGGTGTGCCAGATGGCGACGACCCAGCAAATCCAGAGGGCGATATTCTTCCTGAACTTGCCGAAGAGCAGAATGGTTACACCAACCAGCAGGAAGGTGTCGAAGAAGAAGTGGACGTACTCGGCGTCCAGGTTGCCGATGATGCCACGCGAGAGCGCGCGCGGCAGCCCAACCACATCCACCTCGACGATCTGCGCGATGTGTTCAATAAAGTGCAGTCCCTGCGTAATAATCAGAATCTCGAAGAGGCCAACCCAGGCATAGTGCCGATACTTCCAGATGGCTTCCGAAAAGAAGACGGGGAGCCAGGGAAGGATCGTGACAACACCAATGATGGCGAGCGGATAGCCCAGGATAATGGTCGTCACCATCCCCAGCCAGGAGGCGGCGATGGTGATGCCCAGAATACTGGGGGGGATACTACTAAAGCGGAGAAGGTTGTTTGTGCGCTTGCTTTTTGCCATAGACCCCGACCCTTCGTAGCAGCAAAACGCCAACTGGACTGAAACACTTTTTCTTATGCGCCTATTATAGCGGAAAAAGCGGAAAGTCAAGGGCGATTTATGCCACCATTTGGAAGTTGGGTGGGGCATACTCTGGATGGGTTATTCAAGCATCCTCAATAGGGATGAGATAGACCTGGCTAGCGGTCCATTTTTTGCCGGTCTGCGCCTGGGCGCGCAGGCGGGTCTGGTTCGTATAGTCTGAGAGGCGCTCGATGGCCTCTTTGATAGAGGCGCCGCGCAGGTCGATCTGGTCAAAGCGTGTGGCCCCAGGGCGCTGAAGTTCGATAACCAGCGCGGCCAGCGTGTGGTCACGCTCCAGCCAGCGCGCGGCGATCTCTGTCTGGCCGTCAAGGCGTCGCATGCTAACGGGAATTTTCTGGCCTTTGGCGCGCTCCCAGTCGCCGCGCCGCTCGTTGGGCAGGATCGGCGCCTTGATCGTGTCAAGCGGGTGGCTGCTGAGCGCCTGCACATAGTCTGCGCCGCGCAGCCCGGTCAGCGGCGCAGGCGCAGCTTTGCCGTTTGCACTCTCGGTGGGCGTGGACGCAGGCTGCTGGCGCCCGCTCTCGGCGCTGGCCGAGGCGGCAGGTGTGGGCGCGGTCTCTTGTGTCGGCTCCTGGTTGGCAGTGGTTTGGTGGGTGGCTGCGCGCCTCCCTTTGGCAGCAGGCGCGGTGGGCGCTTCCTCAGCAGGTGTTGCTGGCTGGTTGATATTTTCGCTATTCTTTGCCATGATTGTTTCCTTATCTCTATACTGTTAGCAATTCTATCACATTTGCTTGTAAGGGCCGGTTGCTCGTGACGAGGCCATCTGGGCCGGTGAGACCCCACCCCGCCCCTGCCGACATCTCCTGGCAAGGTTTAGACCAATCGGTTGCGAATAGCATACGCGGTGGCAGCGGCGCGGGTAGTGACATCGATCTTGAGAAAGATATTGGCAATATGCCGATTGGCGGTGCGCGGGCTGATGACCAGTTCTCCGGCGATCTCTTTGTCGGTCTTCCCTTCGGCAACCAGGCGCAGCACTTCTAGTTCGCGTGGGGTCAGCCCCTTCAGGATAGCCGGGTCGATGGGCCGCGCGCCTGGCAACAGCGCGGCGGGCTGCTGTGGGATGCTGGCGGCTTCAGCGCGCAGGGCGGCGGCCTGTTTGACCTGGGCGGGAAGATTCAGCCCGCGACAGAGGCTTTCGGCCTCTTCAGTCAGCCGCTCGATGTCATCGACCAGGGTGGAGGCGCGCGCGGGCTGGGCGTGCGCTTGAGCCAGCCCCGCGCTGGCCGCGGCGAGCAGGATGCTGGCCTGTTCAGGGCGACTCCCCGCGCGGCGGCAGAATTCCAGCGCGGCGGCAAAGTGCTGCTGAGCCTGGGGCCATTGCTCTTGCGCGGCGGCAATGTGCCCCAGCACACGCTGCGCGCTGACGCCATAATACTGCCGGTCACTCCAGGCGCTGAAGCGCCCGGCCAGGCTGGCGGCGGCCTCCAGGTCGCCACAGGCCAGCAGACCCTCTGCTGCAAAGGGCAGATAGAAGTCCGCGCCGAAACCGACCGGAGTGAAGAAGGAGCGCATAGTGGCCTGGTCGAGATAGGGTCTAGCGGCGTCGGGGCGTCCGGTAATGGCGAGCAACCAGCCAAGTAAGGCGGCGCTGCCAGGAAGCCATTCGATAATAACCTGGGCCGCCCGGTAGCCTTCTTCCAAGACCTGCTCGGCCTGTTCCCACTGGCCCATCCGCCAGGCCAGGATGCCCAGCGCCTGGCGCAGAATTGGCTTGAGCCGGGCGTCATTCCAGCGCTCGCTTTCCACGCGCGCTTCTTCCAGGGCAGCTTGCGCGTCTGTCCAGCGGCCCTGGGCCAGCGCCAGGACGCCCAGGTTATAGCGCAGCCAGGGGATAGAGCGCGTGATGCCATAGCGCGTTGCCAGCGCCAGCCCGGCCTCAGTTTCGGTCAGGGCGCGCTGTGAATCGCCGATGGCCTGGTAGACGATACCCAGCCCTTCGTAGCCGAGCGCGGCGTGAAAGGGGTCGCCGATCTCCAGGAGGAGGTTGCGGGCCTGCTCCTGCAATTGGATGGCCTTGGCGATCTGCTCGCCCCAGCCTTTGACCCAGCCGAGCATATGCAGGGCAAATGCCTGCCCGCTGCGGTCGCCCAGGCGGATGGCGATTTGCTGGGATGCGCGTAAGGCTTCTTCGGCTGCCGCGCCCTGCCCGGCGCCAATCATCAAGACGGCCAGGGATTGGCGCAGCAGCATCTGCTCGGTGAGGGCGGCAGTGGCTGGCTTTTCTGGCTGCGCCGCTGGTTCCTGGTCGGTGAGCGTGCCCAGCGCGGTTTGCGCGGCTTGGAGATAACCGAACGCCTGGTCATATTGCCCCAACTGGCGGTAGGCGTCGGAGATGAGGCGGTTGAGCTTTGCCAGACTGAGCGCGTCTCCGCTGGCGCGCTCTTCGTCCAGCGCCGCCTGGAAGCTGCGCAGGGCAGACTGAAACTCGCCCAGACGAAACCAGCTTTCGCCCAGCCGCCAGTGTAACTGACCAGGGCGGTAAGCGTCTTTCACCTCCTGGCTGCTCTGTTCCGGGACGGGCGCAGGCGCTGGCACGCTGGTATCCAGCAGGGCGAGCGCGCTGCGATAGTAGCCGATGGCTTCGCGCTGGGCGTGTCGCCCGGCAGCGACATCGCCAGCCAGCACCGTCCAGTGGATGGCCTGGCGGATGCGCCCGGCCTGGGTGAAGTGATGGGCGATCTCGGCGGCGTTGCGCTCAATGGCCTCGCGCGTGCGCGAGCGGCGCTGCAATGCGTCGGCCAGCGCGGCGTGCAGCCGACGGCGGCTGTGACGCGGCAACTGCCCGGCCAGCAGTTCGCGGGCGATGCGCTGGGCAAAACGGAAGGCGCCCAGCGCATCGGCGCTCTCGCCTTCGTCGTCGGGGATGGTTTCAATCAAGCCGGATTCGCTGGCTTCGTCGAGCAGGTCCAGCACGGTGTCCTGGTCCTGGCCGGTGGCGAGGGCCAGCGCGTCGGGGTAGAAGGTAGGGCCGCAGAGCGCCGCTGCGCGCAAGAGGTCGCGGCAGGGCGCGCTGAGCGGCTCTAGCCGCAGGGCGAGCGTCATCTTGATGCTGGGCGGTAGCTCTGGCAGGGGACCGCTCAGGCTGTGCGCGCTGCGCGCGCGCTGCCAAAGGCCATTGAGCAGGGCGATCTGGCCGGAGCCTTGCAGGGCGTGGACGAGTTCTTCAATAAAGAAAGGGTTGCCCTCGGCGCGAGCCAGAATGGCCTGTTGCAGATCGGGCGCGACGCCACCGGGGAGCAGCGCGTCGAGCATGACGCTTGACGCGCCCTCGCTGAGCGGCGCGAGCAGCAGGAGGGTAAAGAGGCGCTGGCGATTGAGTTCGGCGATGGTGTGCCCCAGTGCGCTGCCCGCGCTGGGGTCAATGAAGTCATTGCGGAAGGCGCCCAGCAGCAGCACGCGGGCGTCGCGCAGGCGAGCGGTAAGATACAGAAGCAACTCCAGGCTGGCGCTATCGGCCCATTGGAGGTCATCCAGGCAGAGCAGGATGGGCCTGGCCGCCTGCGGCTTTTCCTCTGGCGGCGCGGCCAGGCGTTCGAGCAGGGTAGCGATGCCGTCGAGCAGGCCATACTTTTCCTGCTCCGGCGTCATCGTCTCTGGCGCTGCGGGCAGGCCGGGCAGCGCGGCGATTTGGGGAAAGAGTCGCGCCAGGCATTGCAGGCCAGGGGTGGGGATGATGGCGCTTTGCGCGTTGGTTTCCGAGGAAGCGGAAAGGCTCAGCAGGCGTGTAAGCTGGTCGGACGCGAGACTGCGCAGGTAGGGGCGCAGCGCCTCGGTGAAGGGCAGATACGGGGGCAGCAGGCCGGACTCATACGCGCCGCCCCACAGGGCGACCGCGCCACCCTCAGCGGCCTCGGCGGCCAGTTCGCGCAGCAGGCGCGTTTTGCCGACGCCCGGCGCTCCGGCGATGAAGACGGTGCGCGGCGTGGGCGGCGCGAAGTGGTCGCCGCCGGACCTGATCGCTTTCAATACATGACGCACCAGGTCCATTTCGCGCTCGCGGCCCACGAGGGGTAAAGGCGCGGCGCCGGGTCGCTCCGGTGGGGGATTGCTGGCGAAGGGCCACTGTATCATACTGGTTCCTGCTCTCACACGGGCGCGCTGGTGGGATTATCCCTGGCGTAGCGGCTTGCTGGCCGGTTGGGAGGCGGCAGAAACCGGCGCTTGAAAGCGTTCGTGGTAGACGAAGAGCGCGACAAAGACAAGCTCAAAGGCGAGGTCGAAGGCCATGTAGCCCCAGAAAAACGGGTTGAAGTGGGGTTGCGTGGCGTCATAGAGCAGCCCTGCCGGGACGAGCGCGCCATAGACCATGCCCACTGCTACCAGTGGGCGGACGCGCAGCCAATCGCGCTCGCGGGCCAGCAGAAAGGCGCCGACGGCGTTGCCCAGGACAATGGCGCCGATGAAATGGCTCACGATGGGAGTAGGCTCAGTCTCCTTCGGCCAGATGCCCAGCGGCGTCTCCAGGTGAAAAAAGAAGATCAGGCCGATTACGAGATTGAAGAGGCCAGCCATAACAGCCAGCAGACGCTCGCGGGCTGAAAAGGAGCGCTGCATCTTCCACCAGCCTTTCTGCCAGGGACAGGTGTATACCCAACCCTTGCTTGCGGTTGTTCAGCGCGCATTATACATCATTCGCTCCAGGTCGGCTAGTGGGGGCGCGGGTGGCGCGGTTTCAACCGCCAGCCTGGTCTACGTGTCGCGCTGCTCGTCGGCGAGATCGGAAAGGAGTTTCGCTATTGCATCCTCTGAAGTGGCCTGGTCCTGGCGCTGTTTGTGCGTCGGCTTAGTTTGCCTGGGGGCCGACGGCGGCGCTGGCGCGCCCTGCGGGGATGGCGACTGGAGCTGACTGAGCAAGTCGGGCGCCGTAGGCGTCGGGCGCCGCGCAGTCTCTGGAGGGGTCGTAAGCTGGAGTTGGCTGAGCAGATCAGGCGCCGCAGGCGCTGATGTCGCTGGCGGAGTTCTGAATTGGAGTTGGCCCAGCACTGTAGAGACATCAATCGGCGGCGGGACCAGCGCGCGTGGGGGAGTCGGCTGAGCAGCAGGCACGTCGCGGCGCTGTGTGTGGCCTTGCGCGCCTGGCCTGTCGGGCGCTGGCTGGGCCAGCGCGCCTGGCCGCGCAACCAGTTGACTGACAAGGTAAAAGCACTGCATGGCCCCCCAGAGTGTCTTTTCCCCTTCCGCGCCCAATTGTTCGGGGACCGGCTGGCCCTGGGTGATCTGGCCGAAGAGATTGGCTCCTGTCTGCAAATAGAAGTCTCCAAGCTGGAGGGTGCTGTGCATCTCTTCTAGATGTGTTTTGACGGCTTGCGGGACAGGAAGCTTTGCGGAGCCGACGGCAAGTTCATACTTTGCCAGCAGCCCTGCCGCCCACTCTCTGGTCTCGCGCCCGGCTGCCAACAGGCCCATGATGTGCGGCACAGGATACTGGCCCCCGTAGCTGACGCGCGGGCCAAGCTGAAGCGGGAGCCTCAGCGCAGCAGGTCTATACTGCGCTGAGGTTGCTTTGATGGCTTCTTCCAGGTACGGCTCGAAACAGGCGCACAGGGCGAGCGCCTGGTCATACGTGACTCTGGGGAGAGAGCTACTGGCGGCGGGGTCAGCCGCCGAGGCTCCTTTGAGCAATTCCTGCACAAAGACAACATTCATCCGGCAGGCGCGCACGAACGCCAGCGGATAGCCCATCCTGGCGTAAGCGTCCCAAGGAGCCAGCCCCTGGCCGATCAGCTCATCCACTTGCTCATCGATGCGCTTCCAGATGTCCTCGATCTGGCTTGCCGCGCGCAGATACCCTTGTATCGTGGCGTCGCTGACCTCGCCATGTCCACCACCAGCCAATTTGTGCAGAAACTGCATCGGTTCTCACCTCCGCGTGTCGGCAGGGACGCCGACAGTACACGCCCCACCCCGCTCCTGTCGGCAGGGAGCGCCCGATCCTCCGGGCGCTCCCTGCGGCTTGATTTCGTAGGGCAAGATGGCCTACTCGGTCATGCGCAGCAGAGCGCGGGCAATCGTCTGGGGGTCTGTCTCTGAGCCAAAGGAAATCACCCTGACGTGCGTATTCTGGGCCTCAATGCTCTTATAGGCGCGCAGCGCGCGATCATGCTCATCGCCAAAGCCGAGGATGGCAAGGGCAATATACATCGTGCCGCCTACCTGCGCAATAGCTCTGGCAAAAGCGTCGGTATCTTCTGCCTCACCGTCCGTGATGACCAGAGCCAGCAGAAGCGGGCGTTCCTCCGCTGGTTTCGAGCCAAACTCATCCTTGTAAGTCTCCAACAGCTTTTGAAAGCCTGGCATGATGTAGGTGCCACCGGCCCAGCGAATGCTGCTCCATTTCTCCGAGAGGTTGTTCGGATTGAGGTCTTCAAGATCATACGCCTGGCCGCCTGCAAACGTCACCGTGCGCAGACCGCCTCCCCCCTCCTCGTGGGCCGCCTGGGTGTCTTCTTTGGCAAGTTCCCCCACCACCAAGCGAATGGCCTCTTTGATCGTCTCCCGTCGCGGCGTCTGGTCGTTGGCTGCCGTCGGATAGTTCATCGACCCTGTGGTATCGAGCAAGAGCATCGGCTCTTTCTCCTCGCCGGGCTGTCCCAACGGAGCAGGAGAGGGGGAATTGGTTGGAGTAGACATGAAAGCGTCTCCTTTCACGACACGCTTGTAATTGTCGGCCTCAGTCGGTATGGAGAAGGTTCCATCTTTTCCTGGGCCTGTACAGCACTCTGGCGCCTGACCGAACACGTTGCGATCCATCTCTGGTGTCGGGTTTCGGCGCCAGCTAACACAGTGCGGCATGAGGTATACCAAGCCCGTCAGGACGGATGAGCCAGGATGCGGCAGGGCTAGACGCGATCAAGGATGCGATCACCGCCAATGTATCGCTGTACAATATCCATCGCTTCCCGCGCCTTGCTGAGATGAAGATACGCTACCAGCGACTGAAGATCACGGACATCTTGTGGACGCCCTGCACTCGCCTTCATGGCGAACAGATACTCAGGAGTGACGGTGTAGACGTGCAGCCCTGGATAATCCTGCCAAAGCTCCACAGGTGGCTGTGTCCCAAAGAATCCTTTGACCCCATCATTGAGCCAGTCTAGTGGCAAGCCTTCTTGCCCAGCAATATCACGCACGGCTTTTCGGATAGCCTGGGGTTCTTTCAGCAGGTAGCATCGATGTCCAAGGTTCCGGCGCGGCTCTGAAGAACCAGAACCATGACGGCGCCCCCGGCAAGGATGCTCTCTCCGGTGGTCTGGCGCTTGTTTAGCTCTTCGCCGAGCATGCGAAGATATTTCTCGATCTCTTGCCGATTCATGCTATAGCCCCCTCTCCCCTGATGATACGCCGAAAGCGGAAGTAGGGCAAGCGGCTCTGGACTGAGCAGGAGGGCCAGAGCGATGATCATCGCTCTGGCCCTCCTCATTGCCATAATGTTGTCGGGGGAGGGTGTTTATTCGACCTGGCGGATTGCGGCCTGGCGGGCGTGCAGGGTGGCCTGTTCTTCGATTCCCTTGATGGCGTGATCGAGCATGGCGATCTGGCGCTGCACGATGCTGATCGATTTCTCTCGCGCCCCGGCCTGCTGGAGCGCGACAAGCTGATCAAGCTGCTCCTGACGCTGGGCATAGAGGTGCTTGAGAAGCTGTCGGTCTGTTTCTAATTGCCAGCGTGGCGCTTCTTCCTCCACGCTGGCCGGGGCGACGCGCTGGTCTGGCGGCGTTTGCGGGCTGATCGTCTGGCTCATAGAGGCTGCTCCTTATATACTATATGGTGCGGTTAGAGCTATTCTAGAAACTCTTCGGGCGTTTGGGCAGTGGAAACTCTTCAAGGCAGAGTTCGGTAGCTTCTTTGAGATTGGCGAGCGCCTCTTCAATAGTGGCTCCCTGGCTGGCTGTGCCCACTTCGGGACATTCTGCAACGTAGAGATTTTCCTCTTTATAGATAAGGGCAGTGAACGTTCGCGCACTCATGCTCAGTACCTCCCGCTCATTTTGTACCAAAATGGCGGGCAAAGATCAAGAGCCTGCCAGCCTTGGCCGCCAGAGTTCCAGCGCGCGCTGCTCGCCGCCAGTGGCGATCTGCGCGCCATCGGGCGACCAGGCCAGCGCGGAGATCGGGCTGGCGCAGTGATGGGAGGCGAGCGTCTCGCCCGTGCTGGCGCTCCAGACCAGCACGGCGGCGTCGCTGGCGGATGCCAGGCGCGCGCCGTCAGGCGACCACTTGAGCGCGCTTACCCAGAGGTGGTTCTGGGGGTCTGCGCCGGGGGTGTGGCCGCGATAGGTGAAGAAATGGCGCCCGGTGCTGGCGTCCCAGAGATGGATGGTCTCGTCGCTGCTGGAGGCGATAGTGCGGCCATCGGGCGACCAGGCCAGGACACGCACCCAACTGGCGTAGTGCTGATAGGTCAGCAGGGTATCGCCGCTCAAGGTATCCCAAAGCTGCACGCGCTCGTCCCCGGCGCTGGAAACGATACGTTTGCCGTCGGGCGACCAGGCCAGCGCGGCGATAAAGCCGCAGGACAGGTCGTGCCCGCGATAGGTGCGCAGGGTGGCGCCGCTGGCGCTATTCCAGATTTGCACGGTGCTATCGAAGCCGCCAGAGGCGACGCAACTGCCATCGGGCGACCAGACAACAGCAGACACCAGATCGGTATGGCCCTGATAGGTGAGCAGCGGGCGTTCCGCGCCTACCTGCCAGATTTGGACGGTATGGTCCAGGGCGCTGGAGACGATACGTTTGCCGTCGGGCGACCAGGCGACGGCGGTCACGCCTTGCTCGTGGCCGCGATAGGCGAAAAGGAGATAGCCGCTGGCGGCATCCCAGACCTGCGCGACGCCATCGCGCCCGCCAGAGACAATGCAGCGGCCATCGGGCGACCAGGCGATAGAGCGCATGGCCGGGAGTGCGTTCTGCTCAGCGGTGGTCTTATCGTAGTGTGTTTTCATCCCGCGCCATCCTTTCTGTAATCCTATTCTACCCCATTTGCCAGACCTGCGCGGTGTTGTCGTTTCCGCCAGAGGCGATCAGCCTGCCATCGGGCGACCAGGCGACGGCGCGCACAGTTTCGGTGTGGCCGGAGTAGGCGCAGACTGCTCTGCCTGTTGTGGCCTCCCAGACCTGCACGTCGGCGCTGGCCGAGGCGATCAGTTTGCTATCGGGCGACCAGGCGACGGCGCTGGCCCAACTGGTATGCCCCGTGTAGGTATAAAGCCGCGTGCCTGCTGCGGCCTCCCAGACCTGCACCGTTTTATCTTCCCCGGCGGAGGCGAGCTTGCTCCCATCAGGCGACCAGGCCAGGGCGTTGACCAGGCCGGTGTGGCCGCGATAGGTCAGCAGCGTCTCTGCCTTCGTCGTGTCCCATATCTGGACCGTGCCATCGGCGGAGGCTGAGGCGACGCGCGCGCCATCGGGCGAGCAGGTGAGCGCGGCGATCCAGTTGCTGTGTCCCTTATACGTCAGCAGCGTTTTACCTGTCGCCGCATCCCAGACCAGCGCTTTCGGTTCGTTGCCCGCTGAGACGAGCCGGGCGCCATCCGGCAGCCAGATGACTGCGAAGACCTCTTTGGTGTGGTCGCTATAGGGTGGCAGCGCCTTCTTCGTCTCTACCTCGCCGATCTGCACGGTCTTATCGGCGCTGGCCGAGGCGAGATGGGTTCCGTCGGGCGACCAGGCCAGCGCGTTGACCACACTGGTGTGGCGGCGATAGCCCAGCAGCACCTTGCCGGTCTGGACATCCCAGATTTGCACGGTCTTGTCGCCCCCGGCGGAGGCGACGCGCTGCCCATCTGGCGACCAGGCGAGGGTAAATACCGAATCTTTATGCCCCGTAAAGGCTCGTAGGAGCGTAGGGGTCGGATTGAAGAGCGCCTGGGCGTCTTCCTTCCCCCGGTGGGCGAGGATGTTTTGCGGTTCAAGCTCGATGGCGTAGTCGAAGGCGGCAATGGCGTCGTCGGCGCGCTTGAGGCCGACGAGCGCGTAGCCCTTCGCCCGGAAGGCGGCGGCGGCGACCTCGCGGTAGAACGAGCGATCTTTGCCGATCAGCGTGATGGCCTGTTCCGCCGAGGCCAGCGCGTCGTCGGCGCGCTTCAGCCCGTTGAGCGTGTAGGCGCGGCCAATGTAGGCCCAGATGAACGTGGGGTGCAACTGGATGGCCCGCTCGAAGGCAGGGAGCGCCTCGTCATGGCGGGTGAGCGCGAAGAGCATCTGCCCCTTGTTATACCAAGCGTCGGCGTCGGCGGGGTCTTGCCCAATGGCCTGCTCGGCCTCCGCCAGTTGCCGCTCGTACTGCTGGCGCTGCTGCGCGACGGCGTCCTCGGCTTTGGGCTGGCGGGTCTTTTTCTCGGCTTTTGGCTGCTCTGGCGCTGGCTCCGGCGTCGGTTCGACGGGAGGACGCGGCGGCTGTTTGGGAATCGGCTGCTCGGTCAGGTCAAAGAGGAGGCTGTCGGGAGCGCGCAGATAGAGGACGGGCGTGCCCCACTCCAGCGTCTGGGCCGTACTCAGGCTGATGGC
>Ga0070730_10004156_pt1 | contig 12815 bp, 6 predicted proteins | sample Coa_R1_3_FD_66447 | JGI IMG/M metagenome (GOLD analysis project Ga0070730, IMG submission 66447) | Surface soil microbial communities from Centralia Pennsylvania, which are recovering from an underground coalmine fire - Coalmine... | ecosystem: Environmental > Terrestrial > Soil > Unclassified ...
TGATTTAGGGTACTTCGATCTGGAGACGCGCGTGTTGGAACCGCTCGAAAATCCGTTCGGCCCAAAAGTGTTACCCATGTCTTAGGTACGTTGTGTAACCCATGTCTCCGGGCCGGACCAGAAGAGAATGGCGGGGACGACGAGACTCGAACTCGCGACCTCTGCCGTGACAGTTCGCAGGAAATAAGTATTTTCAACGACTTGGAAGAGCACGGATGGCATCCTAAGTCACTGCAAATACGCCATAGTCAAAGTTAATGTGTACCTCGTTGTGTACCACGTCACGCTTCTCGCGCCAGCGGTCTCTGTCTTGGCCGCCTATCTTTCGGACCCGGGTCCGATTCTCATATCCGGAACGGGGGCCTATGGCATCGCGATCCTTTGAGCAACAAAATCCAGTTCTTTTCTAGCCCACAGAATCTCAATGATCTGCGAATACCTCGGCACGTCATTCATGCGGACCAGCTATACGTCTTGCCGATGCAGCTCATTGCCGATCGTATTGTCTGTATACGCGTGAAATTTATCGAAAAACATTTTCGTATTATTGTCCCACACCTCAAATTTGGAGAGTTGAACCTCCCGACTCGCCACATCGCTCTTGTAAGGCCTGATGATCGGAGTCTGCCCGATCACGGGATAAAGCTGAGCAGATTGTTTTACTGTTATTCTTTGACCGCCCAATTGTGTTTCTTTGAAATCCGCAATCGACGTTGCTCGCAAGCCTTCCGGCTGCCTTTGCGGACCGATCCACTTCTTTCGCACTTTCATCGGATCTTCTCGGAGTAGGCTTCACTTCAATGCGAGCGCATCGCGACAGTTTTCGCCGCAACGTCATTAGATCTTTCCAAAGCGTCGGAATCTTCATTAGTCTACCAATCCTAGTCGCACACCCAGTTTGCACCCAATCAATCACCCACGAATATCCACCATACACGTATGAAGAGTCAGTCAAAATAATGCAACGCCCGCCGCCAAGGTCATCTGTATTGTCAGCGATCCACTCGTGGACAAAGATGCAGGAGCGAAGTTCCATGCGTTGGCTGTTTGTCTCGAAGTTGCAGCGGTACTCGACAGCCTCGCATTCGCAGTCTATGTTACATCCATAATCCGTACGCACACCGAGGCCTCCGCTACCACCAGGATTCTTCCGGCAGTGGCCGTCGATATTGATCTTCACAGTGTGAGGATCGAATAACATTTTTCCTTCCAGCGTGGCCAAAACCTGACAAACGGTGGCCACAGCCGTCCCAATCGATGGCCCTGCATGCAGCGGCAAGTTCGGGTTCTAAAACGTGTTTGTGTGTGCGCGCAGACCGATTAGAGGGCCCGATTCGCATGGTTCGCCCGCGCACATTTGCAATGTCACCAGTCACATGAATCATGACGCGTACGGCTTCAGAAATGAACTGAGCACCCTCACGTAATAATCTGCCAACAATCTTAAGACCACCTTGAAGGCACGGGGGAGGTCATTTTCTTGACCATATACTCTGCGCTACTTCTCCGAAGGGCAAGCCTGGATTGCAGGGGAAAATGATCATCCTAAGCGATTCTATTCACTGCTGGATGTCTAGAACGGCTCCGGGGGCCCAGGGCGCGAATTGCCAGTTGTCGAAGGGTAGTGAATCTCATAAACCCGGTAGACATCATTTTCAGAAATACACTGAAATATCATGTCATGGACCGCTCGGGAATCTGAGCAATCCTTTGGAAATTCTGGGCGGGATCCGAGTGTGCCCCGCGTGGATAAAATAGCGAAATGCGGATGTTTAGTATTCAAATACGGAAATGGATTGGTTCCGTTAAGACCAGACGCAAGAAAAGCGCGGTCATTTGCTACCAGTGGAAGTCCAATCGCGATCGCAACCATGTTCGATTCGTCGTTATAATTGTCGATCAGTACGCGATCACGCGGTTTCAGTTTCGGCAACAGAATCTTCGCCACCTTTTCAACGTCGACTGGGAATTGCATAAGTGGAGAAACCGATCGGAATTTGTCTTCGAAGGAGCCGGGGTGCTCGCTGAGACTGACGATGAGTGCAAGGTTGACGGCCAGCACGGCCGTCAGAGCCGCTAGTACGCGCCCGCGCCTCGCCCCGAAAACCCGCTCGCCCACTCCCACCAGACCATATCCTGCAAGCGCAGCGCAAAGAGTTCCTAGCATCAGGGTATACCGCGCCAGAGCCAAGGTGCCCTTTGTCGCGATAATAGTGAACTGGAATAGCATAAAGAAGACCACCAGGGATACAAAATCGATGTTCTTCCGTTCTCGAAGTGACAACCACAATCCGTACAGCGCTCCAACTGCCGCGACCGGTGTAAGCGTCAGAAGGATCACGCCTGGAGACAGCGCCAGCTCATAGAAGGGGCCATGCGCCGGGTTCACGGCGAGTTGAGCAGGTATGCTGGCTCGATTGTCGGCGAGGCCGTAAAACAGGTGCCCCGTCAAAAGCCAGGTATGTATGGTCCAGAAGACTGGCCAAGATCCGCTCGTGATCCCATACGCAAACAGTGTCTTCCAGTACCTGCTGCTAAGGAATGGTCGACTCTCTTGGCCTACAAGGAAAATCAGGCCGAGTGCCAAAATCACAATCCAAGCCTCGAAACGAATGGCCGCTGCAGCCGTGAGCGATAGGCCACCTGCTACAAGTGCGTCATATTTGCCCAAAGCGCGGAACGAAAAGACTCCCAGCAGGCCAGCGAGAACGAATGCCACGAAGGTTTCTTCGGAAGAACAAGTTGTGCCATAGGCGATATGCAGGCTATAAAACGCAAACACCGCGAGGGAAAGAACTGCTGGCCAATCTCCGTACAAGCGTGAAACCAGCCTCCAGAACAGCCAGAGCGACACTAAGCCTGCTACCAAACTAAGCAGCCGGCAGGCCAGAATCAGATTCGGGACGATCTGCGCGAATAAAGCCATCAGCCAGAAATGCAGCGGCGGCCACCTCGGCCCACCGAAGTCCAGGCTGAGACCAGGACGCTGAAGCCAATTCGCGGTTACGGACGCCCGAGCGAATGCGTCACCGCCATTGTTCCGGGAAAAGAAGAAAGATATCACGCGAAGGCTGCAGCCGATTCCCAGAAGCCATTTAGCTTCCCGGCTTGCGAGAGTCATTGTTGTGGTCTCATTAAGAGTTCCAGTACGTTTGCCCTGGAAGATACTTGAAATCCTTGGATGGACGCCTTCTCCAAAATACCCACTGAGCGCCCAATGAGAAACTGACCATTGTGCGACTGCGGTTACCGCCCTATGCGACCGCGCTCAAGATGTCCACGCAGTAGGATCCTTAGCCGCCCCATTTGTTCATCAATCCCGCTGGTCTCCAATTCAGATTCGCTTCTCAATGGCTTTCTATCATAAATCATGCGGTTGAGTGTATCGAATGTCGGCTAAGCCTACTGTTTGACGTGCCTTCTTAATTCTGCCTTCGGTACAAAAGGATTCGATTATTGGTGCAACACGTGGGAGTATGGGTAGTCAGTAGAGTTAGGTTCATCCCCGACGAAGCTAGTTTCCGGACATGGCATAAACTAACGGGCCCTGCAAACAGTGGCGACGCCAGACACTGCCGCACCAATCATCGAAGGCGGAAGAAAAGTTTTGCCAATCATTGGTCACGCCAGGTCATTTCTCGCCATTTCGTCCGCTATCGGCTAACATTTGGTAAAGTATGATTTCGTCGAAACAGATTGCGTATCTTGTCAGCCAGTATCCTGCCGTCAATCATACTTATATTCTTAGAGAGATCCGGGAGCTAAGGAGATTGGGTTGGAACATCGACGTCGCATCAATCAGGCCCGACACACGACCAACCTCTCACCTCACAGCAGAAGAGCGGGAAGAACTGTCGCAAACGTGGTGTGTCACAACGCAGGGTTTGAGAGGGGCATTGCGCGCCCACCTTGTATCCTTAACAAAGCAAACCCGCTCATACATCAGGGGCATGCTGAGTGCCCTTCGCCTCGCAAGGTTTGACTTCAGGAAGGCCGCGCGGAATTTCTTTTACTTCACTGAAGCATTAATTGTTGGCCAGTGGATGGAGAGCCGACATCACCGTCATATCCATATTCACTTCGCTTCGACAGTGGGATTGCTGGTCGCCAAAACATTCCCAGTAACAATCTCGATCACTATCCATGGGCCCGCTGAATTCGAGGAACCAGCATGCTTTCATTTGCGCGAAAAAATCGAGGCGGCCACATTCATATGCGCAGTAAGCAACTATGGCCGGAGCCAACTGATGAAAGCCTCTGATCCCAACCAATGGGGAAAGTTAGAGACCGTACCCTTAGGAATTGACCCTGATGTGTTCACGCCCGGTTCAAGTTCTTCGCTCGAGCGCGCCAGGTTTCATGTCATTTCGGTGGGACGACTATCACGGGAGAAAGCGCAGCGCATTCTCGTTGATGCGGTCGCTCGACTCGTCAACCAAGGTCGTCGAGTCCACCTGCGCTTGGTTGGAGAAGGCCCAGATCGACTCAATCTTGAGAAACACATCATGGCGTGTGGGCTTTCTGACATGGTAAGTCTCGAAGGCGCCGTGAATCAGGACCAGTTGAAAGCGCTGTTTCGAGAAAGCGATGCCTTTGCACTGGGCAGCTTCGCCGAAGGCCTGCCAGTCGTTTTGATGGAAGCAATGGCAATGGAAATTCCCTGTGTGGCAACTTGGATTACTGGTGTACCCGAACTAATCCAGAACGGCCAAGATGGTTTGTTAGTAGCGCCGTCGGACGTCGGACAACTTGCCACGGCAATTGCGTCGCTGATGGACGATTCCGACCTTCGCAGGCGAATTGCCAAGGCCGGAAGATGTAAAGTAATCGAAAAGTACGATCTATCCAAAAATACGGCGCTGCTGGCGGAAGTATTTGAAAAGCGGGTTTCCAGCTTTCAGCCTTCATCAATCCCGAGGTCTTGCGAGGGCCAGAAGCAAGAAATTGAGTAGTGGCCACACAAGCAGTGGTGATCTCCAAACCAATTAAACGCCAGAGATTCCCGCTGACTTTACGTATGTTACATCTCTCTCAGTCACTTATTTTGTCCAGTTAGGGGGGCACAACTGCTTATGCTCAGATAAGTTTGTCATTTGATCGCGATACCGCGGGAGGGCAAAGCGTATTCTGGGACTTTGGGCATTCAACCCTGGTGGACTTGATACTTGCGTAGGCTAGTCTGCTCATTTGCCCACGATATTTCGTGATTTTAATCAAGCTATACTTAACTTCTTTGGAAAACCTACACCATTGGATTAACGCCTCAGGCCATGAGCCGGCCCATGAATAGGCGGGCATTCCGCCTTATGTCGGGCCACACGATCATCAGTCTGGTTTGGTGATGAAGGCATGCTCACCAAGCGTTACTTTTGCGCGATCCTTCCGCACATGTCATCCTTTGGCAGGTAATATCAACGTCAGAGACCGCGAGTGATTGTATTACCAGGTCGTCTACGATATGGCACAATTTAAAGATGTATTCGCTTCGTGGGGGTTCACCCATGTTTTCTCCAGCCGTAGTACTTCTGCACGTTGAACATTTGCGATTTGCACCTTCATCTGCCACGGCGGTGTCGCAATCTGTTCCGGTTTGTAACTCTCGATCGGCATGTCCATCTCTCCTCCAGAGTGGCTCTCTATCACTTGCACTGGATTCAATCAGCCAGGTGGCGTCAAGGCGAGTAATGAACAAGCTAGTCGCACTGGTCAATCGCACACTACATTACAGTGCCGAGCTCGACGAGTCTTCACCAAACGTAAGGAAAGTTTTCGGTCGGGGAACGACGCGTTCTGCCATGTCACGTCTACTTGGGAAGTGCCAGCCCCCAGTCCGACTCTTTTAGGTGTCGCTGCTGTAAGAATCATGGCCCCGTGGGATTCGTCACTCATGCTATATTGCAATCGATCGTAGGTTTTCCAGCAGAGCGTCGTTCGATTGAAGCATCTTGGGTTGCAGTGCTTCCGTTTATTTCATGAGACATACGCTGATAGTTCTGGTTTTCATTACGCTTCTGATGATCATGGCATGGAAGGCTGCCTTAGACTCTCCCTATGGGTACGATGAAGCAGACTACATGTATGCCACAAACCTTGGCCTCGTGGCGAACTATACCGATACACCGACGATGTCAATTGTCGAGTTTTTCCGAACAGGGCTCGGCCGCGGCAGGGATTCGCGCCAATATTCGCAGCTCTCGGAATTGATTCGGGGATCCAACGATATCGTTTTCTACCGGCACTGGCATGGTCCTCTTTATTTCCACTGGTTGTTGCTGACGTCGCATCTCGGTCTTAATGAGCATTGGATGCGCCTCTTCACGCTGGTTTTCCCCATTAGCAGCCTTCTGGTGATTTACGTGGGCTGCTTATGGATTTTTGGCGAGGGCCAGGGAGCATTGGCCGCTGTTCTCGGGTCGGTACTCTTTGTTTGGAGCGTACCGACAGTCAGAAGCACCGAACTCGCCCCTCATCAGGCTTTTGTGTGTTGTTTCTTGATGTGCTTGATCTTGCTGTCCAAAACCGTGGCGACTGGAAGCCGTTTGTACTTTTATTGCGCAGTGGTCGCGGCCGCGCTCAGTTGCTGCCTGTTGGAGGTGGGCTTCGTCGCAGTTGCCACCGTCATCGTATGCGGTTACTTGGAGCGCCGAACTCTTTGTGCAGATAAAGCGTTGGCGACACGCTCGGTCCTGGCGTTTTTCGCAACCGTGCTAGTGGTTTGGCCGGCCGCTATCGTGAAGCTATCCTTTATGAAAGGTTATCTATTTATGGCGTATCTTGCTCTTGTTCGAAAATCTCCTTGGGGCCCGGAGGGATTCGTCGAAACTTGGGAGAAACGCATCTCTAGCACCCCCGTGGAGTGGCTCGTCATTGCCGTGAGCCTGCTAACTTGGGCATTTTCACGTCAGCTCCAAGGCAATCGACGTGTCTTATATCCATTCATTGTCTACGCGGCACTGATGCTGGCTGCAACAGGGCGAGTAACCACTGGGACCCCACGTTATGCCCTGCTATTTCAGCCCGCCCTCGATGTTCTGGCCGGGTGCATCCTGGCCACGTATCTGGCGAGGTTCAGACCTCCGGCCACAGCCTACATCTTGTCAGTAATCATTGGGTTCTTCTTGTTCTCGGAGACGAGGGTAAACCTCGAGCGACACCCTGTGGGCCCTGATTCGAGGCTTTCATCACTCCTCGTGTACGTACGGGAGAACCATCTCGAGAGCAGCCGGATGTTGGTGCCTCAGTCCGATGTCCCCACGCTTCACTACTACTTTCCGAATTCGCGTGTGCGAGGTTACACCGACCAGGTACCGGAGTTTTCTACACTTCGGGACGGCGGTACGGACGGAGTCCTATACCCCGGCTTACCGATCCGATATGAACCACTATTGTCCAGAGGATTTGAACAGAATAAATAGAAATTCTTGTTTAGAGAATCTGTTTGAATCGAAGACGATATGAACCTTTAATTCGATTATGAATCCCCTCGAAACGACCTCACCTCCCTTTATGTCCGAACTTCTCGAAACGTCGATGCTTTTGCTCAAGCGGTTAATCGTTGCCAGGAAGTCTGAACTTCTTTGTCAAGGTCCGGAAGCGGAACGTTTGCTGAGGCCAGCTACGTTTTTCCACTCTAGTTTTGCAGGGTGCGGAGTTGACAATGGAGTCCGATGCGAGGCAAGGATCCTTCTGGCGGCACTGGTTTTGTTCTTTGCCTTACTTCCATGTTTTGCTACCACCAGCATCATCTCGGTCGAACCGACGCAGATGCAGGCGAAAGTCAGCATACGCACAGACCAAGCTGGCAAATGTACTTATCGTGCCTCGCGAGGGACGGTGTTCAGCTCGAACGTGCCGGACCTGGTCGATAATGGAAGCACGGATGAACGACCAGGCTCGATTGTGAACGGCACAAGCCATGTGTTCGTCCTCGGAACACGCAAGGGATCCGATGCGCTCGCGGCGGCAGCAACGTATTGGATTGGAGTTAGTTGCGGCTCGGACGGTGAGGTGTCAACCACATTTACCACCTTGCCGGTCCCGTTGGGCAATCTGGCTCCAGATCCGGTGCCATTTAACGGCGCCCGGTTTGGGAACATGGATTATCCGGTTATCGACTGGAACGATCAGACCAAGAGCTACGTTGATCCCGTGGAGGGCCTGGAGTTCTGGCGGCTCTCTGGTCCGGGCATCGTTGACGCCAGCTCCTTCACAGCTCAATTCAACCAGACGGCTTTGGTACCAATCGATCTGGCCGGCGCCGGGACTTGGATGAACATTGTGAATGCTGTAACCAACGGTAAGACTTTTACGACGGCGAAGGGCGGTGTTTCCGACAAGCTCTTCATACCTCTTGCACCGCATAGTTTCTACGACGGCGCCAGCGGATGGATTAGCAAACACAACGCCGACGACATCCTGGTCAATGTGTATTGCGGAAATGCCGAACGCGGTGGAATCACTCTGACACTTCAGTTCACTCTGGACGGAGGACAAACGGCGGTCGGTACTCCGGTGACTACAAGTTCCTGCCCACAGACTAGGCCAGTAAAGATCGGCACCTATCCGGGACCGGTCCCGCTGCCGTTGTTTCGAGGCTGGGGTATGAACGCGCCGCAACACAATCTTGTAATACCACCGTCTGGTAGGGTATCGGTGGCCAATCGAGTGGCTATATTGCAGACCCAGGGTGCATCAAACAATTACTTCGTCACCGACTGGGTGCCCGGCACACCAATCCAGATCGACAGGGTATACTATCACGTTAACTCCGTCCAATCCCCCACTAAACTTACCATTGCGGAAGATCCCGGCATTCTGACCAATGCGCCCTATTCGGGAGCGAATTCTGGGATCGTTGTCGCTAAGAACGGCTCAGGCTCGGTCGACGTCAGTTTCGGTCTGGATATCTTCGGCTCCGGTGTAGCCGATAATGGCGTCAATGGAGACACGCTGATGGTGAATCCGATACCAGTGACCGTTACCAGAGCGGCGGATGGCAGGACACTTCTCACCCCCCCGCTGATTGGTTACCTTGCCTTCCTGGTGGACCAGTGGGGCGCGGGTTCAATCATCTTGTGGATTCCTTACAACGGCGACGGCTCTATTCGGAACGAAGTTCGGCTGCTCTCCGCCGACAAAAAGCCCTCGGCTAGTCCCAGAATGCATGCCGCGGGAGACCGGTTCCAGTATGACGTGGGATTGCTCATACGCTCGGGGACCGTCTTTGACGGCGTTGATGGAAAGAGCTGGTTCGCAATGGACGCCGACGGTGTCCATTTTTTTCGGATGACTTACGATGAAACCCTGCAGGGATGCACTGGATTTCCCTCGTATAACCCTTATCCCGTTTCCGGCGGATACCCTCGCGATGCATCGGTAGCCGACGACTGTTTCCAGTGGCATAATCTGACCCCTTCCAGCGCGAATCCACCGATGGACTTGCTCTCTCAAATGAAGCGAGCTTATCGGACCGGCGTAAACAGCTTGGGTGAAGCCGTAGGCGCGCCCCACCCGAACTTCGATCTCGGTTGGTTTGGACACCCCTCATCGGGCTTAACCGATGGAGGGTACATTACTGCCACCATTGCAAATCGCGGCGAACATTTGTGTATCTTTGCCGCCTTTGATTCGAAAACCGGCGTTATCAAGGTGATTAAGAATATGTGGGGTGGCGATGGCGACACGGAGGCAAGATGGGGAGGCATCCATAGTGCCGGTGCGGGGGCCGGAACATGGCGCTTTGCGGCGATGAACGGACTAGACGATAACACGGGCGTTCCGGGTCAGGAGGTTTTCAATAGCGCGTTCGATTTGCCGATCGTCAAAGTCAACCGGGCCGGATACACGAGACCCGCCCGCTGGGATACGAACACTTCGCTCACCGGTAAAGAGGCATATATATGTCCGTCCTCCGTACCATTGCGCTATGTGAATCTTTCGGGGACACCAAATTGTATCGAGGTGAAAGTCTCGACTCCTCCATGCAACGCGACGCCAAACTCGTCATACATCTTTCCGGATGGAAAAACGGAGAAGGAGGAATTCCCTTGCACAACGCCGGGCTTCGGGATCGCCGATTCCAATCGCTCCAAGTTGATGGAGATTCAACCGGGCGATTGGCTTAGAGAGCGTAGATCTGGGCCGTTGAATGAAGAGTTTGTGGCTCTGACAGTGACTTATAACGGAACGAACGATATCGACATCTGGCTGCTGCGCTGGGCACGGCACAACTACTTACTCCCGTTGCTCGACAATGGAGACGATTATCAGCCGGTTTATGACGCTCGTTCGAATGGCTGGTTTTTATCCATGGCGCCATCGTTCAATGTGGGCCCCTCAAGTATCGCCATTGACCTGTCGGCGGGAGGCTCAGCAAAGTGGCTGCCTGACAATGGCCAACGGGCAGGCTGTCATGGGACTTTCGGGCCGGGAACATCTCCAGGGTTGTACATCTATGCGGAACCTTGCGATCCACCGACTTATAGAGGCAACTTCGACATGCCGCTGTCGGCGATGATATTCCAGCCGTTTCTCCCCATGGGAGTTGGTTATCCAGGGTTCGGGGGCAGCGCTGACGGTATAGCGAGGAGCTTTGTTCAGAACTATAACAACAACACTTGGTGGTTTGGGGCTGCAAATCCGCCATTTCAACTTGATTTCCGGCATTTAAATCCCTCGTACGGTGCTGGTCCTGAAATTCTTAACTCGGTAATTGGGAGTCCTCGGAAACTTACTCTGGTTCCCGGGACGAGCAAGAGCTATTTGATCGGAGATACATTGTCGGCCGGCCCGTCCAATTACAAACGCCTACCGCTATACGGCTATGCTGGACATTATCTTCTGAAAGACACCAGCGGGCCGGCAACGGCGAACATGACCGATTTGCCTGACTACAGCGTCTGTCGTGCGCTCAACGCGGGTGAGTGCTTCGATGGTTCGGCGCCGGGAAATCTCTATGTGACTGTACCAAAGGCTTACATTGACGATTACTGTCGCACCGACCAGTTCACCCTACCCGATCCATGCGCTTTTCAGTTGGCCCCTTTTGCGGGGCAGGTCCTGCAGTTCAGAACGGACAAGGCAGATGCAGCAGGGTTCACAGTTCGGAAATTAGGGTACGTGCACGGTATGCCCGGGCTGCAGTATCAGTTCTCAAATTGCAGAGCCACTCCGGACGCCGCCTTCGCGTTCTGCGTTGCCGACTGGCTGGACGGAGTGCGATCTGAATGGGTGGCGTTGCGATTGAATCCCTTTCCCAACCCGGATGGTGTCGATCGTACTACCTTCGTTCCAATATCTTTCACATACCAGGGAAGTTCAACCGCGAGTTACATACGGGCCCGCTTCGGCTATTTGGAAAACGGAGCGACACTTCTGCGCTGCATGCCGTATCAAGCGGAGTGTTCGACCGAAATCCCCAAGAGAGCGACAAAGGATCCTTACAGCTTCACGAACGAAATGGCAATGCGGCAAAGCTGCCCAAATGGCTCCGTTTGCAAGATTACAATCCCGGCGATCTCCAATCGAATGCTGTACTATGTGGTTGACAGATTGGATTACAATGGGAACCTCGTGACTTCTGATCCGTTGCAGGTTGTAGCCGTGCCATAAACCCCCACTCAGAGCGATTCGTCGTAACTGGCTGGGGCACCGAGCGACACTTGCAAGTGGGATTTTGTTGGTGCGTGACTACACCGCACACTCAACGGGGCTAATGTGAAAACTTTTCAATGCCACGGATTAGCTTTTGGCTTCCGTTTCACGCACGTTGCAAATCTGAAACAGTGGCCCGCGCCTAACTCCATCATATCTGCGTCTGATACACTCGCCCGAGATGCCAATATTCGGGAGCCGAACACCCGCCAGCAGGATCAATACAACTCTACTAGTCCAGCCACAGACCAGGGGTGAGTCGAACAGTCCGATGCCAAAAACACGGCAGACGATCAAGAATAGCCTCGCCAGGAAAGAAAATTCCGCTATTGTCAAGCAAGCTACCAGGCTTAGGTCCAGGAAACACACAGAGTGAAAACAGATTTTGGCCAAATAAAAAGTGCGCGCATGTCCACAAGCGATTTGGCGGAAATTGCTCTAATTGTAATGCTCTGCGGCTTCTTAGGCTATCTCCGTTGGGTTAAAATGGATACGCTGGTTTTGGGCGATACCCCACGCTGGTTGTTCGAGGCGCAGCGCGTGGCGGCCGGCGAAGTTCCATACAGAGATTTCTCGTGGAATTATCCACCGTTCTCAGTGTTGTTTTTGGGCTGGATGATGAGATGGTTCGGCGTTACTTTTGCTGTTGCGCAGGTTTTCGTCGATACCGTGTCGATTGGTGTAGTTCTTGCTATCTATTCTCTGGCTCGTCTTCTGCTTCCACATTTCCTTCTGATTCCAGTAATGTTCTGCTTTTTGGCCGTCTGCGGAACGAGCCTTATGTTCTTCAATCTTTTCTCGCTTCTTACGTACGTCCCCGCTTTGCAGACAGGGGTTGGCGGTTTTCTCTTATTTCTGCTCGCTATTCTGGCATATGTGCGGACTGGCAAAATAAAAACGGCGACCTGGTTGGTTATTACATTGGGTGCTTTCATTGCCGCATATAGTAAGCCAGAGACATTCGTCGCGACTTACAGCACTCTCCTTCTCTTGGCAGTCATTGATCGTAATTACTGGTTTGTTGGACGGAATGTTAAGGACTGGTTCCTGCACTATATGAAGCTTGGTTTTGCATGCGCCGCGCCTATGCTTGTGGTTTATCTTTGGACCGGTGCTGTCGTTGGATACGCCAACATGGCGGCGGGGATTACCGGTTACGGCTT
>Ga0070730_10004157_pt1 | contig 12814 bp, 11 predicted proteins | sample Coa_R1_3_FD_66447 | JGI IMG/M metagenome (GOLD analysis project Ga0070730, IMG submission 66447) | Surface soil microbial communities from Centralia Pennsylvania, which are recovering from an underground coalmine fire - Coalmine... | ecosystem: Environmental > Terrestrial > Soil > Unclassified ...
GCTACAAGAAAAATCCCGGCGCACTGGTCTAAGCGCTAGCGCACATACGCCAATCAGGAGTAGGAAATCCCCGAAGCACGCTGGCTTGCGACGTTTGGGGTGCGCGCGAGGTCGTTCTGCTGCGGAAAGCCTGAAAGGCCCGCAAACCGATATTCAACTAAACACAGACTCAACGATGTAACGGCCGTCGTCGGCGGAGATACCCGAAAATGGTGGGAGTCGTTGCATTCTTGCGTGGGGAGCCGGAATGAAGTGCCTGCTGATCATCGATGACGACGAAGCGATCCGCAGGATGCTTCGTTTTCGGCTCAAAGACAATTACGACATTATTGACGCCCCATCACCCCAAGAGGGGCTGATTCTCGCGCTCCAACGCAAACCTGATGCGATTCTTGTCGACCTTATGATGCCTGGGCATACGGGCTTTGAAGTTTGCCAAACCCTGGCAGGCTTGAGCTTCACCCAACTCATACCCGTTTTTGTGATTTCCGGTGCGCCAAAAGCCATTTATAAAGACTTCTGTGATGCACTCGGCGCGCGGGGTTATTTTGAAAAGCCGATCGATTTTAATCTTTTGCAAACACGTTTAGCCGCGGTCCTAAACGAGGAGCGCGAAAACCGGCGCCGAGAAGCGCGTGTTCGGCTGAGAGTGGGTGTAAAGCTGAAAGGAAGAGACGCCAAGGAGGACTCTTTTGAGGTTCTCACGTTTACCGAGGACGTGAGTAGCCGTGGCTTTAGTTGCGGACTCAACGTTCTGTTGGTCCCGAATGCCGTTGTCGAGGTCTTCTTGTGGATACCTGCTGCACACCGATTTACGGGAGAGGCAAGGCTCGCCTGGGCCCAATTTGCGGAGACACCGGCGCAGATGTGCGGCTTCGAGTTTCTGGAATATCCTCGCGAGTGGATCTTCTGACAAGCTAGTCCCGCAGAAAAACCCGCAAATTACAAAGAGACGCTGGCGGACTTCTGGCCACGCTTCGAAAGGTAGGCGTGCCAGAAAAGCCTTGCGGCAACGCCACGCCAGGGTTTCCACGGTAAGCTGAGCGCTTCTAACTTTTCCGGCGAAGGACGCTCCCGAAGTCGCTTTACCTCCTGTACAGCGGTGGCCAGAGCCAGATCTCCTGTGGGCCAGATATCCGGCCGGCGAAGGGCGCTCAGAAGATAAATGTCGGCCGTCCAGCGGCCAATGCCCTTGAAGGCGATCAGCATGTTGCGCGCCGAATCGTCGTGGAGTTCGTGAAGGTCGCGCAGATTGAAATAGCGATAAGCGAGAGACTCGGCGAGGAGGCGGGTGTAGATAGTCTTTTGGCGGCTGAAACCGATTCGAAGCAGTTCAACATCGGTGAGTTTCAGGAAGCGCCTGGGCGTAAGCGGATTTGCCGCTGCTTTCAGGCGCCCGAAGGCGGCTCGCGCGGAGGCAAGAGAGACTTGCTGCTCGAGAATGATGTACACGAGCGTGGGGAAACCCGGCTCGCGCACCCATAATGGCGGTTGGCCGTAAGTTTTCACCACGGCGGCCAGATGTTCATCCTGGCTCGCCAGGAACTGCACGCCTTGGGCGAAACCCGTTTCGTCCAGAATAGTTTGCGAAGTGCGCATTCAACGCCTTGCGAACTCTACACTGAATTACGCGGTGCCGGTAAACCGCTCAGGAAGCCTTTTTCGGCCACAACACACCTTGATCTTTCTTAGTGACCGGGGCCATGCCTTTGTAGACGAATTTCTGCACGCGCTGTCCGCGGTAAGTTTCCGTCGTGAAGATATTGCCTTTCGAATCCGTGGCGATGCTATGCACCGCGTAGAATTCTCCCGGCTGGCGTCCGCCGTCGCCAAAGCTGGTCAGGATTTCCAACGTATCGCGAAGAATGATGTAAACCTTCTCGTTCGAACCATCGGCGAGAAAAATGTATTTCTGCTGCGGATCTTTGGAGAAAGCAATATCCCACACCGAGCCGTCGCCTAGCGTGCGCTTGGCGATGATCGTCTCTTTCACGAACGTTCCGTCTTTTTTGAACACCTGGATGCGGTCGTTTACCCGATCGCAGACATATAACAGGCCGTCGTTAGCGATCTCTGCGCAGTGAACGGGATTGCGGAACTGCGGCGCCGGCGGCGCATCGGGGTTATAAGGACCGAGGCTGGTGTCGTCGGGCTTATGGCCATACGCTCCCCAATAGCGCTTGGCTTTTCCTGTGTCCGCATCGAAAACGATCACTCGATGATTGCCATAGCCATCCGCGACGTAAAGTTCATTGGCATCCTTGTCGACAAACATCTTTGCGGGGCCTTTGAGGTTCTCGAGGTCGTTGCTGCCTTTGCTCTGGCCCGGATGGCCAATTTGCATCAGGAATTTCCCGTCCTGCGTGAACTTCAAGACCATGTTGTCATTGAATGGCCCACTGCCGGGCTGCGACTCATTTAGGGCGGCGGCCTGAGTTGGCGGCGCGACTGCGGCCGTGCGGCCGTTGCCGCCGATCCAGACGTTGCCTTTGTAATCGACGGTAATTCCGTGGTTGGAAGCCGGCCAATCGTAACCCTGGCCCGGTCCGCCCCAGTGCCCGATGAGATTGCCCTCTTCGTCGAACTCAAGAACGGGGGGCGCGGCCATGCAACACTCTGAAGCCGGCGGATTCGCCGCGAGATAATTTTCCATTCTCTCGAGTGAGCCGCCGCGGTGAATGATCCAGATGTGGTCCTGAGCGTCGACTGAAACGCCGATGGTCATGCCTAGGAGCCAATGATTTGGAAGCGGCTTCGGCCACATGGGATCGACTTCGAAACGCGGTGCCTGTACTCCCGCGGCTTCCACGGCGGCGCGTTTTTCGAGCACAGTCGAACCGACGCCCAGCGCGACGATAAGTGCTGAAAATACGAGCCCGATGTAGAGATTGCGTTTCATATTTCTCCTCCCGTTTCAGTCTCCAAACCCTGCTGTACGGAATGAAATTGAGTAGCGCTAGTCGCCAGCGGATCGTGTGAAGGCCCTTGGCCAAGCGGAAATTTCAGCGGCCAACGCTTCGCCACATACCACATTAAGGCTACGACAATCAGCATCGCCATCAGCCAGTGCATCGCCGCGGCCAGCATGGCGGCGGTGAGCGCCGGCCAGGCGAACCGGAACTGCGCCAATCGCGCGCCGCGGTCAAGCATCCAGTGCCACCCTGTGTGGGCCACGAGCGCCGAAAGGATGATCGTGCCCATTCGCTCAGCTACGGCATACCGGAAAAACGCGTGCAATAAAGGAATGAGCAGCACAAGCACCAGCAATTGGCCGAGTTCCACTCCAATATTGAATGAAAGCAGCGAAGTCAACAGATGCGATCCGGCAAATTGCATCGTTTGCCGCAGCGCGAAAGAAAAGCCGAACCCGTGCACCAGTCCGAATCCAAACGTGATCATCCAGCGGCGCTGCACTCCAATTCCGCCCACAATATTTTCAAGCGCCATGTAAACAATGGACATGGCGATCAGTGTCTCAATCAACGGGGGGAACCATAAAAAATCAGGCGCCAGATTGTAGGCGCTGGCGATCAGCGTGATCGAGTGCGCCACCGTGAAGGCCGTGATTACTGGGATCAATTTGCGCAAGCTGCGGAACGGAATCACCAGGCAGAACAGGAAGAGCAGGTGATCGGTGCCATCCAAAATGTGAAAGAAACCGAGCTTCACGAAATTCAAGGCGGCCTGATACCACTGCGGATCGAGGCGGACCAAACCCGGATCACCCACGAATTCGAAAGCGCGGACAACGCCATCGGGCGGCAGAAAGCGAAGCGCTGTGATCACCTGTAAACCGAGCCGCGCGAGCCCAGGATGAATCGAGAATCGGGAACGGTCCGAATGAATTGGATACTCGAACAAGACGTCGAGCATGACCTGATTCCAATAGACCTGCACATCATTCGACAAGCGTGGCCCGGTAACATGGGCGTATGCGTCCTCGTAAGACGCGAAAGATTTGTCGGAGGGGAACGAGGCGCGGACTTCAAGGATTTGAGGATTGGGCAGGCGGATATCATCCTCATCGATTTCGATCGCATCTGCGATCCAAACCATTGCCGCTTCGCGCAGCGACGCGTCGACCCGCGCTAAATCCAGATATCCGGCGCCGCGCTCGGGAAATTCCGTATCCCGCATGGCGTTGAGCGGGACGCGCAATAGCAGGTGGAGTTTTGGACCTTCGGGCTTCACGAATGCCTGCACCGTAACATCGTTGGGAATATCGTGCGCCAATAGCGCGTGCGGCAGGAGGAAAACAAGCGCTGCAATGAAAATCGAAATCCAAAGATGCCGCCGGCTTTTGCTGCACGCCGCCGATGAGGAATCGGACGCGGGAGACTTCATAAACTCCCTCCTTCGTCGGAATTGCCGCCGACTCTAACACAATTCGCCCCAACTGCTCACTCGCGCGATAGTTTTCACAGATCCCGAGCTCGGCGCCCTTTGTCCTAATTTGCGGCGCGCCCCAATCAAATATGCAACCTCTCGGGCGATGAAATTGGGAAGGTTTCTCCCCCCAGCGGCAGGTTGCCTGATCGAGGCGGATTGTGGTATAGCCCCTTATCAGGGATCGTCTGACGGGAGGTTCATGTGAACGTTAAGCTGCTCGCATTTGTTGCGGTTGTCGGCTGTCTGCTGGCCGTATCCACCCCGCTCGCCGCACACCATGGCAGCGCGGCATACGAGAACGCCAAGGAAGTAGTTTTAAAGAACGCTACAGTTACGAAAGTCAATTGGGGCAATCCGCACACTTTGGTGCTTTTCGATGTTAAGGATGACAAGGGTAACCTCGTGCATTGGGTCGCCGAAGGCGGAGCGGCCTCTGCTGTTAGCACCACCGGCTGGACTAAGAATGCGGTTCAGCCCGGCGACGTAATTACCGTCTACCTGTATCAAGCCAAAAACGGCCAGCCCATCGGGCGTGCAAGCAAGGTGGTCCTCGCCGACGGCACTACATTAGGCGCAGGGTATCTCGAAGGCGATCGGCCGTCTCAATGCGATAAGGATTTCGGCCCAGGCGGAGATGAGTCGTCGGCCTGCCGTCCCGGCGGACGTAAAACCACCAACAAAGAATAGGCCCGCCAAAGGGGAGTGTTGAAATGGAAGTTAGTTCCAGGTACGTAGTCGTCAGTCTGCTCGCGCTATTGGCGTTTTCATCCGTGCTCGCAGCTCAGGAACCGCAAAATCAAAACCAGGAACGGAAAGCCGACGAAGAGACCGGCGGGCCGGCGCCAGTTCACGATCTCAACGGAACCTGGCTAGGACCTGGTGAACCGGCGCTGAATAACCGTATCCCTCCCATGACGGCTGAGGGTCAAGCGAAGCTGAAGCTCAATATTCCCGACCCCTTCAGCGCAACTTCCAACGATCCTTGGAAGACTTGCGATCCCTTTGGCATGCCGCGAATCGTCAATAACGAAATAAGAGAGATCGGCTTTGCCACCATGCCTGACCGGATTGTGATCCTCGAAAACTACGCCAAGGTTTGGCGAGAAGTGTGGATGGACGGTCGCCCGCTGCCCAAAAACGTTGGCCACAAGGGCGCGCCTTCGACGATGTACTTCGGATATTCGGTGGGGCACTGGGACGGGAATAACACCCTGGTTGTGGATACCGTCGGCATGGACGACAAAACCTGGGTCGACCGCCGAGGTTATCCACATAGCATCGATGCACATGTGATCGAGCGCTATACGCGGGTAGACCACAATCACATGAGCATGACCGAAACGATCGACGATCCGGCTTACTACACCGCGCCTTTCGTCATCGCGAAGGCCGACTACAGGTGGATTAAGGGCCAGGACGATGCGAAAGTGCCGGTGCCCTTTTCCAACGAGTACATGTGTATCCCCTCTGAGGCCATCGAGTATATGAAGCTCGTCGGCAGCCCTGCCGATGAGGACGCCGCGACCGGCGTTAAGAAGGAAACAAAGTAAAAAAGTAAAGAGGAACCGGGAACTCCCGCAAACCTCGACGAATCGTCAGGCAGTGACTCGCTTCTGCGCACCGCTCAGTGAGTTGGCTCCAGTCTGGCCGCTTTGTAGGCCGCTTCGGCCTCCGGGCTTGCCAAATACTGCAACAGGGCTTTAGCGGCTTTGGGATCTTTCGCCTTCGAGGAAACGTATCCGACAACGTCAATCGGAGTCGAAGCTCCCCGCGGCAGGGGCCCTGCAAGATCAACTCCATCACGTAACTTATCGCTCACTTCGGGGCCGATAAAGAGCTCGGCCTCCCCCTTGGCAACCATAGCTTCCGCTTCCTGGCTGCCTTCCACCGTCTTCAGTTTCGGTTTCACTTGTTCGACGAGACCAAGCTTTTTGAGCGAATCCATGGCCTGGCCTCCGAGCGTACCTGTAGACGGATCCACGATGACGATGGATTTGGCTGCGAGCAGCGTCCGTTTCACCGCGGCTGTTGTGGAGATGTCCGGCCTGGGCGCGCCCTTTCTGACGCTCAGTCCCAGCACAATTCTCGCTAACCTGGTGGCGCTTTTAGGGTCAACGTTGCCGGACGCGACCGCTGGCGGATATGGCGCAAATATGATGGACACGTCCAACGCCTGGCCGTGCGCAACGAGCTGCCTGGTTCCATAAGGCGGAGTTTCCCGGCTGCCCTGTCCATAGGTCGCCTTGACCTTGTCGCCGGTCTCGCTTTCGAACCCCGCAATTAGCTTATCCACCGTTTCCCGCCCCATGGGCCCCGGCACAAGAAGAGTAATCTCCGTCTGGGCGCGCGCTGCATATGCATTGCCGAGCAAAAGCGCGGCGACAACTAGTGACGAGCACCAAAATTTCACGTTTCCTACCCTCCAAGACGCGACGATCCTGTGTCTGCGGAAAGACCATACGCCGGGGTCCTGACCGGGTCAACTCCCAAGGCCTCAATGGGCATTGACAAAACAAGCGCGCCAATGGAATAGTCGCGTGCAATTGGAGGTACTCTCCGTGAATGCCAGAGTCGTAACGCGTTTTGCCGCCGCTGCCGTTCTCTTACTGATTGCTAGCGCGGCCATGGCGCACCATGGTGCGGCGAGCTATGAATCGAATAAGCTAACGACCTTGAAGGGAACCGTAACCGATTTCCGTTTCCAGAACCCTCATGCGCAAATTCTTCTTGATGTAAAGGATTCATCGGGCAAAGTAGAAAATTGGATTCTCGAAGCCGTTGGCATAGCCACGCTATCAAGGAACGGTTGGAGCAAGAGCATAATGAAACCGGGCGATCAAATCACCGTCACAGGTAATCCCGCCAAAAATGGGTCTCCCTCAATGCGTCTGACCAAGGTGGTGCTGGCCAGCGGCAAAGAGCTAGGACTCGAGCGCGGTGAGGATTACGCTGGGCAATGAGTGTTCGCGGTTATCTGAGGACAGGGGTGCGCAATGGGTGCGCAGCATTCGCATTATTCACGACGCTCGGTTTGCCCTGCGCGTTGTATGGTCAAACCGCCGGTTCCAGCACTAGCGCAAAGGGGGCGGTAAAAACCGCGGCGGCTTCGACACCCGACCTCAGTGGTATGTGGAGGCGTACGCGGCGCCCTCCCGACAATAAGCGCAAATACACGATTTTCGAGATCGCCTTGTCCTTGACAAACGACGAGCCACCGATGACCCCTTGGGGCCTCGAAAAGTTCAAAGCTGCCAAGCCGAACGTCGGGCCCCATGCCGTAACTATTGCCGAATCGAATGATCCCACGGTCAACTGTTTTCCTCATGGAGTACCGAAGATTTATCTCATGCGGGGCGCACCGCTGGAGATCCTTCAGGAGCCCGGGCGCGTGGTGATGTACTTTGAATACGATCACTTTGTGCGCGAAATCTTCACCGATGGCCGGCAACATACGCCGGATTTGAATCCCACGTGGATGGGAGAAGCGATCGGCAAGTGGGACGGGGATACGCTCGTCGTGGACACCATCGGTTTCAACGACAAGACCTGGCTGGATTATTCAGGACATCCGCATAGCGACGCGCTGCATGTGGTGGAGCGAATTCGCCGCGTGGATCACGGTACCCTGGTCAACGATATAACTATCGAGGACCCGAAGGCCTACACCAAACCTTGGGTTTCGCACATGGTTTTCGATCTACACCCGGACTGGAAGATCGAGGAAACGATCTGCGAAGACGACGTCAACTTCTCGAATGTGCAGAAAGTATCCGAATCGAAGAAGTAGCTGAAACCGGGCTCTTATTCCGAAGAACTCCGTCAAAACTGGCCAACTGCACTGCTTATCGGCTGCGGGCCTGTTCGAGACGCGCCTGGGCTTTCAGCGACTCCAGCTCTTTTTCGGTACGCAAGGTCATGCGAGCGACTTTCCTGGTACGGGAATACGGAAGAATGACCTCCAGCGCGCCGTCTTTCTCCAGCAAAGAGAGGTAACGCGTTTCGGCGCCGAGCGTAGGGAAGGGGTACTCGGCCCATTTTGAAGTCTTGGGATCGAATTTGATCACTTCATCGGCGTTCATCAAGTTGATCCAAACGTTATGGTTTGAGTCCACCTGCGCCTGATAGGGCTGCTGTGCATCAGGCCGGGGAAGCGGAATCATCGTCACTTTCAAATTATGGGTATCGATCCTGGCGAGATTGCCGCCCCACCAGTCGCAAACCCAGATGAGATGGCCATTTTTGTCTGCGCCCAGCCGGCGAGGTCCCTCCGCCCACGGAACACCGATGACCCACGTAGATCCGGCGTGAGCATAGACGTTGCGCTCTTCACTCGTGACTAAGTCCGTCTCCATGGACACGGGAGCGAGTTTGACTTGCGTCACTTTGCCGGACTTGATGTCGCTCTTGGATAAGGTGTCCATATTCATTTGCGCCCACCAGGCGTTGCCATCTGTATCTGCAGCGAGCCCGTAGGTGCTTCCGATACCATCCGAGTTTTCGTAGATCGGAGATTTGAACTCTGTAAATTCTTTCTTTTGGGGATCGAAACGCACCGCCCCTGGGCCGGTGGTCGCCCAAATCTTGCCTTTGCCATCTACGTCGACGGTTCCGGCCGCCGTGGTCGGGCCGGTCATGCCTTGGGGCGGCGTAAAGACCTCGATCTTTTCAGTGGCTGGATCTATCTTGGCGAGGCGGCCCGGACCGCCTTCCACCCCGGCGCTCACGTTGAACCAGAGGTTTCCCTGCTGATCCCGGGTGATGCCGTGACCATTGGCCGCGAAACCGTGCAAGCCAGGCACGTTGAACGTCTTCAGCGCCCCGGTTTTCGCATCGACTCTTCCGAGGCTGATGTCGTGATTGGACACGTTATACGAAAACCATATGTTGCCATTCAGATCGGCTTGCGCGTCGTGGATACCATGAGCGCCGCTCAGACTCGAGGGCGTACCCAGTGACCAATCGCTTCCATCGTTGGTGATGTATTCAGTCCCGGACTTCTCGTCTGGGGCAATGGGAACCTCATACTCGGTAAACACGGCGCGTGCCGCCTCTCCCGTGGGACGCGGGCGCAGCTTGAAATTCATAGCGGTCGGTTGGGGGCCGCTGACACGAGCAAGATAGGCGGCCAATTCTTTCTCATGGAAATCGATAATTGGTGCGGGCTCGCTTTTGTCGCCGAGGTAACCACCAGCAACGTTCACTCGCTTCATGAGATCGAGAATTGCCGTCCAACCTGCAATATCGAAGCGTTCCTGAAGAATGTAGTTGGGCTGATGACAACTGGTGCAGCTATTGCGAAATACCCGTTTTAACCGCCGGTCGTCCGGAGTGCCGTCGGGCAAGGAAGCGAGTAGTTGGTCGCCCGTAAGTTGCCTTTGAAAATCCTTGATCGGCTTTAGGACAAAATCCTGATGCCGCGTCGCGGTCAAATCGACGTTAGCTCGAGCTGTGGCGAACGTATCCGCTTGGGCCCAGACCTCATACTCCGCCGCCGGCATCGGTGGGAAATAGTAATCACCCTGCTGATCGGTGAAAACGCTTGTGGTAATGGCCTTTCCCTCCGCTTTAGCCGAAACCGTTGCCCCGGCCATTTTTTCGCCGGAATCCGATTTGACTGTGCCAGCCAGCAAGGATGAACTTTCGTCAGCGCCGTATGCACGCGCCGAAGGGCGGAGAGTGAGGGCAGCGATCATAGCTGCAAAGATCAGGGTGGCCTTGAGATTTTGAAATGAAGTTCGCTCAGTGCTCATGGCTGAGGCTCCTTTTCCTCGACTTCCTCTGCGCTAATCTACGGGGCCTTCACCCTTAGTTTGCGGACCGCGCTGCGCCGGCTTTGGCACAGTTTTCAGGTACTCGATGATGGCGTTTAAATCCGACGCTTTCAGTCCATACCGGAACCCCGGCATCTTGCTCGAGCCCTTGTCAATGTAATCGCGCACGGCGTCTTCTCTGCCGCTCACCAAATCCCGGTATAAAGAAGGACCATACATCGGATTGGTGAGGGTTGGTTGCGTGTGGCAGACGGAGCAGTGTTGCTGGAAAAGCCGGCGACCGGAAGTCACTGCGTCCTGCCCCGAGGCGGCCGCGTTGTTGCCATTTTGGGCCGGAAGTGCAAACGGAAATAACAACAGCAGGGACAGCAGAAGATTCGAGCCGTATCTCATTCCCTACCCCCGCCACATGGGCCATCGCAGACGCCGGACTACCTGCACCGGGGCTCGCTATTTACAGTAGGGATAGCAGATTTCTCCGCAGAGTACAATGGGAGCGGCATCTCGTAGGGCGCACCTGATTTGGGCGCTTGGCAAAGTGTCGGCTCGAGCCGAGGCGAAAACTAATCAAAAACCGACCGATGGCGACTGTTTGTGGAATATTAACGCGAGGTGAATCTTAGGGTTGCCTGTAGGTTAGGGTGAGAGTAGCATTGGGGATCATTCCGAAGAGCTCGCCAGTCCCCCTTTCCGAGGTGGCGCATCAGATTCGTCAGCGGGCGCGTTAAAAAACCTTCGAGGCTAAAGCACATGGAGCCGCACAGGCCTTTGGGGCATCTCCGGCCGCTGGGTCTTTCGCTGGCTGCAGTCACCGTGCTTTACCTGGCAGGATGCGGGGATTCCACTCGGAACGTTGCCAGCTATCATCCTCCCGTCATTCAAGCGGCGACCTCCCAGCAGGGGAATCCGGTAGCCAAAAAGCAGTCCAATCCGCCAGCTGGGACTCCGTCTAATACGCAACCAAAGGCGGCCCCCAAAATAGGCTCATTGCCCCTGACAGCCACACGTGGGCGCACAGCATACCTATCGCTGGTGCGGCCGGACGCTGTGGATCGGCTGGCCGTGCAGGTAAGGGCAGCGTACGCCGCCGGCGAACAGGACGCCAAGGCAAGCCACAACGAAGCCGCCCGGCAGGACTATAATAGAGCGCTCGATCTGCTTTTGGCCAGCGGTTTCGATGTCCGCAAACAACCCGCGCTCTCTGAGCTATTCAACCAGATCATGTCGTCCTTATCGACCCTGCAAGGCACGACGCAGGACGCGGAAGCGACTGGGCCGCCCGAAATACTGGTCGAGCAGCAGAACAAACCCTCTCCACTGGATGAAATCAACGCCATCACTTCATTATCGGGAGAGGAGACTCCGGCAACTCCGGGCGATGCCGGGCTAAAGACAAATGCAGAGCGCGAATTGCAGGCCGTGCCACACGATATTCCGCTGACGCTCACCGATCCCGTGCTTTCCTTTCTGAATTTCTTCCAAACCACCAAGGGCCGCGCCATTGTGGAGAATGGATTGCGTCGCGCGGGACGCTACAGCGAAATGATTCGCCGCGTGCTGGCGCAGGAGGGCATGCCCAGCGACTTGATCTATCTGGCGCAGGCGGAGAGCGCATTCGAGCCTCAGGCCCTCTCGCGTGCCGGTGCGCGTGGGCTCTGGCAGTTCATGTCTTACCGTGGGAAACAGTACGGTCTCGAACATAGTTGGTGGCTGGATGAACGGCAGGATCCGGAGAAGGCTACTCGGGCAGCGGCACACCATCTTCGGGATTTGTACGAGATGTTCGGCGATTGGTACCTGGTGATGGCTGCTTACAATTCCGGCCCGGGGACTGTGCAACACGCTGTCGAGCGTACCGGTTACGCCGATTTTTGGGAGCTGTACAAAGCCAACGTGCTGCCGCAGGAAACGCGCAACTATGTGCCCATTATCCTCGCGCTCACTTTGATTTCCAAGGATCCGGCGCGCTACGGCGTCGAGTTCGTTCCCGATCAGCCTTTACAAGTGGACCGCGTGCAGCCGGGGCATGCTGTAGACCTGCGGCTGGTTTCAGAAACGATTGACGTGGATGTGGATACGTTGAAGCTGCTCAATCCGCAACTTTTGCGCCTGGTCACGCCGAATGATCCTCGCTTCATGCTGCAGATTCCTGCAGGCAAGGCGGAGGACTTCGAAAAGGGCATGGCGGAGATTCCGCCGGAAAATTGGGTGAGTTGGCGCCGGCACCGCGTCGAGCAAGGCGAAACGCTGTCCAGCATCGCCAGGCGATATCGGATTTCTGTCGCAGCGCTGGTTGAAGCGAACGGACTGGATGCCCAAGCGCGGCCAGAAGTAAATACCAAGTTGATCATCCCCGCAACGATTCAGGCGCCGCCCACTCTGGGTGCGTTGGTGCGTTACCGCGCGCGCCGTGGCGACACCGCCGAGAGCGTGGCAGATCAGTTCAACGTAACAGTCGCGGAATTGAAGAAGTGGAACGGCATGCGCAGCAATCGCCTGGTGGCCGGGATGCGTCTGAAGATTTATCCAGGCGTGACGGGGCCTATGCCAGTAAAAGCTACGGTGGCGGCTGCGCGAGCGGATGTTCCAGCAAAGGTGGGCCAGTCCGTGACGCACCGTGTGCAGCAGGGCGAGACCCTGTGGTCCATCGCTCA
>Ga0070730_10004159_pt1 | contig 12812 bp, 10 predicted proteins | sample Coa_R1_3_FD_66447 | JGI IMG/M metagenome (GOLD analysis project Ga0070730, IMG submission 66447) | Surface soil microbial communities from Centralia Pennsylvania, which are recovering from an underground coalmine fire - Coalmine... | ecosystem: Environmental > Terrestrial > Soil > Unclassified ...
GCCCGCAGCCTGAGCCGAGCGTCCAAAGCAAGGCGAAAGAGATAAAAGAAAAATCGCAAAAGCGATCCATCGCATCATCCTGGCCTTCACTGATTCACCTCGGTTGAGACGCCTGCAGGCATAGACTCCCCACCTGCCAGGCGGTTAGCCCATAAGATGCTGACTTTTTGACTCTGCCGCACATGTAGCCTAGAATTTTTTCAGGGCATTGAGTAGCGCCGCTGTCGCGAGGGCGTCCCACCTTCGCCGCCAGGAGCGCCCGGAAAATGGGCGCTTGGTTGGCAAGGCTTGTGCAATTTTGAGGAGGATTCAGCATGGAAGGTAAAATCGGTCTCACCGAAATCCTCTTCATCCTGGCCATCGTGCTATTGCTCTTCGGGCCCAGCAAATTCGCCGCGCTCGGAAAAAGCCTCGGCGAGGGCATCCGCAATTTCAAATCCTCCATGCGAGAGGACGAAAAGAAGGACGACGACAAGAAGTCCTAGTGCAGCGTCACCCGTCAACTTCCGCGCCTGCTAACTACCCCACCGCTCCCGTAACATCCGATAGACGAGTGCCAATGGCAATCCCACCACGTTGCTGTAATCTCCTTCAATTCGCGGAATCCACCGCGACGCCATCCCCTGGATGGCATACGCGCCCGCCTTGTCCATCGGTTCGCTACTCGCCACGTACTCGCGAATTTCTTCGTCCGACAGCTCGCTCATTGTGACCAGCGTAGTCTCCGAAGCAGTTCTCACTTCGCAGTTCTCAGTTCCCATTCTTTCGTTGCTGATCCCGAATCCCTGATCCCTGGCCTTTTGCGAGACCAAACACACACCGGTGATCACTTGATGCTCTTTTCCAGAAAGCATTCGCAACATGCGAGCCGTGTCCTCCGCATCCACGGGCTTGCCGAGAATCTTCTCCCCGACTACGACCACGGTATCGGCACCCAACACAAGATCCCGCGGACGGCCTCGCCAAACCTTCATCGCCTTCTCCCGCGCCAGCCGCTCCGCGCAATCGCGCGCCGATTCTCGCGGCAGCGGCGTCTCATCCACATCCGCCGGTTGCACTGTAAACGGAATGCCAGCACTGCGCAGAAGTTCCTGACGTCGCGGCGAAGCCGAAGCAAGTACGAGCATGAGGATGTTTGATTTTATCGGAGAGTGGCTTTACCCGCTGATCAACTCGATCCGATTCCCGAATGGATCCGCAATATGGCCGCGTCGCACTCCCGGGATGGTAGCGTCATCCTGAACCTCCACTCCAACGGATCGATGGGAGACGTCCCGTCCTCTAGCTTTCCCGTTGAATCTTCATTTCACGGACTGGAGTGGCTATACCCATAGCCCGCTAAGTGGATATTGTGCCAGTCCAGTTTCCATGGCATCCTTCTGCCGCTATAAACGACACCTTGGAGTAGGCGATGAGATCCCCGGCTAAACGTACCCCGGCCGCTTTTGTCTTGTTATCTTTGTTGGTATTCCTGACCTCGAGCGGCAACTCTCAGAATCAGATTGGGAATCCGTCCCCCACCAGCGCGGGGGGCCAGATGCAGATGAAGAGTGACGTCGTTTACGTCTGTGCATGCCTGAAAACGAAATCCTGTTCCTGCATGACTGAAGCCAAGATGGAAGGGCCCTGCGCCTGCGGAACCGAAGGAGGCCCCCCACTGAAGGCGGTGCCGAAGGACAGCTCTTGGGCGAAAGAGAACCGCAAAGCACTTGCGAAGTAATCGGCGAGCAGGAGTTTTTGTTCGCTGTCCGAGCTTTGTCCATTGGACCGATTTCCCCAAATCACAAGACCGCAGGATGGAGGCAAGAACTGAAGCACTGCCTATGGGGAAAGGGCTCGCCTGGCAAAGATCTCCAGCTATACTTCCGAAGCGCCGCCCTTGGCGGGATCCCATACCATTCTTTTGCCGCTGCGATACGAGAGGTTCACCATGTGCCCCGCGGCGGCGGCGTGGTGTCCAACCTCCGCGGTCTCATAGCTCGGCTGGCGGGTGCGAACGGCATCCATGAAGTTCGCGAGATGCAAAACAGTCGCGTCCGGCTTATCCGCGAACTCCAGATTCTCTGGCGCTGGTTTGGTCCCTGTTCCCTGTGATTCCGCGCGGTGGTTGTCTTGATTCAAGAAGGCTTCCTGCTTCGCTTTTGGCCAGCTGTCGATCGAGTACTCGTAACCTTCTCTTTTGTATTCTGCCTGCTCGACCATGCCCGCGCCCAGCATAACCGAGAGCGATCCTTCCGTCCCCAGGAATTGGATTCCTTGGCCTGCAGTGCTGGCGCTGTTAAATGTGCCGGCCATGTTGACGCAGAAGCTTCCGTAGTCGAACAGGGCGTCGAGGGTGTCTGGTACTTCGCGCCCGTCGTGCCGGTACAGGATTCCGCCATTGGCGAGTACGCTCTTCGGCATGTCTGCGCCCATGATGAAGTGAATGGAAGTAATGAGGTGAACGAAGAGGTCTGTAGAGATCCCGCCCGAATAGTCCCAATACTTGCGATATCGAAACACGCGCTCGGGATTGTAGGCGACCTTGGGCGCGGGACCCAGCCATTCCTTCCAATTGAAGTTGACGCCATCCTGCAGGTCAGCGGGGATGGGATAGTTCCAGGAACCGGTGGAGCTGTTGCGATTGTAGGATGCCGTCACCTTAGTGACTTTCCCGAGTTTGCCTGAGGTCACGATTTCCCGCGCCTTCTTGTTTTGCTCCGACGACACCCACTGGCTGCCCGCCTGAACGATGCGCTTATTTTGTTGGGCCGCCTGGATGATGGCGGGGCCATCTTCAATTTTGTAGGTCATCGGTTTTTCGATGTACACGTCCTTGCCCGCGCTCAGCGCGTCGAGCACGATGCGCTGATGCCAATGGTCGGGCGTCGCGACCACCACTGCGTCGATATCTTTCCGGTCCAGCAGCTTTTTGTAGTTTGCGAAATTCGTCGCGATCTTACCGTCGGTGCGCTCTTTGGCGCGTTCGAGGTGTCCCTGGTAGCAATCGCAAACTTCCACCAGGTTCGCCTGCTGCGTTTCTTTGGCTGACTCGAGCAATATATTGCCGCGAATCCCGAAGCCGATGAACCCAAGATTCACGCGGTCATTCGGGCCCGCGGCTTCCGGCAGCCGCGATGGAGGAAAATTGATCAGCCTCCCATTCAGGACAAGCCCGAGGCTCGCCGCCTGGGTCGCACTGCGGAGGATGAACTGGCGTCTCGTGGATTTCGACATGTTCAGATTTCCTTCCGAATTCAAGCAACCAAACGCACGCCGCGAATAATTGCGTCCGGTAGATCTTATCGGCCAGGGTGTGGAACGGCAATCTGAGAAAATTGCACCACCCAAGTGGCGACGAAGGGATAAGATGGCCCGTGACGATTCCGGAGGGCACATGAGCAACGAAATTTCTCGCCGACAATTTCTGGAAAATATCGGATTGGGTACTGCGGCCGGCACCAGTCTTTTGCTGCTGAAAGATGTTGCCAGCGCCAAGCCCGGAACCAATGTGCTTCCTTCGCGAACTCTGGGAAGAACCGGCGCAAAGGTGTCGATTCTGGCTTTCGGCTGTGGCAGCCGCTTCCTTATGTATAAGGACGAAGAGAGCGCCACGGCGATCCTCAATCATGCAATAGACCTGGGCATCACTTATCTCGACACGGCCTATGCTTATGGAGACGGCGAGAGCGAGACTCGCGTCGGCCGGGTGATGGCTTCGCGCCGCAAAGAAGTCTGGCTGGCCACGAAGATTCCCGATCGTTCCCGCGACGAATTTCTGCGCCGTCTCGAGGCCAGCCTGAAGCGGCTCCAGACAGACCATGTGGATCTGGTTCACATCCACAGCCTGGGCCAGGCAGACGATCTGGCGAAAATCGAGGCCCCCGACGGAGCCCTCAAAGGTTTGATGGAAGCGCGTGAGCAGAAGATGGCGCGCTTTGCCGGCATGACCAGCCACACCAACGGAGAGGTGATGGCCAGGGCTATCGAGCGGCACGACTTGGATTGCGTGCAGATGGCTCTCAACGCTTCCCGCAATGGCCGCTTTGAAGAACTCGCCCTTCCCGCCGCCAACGCCAAGAACCTTGGCGTAATCGCCATGAAGGTGACCGGTCAGGAGTTTCTTGTGGGTGAAGGTCCGGGAAAGGCCGACATGAGCTCGCTGCTCCGCTATTCCATGAGCTTGCCCGTCACCACCGCGGTGGTAGGAATGCCACGCCCCGAAATGCTTGCCCACAACGTCGAGACCGCGCGGAGTTTTTCACCGCTCAACGATGAGGAAAAAGGGCGCCTGCGGCACCAACTCAATCCCTCCCGCGAGGGACTGGAAAAGCGGCTGGTCGGTCATCTGGATGGACCCACGGAGAACCCTGAAATGTTCCTGGCGTAGCCAAAGATCTTGAGGCGTAGATTTCACGTCTGCTAGGGTCAACTCGCAAACGGCAACTCGCTCCTGGTCGGCGAGCAGTCATTTGTGGCGCAAAGAAATGTGCAGCATGGGTGCGACACATGCGGACAGCTTCAGTTCGAGCGCCCGTCTGAAGTTCAAGAATCCTACGAAACAATCCCAGGCATCAAGTTGTGGTTAACGGACGGGAAACTGTCCAAAACCCAGTCAGCGGGGTCAAAAGACTCCTTGACCGCAAACCAACGAGTGGCTACCTTCTCCTAGAAATGCGCGACATCCACGCCGCACGGAATTGTCAAGATGAAACCCGCATCCTGCATCACTTTTTTTCTAATTCTTCTTGGCCTTCCTGCTATGGCTGACGGTCAGGCTAGCGGTGCCGCTTCTGGCATTCCTCCAGCCGACCGAGCCGCCATTTTCTCTACTCTCGCTGTGCGTCAAGCCGATTTGAGTGGGAGCAACACTCAGGAGTCTAGCTTTTTCGGGTGGTCCGTCGCCGCGAGCGGCAACACGATTGTGGTGGGCGCACCGGGTTATCAGAGCGCAGAGAGCGGCCAGGCCGGCGGTGCGTACGTGTTCGTTAAACCCGCGAGTGGGTGGGTGAACATGCTTCAAATTGCCGAACTCTCGCCTTCCCAGAGTGCCGCCCTCAACGGCTTCGGTTATTCCGTAGCTATCGCGGATGGCACGATTTTCGTCGGGGCGCCGGGCACGGACCAGGTGTATGTGTTTGTGAAGCCCGCCAGTGGCTGGCAAAACATGACCGAGACCGCCATCATTCAAGACCAGTCAACTTTTTCGAACGACGGATTCGGAAATAGTGTAGCCGTCGACCCCTCGGGCGCCGCTCTGGTGGTCGGCGCGGTCTACGCTTCACCAGTCGCCGTCTTCCAGGGGGCAGCTTACGTCTTCGAAAAACCACTAGGAGGGTGGACCAGCACAAATACGCCCGCTGCGCAGCTCACCGCATCGGATGCGGCGGCTTATGACACGATAGGCAATTATGTGGCAGTAAATGGGAAGACAATCGTGGTCGGAGCAGCCTTCAAGCCGACCCTCATCTACTACGGTGCCGCCTACGTGTTCGTGAAACCTGGATCAGGCTGGACCAATATGACGGAGACAGCGAAACTCACCGCTTCCAGTCAGCTGCGTAATGCGGAGTTGGGCACCTCACTGAGCATTTCGGGCAACACGATAGTCGCTGGCGCACCGGGTCCAGGGCCTGTCTCGGGAAACGCATATGTCTTCGTAGAACCGTCGGGAGGGTGGAAGAATTCCACCCAGACTGCGCAGATCAATGCCGGCAATCAATACGAGGACGCATTCGGAGCTTCGGTCTCGCTGAGTGGAAGCTTGTTGGCCGTAGGGGCCTCGGTCGCCGATGTCGGCAGCACTACCGGGCAGGGAGTCGCTTATCTCTATGCGAAGCCCTCTACCGGCTGGACATCGACTTCAAAATTCAACCACGAATTTTCCGACAAGTACGGAATCCAGTACGATGGCGTGGGTTTTTCCGTTGCCCTAAATCGAGAAACCCTTATTGCAGGTGCGCCCTTTGCTTATAACCTGTCAGACGTGGGTTATGCCTACGTGTTCACGTTCTAGTAAGCCATGTGTTTGGTTCCTTCCGGCTCCGACCGCGGTTTAGGAGGCATACCGATGAAGCGCAATTTCCGGTTTCTTTGTTTTGTGCTGGCACTTGTGGGTTTATGGCTTACTGCCAGCGCACTTGCCGCAGGTCCAAGAAAGAAGACGCTGTATAACTTTACCGGCGGAGCCGACGGTGGCGCTCCGTGGGCCGGCCTTGTAACCAACTCCGCAGGTGTTCTCTACAGCACCACAAGCAGCGGCGGTTTGGATTACTGTGATGGCGGAACGCCTTGTGGAGTCGTATTTTCGTTCACCCCACCGCAGGGTGGAGGATCGTGGACGGAGAGCCCTATTTACAGTTGGGCGGGCGGCTATCCGTCCGGATCAACAAACGGCGTGGTCTTCGATGAGAATGGAAATCTCTATGGGACATCGCTATTTGTCCTGTACCAGTTGATTCCCCCGCAAGGCAGTGGGAGTTGGACCTTCAATTCCGTCGCCGACAGCGCGGATAACCAACTGGCCGACCCCGTTGTCGACAGCGCCGGCAACTTGTATTACGCCTATGGGAACGTATACGAACTGAGCCCAAATTCCGACGGCACGTGGACTACGACCATCATAAATGTGGGAGGAGCCGGCTCTTCTTCGCTCGTAATGGATAGGGCGGGGCGCCTCTACGGAACGAGTTCCAGCGGCGGCAAAGCCAACTGCGGCCCCAGCGGAACTGGGGATTGTGGCACCATCTTTGAAATGGTCCCCCAGTCGGGCGGAATTTGGAATTACAAAATAATTTACGAGTTTTACAGCAACGCCACAGGTTCTATCCCGATGACTGGCTTAGCCCTCGATGCCCAGGGAAATCTCTACGGCAGCGCTCAGCTTGCCAACGCAAACTGCGTCTACGGAGCGGGCTGCGCGGTGGTGTTTAAGCTGACGCGTCCCGCTGTCGGAAGCACACACTGGACCCAAACCCTGCTTCATCCTTTTGAAGGTGGTAAGGATGGATTGCTGCTTCAGTCGACGCTATCGGTCGACAGCAAAGGGTCGGTTTACGGCACCACCTCCTGGGGCGGCAGCGGGTTTTGTATAAGCAATGGGCAAGAAGTAGGTTGCGGCACAGTTTTTCAGTTGAAACCTCCAACCACTACGGGCGGCCAGTGGTCCGAAACGCTTTACAGTTTCCAGGGAGGCTCCGACGGATACAACGTGGATGGAAGTCATGGCAGTCTTCTGATTGATGAAAAAACAGGAATCCTGTATGGCACGACCGTATACGGGGGCACTTACAATTGGGGTACGATCTTCGCGATTGCCTTTCCCTGAGTCCTAAGCGGCCTACCCCACTAGCAACTGCTCGATGATTTCATGATTGGGGCAGGTGTTTGAAGAGGCTCAAGAATCAACGCCACGCCCGCGAGTCCCACGGCTCCGAGAGCGAGCAGCCCCAACGACTGCTGCGGCATTCCCAAACCGCGAGTCCCTCCCGCGAGGGACTGGAAAAGCGGCTGGTCGGTCATCTGGATGGACCCACGGAGAACCCTGAAATTTTCCTGGCGTAGCCAGAGATCTTGGGGGTGGATTACAGCCGCTGTCGTCAACTCGCGAACTCGAACCTGCATCGCACTAAAGCATTTACCTTCAGCGGATTTTCCCATCTCCTCCCTTTGTCCTCGGCCTCTACTCCACCCTCGAAGACTGTTGAGGCTTTTCCCTTGATCGATGGCGATTATGGGTCCAACCTCGATAGTCTCGATCGCAACAAACAGAAGCCCGGCCTGGAGTTTCCCATCGCCTTCAGTATCCCTCAACGCTTCCGCAAAGGAGCCCAACAAATGACCACGCAGCTACTTCCTCTTTTCCAAATCGTCGTTGCTCGACACATACGAATTTTGGCCCTTTGTCTGCTACTACCCTGCACCCTCGGTCTATGTCTTTCCGCGAGCGCTCAGGAAGGGACCTTTATCACCTTTGATCCTCCGGGTTCGACGGGCACACAGGTCAACAGCATCAACCCGGCTGGATTGATCACTGGATATTTCTTTGAAGGAAACAATTCTCACGGCTTTGTGCGTTCTCGCGAAGGCACTTTCACAATCTTCAATGGACCGGAGGCGACCTTTACCCTTCCCGAGAGCATCAATCCCCAAGGAGCGATCACGGGATACTACATTACCGCCAGCTTTGGGCAGCACGGCTTCCTGCGCGCTCCCGACGGCACCCTCACCACCTTCGATCCTCCTGGCTCGACCGCCACAGGCCCGGCCAGCATCAACCCTGCGGGGGCGATCACGGGATATTACATTGACGCGAGCTTCGCTCTGCACGGCTTCCTGCGCTCTCCTGACGGCAGGTTCACAACCTTCGATGGTCCAGGTTCAACCTTCACCCTCGCTGTAGGAATCAATCCGGAAGGGGCAATCGCCGGATACTACACCGACGCGAGCGGCGTGGTGCATAGCTTTCTGCGCGACCCCGACGGGACCCCGACGGCACCCTCACAACCTTCGATGGCCCGGGCTCGATTTCTACCGTCGCCACAAGCATCAACCCTGCGGCGGAGATTACAGGAAGCTACACCGACACGAATAATGCTATTCATGGCTTCATGCGTTCCCGCGGCGGCACCTTCGAAACCATTGATGTTCCGGGTGCGCTCTACACTGCCCCCACCGGCATCAACCCCGCTGGGGCGATTTCCGGCGTCTACGATTACGCAGACGTTGTGAACCACGGCTTCCTTCGCACTGGTGACGGCACCTTCACAACTTTCGATCCGCCAGGTTCGGTAGACACCTATCCCACCGGCATGAACGCAGAAGGAGTGGTTGTGGGAAATTACAGTAAGGCGAGCGGCATAGAGCACGGCTTCCTGCGCCCTCCAGACCGGAAAGGAAAATGAGTAGCACCATTAAGAAGGGACCGGGGGCATCGGCGTAATGGTCCAATGGAACGGCAATATTTCAGCGGGTACGAGAGGATCCGCGAGTGAAGGCGTGGTTTCTACGACGCTTTGTCGACGAGATGCAGGCGAGCGCGATGCTGCTCCTTCATCTGTTCCACCGAACGAACTCGTCGGCCAAGGTCTGCGAGTTGCGAGAGTTCCTGCTGAATCGCTTGCAGCCGCTCGTGTCTCTGGCCGTGATCGACCTGAGCCTGTACGTCATTTCGGTGCTCACGCCGGTACCGCTCGTTTGACTCTTGAATCTGCGCGATCTCGGCGCGGAGGCTTTCAACTTTTTCGCGAAGCACTGCCAGATGATCCATACCATCAGCATAGCATCTAGGCCGATTTAGTGCCGGCCGCCAATCCCGGCGAGCGAAAATAAAGCGATGGCGCCCAACTCCACTCCTTGTGCCGCGTAGCACACTAAAAATAGCGGTGCCGCTTACATTACTGTCAACGTAATGTTCGAGGTGTGCACCAGATTTTGGAAGGTTGAAGTCACTACCAGAGTGTAGGTGCCGACGGGCGTGCTGCTCGTGGTCTGAATGGTGAGCGTGGTAGTCGAAACGCTTCCCCCCGTTAGAGTCACCGAATTCGGCGAAATCGTGCAGGTTGAGTTCGCGGGATTGCCGGTGCAGGTCAAGGAAACTTTTTGATTGAACTTGGCGATGGGTGTCAGCGAAATCGTCGAAGTGCCGCTTGCCCCCTGCGTTACTGTGATGGCAGTGGGTGAGGCTGAGGTGCTGAAGTCGGGGCCGGACCCAGTCAAGGTCACGGACTGTGGGCTGTCGATCGCACCATCCGTGAACGTCAGTGTCGCAGTTTGGGCGCCATAGCCGGTTGGAGTCAGGGTTACTGTGACTTTGCAACTTGCATCCGGTCCCATGGATGTAGGCAACGAACCGCAGGTATTAGTCTGTGTGAACTCGCTGGAACTCGCTCCGGTAACACTGATGGCGCTAAGGCTCAACTCGGCTCCGCCGGTGCTGGTGTAGTTCAAAGTGCGAGGCTGTCCCTGCTGTCCGATGGCCCAGGTACCCAAGCTAAGTGTGGCAGTAGAAGGAGCGCCTTCCGCGGCCAAGGGCACATAGCGGATGCGATTGTTGCCGCCGTCTGCGATGTACAAATTCCCTTGAGCATCAACGCTGCTTCCCAAATTCGACATTCTCATGTTCTGCGAGGTTGCCGAATGACCATCCCCGCTAAAGCCGCCAACCGTTGGCTTCGACGCATTTCCCGCAACCGTCCCGATTTCGTGCGGCCCTCCCACTCCTCCCGTAGACACGTCTACTCTCTGCACCAGGTTGTCGTTTCCCCCCGAGATAAACAGGTTGCCCGCAGGGTCGAGCGTAACCAGCAGCGGATTCCACATCGCGCCCTTCGATGCCGGACCGCCATCTCCTGTCGGTCCCGGTTTCCCATCTAAGGCATAGTTGGTCATAATTCCTGAGGTGTTCACCACCCGCACCGCATTGTTCCATTGATCGGTGAAGTAAACGTTGCCGGCGCTATCGACTGCGGTTGCGCCCGGATGGTTAATCCCCATTTTGATCGCGGTTCCACTGCACACTTTGTTGAAGCTGCAATCTCCTTGCTGTCCAGTTCCTGCGATGGTGGCAATGTCACCTTTGTGAATTAGAATTCCCGCGATTGTGACGTCAGACGTTCCCATATTGACGGCGCGGATGCGGTAGCCCGAATAGTCCGCGATCAACAGGTTGCCGGCGCTATCGGTCGAAATGCCCAGTGGGCTGGTAAATTTAGCCGCGGTGGCCGGTCCACCGTCGCCGCACGTGGCAGTCGTGGGGGAACAGGACTGTCCTACCATTCCGGCCACAGTCTTGATGACGTTTGTGGCTAGATTGACCTGCCGGATCACAAAGTTGTTGGTGTCTGTGATGTAGAGATTGCCCAAATGGTCGAGGGCGATGGAATTTGGGGGATCAAGGTTTGCAAGCGCCGCTGGACCTCCATCTCCAGTCGTACCTGCGCTGCCAGTCCCGGCGACCGTAGAGATTGTGTAGCTGCCACCGCTATTTGTAAGCTTACGCACTCGGTTGTTGGCCTGGTCGGCAAAGTAGATGTTCCCCGACGAGGAATCTTCCACGACAGAATATGGATTAGCCAGTTGTGCATTCGTGGCGGGACCATCTCCCAGGCTGCCTCCAGCCACGGTCTGAATATTCCCCCCGCTGGTGAACTCTCGGATGCGCTGGTTGCCCGTATCTGAAACATAAATCTTGCCGCTGGAGTCCACCAATACACTGGCCGGTAAGTCCAGCTCTGCACTCACAGCCGTCGCACCGTCGCCATTGAACCCCTGAGTGCCATTTCCCGCAATGGTTGAGATGATTCCCGTTTGGACGTTCACATAACGAATTTTGTGGTTGTTGGTGTCAGAGATGTAGCCATTCCCCGCCGAGTCCAGATAGATGCCCTGCGGCAAATGTAAAAGCCCGTGCGTCGCTGCTTGACCATCATTGCAGCTCTTCGTTGCATCTGGGCATGCAGAGCCAACTTGGCCAGCGTAGGAATTGATGGTCGATTGTCCCGCGAGAATCACTCGAATTTCCTGGTCCTTGGTGTCAGCTATGTAGATGTCGCCCAAACCATCGACAAAGATTCCTTGAGGCTGATTCACTTCAGCTGCGCTCGCCAGTCCGCCGTCGCCGCAAGTAGGGTTGGTCGCGATGTTGCATGGATTTCCATCGCCCACGATCGTCTGGATGGTTCCGGCATGAATTAGCGTTCCCGCAATGACGATGTCGCTTCCGCCCATATTGGCCACACGGATGCGATTGTCAACCGTGTCTGCGATGTAAATGTTGCCTGCGCTGTCGAGTGCAATTGAGGTGGGAATGTTCAATTCCGCCTGCAAGACCGGCTTTCCATCGGCGCAAGCACCCGTCCCGGTGGCGATGTCGCACTTAATTCCGCTGCCCACCACGGTGTTGATAATGCCGTTGGATATTTTGCGGATTCGCGACAGGCGCACATCCGCGATGTAGATGTTTCCCTGCTGGTCTATCGCCAAGCCGGTGGGTTGTCCCAAATTCGCGGCGCTCGCCGGGCCGCCGTCCCCGGCAAAGGAACCCCAGCCCACCCCTGCGAAAGGTTGCAGCGTACCGTTAGTCAGCAACTCGAACACGTACGCCGAATCGGGCGCCGCAATATAAAGGTTCCCTTGACTGTCCTTGATAACCGAACTTGGCCCTGGGAGATCGAGCATAAGAGGGTCTGTCGGAGTAAGGCCGCCGCCCGCTATCGTATTGATCGTGTTCGGCGGTTGCTGAGCATTCCCCATCAGGGCGGCACTCAGCAGAAACACCATGACCAACATGGCGGTGCCAATCCTTGGTATATGCGTCTGCTCGGGACAAGAAGGATAGCGCCACAGGTTCACAACTCACCTCCAGAACTCTCGGAAATCAGTAACTAACTCGAGGGGCCGAAACGAGAACTCAGCACACTAGACCGCTGCTAGTCTTTGCTTGGGACAATGCGAAAATGTTGGAGCCGGAAGAGTTATCCCGCCAATTGCTAACGGGGGAGCACGCACCAAACGCGAGAAACTCTACGTGGATAACTCCGCAGCTTGCCTCAACCTATTCTGGCAGTGGAAGGGTTTCAAGGAGAAGAAAGTCCCGCTTTCGAAAGGCTCTATGGAAGGTAACGTCTCTTATAGCGCGGTTATGCTTTGGGGACGCCAACCTGATAACCCGAGCTTAGCGGCACTTCTAATCGAGCAAAGGTTAAATCAAGTTGTATGGACTAACGCGGCGCGAACTATCCTACCAGATGATCTTCTTCCAGTTCTCATCGTAGAGCGCATTGCGCGCGGCTTTCGCAATCGCCTGACGGCCGCTCTCCGAGAGATCGTCTGAA